>Ga0315279_10000714_pt1 | contig 61601 bp, 54 predicted proteins | sample YL17G06_20_MG_FD_203694 | JGI IMG/M metagenome (GOLD analysis project Ga0315279, IMG submission 203694) | Sediment microbial communities from Yellowstone Lake, YNP, Wyoming, USA - YL17G06_20 | ecosystem: Environmental > Aquatic > Freshwater > Lake > Sediment | place: USA: Wyoming | collected...
TGAACTGCCGAACAATATAAAAGAATTATCTCATCTGATAAAGGAAGGGAAATATTTAAAGAAGAACTGCGTATGAAAGCGGCAGAAGGAGTTTTGCTTGTTGTAAATGGTTTGAAGTATAATTTGCCTTTGCTTGAACCAAGTATATACGCACTAGAAGATAAAACAATAAATGAAAAAATGGATTTTATTTCAAAAAAATTAGATTCATTGCTTTGAAATTGTGTTAACATCGAGTGCCTCTAATATGTTAGAAAAACACCATTATGAATAATATTAAAAATTTAAGTGTTAACCAAGGAACTATATAGTTTCTCAGTTAAATATTATTTTTAACCATAGTAAGGTTCTACTACAAATACTCAAGCATTTTCTTTATTATTTTATAAGAATTTTTGGCAGCCGTATCACAAAAACTATCTGCATCAACTTTGGCTGAATGATCTGCCTTGTCGCAGATATGCCTAATAATAACAAATGGAATTTTGTTCATGACACATACGTAAGCTAGTGCGGCGCCCTCCATTTCAATGCAGTCGCCACCAAGCTCATTTCCCAGCTTCTTAGCCACTTCGATATCTGTCACAAATTGGTCCCCAGACAATATGCGACCTTTGATTACTTTGAACCCGGCTTTCTGTGCTCCTTTATATGCCAAGTCAACTAACCTAGAATCTGCTTTGTAAATTCTTAGCTTTGAGAATAAGAATTGTCCTCTTTTCAATCCAAACGATGTCATATCAACATCATGTTGAATGCAATCTTTGGAGATTACAACGTCTCCAATATCTAGAGAAGTATCAAGAGCTCCAGCCACACCAATAAAAATCATCTTTTGGATATCAAAAAAGTCCAGCATGATTTGTGTTGTAATAGCAGTATTAACTTTTCCAATTCCGCTTATTGTAACAACTACTTTCTTATTTCCTAGACTACCGAGATAGAAGTCGTGGTTAGACTTTCTAACTTTTTTATTCAATGTAATTTTACTTTTTAGGAGTTTCATTTCCTTTTGATTTGCTCCAACTATTCCAATTACCATATTTATTAATTTGCCTATTTTCTAATAAAGACGAGTTTCCGAAATGTAAGATGTGATTGAACACCATTAAATCTTCTAGTTTTGTCCGAGAGGTTATATATAGCACTTTGGTTAATAATTTAAGTTTTAACTGGAAATCAGAGCTTGACCTTGAATATCTTTACTTCGGGATTGCTGAACACCATTTGGAAGTTGTTCAGGTCTTTGCCGTTCCAGAAGAACATTTTCGTGAATACAGAGTCTCTAACTTCAGGCTGCATCAATATCGACACCTGGAAGCTTGGGTCGACCCACAGCAACGCATCGATCACTTCCGTGGCGTTGGTGAATTCCTGGCGCGTCTCGGTTCCCATCGGATAGTAGACTAGCTCTTTTATGACGTATTTGCTGTTGTAGACCGGAACTAGTTGGCTTCCCTTGCTCACCAGGCTGACTGCGCCGTCAGCGTAGTTCAGTATTCCTTGTTGCTGGTCATAGTTTGTGAGTGAAAGCTGGAAGAAGTCCTTGGCAGAACCGGTGCCGAAGTAGCTCATCCAGTGATACTTGCCGATGAGGTCGCTGCTCGCTATTACGTACACTTCTGTCACAGGCTTGCATGCATCCTGAGGAACAATGCTGCCGAAGGTTTTCTTCACGTTGTCGCACTGCTCTGGCGTGAGAGACAAGTATTTTTTTATGATTGACAGAGATTCGTTTTCATCACTAGTAGAAAACATTTTACCTGTGTCCTGTATGCGTATGTTATGGTCGTAAACAACGCATGACATGGGCGCGCAGTGCGCTCCGTCTGCATGCACTTTATGTCTAGTGTAGCCTGCGATTATGTGGCCAGGGTCCCACCACGTTGTTATCAATGCATCCTTGTCCGCATTGTTTTTTATCCAGTCCAACGCATCGATCCAGTTCTGGTCGACCTCCATGCCAACGCCCTGCATGCCAATTTGGATGCTGTCAGATATGTAAAGCATTATCCCCAACAGCAGTATTCCATATATTATGCTGGCCACAGCTGATTTGTTAGATTTTGATATTCCCGATAGCATTATGATACATGTCATAGCAATCACGATAATCATCATGATCGCAACCGCCTTGGTATAATCCAACAATCCGGGCAATGATATGATCCATATCATGACGACTATCATAATCATGACGACTGCAATTGTCTTCTCGTATTCAATTGAGGGTATGGTAGAAGGTTCGGGACTTTCTTTGAGGTATTTTGTAATATTTCCTATCACAAATCCGGCTGCAACAGCAACTGCGCAAGAGAAAAGCAGTGAGAATCTGACACCTTGTGTTATCATTACGAATGTTATGCCGAGCCAGACGAACGCAAACATCTCTGCAAAAGTTATCTCATGCTTCTTCCAAAATTTCACAAAAGTTATAGGTAGGAGGCCAATTGCTAATACGAATGGTGCCATTCCAACTCTACTGGCGACAGCCAAAAATCCTTCTTGAGTGAATATGTTTATAGTCTGTAGCTCTGCTACTGATATTGTGACGATAAGTATTACTTTCTGGAAGAAAAGGACTCCGTAATAGAAGGACATTATGGGATCTGTGAACGGAAGGCCTATTGCAAATTTGAGCGACAGGCCAATCGCGGAAGCAGCAACTGCAACTATTGCAATCGGCACTGCGAGGTTCCTCAAAACGTAAACGAACTTTTCCTTAAGTATTTTCGACGCTGCCGTGCCTGTCTTCTTTCTGATTTCGATCACTGTGAGAAATATCCAGTATACTGGCGCGAACGCTGCAAAAAAGTAGAGCAGGTACCATCCCTGGTTCCAGCTCGCTGCGAACATAAAGAAGCTGAAGATTGAAAGCGCGTAAGAAAATATAGTCCTCTTTTTCATTAGGTAAAGGAAGGAGAAGGCTGTTATGAAGGTCCACATCACCACTGAAACGTCATCGTCAACATATCCGGCCATCGACACGCCGATGAATGTTGGGGCAAGAACGACAAACAGCGCTGTTATCAACCCTCCCCACTTGTTCGTTATCAGCCTGCCGGTCATGTAGGCCGGTATCGCTGCCAGTCCTGCGAGTAATGCAGGCGCCCAAATCATGTACCGCATAAAGGTGGTCGGCCTGATCGCGTTCAAAATCTTGTAGCCTACTGCCAAAATATAATAATAACCCTGCTGCTCGTCCTGCGGCCTGCCAGGCGGATAGAAGCTGAGTATGTCCCACTTGAGCGGCGCGAAGTTGTTCTTTATCAGCTCTTCAGTATGCCTAAAGTGCCACCACGGGTCGTAATCTAAAATCAGTTTAGTGTTGACTGTGCTCAAACGCACATAAACTCCAAGGTAAACTATGAAGAGTAGTATGAGTATGTCTATGTTTGAAACTGCTAGCTTTTTGATTTTGTTTATCATGCTAAACTGCCTTTCTTGCAACGCATATTATCTCGTTCGGCATTATCCTTCCAATTAACTTTTGGATTGTTGGATGTATAAAAAAATCTGTGCCTGCAAAACCATATAGTTGCTCTACTTTGAAATTGCTTTTCTCGACGATTTCCCTCAGATTTTCACTTGTGAAAAAATGCTTATGTGATCCGATTCTGTATACAGGACTGTTTTTGTGTGGAACGGCTACCAGTATCTTACCGCCGTCTTTCAAAACTCTGTGAAATTCTTTCAATGACGCGCTTGGATTGTCCAAATGCTCCAAAACATGGTGGCATATTATGCTGCCGAACTTGTTGTCTTCGAAGGACAGCCTCTTATTCAAATTCATCTTCAACACGCCTTTCGTCTTTGGTTCAAGGTCTATTCTCGCGTCAGCAGGAAACCTGCCTAAGCCACAACCAGCATCAAGTGTGGGCCTCTCCAGCATATTTGACAAGTAATCTATATATTTATCATTTAGGTCTACACCAGTATTGCCGCTCTCAATCTTCTCTTTCCATGTTTTATTTGTAAGGCGATACAAAAAACTCAACAGGATTTTTTTCATAATCTGGATCCACCTTATTCAAATTCAATGCTTTAACTTAAATATTGGATTGTTTTAATTTGATATATTAAATTTAATTGTTGGTAACATGCGCATTACATACCTCTCGGTAATAGACATGCAGGGAGCCTCGACCATCAGGCTGCACAACTATGCTGTTGAGATGGCGAGGCTTGGGCATGATGTCACTTTCATAGCTGCAGCTGGGCCGAAGAGAGCGGCGGAAAACGTGAAAACGAAATACATGTGGGAGGTGAAGGAGAAGCCGTTCCGCGGCCTTTCGCTGACAGCATCAAGCTTTTTTTCCCTTCTCGAGGAAGGTAAGCCGGACATAATACACTTCGGCAAGCCGCTGCCTGTATCAGGACTTCCAAGCATACTTTACAAGAAAATATTTCCCTGCAGCGTAATCTGCGACTGGGACGATTTAGAAGGATCATCAGGCTTCTCGGAGTTCAGGCCTTTCCCGGAAAAGCAGGTAATATCTTTTTTCGAGAGCTGGATACCAGAGCAGGTGGACGGCATAGTTGTTGTGAGCAAGGCGTTGGAGAAACTGGCCAGAAAGCATTGTAAGAAAGTGTTGTACCTGCCGCAGCTGGCATTGGTTGACAAGTTCGGCCCTCACGTTTCCGGCGCGGAGATGAGGAAAAGGTACGGCTGGGGCAAGAAGAAAATACTGCTCTTCACTGGCGGGTTTGGAAAATATTCCGATGCGGATGTTTGCGTGAAAGCCATGAAACATGTTTTGAAAGAGGAGGATGCTCTGCTAGCGCTGTTCGGCAGCGGCGAAACAAAATCCCTGATAAAAAAAATGATAATGGAGCTCGGATTGGAGGGCAATGTGAAAGTCTATGATGCCATACCTTTCGAGGAGATGCCGAAGCTACTTGCTGCTGCTGATGTGCTTCTTGCGCCGATGAGCGACAAGTGGGCGAATAATTTTTACAGGCTGCCTGTAAAGATGTTTGAGTACATGGCTGCGGGCAAGCCGATTGTTGCGCAGGATGTCGGCGAGGCCAGAAGGACACTAGGAAACGCCGCATACATAACAAAACCTACCGAGGGGGATTTTGCGAGGGGGATTGTAAAGGCGCTGCGCGGCGGGAAGCGGATTGGTTTGAACGCGAGAAAACGGGCGGAAAAGGAGTTCACAACCAAGCAGGTAAAAAGGCTGGAAACCTTTTACGAGAGTTTTGTTTGAAGGGGAACGTTAAATATAATTATTTTTAATATTACTCATAATGGTGTGTTTCTAACGCATAATTAGAAAAAATTATGACTTTTCAGATTTATTGTATAATTTTTCTATTATAGAATCAAAAACCATTTTATTTGGGATATAAATTATCATTTTTCTTGAAAGTTTATCAGTACATGATTTTCCAAGTTCAAAAAAATCATTTAGAGGAATTTTCTCCAGTTTTTCATTTTTTGTAATCAGATTATGTATAACCAAATTTCTCCATTTAGAAAATCTATATAGCTTTTCTCTAAGTTCTGTGTCAATCAGTCCTTTTAAAGAACATATTCTAATGGCTTTACCGAGAGTCAGTTTGTTTATGTAATCAACGTTAGATTTATCTTTATCCAGTGTTTTTAATGAAATATATAAAAATGATTTCAGAAGCATATCTAACAAAATGTATCTAAATGAAATCCATTCTATATGTCTACCGGCCTCATAAGATTCTTTTATTTGTTTTTCAAAATCTGTTTTTAAGAAGTCGCTTATATCAGCCATAAAATAATTCACTTAATTGAGATTTATAAAGACTCTTAGATTAGATAAAAGCACAGTTATGAGTAATATTCAATCTTAAATATCTAATATTATCAATAACGGTGTAAAAGATTTTTTAAGGAAATATGGATTTTAAGGAGACTTATTTTAGATTCTGATTCTTTTTGTTACAGTTGCAAAGAAGATTGTTCTATATCATTTATGGAAACCGTTATTGGGTTTCCACCATTATCGACGGCGAGAAAAATGTCATCGGATGGTATGTATAAAAGCATGGCGCAAACAACATCTTCAAGTTTCGAAAATTCCTTTAAAGCATTCAAATCTTTACTAGACCATGAAACAGAAACAGGATGTGTATGATAGATAACCAACGCAGAAGTTTCTCTATTTTCTTTTGTTTTTTGACGATAATGATCGACCTTTCGACCAAACTCGCGAAATCGAGGAATGCTTAAACGAATAAATAAATCATCGAGCGAATCTCCCAAAGGTGAGCCATCTCCAACCTTTTGGGTAAGAAAATATCTTTCTGAAACTAAAATAGAGGCACTTTCTTGGCTGTATGAACCAAAAAGAGCACCTGTTGCTTCAAGTCTATTTTTTATGGCTTCTCTCCCATCATACCTTATTTCTTCTGAAATGGCTTTGGGTAAAACAATTCTCGATGTCATAGTTTTTTATTAAATAGTTATCTTTAAAAACCTTTTGTTTTGCAATTATTCGCAGCTGTAAAAAACTTCAAGAAAATAATACATGAAAATATCATTACAGATAATCTAAAATCTTAAATTTTTAACCTTCTTCTAACCCAGTAATCCATCAAGCTGACAAAACCTTTGAATTTTCTGTTTAGGTCTGACAAACTCCGTGTAGTCGCTATGTGGTGCATTATGGTGCTCGGCCTGAAATAAAACCCAGCATAAAGCCCTTTATCCGTAAGTTCGATAATTTTCTCCTTTGATAATTGCGGATACTCAATTACAGTGCTCTGCTCGCCTGCATCGACCCACTCCCTCCAGTCTGTAGCTTTTATGAAATTGTTCTGTTTGCAGTATTCGTAAAATTCCGTTCCAGGATACGGGACCATTGACGAAAATTGCAGTGTGTCACAGCCGACATCCTTGGCAAGCTGTATTGTTTTTTCCGCAGTCTCTTCGGTCTCGCCAGGCCCGCCAATCATAAAACAGCCGTGAAGTTTTATTCCTGCCTCCTTTGCAAGTTTGCCGAATTTTATCATTCCCTCAACAGTCTCGCCCTTGTGTATAGCATCGAGTATGCCTTGGTCTCCAGACTCGAATCCGATAACCAGCATCCTAAAGTTGGCATCTTTCATTTTCTTTAACAAATTTATATCGAAAATGTCTGCGCGCGAGTTGCCCGAGAAGGAAAGTTTTTTATGCAGGCCGCGCTTTATTATCTCATCGCATATCTCAGCGCATCTTTTCTGGTCAGTTGTCAGAGTGTCGTCCTCGAACATTATCTCTTTCAAATCAGGAAACATCCTCAAATCCTGCTCGATCTCGTCGACAACATTTTTTGCAGATCGCAGTCTGTATCTTCTTCCATACAGCGTCTGCGGCAGCAGGCAGAACGTGCAGCCGTTCGGGCAGCCCCTGCCTGCGATAATTGTAAGAAAGGGATAAAGTTTTCCAGCGTCAAAATAGTCTTTCGGGTCAATGTGGTGCCACGCCGGAAACGGCAGCTCATCAAGATTCTCAATCGGCGGCCTGTCTTTCGTGGAAAATATTTTATCTCCCTCGCGATAAGTTGTGCCGAGCACGCTTTTCAAACTCTTCTTCTTGTCAGCGACATCAGCCAAATCCCTCAGCGTGTAGTCATACTCGCGTCGTGCAACAACATCAATCTTATTGTCTATCTTCAGCGACTCCTCCGGCAGGACGGAAACATGGCTGCCTATCAGAACAGTTAGAGCTCCTGTCGCATCTTTCAGCTTCGCAGCCTGCTCTATGTCGTTGTATATCGACGGGGTAGTAGTCGTGACGACAACCATGTTCGGCTTGAACTCCTTTGCCATCGTTTCTATGTCCTCGAACTTCATCTCGTTGCATGCCGCGTCCACAAACTTGCAGATGTGGCCTGCTTTTTCCAAAACAGCAACAGCTATCAAATAATAATCTGGCTGCCTTCCCACTCTTCCGCGCGAGCGGGCAAACCACCTTGCCGTCCTTACAAAATTTTTCACTCCGTAAAACGACGGGTTGAGGAAAAATACTCTTGCCATATTATCATTCTCCATATCGCAATAAAGACTAATAAAGGAAATACCTTATTTAAAATTGATGGACCATGATTTCCGTAGTAATGCCCGGCTACAACGTTGAAAAGACCGTGGGCGAGAATTTAGAAGCTCTGCTGAAGCAGACGAATGGCTTTAAGGAAAAAGTTGAAGTGATTTTTGTAGATGACGGCAGCAGGGATAAAACTGTTGAAGTCGTGAAAAGGTTCGGCGTGAGAGTTATCAAGCAGAAGCACGCCGGGCCTGCTGTTGCCAGAAACAAGGGAATGAGAGCTGCAAAAGGAAGAATTGTTATATTTCTCGACGCGGACTGCAAGATCAGCAGCAACTGGCTGAAGGAGATTGTCAAGCCTTTCAAAGACGGGAAGGTTGCAGGCGTCGGTGTGAAGTACGAGACGTGGAACAAAAACTCCTGGGTCGCGCGGTTCGTGGGTTACGAGATAGGGTACAGGCACGACAGGATGGGAAGGGACGTTGACTTCCTTGCAAGCTACAGCACCGCCTTCAGAAAAGATGTATTGATGAAACTCGGCGGTTTCGATATAAGCTTCAAAACAGCTTCTGGTGAAGATAATGACCTAAGCTACAGAATAAAAAACCTGGGCCTCAAACTGATTTTTTTGAAAAATATTTTTGTTTATCATAGGCATCCTGAATCTTTGACCAATTATTTCCGTAAGCAGTATAATCATGGAAAATGGCGAATATTCCTCTACACAAAAGATACTGGAAAATTGAAAATGCTACGCGGTGATAAATATGCTGGTTGGGGAACCTTTATCCAACCACTGCTCTTATTGCTCATACCGCTCTCGTTCCTATTCTTTCAGCAGTTATTCTTATTTGTAATCGCCCTTAATTTTGCCATGCAACTTCCTACAGCAGCTATGGTTTGGAAAAAGCAGGATTATGGTATAGCTTTGTTATTACCATTTCTTTTCTTGATTCGCAACTTTTGTTGGGGTTTGGGCGCTTTTGCAGGAATTTTACGGCTCTTATGACCAGAAATCTTAAGAAGGTTAAATAGCATCATTTATAAAATAATATATCAAGTGGTTATTTGACAGAGAAGGAAATAGTAATCGAAATAAAAAAACCAGAAATTTATGTACTGACCGCATTCCTATTAGTTGCGCTTGCATTGAATTTGATGGTGACACTCCCTTCGCCAATAGCCTTCGGTGATGAGGGCTATCACACGACCATGGCTCAGTATATTGCTGGCAGACAGGAGTATTTTGCCTGGCAGCCTTTTGAGACTGACGGGCTGATAAAACACGGATTTATACGCCCCCCACTGTGGAATTTTCTCGAAGCCAGCTTCTTCTTCCTCTTCGGCTTCAGTGAAACTTTGGTGAAGTTCTTAGCTCCGTTCATAGGGACGATACTTGTCGGTGCCGCGACATACGTCCTTGTCAAAAAACTGTTCAACAAGAATGTAGCATTGATCGCTGCAATTATAATTATTTCCGTCCCCTCGTTTGCAACACACTCTGTCCTTTTCACAACTGAAATGTTGCTCATTCTATACGTGGAGATGTTCTTTTTTGTCTTGGTATTGGGGATGCAGACTGAGAGTAAAAAATATCTGATGTTGTCCGGTATTTTTGGCGGGCTGGCATTGCTGATAAAGACGACTGCGCTTGTAGTGTTTCCGACTATCTTGCTTGCCTTCTTGTATGAAACATACAAAGACGGAAATTACAAAAACGTGTTCAAAAAATTCTTTATAGTAGCAGCTTTTCTAGCATTGGTTTATGGCACTTTTTTCTTAAGGAATTTCGTCCTCTTCAACATAACGGGCACGCAAATACTTGATTTCATAACCAAATCGAAGACAGATATAATTTTTTCGTACACGTCTAAATTTAATGTTACAAGCGCCGCACCACTACGCGGCACCGGCCTTAGTGTCATAAATTATGGAATAAAAAATTATATAGAATTTGCATATGGCAATCCGTGGTTTGTGTTTCTTGGATTATTAGGTGGTTTCATAGTACTTGCGATGAAACGAAGCAAAGCAGACATGCTTCTGGCAATCATGCTAGTGTCATACCTGCCTGTTCTCTATCAAACGACATTGGGTGGGAGAGTTGAAGATGCTTCGCGCCTTGCTCTTGTTATTTTGCCTGTCATAGCTGTTATTGCTGCTATCTACTTCGATACTGTATATGATTTCATAAAAAACTATTACAAGAAACTTGCATTGATTGTATTTGTGTTGGTGATAGTCCTCAGCATGCAACAGTTATACACAAAACTTTTGGCTAGAGATGACAAGAGAAACTATGTTGGGATGATGGGTGTCAAACAGTTCTCGCCATTGTTCTTCGATGCGTGCGATTTCATAAAGAAGAACACGACTGCCAACTCGTTGCTGTTGACAATATGGGACCACCAGGCTGTTTACAACTGTCAGAGGAATGTGATTACGCCAAACGGTTTGCCTGACCAAGGCGACATAGAACTGAGCAAAGACGTTAATCTTTCAGTTTCACGCCTCAAGGTGCACGGCATAACCCATGTTTTTATCCAAAAATTTAGCATTAGCCCGGGAATAGAACAGGACCGTTATCCCATTGATTTCATAAATTTCATGAATGACAACCCGAAAAATTTCAAAAAGATATTCGAGAACGGTGCGTCCATAGAGACTTGCGCGTCCCAAGACAGCTGCAGCGGTAACATCGTTTACGAAGTCGTGTAGGTGATTTATTGGAAGCATTGCTAATATCGGTCGTGATATCCTTTTTTATGACATACTTTGCGACTCCACATCTGATAAAATTTTTGCTGGCTATCGGCGTGCTCGGCACAGACATAAACAAAAGGAACAAACCAAGGCTTCCAGCCAGCGGTGGCATATGCGTCGCCACTGGCATACTTGCCGGGCTGCTCTCGTATGTCGGCATAGAAACTTTTGTCTACGGCGGGCAGGGCACGTCCCTGCAGCTTCTCGCAGCAGCGTCAAGCATACTCATCGTAACGTTCAGCGGGCTGCTGGATGACTTGAACGTGAAATCATATGCAATAAAGACTAAAGATGGAAAAAATGTCAAGGTCGGCTTTCCGCAGTGGGTGAAACCGCTGCTCACACTGCCGGCGGCTATACCGCTGATGGTGATAAGCGCTGGCGAGACATCCATGCTCATACCTCTCTTTGGGAAGGTGGATTTCGGGGTATTGTACCCATTGCTGCTGATTCCTGTTGGTGTCGTAGGCATGTCTAACGCAATAAACTTGCTGGGCGGGTTCAACGGAGTCGAGGCCGGCATGGGTCTTGTGTATGTGACAAGCCTTGGAATCTATTCTATCCTTTATGGACAAGGGCCCATAGGGTCAGTTATATTCCTTGTCGCTGCAGCGTCGCTGCTCGCATTCCTCAGGTACAATTGGCTTCCGGCAAAGATACTGCCTGGCGACAGCCTCACTTACCTCCTCGGATCGCTTGTGATTGCCGGCGTTGTTCTGGGCAACATCGAGCGGGCAGGCATAATTGCAATGGTACCGTTTGTAATCGAGTTCCTCCTCAAGGCAAGGAGCGGTTTCAAGGCAAGCTGTCTTGGCGTTGTAAGCCCGGACGGAAAAATAAAGCCGAGGTACAATGGAAAGATTTACTCCCTTACACACGCTGTCATGAAGCTTGGCGTTTCCGAAGAAAGGAAAATAACTATAGCACTTATGCTGATAGAGCTTTTCTTCTGTTCTTTAATATTTTTAAAACCGTTTTAGGCTGGTTGAAATGACAGTGAAAAAAATTTTGTTAATCACACTGGTTTTTTGCATTGTAGCGAGGGCAGCTGTCAGCTATCCGATTAACGACTACTATCCGGCCGGCACAGACACGAGCGTCCATGTCCTCCGCACCTGGCTCTTTAAAAATTTTGGCTTGATAAGATGGAATTACTACTCTGAGGGTGGTATGCCGCTCATGTCAATCTACCCACCGCTGGCGTACATTTTCACTGGCTTCCTAGGCAAATTTCTTGGTGCCATCATAGCTTACAAGCTTGTAAACAACCTGTTTTTTATTGCAACGCCGGTGATATTTTTCTTCTTTCTAGAAGAACTCGGTCTCGACGAAAGAAAAACTATAATCGCGCTTCTTTTTTTCACTCTCATGCCAATGTACCCGTTTTATTTTGCGGACGGCCGCTACCCCTCCCTTGCCAGTTTTACATTTTCCATAGCAGCCTGGCTGTTCCTCATCAAGAACCTTAAAAGTAAAAAACCTGTTTACGCGTTTCTTTCTGCCTTGTCATTCTCCGCATCATTGCTGACAAACCCAACGATTGGCATTATGTCCTTGCCGATAATTTTTCTCTGGATAATCCTCCACGAGCTTGATGCCAAAAGTGCGAAGTGGGACAGTATGAAAAAAATTATCGCTGTGTATTTAATGGCCTTCCTGTTTTCTGCATGGTGGACCGTGCCTTATGCGCTTGACAGAATAAGCTTTGGTGGTAGCAGCAGCCTTAGGCTTTTAGTTATGGGACCGGCTGTGAGGAGCTTCACAGACGACATACTTATAAGAATTGGTCTGCTCGGCAACTATGTTTCCAGCGTAGCAGTGACTGCCACATATGCGTTACTTGGTATAACCTCTGTGCTGTGTTTAGTATCTTTGACAGAAATAAAAAACAGAACGAACAGGCAGTTTGTGTTGCTTGCTATCGCAATAGTCGCAATATCTGCAGTATCAACTTTCAAAAGAACCCTGATATTTTTGCCTATACCGTTAGGCATTGTGGCTGCATACGGCCTAGAAAAGCTGAAAGCTAGTTTTAAAATCCTCGCCGCAATACTGCTGCTGTCGTCGCTGATGCTGAGCTTTTTCATGGTCCGACCTAGAGAGATACGCAATCCGGTGTTCCCGCAGCTTCCGAAGGACGGCCGCTTCATTTTCTTCGGCAACGAGACGAAATACTACGGTCAGGAGGTGGTCTACGATTTGTACTACACTCTTTCTGCCGTCCAAGGGAACGAAAACATACAGGGCTGGTATTCCTGGGGGCAGACCAGTTTTAGCACATCGAGCCTTTACAGCCCGAACACGATAAAATACGGCTGGGAAATATTGAATTTGACTGAAGGCAACGAGAAGAATTATTACAAGGTTATGAAAGCTGGTTGGGTGAATTATTTAGTTTTCGATACTGGTGATGTAGCTAAGATGAGCTTTTTCAACAGCAGCATGTACAGAACTTACAGTGCAGATGAAAGGTTCACTGTACTAGAAATGGTGCCAAAGGCAAAGTATGTAGAGGTTGACGGTGAAGGTGTTGAAGTGAGTTTTGAAAAAGGTTTGGACATGATAACGATAAACATGGCTTGCAACAGCGGCACAATAACAGTCAAGGAGAGGTTTGACAAACATTGGGTTGCTTCTGTCAACGGTAAGGAAGTCGCGCTGTCGGAAAACGAATACGGCTTCACGGAATTTAAAAACACGCAGACAGGACCATGCGCTATAACAATCAAATATGAAAGTAAAATTTACGAAAAAACACTTTTCGCGGTTTCGTTGGTGTCGCTCGCTGTTGCAGCAGCATATTGCTTTTATGGGACAAAAAACATACGGAGGTAGGAAAATTTGCGGGTGATGATAGCATATCCGTCTTTGCCGGAATCGAAAGGCTATCCTCTGCTGACCCAAAATCGGCAATAGGCTTAGTGAAAACTGGCCTACCGAAGGTTCCAGTGGTTCAGCGCGCCTTCGACTTTCATTTTTCCGGTGATACCTGCTACTGCAGCAACGATGCTGAAGCAGGACGGCTTTGACGTAGACTTCTACGACGGGATTGCAAAAAGGGAGAGTTACGAGGATTTTGAAAGAGAGTTCGAAAGATTCAAGCCGGATGCAGTTGCTTTTGAAACAAAAACGCCTGTAGTCAAGCAGCACTGGCAAATCATAAACAAAATCAAGGAGCAGCATCCTGAAACTGCTTTTGTTTTGATGGGCGACCACGTAACTGCGTTGCCAAAGGAATCTTTTTTGAGAAGCAAGGTTGATTACGTCGTCACTGGTGGTGACATGGACATTTCTCTTTTTGGCTTGATGAAGCATATAAGAGACGGTAGCGGAATGCCGAAAGGCATCTGGTTCAGAAAAGGCAGGACTGTGAAAAACAATGGCAGGTTTGCTTTGGAAAAAAACCTTGACAGACTTCCGTTCGTTGATAGGAAGCTGACGCACTGGGAGCTTTACGGCGAAGCGTATTTGTTAAGGCCGGTAGCTTACACCATGGCAGGTAGGGACTGCCCGATGCGTTGCAGTTTCTGCAGCTGGTCGTGGAATCTGTTTCCGGGAATGCGCTACAGGTCTGTCGAGAATTATTTGAACGAGGTGGAGATGCTCGTCAATGAATATAAAGTCAAGGAAATATTTGACGATACTGGCACGCTGACAGTTAACAAAAAATGGGTCGAAGATTTTTGCAAAGGCATGATAGAACGAGGTTTGAGCGAAAAGGTTGCCATCTCCGCCAACGCCCGCTTTGACAACCTTGCGGATGCAGAATTCTGTCAGCTAATGCAGAGAGCAGGATTCAGGCTGCTGAAAGTCGGTCTAGAGTCAGGCAACGACAAGACACTGAAGATGATATGCAAGGGTGAGACAGTCGAGACAATGGAACATGGATATAAAAACGCAAAGGATGCTGGGCTGATTATGATGCTGACAATAATGGTCGGTTATCCGTGGGAAAGCAGGAAGGAGGCTGAAAAGACAATAGAAGTTGCAGCCAAACTACTGCAGTACAAGACGAAGGTAGGAGACAGCCTGCAGGCTTCGGTAGTTGTGTCTTACCCTGGAACATTACTTTATGAGCAGGCAAGGAAAAACAAGTGGTTCAGAGTCAAAGACGGCCAGTGGGAAAGGTTTGACATGACTGAGCCTGTGATGAAAACTTCAATGAAGCCCGAAGAAGTTATGGAGATGTGCAAGTCTGTATGGAGTATACACACCGATCCTATCTACGCATTGAAAACGCTCGCTTCTGTGAAATCATGGCAAGAGTTTATGTTACTGTTGAGAGGAGTGAGGTCTGTCGTCGGCCACATAAAGGACTATGCGTGATATTTTTGATTGACAATATTATTTAATTTTACTAAAATGAACTGGTAAATATGGAAAACACAGATACAGCTCACAAACTCGATATTTTACTAATTGCACCGCCATATGAGGATACCTATGGGTTTATGGATATTAAGACCATGGGGTGGTATAATCCTCCCCTGGGACTGGCTTACATACAGAGTTTTATCAAGAAACACGGCTTTAAATCAAAAACTATTGATATGATTTGTTTATCAAATCCTTGGGAAAAGATTTGTGAAATCATTGCGAAGTTTAAACCCAAATATATTGGCATTTCGTGTACAACACCTATGATACCTAAAGCCGAAAAGATATCTAAGATTGCAAAGGGGGTGGATAAAAATATAAAAATAATATTGGGTGGTAGTCATCCAACTGCCATGGTACAAGAGACAATCGGGTATCCTTGGGTTGATTTTGTGGTTTTTGGTGAAGGCGAACAAACTGTACTTGAATTATTGCAGGATAAAAATCATGAAGATATCGCCGGCTTAGCATTTAAGAAAAACAATAATGTTGTTATAAATAAAAAGAGGGCTTTGATAAAAAACCTTGATGAACTGCCCTTTCCAGATGTCAGTGACCTACCAATGGAGAAATATACCTCGCCCTGGCTGGGAAGAGCAACTAATATTCAGATGAGCAGAGGATGCCCGTACAATTGCACCTTTTGTGCTTCAATCTTAGTCTGGGACAGGAAATACCGGGTTAGATCTGTAAAGAATGTGATTGCAGAAATAAAATCCTATATTGATAATTATGGGATAACCAATTTCTTGTTTAATGATGACACCTTTACGGTTTCCAAAAAAATTACGCTCGAGTTTTGCGAAGAAATCCAGCGGGCTAAGTTAAAAATCAATTGGGATTGCCTAACCAGGCTGGATTGTGTGGACGAAGAGTTGTTGACTGCAATGAAAAAAGCGGGTTGTAAGGTAATCCGCTATGGTATTGAATATGGGAGCCAAAAGCAATTAGATAGTATGAATAAACAATTGGAGAAAGATAAGCTTTATGACAAGTTAAAATTAACACAGAAAGCGGGTATTCAGACCTATGGTTTTTTCATAATCGGCCAGCCTTACAGTACAGAACAAGACCTCATGGATACTATTGAATTTGCCAGGTCATTACCCTTGGATTATGCCCAGTTTGCAATGATTGTTCCTTTGCCAGGAACGAAAATATGGTACGATTGCCTCCAAAAGAAGGGCATATCCTTGGTAACATCAGACTGGAGCCGTTTTTGTTTTCATAATCTTCCGGTAGTGGAACTTCCGGGCATCAAACCTGAAAGAATCCTTTATTTTTATCGTTTGGCATACAAACGTTTTTATTTCCATTTTAGTTTCATAGTAAAAAGAGGTTTGTCTTCCTGTTTTTCAGGGCAAATATTAAGGGATATTAAAGCATTTATTGCATTTCTAATTTTAACGAATAGGAAGGACAGGCTGATAAAAGGGGAATAGAACAGAGATTAAAGGAACTGGTAAATAAGACAAATAAATCGTTTTGAGATAATTATAGCGGGGTTGTTTAAGTGAATTGGCAGGATGTGGTAGAAAAATATTTGGATAAAATAGGTTTGAAGAAAGGTAATTACTTCGCAGAACAACAAAGGGAATATCATGTTGCTTCCATGAGACGGGCGGAGCATGGCATAGCGCTTTTTTCCTTTCTTACCGGAATAAAAGATTTCAAAAAATTAAATGTATTTGAGCCTGGATGTGGTGTCGGACCATTTTCTATTCTGGTATCCAAAGCGGGGGCCTTTGCAGTTGGCTGTGACATAAGAAGAGATTTCATAAAACTGGCAAAAATTCTGAACAAAACCGAGGGGGGTAAAGCACATTTCATGCTTGCCGACTGCTTACAGCCGCCATTTAAAGAAAATTTTTTCGACTGTATTTTTCTCTGGGACGTGCTTGAACACACTACCAAACAGAAAAACATGCTGAAAAGCATATTTCGGACGATGAAATACAACAGTATGCTTTTTGCAAAAATATCCAATCAGCTTTTCCCGATAGAGCCGCATACACTGCTGCCATTTGTGACTTATTTTCCAAAAAAATATTCCGATGTGTTTATAAAAATTTTCAGGCCTGGATTTTATGCTTGGTATGATTCTTATGAGAAGGAGATACATATTCCGACCTATCGGGCAGCAAAGAAGTGGTTCGATGGCTTGGACGAAGAGAACGTCAAGTTCTACAATATGTTTCTTCATTACATACCTTTTGTCGGCATGTTCGGCATGAGGCACAACATCATGACATTCAAGCTACCAAAATTTTTGGGACGCATTTTCAGTTCGCATGTATTTTTAAATTTTATTTCAGAATGGCCATTTATATTATTCGCTAAAGATTGGCTTGTTGTAGCCAAGAAGTCTTGACTACTGCATGCCGGCTTCCTTAACCATTATTTAGAACATTATTTAAATACATGTGAACGACAGTTCCTTTCAGTTTTATTTAAATCACTAAATAATATTAAAAGAGTTGAGATTGTGAAGAAGCCTTTTGTAAGCATAATAATACCCGTCAGGAACAGTGAGGCTACACTAGAAGAGTGCTTGGAATCTCTGAAAAAACAGGACTATCCTAAGAGCCGTTATGAAATAGTCATCGCAGACGACAACAGCAAAGATAGAACGGTTGAGTTGGCAAAAAAACATGGCGCAAAGGTTGTCGAATCAATCGGTCCGCCAGGCAGACAGAGGAATGATGCAATCGCCGCTTCAAAGGGCTTGATACTTGGATTTATCGACAGCGACTGCGTTGCTACGAAGGACTGGATCTCCAAAGGTGTGGAAAATTTTATAGACAGTGATACGGCCATAGTCGGTGGCCCCAACTTCACACATCCGAAAGACCCAGACATAGCCCACTACTCGGGCTATGTTTTCTCGTCGCGCGCTGGCTCGGCTACCATGAGCGCAAGATACACAAACAGAGGCATGCGCACCAGAGAGACGGATGAAACCGGACTCATATCATGCAATATGTTCATGAAAAAGGACATTTTCAAAAAAATGAAAGGATTTGACACAGATATTTTTCCAAACGAGGAAAACGAGCTGATGCATAGGGTGAAGGCGATGGGCTACAAGTTGCTATACGTGCCTGGCATGCATGTATACCACCATAGGAGGCCGACATTGAAAGGATTTTTCACACAAGCCTTGTTTTACGGCATCAGCAGGGCCCAGCTGATAAAAAAACACCCGCGCGTCGCAAAAATATTCCACCTTGCGCCAAGCGCTTTTGTGCTTTTGCTGTTGCTTACCCCACTCCTATGTTTTTCACTTCCGGGGTTATGGCCAGCTTACATTGTATTTGTCGGTATTTACTTCTTTCTCATGCTGTCTCTCGGCGTATATAATGCCTTTAGGTTCGGCGACGCAAGGCTTGCGTTAATGATGCCAGCTATGCTCTTCATGCTGCACTTTGCCTATGGAATCGGATTCATATGGGGGCTGTTCAAATGACTTGGAGCGAAGGTGGTTTTTATTAAATTGTCTATAATAGTTCCAGTCTACAACGAAGAAAAAAGGATATCGCCTTTTCTTGAGGAACTATGTGATTTTGCAAAAAACAAAAAAGACATGGAAATAATATTTGTCGACGATGGCTCGAGCGACAACAGCCTGGAAGTCCTGAAAAATTTCAAAAAGAGGGAGAGCAAAAGTAGGATAATTTCTTATGAAAAAAACAGGGGCAAGGGATATGCTGTCAGGCTTGGTGTCCTAAGTAGCAAGGGTGAAAAGGTCATTTTTATCGACGCTGACAACTCCACACGGCCGAAGGAAATACCGAAGATGGTGGAGCTTTTGGACAAGTATGACGTCGTGGTGGGCTACCGCGAGCATAAGGAATCCAAGGTGCAAGTAGTTAAAAAAAGGAAGTTCATTGGAAAGATTTTTAACTTGATTGTGAGAATCCTGTTCCAGAGCAAATTTAAGGATAACCTGTGCGGGTTTAAAGGTTTTGGGAGAGATGTAGCAAAGAAATTGTTCGGCGGCCTTCTTTCTGAGCGCTGGGAATTTGATGTGGAGCTGTTTTATAAAATAAAGAAAAGTGGATACTCTATCTCCACCCAGCCGATAGAATGGAAACACAAGGAAGGTAGCAAAATAAAGGCAACTGATCCGCTGAAGATATTTTTGAGATTAATCATACTGAGGATAAGACTTATGACATCCTCTAGATTAAAATCTGGGGCCGACGGACTCAAGCCTGTGGGTTTCTTGCGGAAAGCTTAAAAACAGTGGACACCAATTTTTTTGAAGGTGGGAGTATAAATGTCTAAAATATTATTGATAAATCCTCCAATATCTTTCAACGAACAGTTCGTTGGGGGTTCTAAGAATGTGGCCGGTCTTTTAGCACCACTCGGTCTTGCATACATAGCAGCTTATCTAGAAAATAACTGCCATAAAGTAAGGATTATTGACGGTATGGTTGAAAATATAAACGTGGATGATATAGCTAAAATAGCCAAGACTTATGATATGGTAGGAATAACATCGATAACTTTATTTGATTTAAGATCGCGCGAAACCGCAGCTGCGATAAAACAAACAGATAAAGATGTGCCTATCGTTTTGGGTGGACCACACCCCACAGTTGTTCCTTTTGAATCACTCAAAGACAGAAATGTAGACTATGTTATACGGGGGGAGGGGGAGATTACTATATTAGAACTCATTGATGTAATGGGAGGTAAAAAAAAGCCAGAAGATGTGTTGGGTTTAGCTTTCAAAAAAAAAGGTATCAAAGGCAATAAGGATAAAATAATAATTAATGAAAACAGACCGTTGATAAAAAATCTTGATGAAATTCCAATGCCTGCCAGACATTTGCTCCCGATGAAGTTATACAAATATAGTGAGGGGAGAGCAAAAAATAAAAAAGCATTATCAATGATAAGCAGTAGAGGATGCGTACATAATTGTAGTTTTTGTAGCAATAATGAAATGTTCAGAAGAATTTTCAGAGCGCATAGTCCAGAGAGGGTTGTTGAGGAGATGGAGGTATTGATAAAAAAATATAAAGCAAAAGAAATAGGTTTTTGGGACGATAATATCATGTTCATCAAAAAAAGGGTCATAGAAATATGCAACTTAATAAAAGAAAGAGATATTGAAATTGATTGGCATGCAGAAGGCAGAGTTGACGCAGCTGATTTTGAAGTGTTGAAAAAGATGAAAGAAAGTGGATGCTATCTTCTTGCGTATGGTGTCGAATCTGGCAGCGAACGCATACTAAAGGATATTGGAAAGAATGTGACGAAAAACAAGATAAGAAATGCTTTTGCAATGAGCAAGAAGGTTGGTTTGATGACAAGAGGTTATTTCATACTTGGTTTTATAGGAGAGACTTTGAAAGAAATGAATCAGACAATAGGGTTTGCAAAAGAGCTTAATCCTGATATAGCAACATTTGCTTTTCTAACACCATTACCAGGAACGAGGGACTTTACCAGAGCACAAAAAGAAGGTAGGTTTGATAAAGATTACTACAAGAAAAGATTGATACCCGAATTCAATTTTTTAGACAAACCTATCTATCTCCCAACAGGTATCAAAGAAGAACAAATGATAAATATCCATAGGAAAGCGTACAGAGAATTTTATTTTAGACCCAGCTATATGGTGAAGCAGATTAAAAACATAAAATCTTTCGCAGATATAAAAAGACTATTAAACGGTGCGATGGCTGTCGTAAATGCTTAATGGAGCGAGAAAAATAAAAAACAACAGCTCAGCTATAAAAGAAATTTTCTTCAGTTATATTTTGATCTGGGTATTTGTCAAATAAGCCAACATATGAATATTCATAAACACCTGTAGTCTGGTTCTGCATTTTTTCAGAAAACCTCCACTGCTTGATGAGCTTTGCGTTCGGGTAATTTTTCATGAATATTCCCATCATCCCGGTTTCATAGCCCTTGCCAGGATATATATAAGTTATAACGTATTTGACATCTGTCCTGTTCAGCATATCGCGGTAATTTGCATAGCCCTCTCCGATGAATATGGGGAATATCTTGTTTTCCAAAGAAAAGGCTGATGCCATGCTGCCCTGCACTTTTATTCTTTCTGGCAGTATCCTGCCTATATCTCTCGATATGCTGATATAAGTGTAATCAAGCTGCGAAAACCAGGACAGATATTGAATGAAAAATATCAAAAATATTAAAGCCATGAGCGATACTACATGATTCCTAATATCAAATCTAAACTCCTTCACTTTGATAACTATGAGCAAGAACGAGGGTACGGAAATCAGAAGTGAAAAAAGACTTGCAACCAAGGAAATTTTTGTTATGGGTGCTAATTTACTAACAAGAAAGAATACCTGTGGTGAAACTTTCATTAAGATTGACTCGAACTGTGGAACAAAATTTGCTATGTTAAAAAATAAAAGATATTTGATTGCGGTTGAGAAGAGCACGTGCAGAATAAAGAACAGGACAACCAGCAAAATTATTTTATTCCAAAGTTTTTTGGGCCTTAGTTTGATGGTTATGCCATTTTCAAAGCTCTTTGAAGCGAAAATGGCCATCGGCACTGTAAGCGGTAGTATTCTTCTGAGGCCAAACTCGAAGACAAAAATAAAAAGTATGCCGAATGCGAACCAAATGAAGACAAAAAAATCAATTTTATTTGTTTCTTTGTTGAAATCGCTCATTAGATTTGACAGGTAGTATAGAATGAATATGGAAAATATTACGGTTAACAGCGGTAGACCTGCAAAAATTGGGAAAAGGTTCCCGAATAAAATAAGTTTATAGACAATGGACAGTATGGCAGATTTTATGCCCATTATCCCATACTTCGTTGATACTCCCCAGCTAGAGCCTATGAGCCTGAACAGACCGAAATCGATAAGGCTTTCTTTTATTTGCCCATAATTAGGTATGAAATAGAATATAAAGTAAATCGCTGAGCAAAGGAAAATTCCTGCCGAAAAATAAAATAATGAATTCCTAAAATCGCCCTTGTTTTTAATTTTGAACTGATTAAAAAGATAGAAGGCAAAACAAAATACAACGCCCAATACAAACATTATTGACGTGGTTTTTGTCAAGAAAGCCAAAAATAGGGTGACTACAAGGGGAAAAAAATATATTGGTTTCTTTAAAGATTTCACCCAAAAGTAAAATGCAGTTATCATGAAAAACATCAAAGGGGTCTCTATTAAAGCCGACCTGGAAAACATGAAGTAAAATATATTATAGCTCATCATGAATGTCGCAAGCATTGCTATTTTCTTGTTGTAAGCCATTTTTAGAGATTTATATAGCATTAATAGGGAGAGTATGGAAAAGACGACGCTGACCAGCCTTGCCTGCACAATGCCCACGCCGAAAAGGTAGAAAAATACATATTGTATCAAGGTGAAAAACGGCACCATAAATATGGGGTTCCATTTGTCCGTTACCCACACACCATACAATATTTTATTCCTGGCGTTGTGAGGCCATACGCCTTCATCTGCCTCGCTAATCCCAGACAAGTAATCTGCTGGCTGGTCGGCATCAAGCGCAATAAACCTTAGTATGATGGGTATGGCAAAGATTATGAAAAAAACCACGAGCGTGCTTAATTTTTTATTCAGCATGTCATCACACTATAATAAACATTGGTAAGTAAATTTATTTTCATTGCGTACCCGACTTCAATTTTATCATGTATATAAAAATTCTGAAAATCTCCGTGATGCCTGAAAAGCTAAAGCCAACCTTGCTCTTGCCATATTTTCTTTTGCGAAAGGTTATGGGGACCTCGGCGATTTTAAAACCAGCCTCTTTTCCCCTGTACAATATTTCCATGTTTATTTTATAGCCCATGGGGTTGAGCTTTAGCTTTTTATAAACCTCGGACTTTACGGCTGCAAAGCCAGACATCGTATCCTCTACAGGAAGACCAAGCACCAAAGCAGTTAATTTTCTCATTATAAAACTGGCAATTTTCCTGTGCATCACGTCAGTGGTCCTGCCGCCTTTGACAAATCTTGAACCTATAACTATGTCATAGTCTCTAGTCTTGTCCAGAAGTTTTTTTATGTCTTCTGGCCTGTGCGAAAAATCCGCGTCCATGGTTACTATAACATCGCCGTGCGTAGCCTCGACGCCTTCCAAAACAGCCCTGCCCAAACCGTCCGATTTCTGCAGCACCAGTTTAGCATTTTTTATCTTGGGGGGAACAGTGCTCTTGTCTACGACTATTATTTCGTGGTTAATGTCAGCAAGCTCTCTATGAATCTCTTTAACCAATTTGTTAATGCCCGGCTCATTTTTTGCCGGAATTATTATGGAAACTTTCATTTCTACCACTCAAATGAATTTTTCAAAAATGGAACAAAAAAATTCTGCTATTCTTCTTATGGGCTTGGGCAGATTGCCTGCTATGTGCCTGACTATGAAAACATCCTGGCCGTTAAAGAATTTTGATAGGACAAGGAAAGCCATGTAAGCTGCAAAAGAGGCAAGCGCCACAATAGCCTTCAAAACGAAACTTTCAAAATATTTTTCGAGATTATATAGCAGGAGGACAAAAATAGCAGACCCCACTAAAATTTTTAGAATGCTCGCAATCGGCAACTTGAGTGGAAGGAATTTTTTTATATAAAAATAGCTGAGTGCAAACTGGATTACCGAAACTGTTAGGAATGAGAAGGCGAGGCCGTAAGCCGAGAAGAAGTATGTCATGGGTATGGAAGTTAGAAGGAAGATGATTGCAGCCAATACCGCTATATTGCGGTTCACCTTGGGCTTGCCTATTGCATAGATGCTCGACAGAAATATACCGCCGCAGCCCAGGAGCAACGAGCCCATAGCAAGCATTGGTAGATACTGCACGGCTGGCAGATATTCCGTCTTAATTTTAAGAAACAATATCAGCGGTCTCATCATTATCACAATTGCTGAAGAAAATGGTATAGCAAAGAAAAGCGAGTATCTCAATGCCGTATTTATTAATCTGGCCTGCTTGTTGTTCGATTTCTTATTCACGGAAAGTTGCGACATTATTGGAAATATGGCTTGGGTTATTATATTCGGTATGAGGGCAATCAACGCGGATATCACCATAGCCAGCGAGAACAGGCCGGTTATCTCTGGGGTTTTTATGACTGTGAGAATAACATAATGCGCGTTGTTGAATGTCAATGTCGCAAGCATGGCCAAAAAGGCCGGGAGCGAATACTCGAGTATGATTTTTTTTCTGTCAAGGCCGTTGCTCTTATAAAACCAATGCGGTTTGAATCTAAGAAACGGCACGACAGCAAAGCCTATCGCAACGCCTATCAGCGGCCCGAAATATCCGAAACCTAGGAGTATCAGAGCAGTTGAAACTAAAAATTTCAAAATATTTCCGGTTAGGCTTGTTTTGAAATACCCTTTCATGTCCTGGAAGCCGAAAAGTATGTTCGTGGAAATGTAAAACAGGGAAAAGACAACCGTCCCTATGCACACCATCCATATAACATTTTCAGTAGTTTTTAGTGCCGAGGCCAAGAAATGCCTGTTCAGCAAAAGCGTCGCACAAATAATCGCGTCTGCTACAAAAATTACTACAAGCGACATTCTTATCAGCGATCCTATTTTTCCCCTCTGGTTTTTGGCGGCATATTCTGCTATGAGCTTCTGCACCGTGGCGTGCATGCCGAACAAGCTTATGTTGCCGAGAATCATCATGAGGTTCACAGAAGTCGATATAATGCCATAATCCCAGGGGCTGAGCGTCTTCCATATCACAAAAGAGTAAAGGAATGAGAGTATTGTCACGGAAATCCAATCCAAAGTCAGGAAGACTGTGTTCGAAACTGCTTTGACGGATGAACTCATTACACCACTCATATTGTTTTTATTTTGCAACATTTTAAAAGGCTAGACGTGCCGAATATCAAACCAAAGGAAGCAAACAAGTTTCTTACAAATATGAGAACCAGGGATGCGGGCAGCAGCCCAGAATCTTTTTTACGAATAAAGGCCAGAAGGTTGGCGTTCAGCGCGTAGCTCAGAAGCATAAACAATACAGAAAAATAAAATAACGCAGGGGATACAAAGGACAGGCCGAAAAGCAGCAAAGATATGGCAAACATTAACGTCTGCAACATAAGGCCGGCTGGCGTGTAAACATTTTTCATAACCTTTCTGCCATGCTGTTTGTAAAGGAAAACTTTCCAGCGGCCCCTTTGGAATTTTTGTTTTGCAAAATCTTTTAGATTTGAAGCATGTCTGTGGTAGACGTAAGCTGAAGGTTGAAAAACAATCTTATGTTTCTCAGCAACCCTAAAAGACAGCTCTGCGTCCTCGCCCTGCACCATTTTTGTGTCAAAGCCACCGAATTTTTTGAAAATGCTTTTTCTGTAGGCGCAATTATACGTGCCTGCAAAATCTATCTTACCAGCATTTTTCATTTTTTCATGCCGTTGTTCTATCTCGTATTGGAGAAATCTTGCCACGGAGTTTCCCTTGCCCAAGGTTTTGTATGTTCCTGCGACTGCTACGATGTCCTTGGTTGAAAACGGTTTGACAAGGTTTCTTAGCCACGTCCTTGGGGTTATGCAATCAGCGTCGACAAAAACAAGTATATTTCCTCTGGCTTTCTTTGCACCGAGGTTTCTGGCCGCAGCCGGCCCTCTCCTACCCTGCCTCAAAAGTTTGACAGGGTATTTCGAAAGTATTTGTAGCGTCCTGTCAGAACTGCTGTCGACAACGATTATCTCATATTTTTCCTTTATATCTTGGTTTAAAAACGACTCTATGCTTCTGGAAATGAACTTCTCGGCATTTAATGTAGGGACTATTACAGATATCATCGCGCGCCACCCCACAACAGATGTCTGAACAAGCTTTTGAATGACCGTACATTCCTGAACGCTTCTGACGGATGCATTATTGACTGCTTTATCTTATAAAATATATAGGCTGGCCTTAGGTAAAATTCTCTCCTTGCCTGGTCGCAATATTTTATTATATCTTCTGCAGGCAATTCCGGCAGTTTTAAAACGGTATTGTGCAGGCCATTTTCTGTTACCCATTTTGAAAAGTCGGTTGTTGCCAGATACTTGTTTTTCTCCGCCCATTCGTACGCTTCTGTTCCGGGGTAGACCATAAGTGGGAAGAATTGCGCAGTATCCGGATTAAGCTTCTTGGCAAAATCTATCGTTTGTCTTATGGTCTTTTTGGTCTCGCCTGGCAAGCCAAGCATGAAGCAGCCGTGAACCAGCAAACCTGCTTTCTTTGCATTTCTTGTGAATTCAGCGGACTGCTCCACAGTTATCCCCTTGTGCATGTTGTCAAGTATCTGCTGCACACCGCTTTCGTACCCTGGTATGACCAGGCGACAGCCGGCTTCTTTCATAAGTTTCATTGTTTCGAAATCCAGATTGACGCGCGTGTTGGCCCACCACTTTATTTTTTTATGCAAGCCTCTTTCCACAAGCAGTATGCATATCCTTCTCACCCTTTCAAGGTCTGCGCTAAAAGTGTCATCCTCTATCCCAATCTCCTTCACCTCTGGGAAGTTTTCCACAATGTATTCAAACTCTGAGACAACATTCTCCGGGCTTCTCAGCCTATACTTTCGGCCGTAGAAAACCTGCGGGTAATTGCAGAAGAAGCACCTGAACGGGCAGCCGCGGCCAGTCATTATCATTATCATTGGGTATTCTGCCGATGCGAAGAAATAGTCTTTCGGATTCAAGTGCCTTTTGTACACACTGGAAACAAAGGGCAACTCATCAAGGTTCTCTATAAATTCCCTGCGCGGGCTGCTTATAATTTTTCCATTTTTTCTGAAGCATATGCCTTTCACGCTTTTCAAATCACTCTTTGCTTCCAGCGCCCTTGCTAGGTCGAGAATTGTATAATCATATTCTCCAACAGCAACAGCGTCAATCTTTTTATCAATATTCAATGTTGCCTCAGGCAAGGCGGACGGATGCGTGCCGACAAGAATCACGAAGCTGCCTGCCGCATCTTTTATTTCACTAGCAACGGCCACGTCATTCGCTATGCTCGGCGTGCTCGTATCAATAACTATCATTTCGGGAGAAAATTCTTTTGCGATTGTTATTACGTCTTCTCGTATATAGCCTTTAGCAGGAGCGTCAACCAGCTTAACTTCAAACCCATTTTTTTCCAATACTCCTGTTGCGTACGAAAGCATTATAGGATAGTATATCGTGCCGCCCTTTGTTGACGCAGGAGAACGTGAGCTACGCGAAAATCTTTTGAAAAATGGTGGGTTGAGCATCAGAACTTTCATTTTTCCGCACCTCCCAAAAACTTTTCTATTATCTCAACTATTTTTTTGCCACCCATTTCATATTTTATTTTCATCTTACTGGCCTTTCTCAGAGCATCTTCCATTTTGTTCATATCATAAAGTGCAATTATTCTGCCCTCTTTCTCCATTTCTTTTGCTATCTGTAGTTGATGATTGTCAATGTGCTCACCAAACTCTTTCAATCTTGGGACAGCAATAACCGGCTTTCTGTATTTAAACGGCATCACAAGCGAACCCACACCACTGTGAGAAATATATATTCTGCATGTTTTGGAAAGTTCTTCGATCTTCTCAGGCTTGGCAAATCTGAACCACTCACAATTTTTCGGAATGTATTTTGTATATCCCAACTGAACTATAACTTTCTCCTTTATTCTTTTCGACGCAATCAAACCATCAATGGCCTTGACAAGGCGACTGAAGTCATGTATCGGCGTACCAACAGTTACAAAAATCAAAATATCGTACCTCCGTAAACAGCCTTTTTATAAAATTTCAATAGCGGTTTCCATTGAACTATGAATAAATTTGAAGCTGGATATGCCACCATGCCGGCTATCGAAGGCTGTGTGACCCTTGAAAATGATTCTATGAATATTACTTTTTTACCAAAAAATTTTGCTAAATAGCATATTGGAATTGTAATGCCGGCACCAGTTGATATGATGACACCTGGTCTTTCTTTTAAAAATATATATAAACTTTGGATTATTGTTAATAACACTTTGATAAAATTTCTCCGAAAATTTGTTATAAAATAGACCTTGTGTTCTTTAGTCAAAATTACAGTTGCGGGGCCTTTGTATGTCAGAAAAAAATGGTCATATTTTTTGTAAATTTTCCCAAGTTGCAAAATCTGTGATCTATGGCCACCTGCACTGCATGCTAGGCATATTTTTATCGATTTCAAGGTTTCTACCTGCAATTTTTGTTTATAACTAACCTTAAATAACTTATTAACCAGAAGTCAACTACTTTGAAATTTTATCTGGATATTTATCTGCAGAACAATAAAAATAAAGTTGGGGTTGATTAAGTGAGGATTTTGTTGGTGCAGCCGAGTTACGAGCACGCAAGGCGATCCGGCACATGGTTGATAAACCCACCGCTAGGACTGGCATATATTGCCGCGGTTTTGGAGAAGAACGGGATAAAGGCCGATATTTTAGATGCCAATGCTTCGGACCTTAGTCCTGAAAAAGCTGCGGAAGAAGCAAAAAAATATGACATAGTTGGTGTAAGCTTATTAACCCCGGCCTACAATTTTGGTGTTTCTCTTGTGCGAAATTTACCTGGTGATATACTCAAAGTGGGTGGTGGACCGCATGCAACAGGTCTTCCAGAAGAACTTCTAAGGAATGGGTTTGATATAGTTGTCAGGGGCGAGGGCGAATTCGCTTTTCTAGATATAGTTAAAGGCAAACCGCTGAAAAAAATAGACGGGTTGTCATATAAAAAAAATGGCAGAATAGTGCACAACAAAAATTCAAAACCAATAGATCCAAACGTTCTTCCCTTTCCTGCTAGACATCTTCTTGCCTCGAATGGCGTGGATTTGCCATATCTTTCTGCTGGAACTATATACAGACCGTGGTCTCCTATTGTTACATCGCGGGGCTGTCCATTCAACTGCTATTATTGCATGAAGGGTATTTTTGGCTGGGAATTCAGGCCCAGAACACCAGAAAATGTGTTAGCCGAAATTAGATTCTTGGTTGAAAAATATGGTGTTAAGGAATTTGATATTTCAGACGACGCTTTTAATTTTGACATAGAAAGGGCGGAAAAAATAATGGACGGCGTTATTGAGCTGAAAAAAGAAACTGGTAGGGAAATTTTCCTGCGGGTGTCAAACGGTATGCGTGTAGATAGAGTGACAGAAACTTTTCTCAAAAAAATGAAGGAAGCCGGCTGTATTCATATTGCATATGGTATTGAATCCGGAAATCAAGCGGTCTTGGATAAAATACCAAAAAATATTACACTTGATAAAATAAGGGCTGGCATAGAGTTAACCAGAAAGGTGGGGATACCATCCATATCTGGATTTTTTATGCTGGGGTTGATTGGCGACAACAGAAAGACAATGGAGGATACTATAAATTTTGCCAAATCACTTAATCTGGACAGGGTTTCAATAAGCCTCACAACACCATACCCAGGCACAAGGTTGTTCGGAGAAATCAAGAAAAATGGCGAATTTTTATTCAACTTTAAAAATTGGGAAGACTATCATCACACTTCAGGTAGGATAATGTTCACACATCCTGACGTCGCTCCACCGAAGGTTGTCGAGTATATGTATCAAAAATATTACAGAGAATTTTACTTTAGACCAAAATATATAATTAAACAAATTTCTAAAATTAGAAGTTTTGGACAGTTACAAATGATGGGTCGGGGTTTGATTGCTATTGTAAAAAGTTCAATAAAAAACCCGCCTATCATGAGATAATTTTTTATCTTCCAATTGCAGCATCTGGTGTCTGTATCCGCCGGTGCTGAAAGTAAAGCAGATTTTGATTTTAATCACCCCATAAACAGCTGAATCAATGCCGCGTCATTGCTCTCTGTTGCAGTATTTCTCGTCCCTGTAATGCAGGGTCTGCGGCATATTTTTTATCTCTTCCACCGCATCCTCAACAGTCTTCTTTGGCTTGAAACTGAAAACAGAATATACTTTTTTGAAAGACGTCCTGTAATTTCTCCTATCCCCAGCTTTATCTGTTATAACAATTTTTGCGTCGCGTATTTTCTTGTTGATAATTTCAGCTATCTCTATTATTTTGTAGTTCTGCTTCTCGGATCCTATGTTGAACACCATGCCTCCGACTTTATCGATAGGGAGCTCGATGCACTCTACATAAAATTCTGCAGCGTCGTCAACATGTATGAATGGCCGCCATTGCTGGCCGCCGAAAACCGTTATCTCCTTGTCAATAACTGCCTTCGCAGTCAGGAGGTTTATAACAAGGTCGAACCTCATCCTAGGCGATGCACCGTATAGAGTGCCCATTCTGAATATCGTGGGCGCAAAATTCCCGTCGGCCATTTCCAGCAGCATCCTTTCAATCATCAGCTTTGACTCTGCATAAAGTGAGACTGGATTCAACTCGGAATTCTCGTCAAGGTAACCCTCTCCCGAGCTTTCACCGTAAACGCTGCATGTCGATGAAAATATGAACCTGTTGATTTGGTAGTATTTGCACATCTCTGCAAGTATTTTTGTCGCGAAGAGGTTCGTTTCAAGCGTTTCCTTCGGATCCAAGGAACAGGCCGGGTCGCCGACAATTCCTGCCAAGTGTATAACGGCGTCCATATTTCTCAATGCACTGGTCAACACTTTTATGTCCCTCATATCGCCGTTTATAAGCTCAAAATTCTTGTTACCAAAAAATTCTTTCAAGCCATCATTTCCGTACATCAGGTTGTCAAGAACTCGAACCTTGTAGTTTTTTGCGAGAAGCTTTTTAACTATTAGCGAGCCGAGATAGCCGGCACCGCCGACAACAAGTACGCGTTTCACATATTCTGGTTTCACCTTAGACCTGAGCAGGGACTTTTTCTTTTCCGATGAAATGAGCAAAACATCCTTTATTCTTCCTTCCTTGTCCAGAACAGGAACTTTCATAGAATAGCCTGTCAGGCTCATGTCGTCCCTTATTTTTTCAGGCAAGTCTAACTTCTCACCATTCCTCACTACTATTGCATTCCTGTTCATTATTTCCTTTATTTTCGTGCCCAGAGTTTTTCCCGACATCAGCGCCCTCCTGATATCCCCGTCCGTGACAAGCCCCAAAAACTTTTTTTCCTCGTCGACAATAAACGCTATGGACAAGCCGTTCCTGTCTATGGTTTTCATCGCATCCTTTATGGTGCTGCTGCCCCCGCACAGCAGAGAATTCAATTCAATGAAATCCATGTTACGCGCACACCTTCCTTATATCGGCAGCGTGTTCATTGATTCTTTTTATGGCTTCTATTACCTTTTCTATTTCCTCATCCGTGATTTCGTTGAATATCGGCAGGCACAGCGTCCTCTGAGACAAAAATTCGGCATTCGGCAGGCTGTATTTTTTCATGTATTTGTAACAGGACAAAAAATGTATAGGCGGGTAGAAATATTTTCTTGTGGTTATATTCTCCCTTTCCAGACACTCGCATAGCTTATCCCTCGTTACCCCGAACTCATCGCCAACGACTATCGGAAAATCCTTGTGCGCTGACACTGAATCCGGCGTTATCTTTTGGAATGTTATGCCTGGAATGCTTTTCAATGCATCCTTGTACATGTTTACAATCTCCTCTCTCCTTTCGATGCCTTCATCAATATGTTCGAGCATGACAAGCCCGACAATTGCGTTAAGCTCGCTCATGCGCGCGCTCATGCCAAGCGCTTCGCAGTCGTCTCTGTAGAGCCCGTAATTCCTCGATATTTTGAGTTTTTTTGCAAGGCTCTCATCATCCGTCAAGACCATGCCGCCTTCTATCGTGGAAAATGTTTTTGTCGGCGTGCCGCTGAATATCTCAGCGTAACCGAAGTTACCAATTTTTTTCTCCTTGTACTTCGCGCCAAAGCCGTGCGCCGAGTCGTATAAAACTTTTACATCGTGTCTTTTCGCAATGTTTTCGATCTCGTCGATGTTGCAGGGGTTGCCGAACACATGCACTGGGATTATGCATCCGGTGTTGCCGGTGATTTTGCCTTCCAAATCCTCGACGCTCATGTTGAACGTATCCCTGTAACAGTCTACTGGGATTACGTTGAGGCCGCACCAGCTGGCTGCATGGGCCGTTGCAGGGAATGTGAACGCTGGAACAAGCACGTCGCCCTTTATTTTCATCGCATTCAAAGCGAGCGTGATCGCTGTACTAGCAGAGGAGATGGCGACGCAGTGTTTCCTGCCTATGTAGCTGGCAATGGAATTCTCCAACTTTTCCACATTTTCGTAATTTGTCAGCATCGCTGTCGACAAAGGCTTCTCCATCTTTTCAAGTATCTCCTTGACAAAGCTCCTGGTAGGCGGCCTGTTAAGCCTCAGTGTTTCTTTGAAAATCGGCCTGCCGCCAAGTATCGCCGGCTTGTCCATTAAATCATCTTAATATTCTAACCGCCCAATCTTTTAAATCCTTTATGAATAAACAGTTCTAGCAAAGGCGCAAAATCGACCTATGCTTCCTAACATTTAAAACAGCATCCAACTAACGTATATTTTACCAGAAGTGAAAAAAATGGATGTTAGAATCGGCGATAAATTTGTAGGCGATGGCAGACCGTGCTTCATAGTGGCAGAGGCCGGTGTCAACCACAACGGTGACATAAACTTAGCGAAGAAGCTAATCGATGCTGCAAAAAAGGCTGGAGCGGATGCTGTGAAATTCCAGGCATTCAAGGCGGAAAAAATAGCCACAAGGTACGCTGAAAAGGCGGAATACCAAAAAGAAACCACGAGCAAAGAAGAGTCTCAGTTTAACATGTTGAAGAAACTGGAGCTTGGCTATGAGGATTTCAAAGAGCTGTATGATTATGCCGAAAAAACTAACATCATTTTCCTGTCCTCTGTGTTCGACATAGAAAGCGTTGACATGCTGGATGATCTGGGTATAGCGGCATTTAAAGTCGGGTCGGGCGAGTTAACCAATTACCCAATGCTCAAACGAATAGTTGAAAAGGGAAAGCCAATCATACTGTCGACTGGTATGAGCACAATGGATGAGGTAGAGGAAGCGTTGGAATTTATTAAGAAAGAGGGCGGAAAGGACATAATTTTGACTCACTGCATAACAGGCTACCCAATAAAAAAAGAGGATGCAAATCTCAGGGTAATTGAAACTTTAAAGCGAAGGTTCAACCTTCCGGTCGGTTTCTCCGACCACACCACAGGAATTACTATACCAATAGCGGCTGCTGCATTGGGCGCTGTGCTCATTGAAAAACATTTCACCTTGGACAGAAACCTGCCTGGCCCGGATCATAAAGCATCCTTGGAGCCGAACGAGCTGGAGGAAATGGTAAATGCAATCAGGGATGTTGAAAGTGCTTTGGGCAACGGCGTGAGAAGCCTGACTAGAGATGAGGAAGAAATAAAAAAAATTGCAAGAAAGAGCATAGTGGCGAAGGTGAAAATTCCCAAAGGCACAATCATAACCGAAGAAATGTTGGATATTAAAAGGCCGGGCACCGGAATCGAACCGAAATACATGAGCAAAATCATCGGAAAAAGGGTGAGGAAGGACATTGTGCAGGACGAGCTTATCGCCTTTGAAAACGTTGCGTGATGTAATGAAAAAAATTGCAGTGATAACCGGAACGAGGGCCGAGTACGGCATTCTTAAATCGGTATTGAAAGAGATAGAGGCCGGTAAAAAACTGAAACTGTCTTTGATAGTTGTTGGAATGCATCTTGCAAATGAATTCGGCTATACGATCAAGGAAATCAAGGAAGACGGCTTTCGAATAGGCGCAAAAATAGATATGCTGCACCGCAAAGATACCGGCATATCAATGGCAAAAAGCATTGGCGAATGCGTGACAAAAATAGCAGAAGTTCTGAAGAAAATAAGGCCCGATATCTTGCTGGTCATGGGAGATAGGGGTGAAATGTTGGCTGGTGCTGTTGCCGCAACTTATGCAGGCATTCCGGTGGCGCACATTCACGGCGGAGATGTTTCAGGCCATGTCGATGAGCCTGTCAGACATGCCATAACAAAATTGGCCAGCATACATTTCCCTGCAACGAAAAAGAGTGCAGAAAGAATAATAAAAATGGGCGAGGAGCCTTGGAGGGTTCATGTTGCCGGTGCCCCAGGTCTTGACTTGGCTTATGATAAAATGCTGCCTGGAAAAAGGCAACTGGCTTTGAAATACGGCTTGGATTTGTCAAAACCTATTATCCTTGTTGCGCAACATCCTGTACTGGCAGAAGCAGAAGACGCGCCAAGACAAATGCGCGAAACACTTGATGCGATCGTAGAACTACGCTACCAAGCAATTGTTATTTACCCGAATGCCGATGCTGGCGGAAGGAGAATGATAAAAGTAATCGAGAGATATGCCGGCAAATATCCGCTTATCAAGGCTTTCAAAAGCATTGCGCACGAAGATTATTTGGGCTTGATGAGGGTTGCGAATGCGATGGTTGGAAACTCGAGCAGCGGAATCATAGAGGCTCCATCTTTCGGACTACCGGTTGTAAATATCGGACCAAGGGAAAGTGAAAGGGAGAGAGCAGAAAATATAATTGATGTGGATTACGATAAAGAGCAGATAAAAAATGCGATAAAAAAGGCGGTTTTTGATAAAAATTTTAGAAACAAAGTTAAAAGATGCAGGACGCCGTATACGGATGGCCGAGGCAAGGCTGGAAAGAAGATTGCCTATATATTAAGCAGAATAAAAATCGACCGCAGGCTTTTAGAGAAAAGATTAACTTATTAGTCCGGCTTATTAAAAATTAAAAGTGGTTCAATTGAAAGACAGATTCAAAAAATGGAAATACCCTGAAGTCAAGGAGGGAAAACTGACAAAATACAACTGGCTAGTCCAGCACAAGGATAAGCTGAAGCTTGGGTTCAAGACTGACATTGGAGCCTTCACTTACATCAATGCAAAAAATGGTGTGGTCATCGAGGATAACGTGCAATTGGGGTCGCACTGCTCCATCTATTCCATCTCGACAATAGACAAGAAGGAAGGATCGGTCGTGCTGAAGAGGAACTGCAAAATAGGCAGTCATAGTATCATTATGCCCGGTGTTACAATCGGCGAAAATTCTATAGTCGGCGCGTTTAGTTTTGTAAATAAAAATATTCCTGACAATGTTGTCGCGTTCGGCATACCTGTAAAAGTTGTGCGGAATGTTAAAAAGGAAGAAATGTGAAGACAGCTTTCCAATCTATTTTTTGTTTTTCTGTTCCCATATGGGATTTTTCAGCACCCATTCGTCATTGACTTTCTTGAATATTTGCCTGTTCCAGAATTTCTCTACAATATCCCAAAATTCTTTTATGGTGTAGCCCGTGAACTCGCAGAAGGCCTGCACAGTCCTCTGATCGATTTTATGGTCGAACTCTTTGACAAGCTTTATTGCCTCCTCTCTCGTGAGCTTGCCGTGCCTTATCAGATAAGATGCCACATCGGTTGCTCTTGCATGGCCGAATTTAGGATACTTCATCCAGGGGTTGACCAAATATGCAACAGAATCAATCTGGTGGAAGTCTTCTATGCACCCCTCCCTTCTCCACTCATGCGCAAGGTCTCTGAAGCCATATTTTTTTGCTATAATATAATGCTGCCATGGATTCCAAGGGACAAAGTAGCTTAAATAAATCGGCTCCAGTCCTGCCTCCTCAATCTCCTCCTTTGAAGGATACAACATCGTACAAATGTTGTTCAACTCTTTCTTTGTAATGCCACCCTTCAACCATAGATCCAAAGGAACCGGCTTGACGACATCATTATTTATCTGCTCCTTGGCAGAATAGGTCTCGCCTTTCTGATAGCCGCCATATTCATAGCTGACATTTTCCCCGTAGACGACCAGAGGTATTTTGAAGTTTATCGCCATCCTGATCGGAAAAACGTATACTGCCCTGTCCCACAGCCACTCGGGGCTTCCTATTTCCTCGAATGCAATCCTCATCATCTTTTTTGCAAGATCCCTGTTTATATTAAGTGAAATTATATCGCAACCAAATGCCTCGCTCAAATTGTTGAAGTTGTGCCAGCCTGCCTTTGTCCAGTCAAAATTTGCAACATTCACCAGCAAGGGGTTCATTTTCATTAGTTCCTTCATGACGTAAACTTGGTAATGACTATCTTTGCCACCGCTTACCGGTATAATGCAGTCATAATAACCATCCTCTCTCCTAAACTTATCGCAAAGTTTTTTCAGTTCCTCGAATCTTTTATTCCAATCTATTTTCTTTCTTTCTTCAACATGCCGGCAGGCTTCGCAAACACCTTCTTCGTCAAAAGAAATACCAGGCCTGGTGTCAGGCATTACACATTTCTTACAATATCTCATCCATTCGCCTGCTCTTTTATTTAATTGCTATAGATATTATTATTTTGTGAATGAATTGTCTAGGTTTTTTGACACTCAGCCGCCTCTCAAAATATAACAAGTCCTGCATGGCTTCAGCTTTTGAAACTCTCTTTTCCTGAATATTTCCCTTATTTCATTTATATTTTCGCTATGCCACAGGTCATGTATGCTACTGTTTTTTATGTTGCCTATTTTCAAATCAAGGTTTACGTCGTCGCAGCACGGCGTAACATCCCCGTTATAGGCGATGTACAGCGTCATCCACGGTTGTGTGCAGGTTGGTGGTATTATGCCGGCGCAAGAGCGTTTCCCCCGAATTCTTTTAACCTTCTTTGTCGGCAACGAAGACAAGCTTGTCAATGAAACCTCGTCAACTTTTCTCTCCCACATTCTTCTGAATTCCTTAGCTTCGGAGTAAGTTTCGGACATGTCCTTTATCATTTGCAGCTTTATGCGCAGTTTGGAGTTGATTTTATTCCTTAGGGCTATGAAGTTTTTTACGTTTTTTATAACAGTATCCCACTTCGCCCCAACTCTTATTTTTTCATAGGTTTCCCTAGTTACGCCGTCCATCGAAATTTGTATCTCATCCAGCCCAGCTCTGATTATTTTTTCCGCCAAACTTTCGTTCAAAAGCATTGCATTGGTTGAAAAATCGACTTTCTGTATGTGCTTCCTCTTCGCATATTCTATCATTTTTACCAAATCTGGATGCAACAACGGCTCCCCGAAACCATGCAACCTTATCCACTTGATGCCCTCCTTGCTCGCCTTGTCAACTATTTTTTTGTAAAAACCAAATTTTATGGAACCTGGTTTTCTTTTCATTACTGACCTCGGGCACATCACGCATCTCAGGTTGCACTTGTTTGTCGTTTCTATGTAAAGCATTTTGGGCAGTTCTGGAACCTTTAATGTAAGCAGGTTCCTCTTCAGGTTCAGCATCACACCCATTTTCTCACTAGTCTTTTATGGTTTGAACAAACCTTCTTTTATAACAATCTCCGCCAAGAAAAAATCCAGCAGCGTATCCATGTCAAGCGAGTGCATCTGGTTCATGATTATGGCTCTTATGTCTCCACCAATTATTTTATTTTCCTTCATCAAAAAATCTCGCCTAACAACATAAACCGCGCCATTTAACCTGTAGACTTTGGGCAACTGCTGCCTTTCCAAAATATGATAGTCTATTTTCGATTTGACAAACGGAATAACCTTGTCCTTAACCAATCTTTTCATCCAATACGGCGGTTCTGCAACCTCGCAAACACTTACTACAGAATCCGCACCAGTCTCAATCATCTTCCTGACTGCCTCGTCAATATGCTGCGCCCTGCGAAATGGTGACGTTGGCTGCAAAACCACTATTATATCCGGCCTGTAATTTTCCTTGCTTTCGAGATATCTCACCGCATGCTTTATTATAGCCGGGGAGTGTGATGTATCTCTGGCCAGACGCGAGGGCCTTCTGAACGGCACTTCCGCACCGCACGCCCTTGAAATTTTCGCTATTTTTTTATCGTCTGTAGAAACTATTACCCTATCAAGAGTTTTTGATTTTTTTGCCTCTTCTATTGTATAGGCTATCAGCGGCTTGCCAGCCAGTTTTCTAATATTTTTGTGCAGCACGCGTTTGGAGCCGCCTCTGGCAGTAATAATCGCTACAACGTTTATTTTTTTCATCAAATCACAGAGTCTAACAATTGCCCTGCTTCACAGCGGCCTAACCACCCTCCACATTTTGGGCCTTGCGCTTTTCGTATTCCTCTTTCAAAATGCTCATTCTTATTGAATCGAAATATTTGTTTTGTATGAAAATTTCTGCCCTGAGCCTGCCTTCATGCACGAATCCTTTCTTTTCATAAAAACCCACGGCCCTTTTATTGGCCTCGTTTACGCCGAGCCAGACCCTGTTAAGGTTCAGGGTCTCAAAAGCGTGTTTTATTATGAAATCCGTGGCTTCCGATGCAGCGCCTGTGCCCCAAAAGTCCTTCTCGCCTATATGTATCGTGAACTCTGCAGACCTAGTCTGCCAGTTTAAATGGTGTAAGCCGACAATGCCTATTACCTTTTCTGTTTTCTTGTCGGCAATAGCGAAAATTACGTTTTCCTTGTTGCTCAAATCATCGTATAATTTTTCCATCACGGAAACTGTGGTCGGCCTCAAACCGTGGCTGAGGTAGCGATTGAACTCTGGGTCATTCGCCCACTTGTACATTCCCTCTGTATAATCCTCCTTTTCTATACCCCTCAGTTTGATTATGTTTCCTTCAAAAAAATAATGACGCTTTTTCTGCTCCATTCTCACGCACCTTTTTGTCTGTTTTGCTTTCTTCCTTCGCTTCCCAATTGGTCCGCATTGTTTACGACCTTCTCTATTGCGTCAACTATGTCCTGCATGTCTTCCAAGGTAGCCGGCGGCCTTATCAAGCTCAGCCATATTGCAGTTTCGCAAAGCTTCTCCGCCTCGGGGCACATGCCAGTCTTGTATTCTACTTTTCCTTTATATAAATGGCATGTGAACGGACAACCCATGCTGCCGTGCGCAATCTTCTCTTTGAAGAGAGGATTTTCGTAAAGAGGCCTCGGATAGCCGCTTGTCAGCTGGACGCCCTCAGCGCAAACTGCCTTGATGAACATCTCTCTTGATATGCCTGCCTTGTCTCTGTCAAAGGTCATGCCAAAGATGTGAAAAACGTGCTTGGCTTCTGGCAGAATTTTTTGAGGCTTAAGGCAATTGATCTTAGATAATTCTCTTTTCAAAAACTCCGAATTTTTTATTCTTATGTCATTCCACTCGTCCAATTTTTTTAATTGTTCCACACCGATTGCAGCCTCAAGTTCTGTCATCCTGTAATTGTATCCCAGCATATTCGACAAGTAAGATCTTGGTTTGTTAAAAACCAAGGCTTCTCCATGATTTCTTATCATGGTGCATCTTTCCGCCAAGTTCGAATCGTTTGTTGTGATCATCCCGCCTTCGCCAGTCATAAGATTCTTTGTTTCCTGAAAGCTGAATACGCCAATATGTCCTATTGTGCCAACCAGCTGATTTTTGAAAGTGGCGCCTGGTGCCTGTGCGCAATCTTCTATCACGACCAGGTTGTTTTCCTCGGCAATCCCCATTATCTCATCCATTTCGGCAGGATTGCCAAGCAGATGCACAGGTATTATGGCCTTGGTTCTTGGTGTTATCGCTTCTTTTATTTTTTTGGGATTCAAGTTGTAAGTTTCAGGATCCACATCAACAAAAATAGGAATTGCATTATTCATCAAGGCGCACGTAGCGGTGGATGTGAATGTGTACGGTGGGACGATTACCTCGTCGCCCGGGCCTATGTTTGCAGCCGCTATCGCTACATGGAGAGCTGCTGTGCCAGAATTCAATGCAATACTGTGCTTGACGCAATGATAATCTGCGAAGTTGCTTTCAAACTCCCTTACCTTTTTGCCTCCAAAAAAAGACGAATGAAATGTAGACAATTCCCTGCTCTTTAGAACGTTGTTTACTGCTGCGATTTCGTTTTCGGTAATTATCGGATATGGTGGGAACGGCCTATCACGAACCGGTTTGCCTCCCAGCAATGCAAGTTTTTCTGCCAAATCGACACCTCATTTAGATGTTTTTACAGTTAGCGTTTTGTTTTTCAGCGGAAGCCTGACCTCCGACCCGCTTTTGTTAGATTCGTGTATTGCCAATGCTATCTCCAACGCAGCCTTGCCATCCTCGCCACTGCAAATAGGCCTCGCATCATTCTCCATACAATCTATCAGATGTTCTATTGCATAGACTATACTATTCTTTTGAACTTTAGGTCTAGGGAATTCTTTAGCAAAGAGTTCTTTAATACTCATGTAATTTCTGCTGTCCTTTGCAGACCACAATTCGAATTTCTTGCCGTTGTCGCTGATTCTTATTCTTCCGTCAGAGCTGTGCAAATCTATCTCAAAAATGAGATACTCTCTTTTTGCCGCATCGACAAATGAATACACCTTGTTTTTAAAGGTCAGTAGGCCGTAGCCGCCTGGGTCTGTATCGCCTGCTGCGGTCTTGCCGAACACTTCGTCAACATCGCCAACAAAATATCTTAATATGTCGAACATGTGGGTTCCGTTGTTGAGGAGACCTGAGGGGCAATAGCCGGTGGTAAATTTCAAAGTTCCGAGTGTGCCGGAAGCAAGCAGCTCCCTTACTTTCTGGTAGTTTGAGTCCCATCTCCTCGTATGGTTTACTAATAATTTCACGCCGTTACTTTTACATGCCTTAATCATATCTTCCGCGTCTTTGAGATTTGAGGCAATCGGTTTTTCGCAGAAAATGCATTTTATGCCAGATTCAGCAGCGGCAATTGTAATTTCTGCATGAGACGGCGTGTTAGTGCAAACGCTCAATATGTCGAGGTTCTCATTCTTGAACATTTTCCTATAATCTGTATAAACGTTTTTTGTACCCCATTTATCAGAAAAATCTTTCAGCCTTCTTCTGTCGGTGTCAGCAGCTGCAACTATCTCTGTTGCTGGCAGGGAATTGTACGCTCCGGCATGGGTGCATGGATGCTCTCTTAATCTATCGTCTTCAAAACGGCTTGCTATCAGCCCGCATCCCACTATGCCGACCCTATACTTCTTGATTTTTATCACCTGGTTTGGAATTTTCAAGTAGCCTGTCCAGCCACCTTCCTGATCAATTCTGCTATTCTTTTTGATGCCTCACCGTCGATATTGTATGCATGTTCGAATATAAATTTTCTCCTTGGTCCATCCATCTTCTCTACGTTTTTTTTGTCAAACAAAGCTTTCCTTATAGTCGGCAGCATATCGCTATCTTTGTAAACACCAAATGCAGTTCCTCTATCCACATAAGGCACATCATCAAGTCTACCCATCAGGTTTGCTATTATCACAGGTTTGTTTAAAATCATGGCGTCGAGTGCTGCTCCTGAAGATATGGTAATCAAGGCATCACAAGCATAAAGTAACTCAAATATGTTTATATCTTTTATAATCGATACGTCTATACCAATTTCTTTAGCTATCTTTTCATGTAAAGATGAGTTGTATTCATTGGGGTGTAGTTTTATCACAAGTCTGGCCTCTGGAATTTTTTTAACTGATCTAAACAGGCTTCTCAAAAGAACTTCGTTTATCTCATTCGACCAAGGTTGTGAAGCGAAAACAAGCAACTTATCTTCGGGTTTCAATCCAAACATGTCCCGAATTTTTTTCTTATCAAATATCTTTTCTGCATTTGCTAGAATATCGTATTTTGGCTGGCCGGTCGTAACAGCACTGCCTTTGGGGTAACCGAACCTTATTAAAATATCATTATAATTTTTCCCGCTGACAAATGTTTTGTCTGGAATGGAATTGGGGGATAGCGACGGGTCGCCAGATAACTCTTCAGCCGTATGTAAAAATTCTATGCTAGATTCACCTATCAAACCGTGTTGTATGGCAATCGTTGGGATTTTTGCTTGTTTGCCTGCAAAAATAGCCGCTTTTCCATAGAGCCCGCATTCGTCAACTATTACCAAAACATTTGGCTTTTCTATCCTTACAGCCTCTTTGGCTATTTCGATATATTTAACAGCATCTGTAAATTTCCTGCGGAACATTTCCAGGAATTTCTGTTCTAGGAAAGGCATCAATTCTATATTCCTATATATCAAAGCTTTGTTTAGAAGCGGTTCTATCAGCTTCCATTTCTTTTTGAATAATTTGTCTTCTGAAGATATTTTTTTCTCAATTGTTTTATTTATATAAGTCTCAATGTGTTTATAGCCTGGGCTATTTAATGTGAACCCCAGCCTCAACACTCCAAATGGATCAGTGTCAACAAGGATGACATCACAATCACCTAATTCTCTTATGACTGGGCCGAGTATGCTATCTTCTTTTATTTGTTTACCTGTCTTAACATCTATAATAGCTTGCCTATAAATCGGATGCGTAAACATCAAAATCTTAATCCTCCCGGGCGTTTTGTGCAACAACTTCTGATTTGGTATTTTTCTTAGAAACTCTTTCACTGTTTTGAAATATTTGACTAAAACTGGCCTGATTTTTTTGGCAAGCTCTTTCCGAAAATTTTTTGTTGGCACAAAGAATGTTTCTATTCCTCTAGACTTAGCTACTAACGATACCATGGAGCATAAAAGGCCATCACATGGTGCCATAACCATATCGGGCTTCTCTTTGTCGAGTATTCTCTCAGCAGCTTCAATGGAGTAGAATATATCAAGAATGGAGTTATCATAAAAACTATGCGCATTCCAGAACCAAAACTCTGTAAACCACCATAATGATGTATTGCCATAAGTCATAAATTCCTTGAAATTTTTATCGCCAATTATTTTTATTTTCGGCCATGTTTTCATCCACTTCAATGCCTCTGCCCTTGCATCAAAAACTTTTTTTAGATTATCATAATTTTCCAGCAGTTTGGCATTGTTGCCGCGTGGTATATTCCCAATGCCTAGTATGCGCACTTCGCCTTTCTGCTCGTATACCTTTGCCTGCGCCAAGCCTTTCTCCGAATCTACGAGAAGGATGATTCTTTGTTTCATAAAAAAATACTTCCCAATTAGGTTAATAAGTATATACAAATTAAACCTAAGATAAAGTTAACGAATCTGGTGTCTGGATGAATAAAATATGCAAATACATTATTGTTATATCTTTACTGTTCATTATTACAGTTGTTGTTTCTTGGCTGCAAGTGAATTTTATAGAAGTTGCACTTAACGAGCCGATGACATACGTGAACTGCACGATAAGATATGATTGTAAAAAAGTTGGATTATTTAGATGGAAGGAATGCTCTTGCGTATACTTTGAACGGGAGTGCCAGAATGACTTATTCACACAAGGTTGTTCACCAAAGTGATTGAATGAAAATTAAAAATGAAAATATAATTTTAACATTGATAATAATCAGCTATGTTGTTAGATTGGCTATTGCACCATTTCACATAATGGTGCCACATACACCACATGATGTCTATGCATACATAGGACCCGGGAAATGTATGGTTGAAGGAAAATTTTCTACGAAAGATTGTTTGAGCTGGCAAAAGTATTCAGGCCAGCCAACAGTCTATGGACCTGTCCTTTCGCCAATATTTGCAATTGCATACATGGCCTTTGGCCAATATGACTTTTTCATGTTCAAAGCCATCAGTATAGCTTTTGATGCAGCTAATACTGTTTTGATATATTTGCTGACGAAAAAATTATTGAACCAAAAACTGGCTGTATACGCCTCCTTCATATACTGCCTTTCTTTTATGCCCCTCTTCAATTCTGCAGTATTGGGAAATGACGAGATGATTATAATTTTTGCGCTTTTACTAGGCACCTATTTCTTATTTACAAAGAGATTGTTTTTATCTGCCACAAGTTATGCCATACTGGTTTTGTTAAAATCTTTTCCCATAGTTATAGCTCCTGCATTGTTACTCTACGTTTACAAAAAGTATGGATTAAAGACAGGCTTCAAATTTTCAATTTTCGGCGCTGTTTTCCTATTCATAGCGTTTTCTATTTTCATCGCGCTCGGTGGCATTGAAAAAACTACTTTTTATTTAAACAGTGGTTATGTCGGACCTGACGAGGGGTATAACACCAACTTAAGCATATTTAGCATCTTCAGGTATGTTACAAACATAAACTTGAGTTTTCTGACAATTCCTGCCCTATTTATTTCGCTATTTTTGACTTTATTGCTCACATTAAAATTCCCGATGAAAAACCTGGAAATTGAATTTATGCGGAATACTACACTTTTTATGGTGGCTACTTTATTTGCCAGTAATCTTTTGTCTGGCATCTATACAATCTACTTCTTCCCATTCTTTCTGATTTTAGTAACAACCAAAATCAAGTCTAGCACTGTACGTTTTGGTGGGAATCATTTACTTGGGTTTTTTGCGATATTCATAGGCCTACTGGTTTATTCAATAATTTATAGAGAAGGATTGGTAACGTATTCTGCAACAGACAGGGCCATGCTACTTGTAGCTCTTCTGGCAGTCACAGCTGGAGAGTTTTATCTGCTGCAGAACTTTGAAATGAAGATGAGAGTGGTTTGGGTGATGGTTGTGTTTTCATCATTGATGTATGTGGAGGTATATGCTGCCCCCCTCATGGTTTTCCCCCTTAAGTATTTCACTCAGTTTATAGATATTGGGCGTTTCAGTGTTGTCAATAAAATGTATGGGGATCATATAGGTGGCAGGCCAGATTTGTTTCTAGCATATGGCATATTTTATGCATTGCCGGCAGTTATACTATACATATGCCTGATTGCAATTTATGTAAAAATGTTAAGAATTTCGTCTGAATAAAAAATGGTAATAAAAATGTTGGGAATATTGGGTTCAATATACAGGGAGATTCGGCGAAGATACTATTTTACTTTTAAAATGGATTATGTCAAGCGACAGTTGAAAAAGAGAAAAGGTAAGTGTGGAATGCATGGCTGCTGCAAGACATGGCCGAAAATTATTCGCTGCAAATTTTTGGTTGGCAACAAATGTGTGATTTGGAAAAGCGATAAGATGCCATTGCACTGCAAGATTTATCCATTTGATGAGAAGGACAAATCACCGTTTTCAAAAAAATATTGTAATTTCCACTGGGACGATAAAAAAAGTTCTAAATAGATTCCTTTATGGATTTTATCGTACCACAAATGAATTTTATTTGCTCTTTTTTAAGCGAGGAGCTGGAAGGTAGGTAAAAGCCTCTTTTTGAAATGCCATCTGCAACTGGAAAATTGCCTCCACCAAGGCCCATGTCTCTGAAAACTGATTGCGCGTGCATTGGAATAAAAAATGTTCTTGTCTCTATTCCAATTTCAAGAAGTTTTTTTCTAAGTTCTTCGCGCGTCATGCCAAAATCATCATCTATAAGTATCGAATACATCCAATAAACATTTTTTGCCCATTTTTCCTCATATGGAATCGTTATACCTTTAATCTTTCTCAAATAAGAATTGTAGATTTTGGCATTATTCCTTCTAGCCGCAATGAATTTTTCTATTTTTTTAAACTGAGCAACACCGATGGCTGCCTGGATGTTAGTTATCCTATAATTAAAACCGATCATCTTGTGCAAGAAACGCATATCTTCACTGTGCGCAAAATCTTTCAAAATTCTTGCGTTTCTTGCGATTTCGTCATCATTGAGAACAATCATACCACCTTCGCCAGTAGTTATTATCTTGTTTGCATAAAAGCTAAAGCATCCTATATCTCCTAGACAACCGACTTTTCTCCCTTTATATTCTGCGCCATGCGCCTCTGCAGCATCTTCAACCACATAAAGGTTGTGTTCTTTTGCAATTTCTAAAATTTTGTCCATGTCAACAGGATGTCCATAAATATGGACAGGCATTATGACTTTGGTTTTGTCAGTAATCTTTTCCTCAATTTTATTTACATCAATATTCCATGTTTTTGGCTCTGAATCAACAAAAACAGGTTTTGCACCAGTATAAACAGCGGCATAAGCTGAAGCTATCATAGTAAATGTTGGCATGATAACCTCATCACCTTTTCCGATGCCAAGAGCTGCCAAAGCTAAATGAAGGGCACTTCCGCCGCTCGTGGTTGTTATACCATGCTTCGCACCGCAGTACCGGCTGAATTGTTTTTCAAAAATGCCGATATATTTGCCTTTGGAAGAGATCCAATTGGTTTTCAAACATTTGATGACATTTTTCAGCTCTTCCTTACCTATGGTGGGTTCACAAACAGGTATCATCTTATGTTTCTTCCTTTCCATATTTTGCGGCCTCATTTTAATGACTAATAATAGTCGTTGGGTTGTATATAAAAAGGTTGTGAAGAGAAAGACCTTAATGGATATGATTGTATGATACAAAACTTATTTAATTCCGAATAACTAATAACAGCGTACACCAAAAATGATGTGTTGGAGATTATGGAATATGAAATGCCATATGTGCAAAAGTTCGGATCTGGTGAAGTTTTTAGATTTGGGATTCCAACCACTATCGGACGGTTTTCTTAGAAGGGAACAGCTAAACGAGCTAGAGGTTTTTTATCCCTTAGAAGTTTATTTTTGCCGAAACTGCGGTTTAGTGCAGTTAGGTTTTATTGTTCCTCCAGAAAAAATGTACAATGAAAATTACCCATATGAATCTTCGACAACACGAGAACTCCGCGAACATTTTATGTCATTTAGCCAATGTGTTTGCAAAAGATTTAATTTGCCAGCAAATACTTTGGTTATCGATATAGGCAGCAATGTGGGCGTGTTACTGTCCGGTTTCAAGGCGCAGGGCATGAAAGTCCTTGGGGTGGAGCCTTCAAAAAATATTGCCAAAACCGCCATTAACAACGGTATCGATACAATTCCAAAATTTTTCGGCCCAGAAGTGGTTGATAAGATTGTAGAAAAATACGGGAAGGCTTATGTTGTTACTGCTACCAATGTCTTTGCTCACATTTCCGACTTGTATAAATTCATAGAAGCCTTGAAAACTGTGTTGCATGATGATGGTATATTCATTTTTGAAGTTCCTTATTTGGTTGACCTTATAAACAATATGGAATATGACACAATTTATCACGAACACCTACGTTATATTTCCATGAAACCTATAGTTCAGTTTTTCGAAAAGTTTGGTATGGAGGTTTTTGATGTAGAAAGGATTAAACCACATGGTGGTTCAATACGTGTATTTATCAATAGGCGGGGGAGGAGAGAGATAACACCGCGCGTGAAAGAACTTTTGGATTTGGAAACAAAACTGCAGTTGTATTCTTTGGAATATCTCCAAAAGTTTGCAAAGCGGGTAAAGGAACACAGGGCTTTGTTATTATCGTTACTGAATGGCCTAAAGAAGAGTGGGAATATAATTGTTGGAGTCGGCGCACCTGCAAAAGGCAACACCTTACTCAATTACTGTAAGATTGATGGAGAAATGCTAGATTATACTACAGAAAAGGCAAAGCTGAAAATAGGTCTGTTCACGCCAGGCATGCATATACCAGTTTATCCGGACGAAAAGCTAATGGAAGATATGCCAGACTACGCACTCATACTGGCGTGGAATTTCGTCGACGAAATTACAAAAAATTTGGATGAGTATAAGAAGAAAGGTGGTAAATTTATAGTGCCTATTCCAGAGCCAAAAATTTTATGACTAGATAAAAACTATAAATTACTGGTAATAAAAATGGAAGTAAAAAAAATAAAGCCTGCATTTGAAGACGAGAGGGGTGCTATCACCGATTTGTTGGTCGGTGAAGAGATACATCATGCTGGCATGCTTACTTTGAGAACAAATGCAATAAGAGGAAGACACTACCACAAAAAATCAAAGCAATATACATACGTGTTGAGTGGGAAGATAGAGCTTATTTTTAAAGATGTTAGAAGAGTGAACGCCGGAAGGGAGTCGGTAATAATGGCTCCTGGGGATATGGTTCTAATTGAACCTATGATGATTCATGTATTGAAGGCTCTTGAAGAATCCACTATTCTTATTTTTACATCCAAAGCTCGGGATGGTAGTAGTTACGAAGATGATACTTACAGAGTAAAAGATTATTGATTGATATACCATCCAACAGTTTTTTCCAATCCCCGCCATTCAACTGCTAAAACTAAGTTTCAGCAGCATTTTGCTGTAATTGTAAATGTGCTTAAGATAAGATGTTATTTTAGGAAACGCTTTCGTCTTTCCGCTAGTTCTTGAACCATAAATGTAAGGAATCTCCTTTATCCTTAAACCTGCTTTTGTACATTTGTAGAGGAATTCTATGCAATATTCACCATAACCTTCACTCGTGAAAGTTATTTTCTCGTAAACCTCACGTTTAACCGCTACATAACCTGTGCTATAATCACGTATTGTTGGGTTGAGCAGCAACGTGGCCGCGAAGTTTATGAAAAAGCTTGTTATAAATCTGAAAAAGTTTCGCTTGTCTTTTCCACCTTTTACATATCGCGAACCTATAACAACATCATAGCTCCCAATCTCCCCAATCATAGTAGGAATTATCTTGGGGTCCATGTCTATATCCAACCACAAAAATATATTGCCTTTTGCAATAGCTGCGCCATCTCTTATGGCAGAAGCCGGTCCCCTTTTGTTGAGCCTATTGAGAAGCCTTATTCTTTTGTCTTTTTTGCTCATTTCCTCCACTTTTTTCCACGTTCCATCAGGCGAGTTGTCATCAACAACAATTATCTCATCATTTGGCCCGATTTTGCTGAGGAGTGCTGTCAAAAAAGGCTCTATACTTTCAATTTCATTGTATACTGGAGATATGACAGAAACTCTTTTCTTATCCATTTTCAACATTTGTATAATTTGATAATATTTATATTTAATCTGATGATACTAACATAGTATGAAGCAATCCGTCCTTTTAGTAAATCCCCTTCCTCAATCTCCAAACGTCTTGTTCCGATGCTATCTTAGTTTCCCATATCCATTTGTTATTGTTGGAAACGAACCAATCAATGGTTTTCTGCAAACCGTCTTTCAATTCAGTGGTAGGCTTCCAGCCGACCAATCTCTTGATTTTAGAGCTATCGCAATTCAGGACTTCTATATCCAGAGGTCTTAGCCTGTTTTGATCGATTTCAATTTTCACAGGCTTTTGACCGAGCAAGTCAGCGATAATATGAGCCAACTCTTCTACGCTCCAGTCCTTGCCGGTTCCAATGTTAAAAACTTCACCTTCTGCTTTTTCTTCTTTTATCAGTGCGATTGCTGCTTTGGCTGCATCATCCACATATGTGAAATCGCGCCTGGCTTTTATGTTTCCCAACTTGAGTTTGTTTGATTTAGACAGTTGTGTTATCAGCTCTGGAATTATATATGGCTGTGTCTCCCTCGGCCCATACATGTTGAACTGCCTGAGTATCACAACAGGGATTTTCTGCTCATGAAACAGTGTAAAGCATAGCCTATCGGCTGCAAGTTTTGATGCTGAGTAGGTTGATACCGGCAGTGTTGAGTGGTTTTCATCCATTGGCGTTTTCAATGCTGTGCCGTAGACTTCTGAAGATGAGTAGTGCACTATCCTTTCTACAGCAGCATCTTTGCAAGCCAGCAGCACGTTCAAGGTGCCTGTAGCGTTGACTTCAAAGAATCTTCTCGGAAACTCATAGCACTTGGGTATGTACGGTTCTGCTGCCAAGTGAAAAACATAATTGATTTGATTTCGTATCAGGACATCTCTAAATGTAGGATCAACAATGTCCCCCCAAATGATTTTTATTTGGTTCATGACTTCGGTTAGATTGGACAAGTCGCCGCTGGAAAAATTGTCAAAAACTATAACATTTGCCTTTTCTTTCAGAAGTTCCCTCACTAGCGCAGAGCCTGCAAAACCCGCGCCGCCTGTTACAAGAATGTTTTTTCCTATCAAGTTCATTTCACATCAACAAGGTTGTTTTTCAGCCTCTAGCATCTTTGCGTAGATACTTAAATCTATCTTTAGAGCAAGACTTATAAATGCTTTGGATTATAGAGCCACACTCACGCGCTTGCCGCAAGTCTCAGTACCATCATTCCATACGCGTAGGCGTGCCTTGCATAGGATGTTATTTTTGTGAAAGTTTTTGTTTTGCCTGCTGTCCTGGCTGTGCAATTGAATGGCACTTCTTTTATTTTGAAGCCAGTCTTGGCGCATTTGTACAGAAACTCTTTTCTTATCCATTTCCAACATTTGTATAATTTGATAATATTTATATTTAATCTGATGATACTAACATAGTATGAAGCAATCTGTCCTTTTAGTAAACCCTCTTCCTCAATATGTAAAGGGCATTAATAAAGAAGGTAGCATATATCCACCTCTTGGTCTGGCTTATATTGCATCTGTATTAGAAAAGTTTGGGCACGAATGTGAAATATTGGATGCCAATGTTTTAAGATTAGAAAATAATAATGTGTTGAATTTTATATCTTCTCACAACCCGGGCATAATAGGCATTTATTCAAACATAATAACGGCGAAGTCATCGCTAGAACTTCTAAAAAAAATTAAAGAGGAGTTCAAAGATAAAATCACTGTATGTGGGGGGCCATTTCCTACCGTAGAGCCAGTAGTATTTCTGAAACATGGGGATATAGTTGTTAGAGGTGAGGGTGAATATAAAATGCTGAAAATAGCCAATGGTGAAAAAATTGGAAGAATAAGTGGTATATCCTTTAAACGCAATAATAAAATCATACATAATAAATCAGAAAAATTTATATCTGACTTGGATTCATTACCATTCCCGGCATATCACTTGCTTCCAAAACTTAAAATTTATAGAATGCGAGGTAGAAAGTCGCCAGCGGTGCCAATACTAACATCGCGAGGCTGCCCATACTCCTGTATATACTGTACAAAAAGTATATTTGGAAGTTGCTTTAGGGCGCGTTCGCCAGAAAATGTTCTAAAAGAAATAGAGTTTTTAATAAATGAATTTGGCGCAAAAGAAATTGATATATTTGACGACAATTTTAGCTTAGATATGAATAGGGCTGAAAAAATTTGCGATGCAATAATAAAAAACAGATATAACATAGCTATTAATTGTCAGAATGGCCTGAGAGTTGATAGAATGACGAAAAATTTAATCAAAAAATTGAAAGATGCAGGTGTTTTTAAGGTTGGTATTGGAATAGAATCTGGTAATGAAAAAATATTGCGTACTATAAAAAAACAGATACACCTTAAACAAGTAGAAACGGTTGTGAAATGGTTTAGAGATGTTGGAATAATTGTTTACGGCTTCTTTATGATAGGTTTGCCTGGTGACAACCCAAAGACTATGCAAGACACTATAGATTTTGCAAAAAGAGTAAATCCGGATATAGCAAATTTTATGATAACAATGCCGATACCTGGAACTGAACTGTATAATATTGTTGAGAAGTATGGAAAATTTATTCACAATATAAAATTTGGGTCAGAATATGGCTTTTATGGTAGTAATGCCTTTTTTGAAATGGGTGAAACAAAATCTGAAGATGTAATAAGATTTTATAAAAAAGCGTATAGAGAATTCTATTTTAGGCCAATAAAAATTTTTGATTTGTTATCAAAATGTAAATCTTATGGTGAAATTGAATGGCTTTTTAATAGTGTTTTTTCTTTATTTCAGAGTGTTTTCAGTAGTTAATTTTACAATATGAAAAAAGCAATACAGATATATTGCTCATGTATTAAAATGTAGTTTTATAGAATTCCACAACGACCTGATAGAGCCATGTCAATCCGTCCATAATTTTGTTTAATTTTGACTTGCCACTTCTTCTGGCAATTTCATAGCTAGGTACTTCAACAATTTTATAGCCTTTCCTAATGCAACTGCCCAAAAACTCAATTTCGATATTAAAACCGTTACATCTTAGGTTTTTTGCTATGTCTTTTCTGAATGCTTTGAAACCATTTATAGCATCAGTAATTTTTGTATTAAAAAATAGATTGAAAGCTACCGTTATTAAAAAATTACCAAATGCTTTTGTTGGAGTATATTCTTCGCTTCCACCCAATACTCTTGATGCTAAAACCAAACCGATTCTCTTATCTTTCAATGGTTCGACCAATCTCTCTATATCTGAAGGTTTATGGGAAAGGTCCGCATCCATCGTAACTATTATAGGAGTTTTTACCTCTTTACAGCCTTTTCTCAAAGCATAACCTTTACCACGACCAACCTCGTTTCTCAACACCTTGCAATATTTTTTTGCTACATTCAAAGTGTTGTCGGTAGAGCCATCATCTACTACAATTATATTATTTGTAATTTTTTTCAAGCGTTTCAAAAGAATTGGTAGCGGCTTTTCCTCATTACGTGCCGGTATGATAACTGTTATATTGTTTAACATAATCACAGACTCATTTGTTTAAACCAAAAAGCTTGTAAGCTGAAAATAATTTTTCATATTCATTTATATTGTATTTGTATTTTGGATTGTCCTTCCTTTCTAAAGCTATTTGTTCTGCACTTGCTATATGCCATGAATAAAAAAGGGAAAATATTGCAAGTTCTACGAAAGCTAGGATGAAGATGAGTTTGATTATTTTTTTGCTGTTTTTCCTCTTACATATTTCCCAAAAACCCACCATAACAAGGATTGGCACTATTTCAGGTATTCCCGACCTTAAAACTGCCAAGACAACCCACCCAAACCATAGTATGGTGAGAACGATGGGTATGAAGACAAAATAAAATAATTTTTTATTGTATTTCCACAGTTTGAAGAATCCCATAGCAACAAATATGAACATAAACATGGTTAAAATGCCGGGCAGTGTGTGATAGTAATGGTAAGCCCAAGGCAGATCCCTGCCAGAAGCAAAGTTTACCGGCAAAGGCGGATTGGTTTTACCTGTAATAAGTGTGAACGGGAAAAATAGTGCGACAATTTTAAAAATCAGTATAATTGGGGTTACAAAAGTTACGGTATTTATTACTCTCGCCCCGACAATGTAAAGGGATGATGTATTTTTAAAATTTTCCCATAGTTCTGATAGCGTATAGCTTCCTGAGCCGTAATTTGTTGTGTAAAGTGGGAAAAAGTCATACTCGGATGTAAACAGCGTTCCATATTTCATATAATTTATACCAAGCCATGGTAAAAGCACGATGGAAAATGCAAGTGCCATTTTAATTGCAGAAAGGAATTCTGAACGGCTCCTCTTTTTTATTATCTCGAATAAATATGGTACGGCCACTGCAATCACGAAAACTAAAGCTGATTGGTGTATCATAAAACCTAAACCAGCTATCGAACCGAGTAGATATGGCGAGGCTTTTTTTGTAACAAAAAGATAAAAAAACAGGAAAATAAAGTAGGCGACTGCCATTTTGGAGTGCATATAGATCGATGTTTCAACAAAAGGTATTATTGAAACAAAGATTATCGTAAGCAGTGCTATTTTCTTGTTAAAGATATGCTTAGCTATGCAGTACGCCGGAAAAATAAAAACTGTATTTACAAGTGTGGCTGCCAGCTGGCAGACCCAGAAGCTACTGCCAAAAATGGACAAGAAGAAAGAAAGAAGCATGTAAAACCCAGGATTCCTATAAGGCAGGTAAATTTGTATTTCGGGATTAACATAGGAGTCAGGTAGTTTCCATTCCGGCTCGAGAAAGAATAGAACGGTTTTGTAATGACCAATGTAATCTGCTCCAGCTGGGTAGTATTTTATGAAAATTTGAGCCGTAATTTTTATGAGAAAAAATATAACAAACAGAACTATGATTATTCTAATTTCTTTATCTATTCTAAACCGTATCAGTTCCTTTCTTACTATTAAAAAAAGGAATAGAGAAAGCAAGCAATATGGAATCAAAATAAAGGGGGATGCGGAGAATCCTGCATAATGGTAAGCTATGACAATTATTAGAATCCATAATGTGGAGAAGAAAAAAGATATGGTTATCTTTCCAAGCGAATCCAACCTTTTGAAAAGAAGTGATGTCAAAAAACCTGAGATGAAAAATATTGGTATCATAGCTATTGCATATAGGAAATACAATACTAGTTCAATCAAGTCGCTCACCTTTCTCTTTTTTGTAAATTCTTTTGAGAATAGCTTCTGCTATTAGATATGTTGCTACAGGTATAACAAACATCAAAGTTGACAAAATTATTTTTACTATTGTTATTTCATCCATTTTTAATCCCTCATTGAGCGCATATCATCTCATTTGTCAAGCAAATGAAATTACATTTTTTTATATCTTTATAGTTAAAATCTTTATATGTATAAATTTGTGTCGTATAACCATTACTCACAACTTCCCATCTAAGCTCCAACTTGTCTTTAATCTTTTCTATAGTTTTGTCGTTGCTCCATGTAGAATAAACAACAAAATAAATATTGCTTTCATCAATCTTAGAAAGAATCTCCCCCCTGCTACTCTGCTTGAATGTGCAGGAGCGGTAAAACCTTATATTTTTTTCCTTGTCCAAAGGTATGGTATACCACATCAAAGACGAGGAATAAACTGGCTCGTCTTCGGAAAAAAATGCCACATTGCCTCCAGGCTTATTGTTCTGACAAATGAATTGTGCTATCTGCTCTGTTGGATAGTAGACTATTTTTGGAAGGAACACTGAAGTGGAGACCAAAATGTATATGAAAATAAAAAATATCGCAAAATGTTTTTTAGTTTTTGCTAAATAGTATGCTGATGTCAAATATGCCGGAAGCATGAAGAATTGTGAAAAGCGAGGTTCTTTGTTTGGTATGAGTGTCAGGCAGAAATAAAAGACAAAAAAGAAAAGGAGTAGTTGCTTCCAGTAGATATTTTTTTTGTAAGAGTAAGCTGCCAATGGCAGCAACAATACCGGCATAAGCGGCGAGGTTATTATTGGTTTTAGCAGATAATATAGCCAGAAATTGTAGTCGAGAACAGATGTGGGTTCACCTTGTTCGGAAGCATATCCTATCGCCACAAGCTCATTTAGTTTTATGCCACCAACTTTGTTCATGACAAATAAATATGGCAATATTAAAACTGTGAAAACAGCTATCATGGCAAAAGATTTTTTGAAATTTTCAAGGTTCCAATTTATTTTTTTGAATGGATTTTTGAAAATCATGAATAGAAAAAATAAAAGAACAAACACTCCCGTTTGCTTCCCCATCACAGCAAGAAAAACAAAAAATCCTACGAGCGCGTAATATTTCAAATTGTTCTTTTTCAAAGCTATTAGAAATGTGTAAATTGAAAGCAACAACCAGAAAAATACTGTAGAGTCCATCATTGCCCTAGAGTTATAAACAAGAAAAATTGGTGAGAAAGAAAATAAAATTGAAGCTATCAGTGCAATTTTTGGAGCAAAAAATTTTTTAACTAGCGTATAAAAAACCAAGAGCGATCCCAAGGCATATAGTAGACTGATGGATCTGCCGACAAATTCCGAAACACCGAATATAGAGAAAGCTATGGAAGCTGTTATGTGAAATAGTGGAGTATAAGCGATCTGCAACTTTGGATAACTGATCAAATAATTTATTCCATATTTGTACAATTGATCGAATGAAATAGTGTGTGTTCGAAATATATAGCTAATGAGGTCTCTGTAAAATATTGCAAGAAGCATATGCGTCCCCTCATCAGCCCATATGTGGTTGAAAAAGAATGTTGAAAATAAAATTGCCGAAAGTGCAATTATGTAGATTATAAAAATTTTGTCGTAAAGTGAAATTTTAATTACTTTCATTACATCACATCAAGTTTAATATTTTATATCTTAAGAAGAGTTTTAAAGCAAGCATGCCATAGTTCCAACCATGCTTTGGAATTTGGATAAAAATCGATTTGAATGAAAATGAGAAGGAACCCATTTTTGATTTGCCGCCCTTGCGTTTAATCCATTTCACAGGCATGTCTGCTATTTTATATCCTAAAAAATGCGCTTTCAAACCCAATTCAGCATTCGACTCAAATCCCCCCGACTCCAAATGTATTTTTTTGAATATCGAACGTCTATATGCTTTGAATGCGTTGGAAAAATCATTGGACTTCACGCCAAAGAGGAAAGAAAACATGAAGTTATACAACCTGTTAGAAATCAGTTTTAGCGGTGGATAACCGACTACTTCCGAACCCTCCAGGAATCTGGAGCCGCACACAACATCATATCCTTCATCGATTTTTTTAACCATCTTGACAATGTCGTTTGGATTGTCAGACAGGTCGGCCATTATAACAACCACAACATCACACTTAGCAGCATTTATACCATCACGTATTGCATAGCCTATCTCCACCCCCCCGCCACCGGTTCTGTGCACAACTTTCACCAGTCTATTTTTCTTTGATATACTGTCTAAAACTTTTCCTGTACTATCCGTGCTCCTGTCATCAACAGCTATTATCTCCCCCCGCAATCTCTTTTTCGAAAACAACTTCAGCACCTCACCAATAGTTTTTTTGATATTTTCCTCCTCGTTGTTTGCCGGAATCACTATCGAAACTGTTGTCATTATTATCAATTGCCGCTTTCAATAAAAAGATTTCGGAAGCATAGGTTTATCCAAAATATTTAATTCTTTCCTTCTCGGCTTGGTCGAACTTGTCAACTGCCTTCTGAGTCTCTGACCATTTTATGAGCTCTGCAAAGCCCTGCTTAAGGCTCCACTTAGGCCTGAACCCCATCTCCTTTGAGATTTTCGTTATATCCGCGAAATCGTGCCTGTTGTCGCCCGGCCTGAAGTTTTGCGTTATCTTTGGCTTGACCTCCGAGCCGAGCAAGTCCATCAGCATGTCTGCAATGCCGCCTATTGAAATCGGAACGCCAGTTCCGACATTGTAAACATCCGTCTTCTCAGCCTTTTCCAACGCAATGAGGTTTGCGCGCGCGATGTCCTCCACGAATATGAAGTCCCTTGTCTGCCTGCCGTCTTCAAAAATTATCGGCGGGTTGTTGTTTTTGATCCTGCTCAGGAATATTGCTGCGACGCCTGTGTATGGATTGTTCAGGCTCTGCCTTGGGCCGTAGACGTTGAAGTATCTGAATGCTACGGAAGTTATGCCTAGCACATTTCCAAAGTCTATCGCAAGCCTTTCAGTGTCATACTTAGAAAGAGCGTAGACAGAAAGGTTCTGCACAGGCTTCTCCTCGGTGATACCAACTGGTGCGACGTACTCGCCGCAGACAGGGCAGTGAACGTCCCAGTCGTGCTTTTCCAACTGCGCAACTGACCTCGGTTGCGGATAAACAACGCCGTGCGTCTTGCATCTGTACGCGCCCTCGCCGTACGTGCTCTTCGAGCTGGCAACAATTATCTTCTTTATGTTTTTCTTCAGTTGCGGATTTTCCAATATAGTTTCATACATAAGTGCGGTTCCGACAGTATTGGCAGTCAAATACCTCACAGGCTGGTACATGCTCTGGCCTATGCCGACCATGCCTGCAAGATGTATTACCGCATCTACGTCTGTCAAAATTTTTTTCCACTCATCCTTGTTCTTTATGTCGCCGCAAACAAACTCGGCTTCTGTGTTGACATATTCCGGCTTCATGTTGCCATGAACCTGCGGCTCCAAGTTGTCGAATATCCTGACCTTGAAGCCTTTACTGACAAGCAAGTCTGCAGTGTGGCTGCCAATGAAACCCGCGCCGCCAGTGACAAGCACTCTCATGCATCAAACACCTTCCTGTATTTTTTTCAACTCTTCAGACAGTTTTGAAAGCATGTTCATCTCGTCTTCATCCAAATTTATCTTTTTTATGTATTTTATCCCGCTTGCTCCTATTGCAGCGGGCAGGCTTATGCAAACGCCGGAAACTTTGTATGCATCGCCACTCTCCACATAAAAAGAAACTGGGAACACTTCGCCCGTGTCGTTTAATATAGCATCAATCAGCCGCCCCATGTGCCTCGCCGGGCCGAACTGCGTGCCGCCGAGGCATTCCACAACTCGCTTGCTGGAACTTTTCAGCTTTGCCTTCAGCGATTCCTTGTCTAGATTTTGCAGCGGTCTGCCGTTTGCTTTGCAGGCACTGAAGACAGGTATCATATTCTCGCCATGCTCGCCTATAACCAACGCTTCGATTTTCTCAGGATCCTCGCCAGTGGCTTGCGATATGATGAACCTGAGCCGAGCAGTGTCGAGCATGTTGCTGAAGCCCATTATTCTTCTGCTGTCAAGCTTTCCTTTCAAAAGTTTGCACGCAAGGCAGACGAGCGGTTCGACCGGATTTGTCAGAATTATCACGACAGAATCGCTTGAAACTTTTATCGACTGGATTATTTCTTTCATAATCGGCTTGTTTGCATCAAGCAAACCCATCCTTGTCTCCATATCTGGCATTCTCGGCAGGCCGGCTGTTATGATTATTATTTTCGACCCGGCGGTATCATTGTAGCCACCGGCCTTAAGCTTTGTTGAATGTTCTGGAAAGGCGTGCGAAACATCCAGCATCGTCCCTTCTACCTTAGGCTGTATCTTGTCAATCAGCACTATCTCATCCACCTTTTTGTTCGGCGCAAGCAGGTACGCTATCATTCCGCCCACCCGCCCAGTGCCTATTATGGAAACTTTCACGCCCATGCAATCACCGCTCTTTGAGCCACTCTATTGTTTTTTTCAAGCCTGTGTCAAGAGTCACTTTGCTTTCGTAGTTCAGCAGCTTCTTGGCCTTTCCGAGGTCGGGGCGTCTCCTTTTCGGCTCGTCTTCTGGCAATGCCTCGAATTTTATTTTTGAATTCGAGCCTGTCAGTTTTATTATTTTGTTGGCCAGCCCGAGAATTGTTATCTCTTCGCCGCTTCCGAGGTTGACGACCTCTCCATCCAGATCCGGCATCAAAAGCAGTTTCATCAATCCTATAGTCATATCCGTTATGTAGCAGAAACTTCTGGTCTGGTCTCCCGAGCCGTAAACTGTCAGAGGATTGCCTGACAAGGCCTGCCCGATGAACTTGACCACGGCACGGCCGTACTGCGTTGTTTGCTTCGCGTCAAGCCTTGGGCCGTATGTGTTGAATATTCTCGCTATCCTCACCTTGGTTCCGAATTTTTTTCTGTAAGCATAGCAGTACGCCTCTGCCGCCCTTTTCCCCTCGTCGTAAACAGCCCTCGGACCATGTGGGTTCACATAGCCATAGTCGCTCTCCGGCGTCGGTATTTTCTCAGTGTTGCCGTAGATTTCGCTTGTGCTCGTGAACAGCATCACTGCATTGTTTTTTCTGGCAAGCTCCAACATTTTTTTAGTCCCAAGTATGTTTGCGTCGAGTGTCTCTATGGGGTATTCCTGATAAAGCGGCGGCGACGCTATGCTGGCCATGTGGATTATAAAATCCAAATGTTCGTTCGTGTCGAAGGTAGACACATCAGTCTCGATAAATTGTATCCTTCCGCCTTTAACCATATTGCCGATGTTATTTTTCAAGCCGGAGCTGAGGTTGTCAACGCATATGACTTTCGCGTTCATCGCAACCAGCACATCGCATATCCAGCTGCCCAGAAACCCAGAACCGCCTGTGACCAGAAATGTTTTGCCTGCAACCGCGCCTGAAAACTCGCGCAGGCCTGCCAATATTGCTTTTACATCTTCACTAATCATGCAATCACCCGTTGTCTTTCCAGCCTATTCCCATGTAAGTTATGCCGCGATTCCTTGCCTCTTCCGGATTAATTATTCTCCTGCCGTCGACGATCGGGCATTTGACATACGGTAGGATGTTTCTGAATTCGTCCCATTCCGTGGTTATGATGCATACATCCGCATCCCTTAGGCACTCTTCCTTGTTTTTCGCGTATTCTATCGAATTGCTGAAAATTTCCTTCGCGTTCTCCATGGCCTTCGGGTCGTACGCCCTCACCTTTGCGCCTCTGTCCAGCAAATTTTTTATAACAATTATTGCCGGTGATTCGCGCATGTCGTCCGTGTTTGCCTTGAAAGCAAGCCCGAGCACTGCGATGCTTTTGTTTTTCAAACCGCCCACGGCCTTTTCAGCCATGTCGACCAGCCTGCGCGGCTGCCTTGCGTTCACATCCAAGATTGTTTCGAGCATTGACGGATTTTCACCCACAGCCCTCGCAGCCGAAAGAAGCGCCTTCACGTCTTTGGGGAAACAGCTCCCGCCGAAGCCCGGCCCGGCCTTCAAAAATTTCGGGCCTATCCTGCTGTCAAGGCCGATTGCATAAGCGACATCGTTCACGTCAACAGAAAATTTCTCGCATATGTTTGCCATCTCGTTTATGAAGGACACTCTCGACGCAAGCGCAGAGTTCTGCACGTACTTTATCATCTCAGCAGTCGTCGGGTCTGTTCTTACCCTTGGTATTTTGCTGTCCAGGCAGCTGTAGAGCTTCTCAAGTATTTTGTACGACTTCTCGTCAAAAACGCCTAGCACTATCTTGTCAGGGTGCATAAAATCCTCGACACCTGTTCCCTCCTTCAGGAATTCTGGATTCATCGAAAGACCGAAGTCCGCCCCGCATTTTTTGCCTGAAATTTCTTCTAAAATCGGCTTTACAACACCTGCAGTAGTTTTGGGCACAACAGTGCTTTTGACAACAACAACTATGAAGTGGTCGGCTGCCTTCAGCTGCTCTGCTATTTGTGTTGAAGAAGTTTTAATCTGTGACAAGTCAATAGAGCCGTCTTCGTTCGAAGGCGTCCCTACGCATATGAACACAACGTCACTTTTTTTTACAACGTTATAATCATCAGTCACCTTTATTTTTCCTGAATCTACGCCGAGCTTCAGTATTTCATCCAAACCGGGTTCGTATATCGGCGACTTACCATTGTTAATCATGCCGATTTTTTTCCTGTCCCTTCCCAACAGCGTAACATCGTGCCCGAACTTGGCAAAGCATGCGACTGTCAGGCCGACATAGCCAGTCCCTGCCACCGATACTCTCATTTTTTCACCTTCAACGGCACCACTTAACAAAGTGGTGGCTGCGCGCTTAAAAATCTTATGAATTATAAAAGTATTAAATAATTATACAACCAACTGATAAGGAAGACTGTTATGATAAGAAATGCAAAGGCGATCGTGCTGCTTGCGGTAGTGCTCCTCTCTGCGTTTTCCATAGCTTTGCCGCTATTCGCCAAAAGAAGCGGGGTGGAGGTAGTTGCTGTCGATGATGGCAGCAAATGCACGGTCGTCAAGACTGGCGATGTCATAACGCAAATCAACGATGCGCGCATCGACAATTCTTTCGATTTCAGCGCGGCCACTAAAAATTTGGCTGCGGGATCTTACGCTACAATGATTATCAACAACGGCCCTGGCGGCTGCAATGCGATTGGTATTGGAGACGTAGGACTAGTCGTCAAAGACATGCCAAGTGGCGGTTTGAAACTTGGCCTGGAAATCGGTGGAGGCACAACGAACATATACGAGCCTGCCGATTACAGCAAATCGTCTGCAGAAAAGACCATACCTGTCATCAAAAAAAGGATTGAATCCATCGGCCCGCAGGATACGAAAGTGTATTTATTCGATGGAAACGACAAAAAAACCTATTTGAAAATTTCCGGCATAAGCGACGAAAATTTCAATGTCCTCACTGTGAACGGCAGGTTCGAGGCAAGGATAACACAGAATGTTGAGATCAAAGACGGCTCGGGAAAAATTGTGGTGGGCGAAAGAACGCATTCTGTGGCGTA
>Ga0315279_10000715_pt1 | contig 61462 bp, 52 predicted proteins | sample YL17G06_20_MG_FD_203694 | JGI IMG/M metagenome (GOLD analysis project Ga0315279, IMG submission 203694) | Sediment microbial communities from Yellowstone Lake, YNP, Wyoming, USA - YL17G06_20 | ecosystem: Environmental > Aquatic > Freshwater > Lake > Sediment | place: USA: Wyoming | collected...
CTTGCTCTGCCCCCCGAGCAAGGCAGCGGCACTCCTCTTCCCGCACACATGATTCAATCCCCTTGGAAAGAATGGGAAAAACAACATACAAGCCACGGTTAGTGGCGTTCTGACCGTGGCTACTTGCTTGCTCACCCGTAGGCCTATCGAATACCAATTGTGATTTCAGCGATATGCCTGGGAGCGGTGTTTCACGCCGGTGATCCTGATCGACAAGGGCGCAAGTTGGTAAAGGAACACTCGGTAGTCGCCCACGCGCAAACGGAGTTCATCGCGCGGCGGTCGGAGCCTCTTCACGTCGCCTTTGCCGAGCGTCAGGTAATCATCGACGGCGTGCAGAATGTCAAGCGCGGCGGCCCGGTCGATGGCGCGGAGCTGCGCCTGGGCTTCCGGAGCCCAGATGATGCTTTTTTTGGCCTCATTCATGGGCGGCGCGTGAGTCCGAACTCGCGAAGGATCGCTTCATGCGGGATGCCCTCACCGCGCTCGATCGAAGCGCGGGCGCGGTCGAGGTCGGCGGCCGTTTCGGGAGTAATCTCTTCCTCCTCAATTGGCAGGCTGGCGATCGCCTGGGCGGCGGGGTCCAGCATGGCTTCAAGGAGGCTGGCGACAGCCGCCAGTTGCGCTGGCGGCAAGCGGTCAATCAACTCATGGGCGTGTTCTTTGGTAGCGGTCGTGGACGTCGTGGACATGCGGTTCTCTCTGTGTAACATGATGGCTTTCGGATGCCGCCAAAGAGCCACCAAGACAATGATATCACTTTTTTGTTTGTGCGTCCTATGAAGTGGCAGCGCATTACGGTCGTTGACAGGTAGGGGCCGCGGATCGTCAGAAGCGGGGTCCGCGCTACGCTTGCTCCGTCGCCGTGGTTCCGAGGCAGTCAGAAGCGCTAGTTGGTTTTAGTGTGAAAACGATCGGGGCTCTGAAAATGATATCGCGCCGGAATCCGAAATCGACCAGACACGCCACCGCCAAAGACCGTTTGTAGTCCAAAGTTGGCCGGCAGAAAGTTGGTCGTTCGCGAGACTGTTCCCTGAAGAAAATTCTAGGAAGAGGCGTGCATCGTCGTTATAGGCAAACTCGATGATCTGTGCCACAACGTCGGTCGATGTGCTCGGCTTCCAAACGAAGTCGCCGAATCGTTGGCCCTGAGCAGGTACGGGGGATTGCCCGGCTTCCGGTGCAAGAAGCTTTGCCGGGAGGGGATTTTCCCCAGGAGTTCGGGCTTCCTGAAGCATACTTACGAGCTTCGGAATCCCATCCGGAAATCTTGAGATCGATACAGGGTCTGTGCTGGCAGTAAGCAAATGCCATTGAGTTTGCTGTTTCCGAAGCATCAGGAGGAGCGAGATCTGTCCCACAGCCTTTGCCGATTCGTAGCTGGAAACAATGGGCACAAATGCTAACCGCTGGTCGCCCCAATATCCGCATCCTTTCATCTCCAAGATGGTGAGCTGCCTTGGATCCGCCGCGTCGGTGTGAAGACGCTCGGGATCTTCAAAGGCGGCGAGGGATTTTCTGTCGCCCTGGAGGTAAGCACGAGCAATGGGAATTGCACTTTCTTGCAGGTCTTGGGTCAAAGGCGCCAAGTCCCAACGCTGGTTGCATTCCGGGGATCGGACGGCGAGTAATTTCGCTGCTTTAGCGTGTTCTGATGCCGTGACTAAGAACTCCCACCCGTTTTTTCTGCGATATGAGTTTGGGCCTTCCAGTCCATCTAAGGACTCCGTAACTTTCACCAGTTTCTCACGAATGGTTTCATCGCTTGCTACCCCCGTGAAGTCGCCAAGAGAAGTCGTAATGCCGATAATTATTCCGTAGTTGTTGATGGCTAACACGTCGGGTTCCTGGCCTTTCTCGAACGCATCGAAGAACTGTTGAGCGAATCCAACTGCAGAAAAGGCATTGACTGTTATTTTGAGCCCCAAGTTTTTAGCGGCTTGGTCAAGATCGGGAGGAATTGTGGTATCAGGGGTGTCCCCTCGGTGAGGGTCGCCCACTTTCCAGACGGTAATCAGTCTTTCCTCAGGGCGTAATTCCGGCGGGTTCGGATTGCGCTGCTCGGCTGTCAAAATTATAGGGACAAGCAGGCATAGAAAAGCGAGGGGCCATACAGAGTAGGAGAGGACCCGAGCACGACCGGCCATGAGAACCTCCTGCAATTTGACCTGGAGCCAGCGTGCCGAGATGCAGGGCGGCCCCGGACCGCCGACTTAGCGATAGTTTCCCTCGGCGTAGAGCAAGAGTCAATGGGTGGGGTGGCGCAGACATCGATTTATGATGTCTCGGATGCGTGAGCCTGCCACCAAGCGTGGCGCAGACCTCCGTTGTCGACGTCTGCGGTTCCTCCATAGATCCGCGCTTTCGAATCCAAGGGCAAACTGGCAATCGTCAACCCGCAGCGGCGCATGAGTTGCGCCGCACTCATGCCGGAATACTCGTTCACGCTGGACCATCGCCAGAGAGTGGAAACCTGCGCCGCTTGAGTAGGCGCACCGTGACGAAAAGACGGAAAGAAACGGGCGATCCCGCAACGCGGGACGACACACCGCTAGAATACAGCACCGTTGAGGTGATGACCAGTCAGGCCGCCCCGATGCATCGTGGCGCTACACCTGCTCAGGCGCGGCCTGCATTCGGGCCGGCGTCTGCAACGGCGGGTTAGGCAGCGCCAGAGAACTCGAGGCGATCAATCTCTGGGAGCGTAAACGTTCCAGCCACATCCATTGGGTAAACCTCGAGCTCGGAAATCAACCCCTGGCGAGCGTGGAGGATGATGCCGAACCGAACTTGCTCCGGGGACACCCCCCAAGCCTCCGAGAGTATTTCTGAAGGGCTGCCGGGCGAGGCGGCCTGCCCCCTCACCGCCAGATCGATCGTCGGGCAGCCACAACTGCAACGCGAGACAACAGTGACATGCGGCAACTGTTCTGCATAGACTTTCGATGCTGGCGTGCCATGCCGAAGGAGCTCCTCCAATAGCAACCGCTCCTTGTTGGTGAGTTCTCGAGCCTCGGGAATTCGGGAGGACGTCTCCATGCCCATCGGAGCTGTCTAACGCCTGCTTCAGCCGCCGGGCGATAGCCCGGTCGCGCGGGGAGCAGTGGTTCGGCCGCGCCGTCACCGTCTTCGTGGGCGACCGAGATACTTACTCCTTCCTGTATTCCATGATCACCGAACCCGGGCTCTCGCCTATCTCGAGCGTGAGCTTCTGCAGAGCGGCCCCCTTCATCGTGAGCGGTTTCTCGGGTTCATAGGTGTGGTACAGGGTGACCCGGTAATCTGCCGCAGGGTCAATCTCGCGGAGCCGACATTCGCAGGTGTCGCGAGGGGATTCGTGTCGACGGAACGCCATCAGCATTCCATCGTTCTTTTCGGGGCGATGGTATTGCATGACGCACCAATCACTCGGTCTGGCACTGACCTCGACGAGCGGATAGAAGTTGCCGGAGAAGTACTTTCTGATTCGCTTCCCTTCAGCAATGCCCTGCTTCAAAAGATCGCGCGGGTAGTCCTTGGGGCGCACATCCTCCGCAAAGGCGATACCGGCATTGAACCCGCTCCGGAAAAAGTACGGTGTCGCGCCCATCTGGCCGACTGTGCTGAACGGCACATAGCGGTTCAACCCGGCGCTCATGACTTGGTTCTTGATCGCGGCCAGCAGGACGGTAGCCGGTTTCCTGTCCACCATGTCGCAAGTGTTGTCGCTTCGCCAGAGCGGCAGGGACCGGGACATGGTCTCAAGGTCGATTCGCCGGCCTCCGCTCGCACAGTCGTCGATCAACAGGTTTGGGTTGGCCTTGAGGATATCGTCCCACATCCGGTACAACCCCTCGACGTAGCGCATCTCGGTCATGCCAGCCCTATTCGGTTCCTTGGCATCCATGAACTGCCAGAACCCGAGCGGATCGATGTTGTAGTCGATGCGCAGGCACGAGAGTTTGTAGGCCTTGATCGCCGCGTTGAGATAGTCCTTCATGTATTGGCGCGCTTCGGGAATCCCGAGATTGTAGAGTCCACTGCCGTCGCCGGATGGTGATAGAACCCACTCCGGATGCTCCCTGGCGAGCAACGTGCCCGGCGCGACGCGCTCCGGTTCGAACCACATCAGAAAACCCAGGCCCTCCTTCTCCACCGCGTCGGCAATCGCCTTCAGCCCGTGCGGGAATCGATCCTTGGGCTCGACGCGCTCGATGGGAAACCCGTAGTTACCCATGCTGTTCGGGAACCCGCTCGGACCAGTCCAGTACGCATCGAGCCAGAACATCTCGAACCCCAGGCCTCTGAGCGACTCCAGGTGGGAGAGCACGTTCTGTTCGTTGGAGTCGTTCAACTCGTAGAAGGACGTACTGAGGTGGACAATCGGCGGCAACACGAGCTGGCCTTTGATCTTCGGCATGATGTGGGCAAACATGGTGTGACGGAACAGGTTGTAGGCGCGGTATTGATCGCCGCCCTGCCATCGGAGCAGAAGGATACGCGGACTGCGGAGGCTCTCGCCCGGGTGCAGCACGGTATGCAGGTTCTGCATCCCGGCCTGGATACGGACTTGCCCGCCCTTGGACTCCACGGATGCACACCACTGTCCCGACCAGCCGATAGCCGTGATGACGCCGCCTGTATCCCAGCCGACGTTGAACCAGGGCGAGACGTTGGACGATCTGCCGTTAGCGGCCGAAAACGCGATCCGCTGGCCGGCGGAAACGGGCTGGTCAAATGGCATCCAGTCGTCAACCGCGTTCGGAGCGCCGTTCAGCCGATGGAGCACGACATTGGCCGCCGCGCCGAGAGAGACGCGCGTATCAACCGCTTTCACTTGTTCGAGGACGAGACTGTCCTTGTTTCCCGTGTTGGTGAAGTAGATGGTCCAGTCCACGCCAGCCGTGTCCTGGTACATCAAACACACGACCCTGACTTCAAGCCCCGTGGTCGGGTCCGTCAGGGTCAGTGTCCGGCGGCTCGTCGTGTCGCCGATCTTCTTGTCCTGAACCTCGCGGTTCCAAGCGTTGATGAACTCCGATGAGTGCTTCCCGCCGTAAACGAACGAGAATGGCAAACCGCCGCCTGCTGTCAGACGGCCGGCCGGCTTGACCGAGAACACCTGCTCGGCCCAACGGCGGTTGAACGCGACTTCCGGATCTACGCCGGCTGCAACGGATGCAAGTGAAATCAGCAAGCCCCCCAGGATAAGTGACCGGCGTTTCAACATGAAAGATCCTCCTTAACGCTTACCACAGAATCAACGCTTGACCCAGAGGCGCCTGTCGCCGCCTTCCATCGTTCCCGCGCGGGCGAACGTGCAGCTTGAGCCGCGGCGCGCTGAAGAAAAGGTAGTCATTCCCCAATGTATGCGCGCCGGCAGTTGCATGCCGTGGTTAGGCAGCAGCGCTCGCTACGGCGCACTCCAATTGCGCCTGAAGTTGTCGCCAAGATCAAAGATGAAGTCCTTCACGAGGAAGACCTTGCCGCGTTTGATATTCACGACCGTTACGCCGCTGTTTTGGCCTACACGTCCCTCTCGGTTGGTGAGCTGGATATTCCAGTGCACGCCGACCACGTTGGTGCCGGAAAGGTCGAAGATGTTGCGGACGCAGAGGTCTTGAATATCGAATCTGATTCGTGGGAACTGCTCGAAGAAATGGCGGAACCAGCCTTCAACCGCGCTTTTGCCCTGAAAGGTGCCGCTTTCCGGTATATCGCCGGGATAGACAAACACGCCATCTTCGCGCCATGCCGACATGAATTTCTGGAGATCATGCCGGTTCATTGCATCGAAAGCGCGAGCAATAGCTTTCCTCGCGATAAGTGCGCCTATCATGCGCTCCTCCTTTCAAGCTCTAGCTCCTGCATATTAACGCCACCCGGGGACGTTACACCGCAGGCGATCTCTTGACGCTGCCTAACAATGATTAGATCGGTCCGCACAATATACGGAATACTGGTTTCTGATCCTCATAACACGCCGTTGAACCCCGATCCCGAAGAAGAGGAGTAATCACGGTGGAAGCTTTCTAACATCGGGCTCGGGGCTGAGTCGGCGCATGTTGCTGCGACAATTCCCCCAGGCTCTGTCTCGCCAAGAAAAGCCACAGAGTTCATGAAAGGCCCGACTCTCCGCGAGTTCGCTTATCAGCCTTGGCCGAGCTTCTTGATAATGGACTTGGCCAGTCCCTCGTGAATCTCACTGTGGCGGGGAACCGGTTGCGATTGTTTCGTTTTTGGGTTGGTGTACCAATCGTGGCTTGCCCCATGGCGGACGAGCTTACAGCCGAGTTCCTCCAGCTTCTTGATGAGGTCGCGTCTCTTCAATCCGCCAGCACCAATTCTTCAACTTTCCGAATGTAAGGGATTTCCCCTGATTCGAGATCCACCAGCAGATCCCTGAGATTGCTGACCAATTCTTGCTTCGACATTCCTTGCGTCGGATAGTCGGGATAGTCATTGAGGAACCCGAGATAGTAGTCGCCGTCTTGCCAATAGGTGAACTTCGTCGTCTTCATTCTGGACCTCTAAGAGCCCATGCGCTCCTGAAGAGCATAAGATACTTTTCTCGGGAATTCCATGCTTCCCAAAGCGACCGAGTCAAGAAGGGCTGCTGCGACTATCGCCTCAGGCTCTGTCCCCCCCAAAAAGCCGCCGCGATAAATCGGGGCGCTACTCCGCTTGTCATCTTGGCGTGTTATGCGGATCAGCATACTCTTCGTTTCACAGTCGGTCGACCGGGCGACTGGCCAGGGAATAGCCCCAACGGCAATCGACGCTTCGCGGGTTTACCACCCCCTGACCCCCTCCTAAAACAGGAGGGGAAATTGTTCATGACGCCTGGGCTCCCAGAAATCGTCAAGCTGGCGACAACGATGGCTCAATTAGACTGCCGCTCAACCTGCGAGTCAAGCGCCAAGGATCCCGCACCTCGCGCGGGGCAACGGGACGCTCGGGGCCGCAGCACGTGGTCGCGAAGCGCAGCCTCTCGCGCGACGGCCCAAGGAGGGTGGGCGCTCAGCCGCAGGACGTCTCGCCTGTGACGATCACGCCCAAGATGGGCGTGCCACCGCTGCCCGAGCGAAGGCGCAAAGAGTCAGGTTTTCATACAGACTCCAGAGCCCTATAATGGCAGTTTACGTCACCCCTGAGCATGAGTGATCTCGACTTAGGAGTCCGCGCAGCGTATGCCGAGTGCCGGCGGCGGGCGCGGCGACACTACGAAAACTTTCCAGTGGCTTCGTACCTCGTCCCGCGTGATAAGCGCGATGCACTTGCAGCGATTTACGCCTTCGCCCGCTTTGCCGACGACCTGGCCGATGAGCCGGGCGTGGAAGGTCGTCTCGAAGCCCTGGCCGACTGGCGGGAGAAACTTTGCACTTGCTATGCGCGCCCGCCGCAGCGGGCCGAGCACCTGGTGTTTATCGCCCTCCGCGATACGATCGAACGCTTTCACCTTTCGCAGGAGCACTTCGAAAACCTGCTGCGGGCGTTCGAGCAGGACGTCCGGGTCAATCGCCATCCGGATTTCGCTTCGCTCCTGGCCTACTGCACCTGCTCAGCCAATCCGGTAGGCCGGCTGGTGCTGGAGTTGTTTGGTCACCGTGAGCCGGAACTCCTGGCGCTCTCGGACGAGATTTGCACGGCCTTGCAACTGACGAACTTCTGGCAGGACGTGGCGGTTGACCTCGCGCGGGACCGAATCTATCTTCCTCTGGAAGACCTCCGGCGTTTCAACTACACGCTCGACGATTTGCGTGCCGGGCGTGTGGACGAGCGCTGGCGTGCCTTGCTGGCTTTGGAGATCGCTCGGACCCGTGAGCGCTTTGCGCGCGGGAGGCCGCTGCCGGAAAAGGTGGTGCCGGAATTGCGGCGTCAATTGCGCCTGACGTGGCTGGGAGGCATGACCATCCTTGCCCGAATCGAGTCCGCCGGCTACGATGTGTTTCGCCGCCGGCCGGCGCTGGGGTGGCGGGATTTTCTGCGGCTTTATTTCCGGTCGCGATACCCCGCGCCCGTGTTGCGAAGTGATCCCGCCCCCGCCATTGCGAGCCAGCCATGAGCCTGTCCGCAAGCAATTTGCGCTTCACGAGCCCACGCGCCACGAACTTCTACTACTCCTTCGTTTTTCTTCCCCGCGAGAAGCGCCGCGCCATCGAGGCCGTCTACGCCTTCGCCCGGCGGGGAGATGATGTGGTCGATAGCGGACTTACGCCGGAGGATGCAGGGCGCGAGTTTGCCTGTTACCGCCAGGCCCTGGACGCTTGCTATGAGGGGCAGGGAAGTCTCCTCGACGACCCCGGACTCCGCGCTCTGGCCGAGAGCATCCGGCGCTTCAAGATTCCCCGGCAGCCCTTCGAGGATCTCCTCCGGGGTCTGGAGATGGACCTCAAGCCGGCGCGCTACCAGACCTTCGAGGACCTGGCGCTCTATTGCTACCGCGTCGCCTCCACCATCGGCTTGATAGCCATCGAGATTTTTGGCTACCGCAATCCCCGGTCGCGCGACTATGCGGTGAACCTGGGCCTGGCGTTGCAGCTTGTCAACATCCTCCGCGATATCCAGAGCGACGCGCGGCGCGGGCGCATCTATTTGCCACAGGAAGACCTGGACCGGTTCGGCGTCCGGCCCGGCGAGTTGCTCGCCGGGGCCTACAACGATCCCTTCATCGAGCTCATGCAGTTCGAGTGCGACCGCGCGCGTTACTACTTCGACCTGGCGCGTCAAATGCTGGCGCCTGAGGACCGGCGCTCGATGATCGCAGCGGAAATCATGGCAGCTATCTACTGGCGGCTCCTGGCGCGCATTCAAAAGCGCCGCTACAACGTCTTCGGCGAGCGCGCGCGGCTTTCCCGCGCGGTGAAATTCTGGACGGCGCTCTCGGTCTATCTCGGGGCAGAGTGGCACAAGTAGATTGACGATTTTCGATTGCCGATTTTCGATTGGGCGGGAGTGAGCAGCTTTCGCGCTGGGTAGGGGTCTGGAAGCCACGCTCGGTCTGTGTCGGGGCAGAGTGGCACAAGCAACGCTTCATCTGGTGCGGGAGAAGAGACGTGAGATGCGAGATCTGTGGTGGACCGTTGGGCCTTTTGGAACGGTTACGAGGAGCCAAGCATCACAAACGGTGCGCCCGGCCGCAGGCCGTGCCACCGACGCAGGGAGTCCCGGTCACGAAGACCCCGGGACAATCAGGGTGCCCAGACCGCATCTTCGCCGAACTCGCTGCGATCGATAGCGATAGGGAGCGAGCGTACGAACAGGCTATGCGGGCCATCGAGCAAGGGGAGTTCGCATGCATAGAAAATGCAAAGAGCCCCGTGCCTTTGGAGTCGGGGGAGAACTGCTGCTTCGTGATGAACGACTGCTTCCTGGCTTACTTCTACCCCTCGCGGGTCGGGAAGGGAACCATCTCAACCCTGCGGGGTGACGATGTGCCGCGGTACGACGGTATTCTGGCGAAAGATTACGGTCAGCTCATTATCACGGACAGGCGGGTAGTCTTTAGCGGGGCCACCCGCTCCGAGGCAATCTCGTTGCGTCAGGTAGCGGATTGCTTCGTTAAGGACGACACGCTTTACGTATGGGTCCGAGGCGGCAAACGAAGAGCACATTTCTTCTCGCTGGGGGAAGATTGGGCGAACAAAGCGTGCGTGGCGATACTAAAACTCGCCTCCTTCGTTCAAGGCCGGGAGGTCTAGCGTGTAGTTCTGATTGGAGAGAACGTGCCGTTGAAAGCGCCGAGCTTGTCAAGTGACGTTCTCATCATCGGCGGTGGTTTTGCTGGCTTGGCGGCGGGCGTCGCACTCGCCGGAGCGGGCCAGCGTGTGCGTTTGCTGGAGCAGAAACCGCACCTGGGCGGGCGTGCCCGATCCTTCGTCGATTCGACAACCGGCTCCGTGGTGGATAATGGCCAGCATATTTTCATGGGCTGTTACCACGCGACCCTTCGTTTCCTCGAAACCATCGGAACGCTTCATTGCGTTCGGTTTCAACCCCGTCTCACCCTCCATTTTCTGGACAAGCACGAGCGCCTGACGTCGGTCGCCTGCCCGGACCTGCCGTCACCCTGGCACCTCTTCTTGGGAGTAGTTCGCTCGCGGAGTTTTTCCCTTCGCGAAAAGTTCGAAGTGCTGCGCTTGGGGCGCAAGCTCGGGTCTTCGCCTGAAAAACGGAGCGATTCTGGCCGACGGACGGTGACCGAGTGGTTGGGTCACCTCGGGCAGTCGGAGAATTTGCAGCGCAATTTCTGGGATCTGCTCTGCCTTGCTGCCATGAATGAAAACCCACGCGTTGCCTCGGCGCTTCTCTTCGAGCGCGTTCTACGCCGGGCGCTGTTCGCCTCGCCGGAGGATTCCCGGGTGGGCATTGCCGGGGTCGGGTTAAGCGACTGCTACACGCAAGCAGCAACGGCGTATATCCAGGCGCGAGGCGGAAGCGTCGAGTGCGGACGGAGCGTCAGCAAGCTGCTGATCTTGGGCGGCATTTGCCGCGGCATCGAGCTTTCCGGCGGAGAGAAGATCGAAGCGGCGACGGTCGTTGGAGCGGTTCCCTGGCATCAATTGGCGGCGCTCCTGCCCGGTGACTTACTTCGCTCGCAGCCGTTTTTCGGGGGTCTGCTCGCGTTGCGTCCGGCGCCCATAATCTCCATCAACCTGTGGTTTGACGGGCCAGTGACGGAGCTGGAGTTTATAGGCTTGCGCGGCACAACCATCCAGTGGCTATTCAACAAGGGCAGGATTTTGAGCTCGGGCGAGAATTATGTTTCGTTGGTCTTGAGCGGCGCGCATCCGCACATTGCACATTCGAAGGAGGAGCTGTTGCAGATCGCCTTGCGCGACCTGGGGGAACTCCTGCCAGCGGTGCGAAGGGCCAGGCTGCTCCACTCGCTGGTCATCAAAGAGCGGTTTGCAACCTTCTCGCCCACCTGGGAGGCGGAACAGGTGAGACCGCCGGCCCTCACGCCCGTGCGAGGCCTGTACTTGGCGGGTGACTGGACGGCCACGGGCCTGCCCGCGACCATTGAAGGGGCGGTCCAAAGCGGCTACACTGCCGCGGAGACAATATTGCACGGGGTGTAAGATTTCCCAAAGGGGTGAGAGATGCGAGTAAGAGCCACGAGGCTTCAGATCGCTTGCGGGGCGGCGATTCTGATTCTCCTGTCGTGCTGGGTGATACTTTCGCCGGCGCGTGGAACTGGTTTTGACACAATGGCGGAGTCAGCCACAAAAAACAGCGGAAAAGAGCGGGCTCAGCCCACTGACCCGCGCCTTGCCGGAGCTTACCGCTTCGACCGGGGCGGCTGGGTTTATGTGCACCTCAAGGGCTCGCCGGCCCAGATCGGTTTTCAGCACGGCTACCTGCTGGCCCCCGAAATCTCGGACGCTCTCCAGGCCGTCAAACTCCTGGACACCCACGAGACCCGGCGCGACTGGGAGTTCTTCCGAAAGGCGGCGCGGGGAATGCTCTGGCCGAAGATCGATAAGGAATACCAGGAAGAACTAGCCGGTATCGTCGACGGCCTCGGCGCGCACGGCGTTTCGATGGACCTTGACGATGTGGTGGCGCTTAACGCTTTCCAAGAGTTGCCAGAGTATTACGTGCCCTGGCTCAACGCGAAGGAGAAGGTGGCGAATGCGCCGCGCCTGGCCAGTCCGGGCAATTGCAGCGCCTTCGTTGCCACGGGCAGTTACACGCGCGGCCACCAGATTGTGATGGCACACAACGCCTGGACCAGCTACCTGGATGGCGAACGCTGGCGCGTCATTTTCGATATTGTCCCTGAGCACGGGTACAGGGTCTTCATGGACGGCTTCCCTGGCGTCATCACCAGCGACGACGACTTTGGCGTCAATTCCGCGGGGCTGATGGTGACGGAGACCACCATCACCCAGTTCAGCGGCTGGGATCCAAATGGCAAACCGGAATTTGTGCGCGCCCGCAAAGCGCTCCAGTACGCCAGCTCGATCGACGACTACGTCCGCATAATGCTCGACGGAAACAACGGTGGCTACGCCAACGACTGGCTGCTCGGCGACCGGAAGACCGGCGAGATCGCCCAATTTGAATTGGGCTTGAAGAATTACGCGCTCTGGCGAACCAAGGAAGGGTACTTCGTGGGCGCGAACTTCGCCCGCGATCCTAAAGTGCTTGCCGAGGAGACGAAGTTCGATCCCCAAAACGCGCAGGGCTCAGCCAACGCCCGCCGCGAACGTTGGGAACAAGTCATGAAAGAATGGAGAGGCAAGATCGACGTGGCCATGGCGCAGAAGTCTTTGAGCGACCACTACGATACTTACCTGAAGCAAGAGCAGGCCGGCGCCCGCACGCTCTGCGGCCACGTCGATTTCTGCGACCGCGGCGCGCCGGAATGGGAGTGGGAAGCGTACTATCCCGGCGGGGCAGTGCAGGGGAAAGCGATGGACAGCACGATGGCCCAAGCCCTGAGTTTCCGCGCGCGCATGGGGCATCCCTGCGGCGCTGACTTCCTGGCCGCCAAGTTTCTCAAACTCCACCCCGAGTATGCTTGGCAGTCGCCGCTTCTGCGGGATATGAAGGCCGGACCGTGGACGTTGTTCAGGGCGGGCCAGCGCGGGCCATAGAGGCGGGCGGAACCTGTCCTGACCTTGTCGGGAGCCCGGAAACGTTCCCCGGGAAAAAGCAAAGCAAAAATCAAAGAGCAAAAAGCAAAAGTGGGCAGCGTGGACTTGCTCTTCAAGTCCGCAGCTTGTCCCTGGGGTCGCCACAAAGTGCCGCAGACCTGCAGAACCCGCCGGGGCGGGCGCTACGGGCTATTTCTCGCTCTTCTTTTCTTCGGTCCCCAGGTCGCCGAATGGCCACAGGCCGTACGCCTTTAGGAATTCATCCTGCTTTTTCCCCACCAGCATTTTGGCGGTTTGCTCGGGGGGCCAGGGACTCGCCAGGCGCTCCGGGCGGTCGGCGATCCAGAAGGCGGTCAGCGCCATTAGGGTAGCATCGCGGATCAATATATCTGCCTTGACCTTGTCGAAGGTATCAACGACCGAGTGATGGGTGTACCCATACTCGGGCGAGTCCTGACCCATATTGATGCCCGGCAGTCCCTCCAGGGTGAAGGGGCCGGTATCGGTGCCGAACATGAGGTTGTCGTCGACTCTCAAATCTGCGAAACTCTTCACCAGCTCAGTAAACTTCTTGACAGCGGGGATCAAGTCTTTCCGGCCGCCCAGATTCAGACTAACCACCGGGCCCTGGCCGTTGTCCAGGATGACGGCGGCGACGTGGTTGGTCATTTCCTGCTTATGGGTCTTGGTGTAGGCGAGGGAGCCCAGCAATCCCTGTTCTTCCCCAGTGAAAAGCACAAAGCGGAGCGTGCGCCGCGGCTTGGCGCCGGCCGTCAGGATCGCTTCGGCTGCCCCCAGCGTCGTCGCGACACCCATGGCGTTGTCGGTGGTGCCTTCGGCGAGGTCCCACGAGTCCAGATGGCCCCCGACGACAATGATTTGCTCGGGATGTTCGGTGCCGCGAATCTCGCCCACGACGTTGGCGGACTCCACCGGCCCTGGCGTCACGCGATTCTGAATGTCGATCTTGATGTGGACGGGCTTGTGCTGATCGAGGAATCGCTCCAGTTGGTCTTGGTCCTCGGCCGCCATGCTGACCACGGGGAGGTCGTAGTAGGTGTTGAACCCTAGGCCGCCGGTATGCGTCAGGTGCATGCCCGCAGCCTTGCTACCTCCCTGGCCCCCAAGGACTGCTACCGCGTGGGCCGCATAAGCGGCTTCAACGAATTTACCGAATTTCCCGGCTTGGCCCTTTTGCTCTTCAGGCGGCTCGCCTTTTTCGACTATCAGCAATACCTTCCCAGCCCAATGGGCGGCGTTATCTTTCATTTCCTGGTCGAGTTGATACCGGTTGACAGGGATGACTTCCGCCTCGACCCCACCCGGCGTCGTCGAGCCTACCCAGCCTAAAGAATCCACCATCAAGCGGCGGCGAATTGGAGAAAGCAACTCCGCCTCCGCGCCGACGCGCGTCCAACCCCTCGAGAGCGTCCATTTGTCGGCATGGACGTTTTCGAGACCCAGCGCCTTCATCTTAGCCTGTCCCCACTCGACGGCCTTGGCGGCTTCGGGCGAGCCGGTAACACGTCCGCCGATTTCATCGCTCAATTCCTCCAGATCGTCATAGGCATGGCACGCCATCATGCCCTTGCCGGCTATGGCGGTCAGGGCAGGGAGCGTGCCATCCTCAGCCGGCGCGGGGGGCTCAGCAGTCGAGGAGGCTGGCGACAGCCTCGCGGGAACAAAGAGCAGCGTGCACAAGAACGCTACCAAGATCATCCACGGCATGCTTTGTCTGGCCGGGGAATTTGCCTGCCTGACGGCGAGCGTTAATAGCCAATCAACACTGTTTCTCATGGTTTTTTGCTCCAGGATAATGTTCAGAGATTAATCACTCCACTAGCCCTACAAATTCCTCCGCGCTGAGTCCTGAGGAACGGACAATCGCGCGATGAGTTCCCCGGTCTGGTTCCTTATGATCGCGGACGGCGAGCTGGCGAAGGGGTTTTCTCGACGCAGGATGATGTCGGTGCCTTTCTGATGTTTGAAAGCGAAGCCGACTTCCCAGAGGGCTTTAACGGAGTCCGCCCGGGAAAGCCGCGGCAGTTTGCTCATACGGACAGCACCAGCAGCTCGAAACGCTCCTCCGGCGCCGGCAGTCCGCCTTGTATCGGTGACGCGATATGACCTCGGATGGTGCTAGGTTTCAGGTGCCAGGCTTGTTCTGCCCTCCGTCTACTGTCTACCGTCTACCGTCTACTGTTTAGATTGCCTTTGCCACCGCCACGCGGCGGTTCTCGTAGAGCGGGAACTTCTCGGTCACGATTTCCACCTCGCCGCGCACGCGCTTCTCGACGGATTCGTCCTCCAGGTTATTGAGCACTTCAGCGATCCAGTGAGCGATAAGCTGCATTTGCGGTTCCTGCATGCCCCGCGTGGTAACGGCAGGCGTGCCAATGCGGATGCCACTGGCAACCATCGGTGGGTTCGTGTCGAAGGGGATGGCGTTCTTGTTCACCGTGATGCCGGCGCGTTCGAGCGCTTGCTCGGCCTGCTTGCCCGTGACTTTTCGGCAAAACACGTCGACCAGCATGAGATGCGTGTCGGTGCCGCCGGAGACGACTCGGAAGCCTTCCGCCGCCAGGGCTTCGGCCAGGGTTTGGGCATTCGCCACGATCTGCTTCTGGTACTCACAAAACTCCGGCTGCAAGGCTTCCTGGAAGCAGACGGCTTTGGCGGCGATGACGTGCATGAGCGGCCCGCCTTGCAGGCAGGGGAAAACGATTTTGTCGAGGTCTTTGGCGTACTGGGCCTTCGAGAAAACGGCGCCGCCGCGCGGCCCGCGCAGCGTCTTATGCGTGGTGGTGGTGACGAAGTCAGCGTGTGGGAAGGGGCTGGGATGGAGACCCGCAGCGATCAAACCCGCGATGTGCGCGATGTCCACCATCAGCAGCGCGCCACTCGCTCGCGCGATGGCCGCGAAGCGCTCAAAGTCGAGGATACGCGGATAGGCGCTGGCTCCGGCCACAATCAGCTTCGGCCGGTGCTCCATGGCCAGGCGTTCGAGTTCGTCGTAGTCGATGGTCTCTGTATCCTTGCGCACGCCATAGGAAACGATTCTGTACATTTTCCCGGAAAAGTTCAGAGGGTGGCCGTGCGTGAGGTGGCCCCCGTGGGCCAACTTCATGCCCAGTAGCGTATCGCCCGGCTTGAGGACGGTCATATAAACCGCCTGGTTCGCCTGGCTGCCGGAATGGGCCTGAACGTTGGCGTGCTCGGCGCCAAACAATTTCTTGGCGCGCTCGATCGCGAGCGCTTCGGCCACATCCACAAATTCGCATCCGCCGTAGTAGCGTTTGCCGGGTAGACCTTCGGCGTACTTGTTGGTCATCACGGAGCCGAGGGCTTCCAGCACGGCCTCGCTCACAAAATTCTCTGAGGCGATCAGCTCCAGCGTTCGGGCTTGGCGGTCTACTTCCAGGTCGATAGCGCGGGCGATCTCCGGATCAACGTCACGGAGGGAACGCAAACGAGCGGGAAGGGAGGCACTCATCACTTTTTCTCCAGGTGGTAGCGTTCGTCGAGGGCGTCAATCTTTTTGATGCGACGCTCGTGCCGCCCTCCTTCGAAGGGCGTCGCTAGCCAGGTGTCCACGATCTTCTGCATCGCGGCTTCGTCCACCAAGCGGCCGCCCAGCGTGAGCACGTTGCCGTTGTTGTGCGCGCGCGCGAAGTGAGCCGTGAGGGTGTCGTTGCAGGGGATGGCGCGCACGCCGGGGATTTTGTTGGCCGCCAGCGCCATTCCCAGCCCGGTGCCACAGACCAGCACGCCATAGTCAGCTTGTTTGGCCGCCACGCGCGTTGCGACCTTCTCGGCAAAATCGGGGTAATCCACCGGGTCGAGCGACGGCGGGCCGTAGTCTTCCACCTCTACCCCTTTGCTCAACATGTATTCGCGGACCTTTTCTTTCAGTGGAAAACCTGCATGGTCTGCGGCCAACGCAATCTTCATTTTTTCCGCCAAGCGGCAGCCGTCGACTTTTTCGCGTGCCGTCGCAGCCTTTGAGATGCGCCAGCCATTCTACCGGACGACGTACCGGGGCGCAATATTGGGGTTCCTCCGGCGAGTCGCCGTGAGCGTTGCCACGACCCAACCGCAGCTTGACTTCGGCCCTCGACCGAAGTAGGCTGCGCGCCGTTCCCGCATGCGGGCCGAGGTTCGCTCGCGAGGGGAATCTCGATGAAGACGACATCTCTTGCTCTTTCGCTGATAGCGCTGGTAGCCAGACAAGTATAGGAAACGGAGCGGCAATCCATGGGACTGCAGGAATGGCTTTTTTTTCGCAACTGGCCGCGTCCGCGCCAGGGTGGTGGGCCGCCGGACCTCAACTTGGATATAGCCAAGCGGACCCTGGGGATCTTTAAGGAGGACACCCTCGTTGAGACGCTGAAAGAGCGCCTGGGTCCTCCGGTGAGCTGGAGCCGGATGCGCCACCAGAGGCAATGGGTTTATCCGGACCTTGGGGTGATCTTCGAATCTGAATGCGGCTTGATCGTCGAATATCTGGTCGTGACACGGCAACCAGAGTTGTCACCGCTGCGCAAGTGGCAAGGGCTCTGGCAAGCGTGGTCAGGGTCGATCGCCTTCCCCGACGGCTTCCGGAGGCAGGGTCTGGAAATCCGACTCGACGATTTCTTGAAGCACTTGGAAGAGCCCACAGATCGGGATGACGAGGACGGTGAGGGGACGACCCTCGTCTACTCTCTCACAAAGCAATTGCCGGATATCGACCTGGAGGTTGAATTCACTCCGGAAGGGGAGCTCCGCAACCTGGACATCTCTTGGTAGCAGTGGACTCGGCTTCCGGCAGGAATCTCCATGCGCCGGCAGTTTCCGGCACAGGCAATCTCCCTTCGCGGCAATAGGCTAAAGTCACCTCCGGGGCAGTTTGCGCATCTATATTAAAGGGTCAGGCAGGGCTGCTATTCCGATCCAGGTGAGAAACTCTTGCGGGCAGCGCAAGACCAGGCTTGAAGGGCGATCGGCTGTCAAACCCCCGGCAGAATGGGCCAGAGGAGACCTGCGAGCTTCTCTCTTATGAGCATCTTGGGGCCGGCCAACTCGGCGAGCCTGCGCACGCTCACACGAACGTGTGTCCTGGCTGGGCTGCTGGGCCTCCTCGCGGCCGGTAACTCTCGGGCGTCGACCACCGACCCGACCCTCAAGGCCGGCTTTCGCGCGATGTACGCGCTGGATTTCGACTCGGCCGGGAAGGACTTCGAAGACTACGTGCGCGTGCATCCAGCGGATCCTGTCGGGTACGCCGCCCAGGCCGTCGCCCTCGTTTTCAATGAGATGAACCGGTTGAAGCTGCTGGAGGCGGAATTCGAGACAGACAACAAGAAGTTTTTCGTCAAGCCCAGCGGACTTCCCGACCCGCAGGTGAAACGGCGGATATTGGAGCTGATCGACCGTGCTCTACAGATAGCGGAAGCCAGGCTGCGCCAGGACCCGACGAACGAGCCGGCGCTCTTCGCGCTCGCGCTGGGGAACGGGATCCTGGGCGATTACACCGCCCTTGTTGAGCGCCACTATTGGGCTTCTGTGAAGTATGGCCGGCAGGGTGACCAATTCGCCAGAAAACTGTTGCAGCAGGATCCCGAATTCTACGACGCGTACGTCTGGACCGGCGTCACGAATTACATTTACGGCTCGCTGGCAGCCCCGGTCCGCTGGACGGCGCGGCTGTTCGGCCTTTACGGGGACAAAGCAACGGGCATGGCAAACCTCCGGCTGGCAGCCGAAAAGGGCGGATACCTCCGACCTTACGCCAAAATGCTTTTGGCCGTCGCTTACCTGAGAGAAAGGAACAAACCAGCCGCGGCCGCGCTGGTCGCTGAGCTTTCCTCCGAGTTTCCTACCAATATGGTGTTTGCAACGCAAGCGAAACGCCTGGGACCGACCGGAAAATAGAGATTCAAAATTGGAAACTCGCCGCCGGGCGAAGAAGATGTAGCTACGGCAAGGGTCGAGGCTTTTTCCGAGAGCGTGCTCGGAAAATGTTGCTGGCACAGGGCGGACCCTGCACTACGTCTTGGGTGCGATGTTTGCCGGCAATCGAATCCGCACATACGACGAGGTATGCCGCGTATGACCTCCCGGCGCTACATCAAAATGCGTCACTACCCGCAGGTCAGCTTGTTAGGTCAGCTTGCTTGACAACCCGCGCGTGCATCCTCAACAATGGCGGGTTAAGCGTCGAAGCCATTAGTCGCCAGCGTTCAGCGGGCAGCAAGAAAGCGAATGAATCTTGGCTGAGAGCTGAAAGCTGAGAGCTGACGGCCGAGACCTAAGAACTAACGACGAAAGGGCCAACGAATGCGGTGGAGCCAAGCTTTCATTCCTACGTTACGTGAAGACCCTGCGGAAGCGGAGGTACCGAGTCACCGGCTATTGCTGCGGGCGGGTTACGTCCGCCAGGTGGCCGCAGGCGTTTATGCCTATCTCTTCCTCGCGCAGAAATCGTTTCTGAAAATCATGCAGATCATCCGCGAGGAGATGAACCGTATTGGCGGGAACGAATTCTATCTGCCGGCCTTGAATCCCGCCGAGCTGTGGAAAGAGTCGGGCCGCTATGAGGCCTATGGTCCGACCATGTTTAAATTCAAGGATCGCGGCGACCATGACATGTGCCTGGGCGTAACGCACGAGGAGGAGATGACCAACATCGCGCGCGGCGAGGTGCGCTCTTACAAGCAACTCCCCCAGATTTGGTACCAGATCCAGGAGAAGTTCCGCGACGAGCCTCGGCCCAAGTCGGGACTTTTGCGGCTGCGCCAGTTCTGGATGAAAGACTCCTACTCCTTCGACCTCGATGACGCCGGCCTCGACGTGAGTTATCGCAAGCACTACGACGCCTACGCCCGCATCTTTGACCGCTGTGGGCTGAAATACGTGATCGTCGAAGCTTATTCAGGGACCATGGGCGGAACGTATTCGCACGAATTTGCCGCGCCTACCGACGCTGGGGAGGACTCCGTCGTGCTCTGCGTGTGCGGCTATGCCGCCAACCTGGAGAAAGCGGAGGCGAAGGCCCCGCCCGTTGAGGACCCGCCCGGCAATGCCCTCCCGGAGCCATTTCCCACCCCCGGCCAGAAGACCATTGACGACTTAACGAAGTTTACAGGCGAAAGTCCTGCCCAGTTGATGAAGACGCTGGTTTACATTGTGGAGAGCAAACCTGTGCTGCTGCTCCTCCGCGGCGATCACACCCTGAGCGAGACAAAGCTGGCTTTGGCGCTGGGCACAGAAATTTTTCGTCCGGCGACGCCCGAAGAAGCCTGGGCCTTGCATGGGGCGCACCTGGGGTCACTGGGCCCGGTGGGAATCCAGGGGGTGAGAATTCTGGCGGACCGCGCGCTCGAGGGCCGCAGAAACCTTATCACCGGCGCCAACCGCGACGACTATCACCTCCGCAACGTCACCCCAGGCCGCGACTTCGTGGCCGAGTATCACGACCTGCGGGTGGTTTCCTCCGGAGACTTATGCCTGCGCTGCGGCAAGCCGCTGCGGGTGAGCGTCGCCGTCGAACTGGGACACGTTTTCAAGCTGGGCCGCCGGTACTCCGCAGCCATGCACGCCACGGTGCTCGATGCCAGTGGCAAAGAAGTAGTGCTCGTGATGGGTTCCTATGGGATTGGTGTCGAGCGCATCTTGAGTGCCGCAGTGGAGCAAAACTACGATGCCGATGGCATGTTCCTGCCGCGCACCATCGCCCCTTTCGACGTCATCCTGACCCTGGCCAACGTGGACGATCCCGCGCTTTGTGCCGCAGCGGAGAGTCTCTACGAGGAAATGCGCGCGGAAGCCATCGACGTACTTTTTGACGATCGGGATGAAAGGCCCGGAGTGAAGTTCAAGGATGCAGACCTCATCGGGGTCCCCTACCGGGTCACGCTGGGCCGGCGCAAGTTCGAGCAGGGTCTGGCGGAGATCTTCCAGCGCTCGACAAAGCAAATTCGTGATGTTAAGCTTGCGCATGTCGTGCAGTGCCTGAAAGAGGAGTATCTCCGCTAGGGTGAATAATTCTCGAGGAGGCTGAGGCCACTATGCGACGCGTGGACGCAGGAAAGGGCTACGGCAAGGCGATCTTCACGTTGCTGGTTCTCGCGCTGGTTGGCTACGCTGGCATCCAGGTTATCCCCGTGTATGTCAACAATTACCAGCTCACTGACTACCTCCGATCGCAGACTCCTTTCTGGTTGGCCCAGCACAACTCGAGCGAGATGGTGCAGAAGGCCATTCTGGCCAAAGCGCACGACCTCAACCTGCCTATCAGTGCCGAGCAAGTAAAGGTCGAGGCCACAGGAGGCAGGGTGGCGGTGGCGATTGACTACACCGTCCCGATCGATTTGAAGGTTTATACTTGGCCGCTTCACTTCACGCCGGCGTTTGAAAGCGGGTCGTTATAACCCGTGCCTGGCCGCTCAGCCCTTCCAACCCGAAAGCCCTCAGGATCCCACGGCACTTTCCGGCCCGCGCCTCGGCGGGGTCCGGTGGTATGGAAAAGGGCTCTCCTGGCCAGCGGCCTGCTGGTTTTGCTGATCGGGATAGGGTTTTTCGTTTATTTCTACGTCCGGTTTTCCCGGGTTATCGATGCGCGTTTAAGCGGCGACATCTTCAACCACGCCTCGCTGGTTTTTGCTGCGCCGACGCCCATCTTTGTCGGGCAGGCGTCCACACCGGCGGAGGTGGCAACCCGCTTGCGCCGAGCGCTTTACGCGGAAGGGGACGGGGGTTCGCCCGTCGGCAGGTACCGCTTGGCCGGAAACCGGCTCGAGATCAGCCCCGGCGCCGCGTCCTTTTTCCGCAATGAAGGCATCCGGGAAGGTCCCGTGGCGGTGTCGTTCCGCGAGGGTCACATTGCTTCTATTGCCTCCCTAGAGGGCGCAGGACCACTGGAGAGCTACCTTCTCGAGCCCGAAATCATTACGACGCTGTTTGATTACACCCGTTCCAAGCGGCGGCTGGTGCGCTACCAGGACCTGCCGGAAGTTCTCGTGGAGGCGGTGCTGGCCACGGAGGACCATCGCTTTTTCTCCCATCACGGCGTGAACTTCTACCGCATCGTGGCTGCGGCCTTGGCCGACATCCGGGCGGAAGAGCGGGTACAGGGCGGAAGTACCCTCACCATGCAACTGGCGCGGAACTTCTTCCTGACACCCCACCGCACCATCCGCAGGAAGTTGGCAGAAATCTTTCTGGCGTTGCTGCTGGAGCAGCGGCTGAGCAAAGAACAGATCTTGGAACTGTACGCGAACCAGATCTATCTAGGCCAGCGCGGCAGTTTTGCGATTTACGGGTTCGGAGAGGCGGCCAGCGCCTACTTCAACAAGGACGTGAGCAGCCTCACGCTGCCCGAGGCGGCCCTGCTGGCCGGTCTGATCCGTGGGCCGAACCTCTATTCCCCCTACAAGTCTCCCGCACGCGCTTCGGACCGGCGGAATTACGTTCTGCGACGGATGCTGGAAGTGGGGATGATTTCTGCCGCCGAAGCCGAAAAAGCTTGCGCCGCACCTCTGGGCGTCCTCGGGCAGAACAGCGAAGGTCTCCAGGCGCCTTATTTTGTGGACATGGTGAGGGACCAGTTGCTGGCCCAGTTTCCCGAGCGCGACCTGCTTTCGCAGAGCTACCGCATCTATACGACCCTCGATCTCGACCTGCAGCGGGCTGCCTCCGAAGCCGTCCGGGCCGGTCTGGTGGAAGTGGACCAGCAGGTGAAGAAACAGCGGCGGGCGAAAGATGCGCCTCCCCCGGATCCCAATCAACCGCAAGTGGCGCTGCTTGCCCTCGACGCGCACACGGGCGAGATCAAGGCGCTGGTGGGAGGACGCAACTACGGCCTCAGCCAGCTCAACCACGTGCTGGCCAAGCGGCAGCCGGGTTCCTCCTTCAAGCCTTTTGTGTACGCCACCGCACTCAGCTCCGGCGTGGACGGCTCGCAACCTTTGGTGACCCTCGCCACCGTGCTCAACGACGAGCCCACCACCTTCCAGTATGGTGACCAGACGTATGAGCCCGAGAATTACAAGCAGGAATATCACGGGCTGGTCACCGTGCGCGAGGCCCTGACCCATTCGCTCAACGTCGCGACGGTGCGCTTGGCAGAACTGGTAGGGTACGACAAGGTTAGAAACTTGGCGGTCGCCGCAGGCCTCAACAAGGATTTGCTGCCTACCCCCGCCCTGGCGCTGGGCGCCTACGTGGGGATGCCGCTGGAGGTCGCGGGCGCTTACACCATCTTCTCGAACCAGGGGCAGTACGTTGAACCGAGGTTCATCCTGACCGTCAATGACCCTTCCGGCCACACGCTCTGGCGCAGCGCGGTGGTCAGCCGCCAGGTCCTCGATCCGCGCGTAGCCTATTTGATGGTAAGCTTGCTCGAGAGCGTAATCAGCAATGGCACCGGCGCCGGCGTGCGAAGCCGGGGCTTTGGGCTTCCTGCGGCGGGGAAAACGGGAACTTCTCACGACGGTTGGTTTGCCGGGTTCACCTCGAATCTGCTGGCGGTCGTGTGGGTGGGCTATGACGACGACCGGGAGTTGAAGCTTCCCGGCGCTAGTTCAGCGCTGCCCATTTGGACGGAGTTCATGAAGCGGGCGACGGAGTTGCCAGCTTATCGGAACGTGCAGCCCTTTGAGCCGCCTTCTGGCGTGGCCACCGTACCGGTCCAGTTGAGCGCCAACCTGGCGGGCTCTGGTGATTCCATCATGGTTCGGAACGAGTTCTTTATCGAAGGGACCGCACCTCGACCGGAGACAGTGGGTCGGGAAGCGCGCGGAATTCTCAGCCGGTTATTCCACCCCGCGGGCGGATCGACTGTTCCGGTCGTAGCGACCGCGCCGCCTGGCGTCTCGAATTCGCCGGCGACTGCGGCCGCTGGCCCACCCCAACCTCCCCCCAGCGAGAAGAAGGGTGGAATCTTGAAGAAGTTTCTGTCAATCTTTAAGGGAAAAGAGTCTAAGCCCGCGGCCCCTGCCGAGTCTCAGAAGAAACCTGAGCCCCAAGGGTAGAACCCGGGCTCACTGGCTCCCGCGACCCCTCGCCTGTCGCCAACACGAGGTCGACCATGAAGTTCAAGATTCCAACTCGGCTCTTGGTCATCGTATTCAGTGGCTTCCTGGCAGGAGTCCACGGACAACGCGGAGTGGCGACGGTCGGTCCGGCTTCCCAAGCCCAGGCGCCCCCTCCCGCTTCCGCGCCGGGCCAAGCCCGGCAAGATTCCGGTAAACGCCCCAGCCTCACCCTCGAAGACCGCGCCGATATTTTTATGGCACGGAAAAGTTATGCCGATGCCGCGGACTACTACACCCGCTGCTTGAAACAGCCAAATTGTGCGAGCGTACCCGTGTGGAATAAGCTGGGGATTGCGTACCAGCAAGGACTCAATTACCGCGCCGCCCGCAAAGCGTACAACAAAGCCGTTCGCCTCCAGAAAAGCTATGCGGAGCCTCTGAATAATATGGGGACGACGTACTTCTTTGAGAAGCGGTACAAGAAATCTGTGCAGTATTACCAGCGGGCTATCGAGCTGAGCCCCAGCTCCCCTTCGTTCCATGTGAACCTGGGGACATCCTATTTCCACCTGAAAAGGTACCAGGAGTTCGTGCAAGAGTACCGCACGGCCCTGGGACTTGACCCTGATGTTCTGACAGAGCGAACCGCCGTGGGGACCGTCATGGAGGCGAGGGCCGCGGAGCCCGAATACTATTTCTACCTGGCAAGAGTTTTTGCCTCGGTCGGGCGCGTTGAAGACGCCGTCCGCTACCTCCGCCGCGCAATGGAGGAAGGCTTCAAAGATCAAAAGAAGATTGATGAGGCGCCCGAGTTAGCGAAAATCAGCCAGCACCCCGCTTTCATCGAGTTGATGAAAAATCGGCCGACGCCGATTAAGGAGTGACCCAGAACCTCCATCCTGAGCACAAACGTGTGCAGGCCCGCGCGGTCGGTCGTTCCGCTCCGGCAGGCTGGCGGGCGGCAGCCGCAAAACTCGGTGCTATAATGAGCCTGTCAAGTCGAGGCGGGATGCGAAGACCGTTGGGCTTGGTACTTCTGCTGCTTGTGCCATGCGTGCTCGGCGCTGCTTCCGAGGTTCGCACCGTCCTCGTTTTCCCATTTGAAAACCAAGGCTCCCGTTCGGATTTGAATTGGATATCGGAGAGCTTCGCGGATATTCTCTCTTCCCGTTTAGCTGGCCCCCAGACATACGTTCTAGGGAGGGACGAGCGGAATGCGGCTTACTTACAATTGGGCATTCCTGCAGATACGCCCTTGACGCTGGCCAGCGAATATAAGGTTGCCCAAACCCTCGGGGTGGATTGGGCCGTGGTGGGGAGTTTTGAGGTGGCCGGGGACCGGCTGGGGGCACGCACGCTATTGCTGGACGTGCGTCAGTTGAAGCTCAGCCCCGCACTCGGAGTAGCGGGCGAGCTGAGCGAGCTATTATCTCTCCAAACTCGCCTGGCTTGGCGGCTGCTGGCTACCCACGACCCCAGCTTCACCGTGGGCAAAGAGGAAGATTTTCTTCGCCGGTTTCCGGAGGTCCGCCTCGACGCCTTCGAGAACTACATTCGCGGCGTCCTGGCCACCGACGAGACGAGCCGCCTGCGCTTCTTCCGCGAAGCCGACCGGCTGAACCCTGCCAGCCACGAGGCAGCTTTTGCGCTGGGCCGCCTTTACTTTGACCAGAAGGATTACGCCAACTCGGCCAAGTGGTTGCGAAAGCTCGGGGAGACGGATCCCAATTACCACGAATCCCTTTTCTTCCTTGGAGTCGATGAGTATTTCCTGGGCCATCTGCAAGCGGCCGAAGAAGCCTTCGAGGCCCTGGCCAAATGGATTCCGCTGAATGAGGTTTCCAACAACCTGGGTGTCCTCCGGGCTCGGCGCGGGCGATACGTGGAGGCGCTGGCCAGCTTTGAACGTGCCTACCAGGCCGACCCGACCGATCCGGACTTCTGCTTCAACCGCGCCGTCAGCTTGTGGTATCTCAAGCGCTATGGAGATGTGGCCAAGGCCCTTGAGGAGATCCTCCGCGTGAATGACGACGACTCGGAAGCTCACAGCATGCTGGCCGCGGTGTTCAAGAAGCTGGAAGATTCCACGAGAGAGGAGCACGAGCTCCGCTGGCTGGCAGAGCACGAGGTGGGTTCAACGCCCAATTCCCCGGAAGATATCTTGCCTCAGCCGCGCCTGAAAAAGAATTACGACGGCCGCGCGTTTGGCCTGCTCGCGCTTACCGTACGCAATGCGCTCGAGGAGCGGCTGGCGGGTCTGTCGCCCCAGCAGCATAGCGAAGTCCACTTGGCGCGCGGCCGGAAGTTTCTTGCGGAGGGGCGCTTGCCGGAGGCTGAGCATGAGCTGACGGAAGCAGTCTCGCTGGTCCCGGTGGACAGCGGGGCGCGCCTGACGCTGGCCCAAGTACTGGAGGCGGAGGGCAAGCACCGTGAAGCGGCCGCCGAGCTTGAAACCTCGCTGAAACTCAAGAACACCGTGGCGGCACACCTCATCTTGGCGCGCGTGTACCTGTCGCTCGCTCAGCCGGCGCAGGCCCGCGATCAAGGCCGGGCCGCCTTGGAACTCGACCCAACGAATCAGGAAGCGGTACAACTGGTTAAGCGCATCCCTGTGAACGCAGCTTCGAGGAAGACACCTTGAGCTCCAGAACCTTCAGCTCTGTACTCTGGCTTAGCATTTGCTTACTGGCGGCGCCATGCCTGCCTGGGGCCACGGCCCCGGGCCGGCCTCTGGTGGTCGAGATTCGCCTGGACAGGATGATTCACCGCGTCAGCGCCGCCTACGTCGCGCGGGGCATCCGCTACGCGAGCGAGAGGAACGCGGACGCGGTGCTGCTGGAGCTCGACACCCCCGGCGGGCTCGAAAGCTCTATGCGGGAAATCATCCAGGCCATTCTGGATTCGCGCGTGCCGGTCATCACTTACGTTTCGCCCAGCGGCGGAAGCGCCGCTTCGGCCGGTTTTTTCGTTCTGCTGGCGGGCGACGTGGCGGTGATGGCTCCGGGGACCAATGCGGGCGCCGCGCATCCGGTGATCTTGGGCGGCACCGATGTCGGCAAGGTCATGGAAACGAAGCTCGAAAACGACGCCGCCGCGTACATCCGCTCCATCGCCAGCAAGCGCGGCCGCAATGTCCAGTTGGCCGACGATGCGGTGCGCAAGAGTTCGTCCTTCGCGGATAAGGAAGCTCTCGACGGCAAACTCATCGACGCCATTGCCAGCACCCGCGACGACATCTTCGCAAAATTCGATGGCAAGACCCTCAAACGGTTTAACGACACCACCACTACGTTGCACCTGGCGAATGCGCAGGTAGAGCTCTATGGCATGTCCAGGCTGGAGGCGTTTTTCGCTTGGGTGGCGGACCCGAACATCGCGTTCATCCTGGGGGCGCTTGGCCTGGCTTGTCTCTACATCGAATTCACCCATCCCGGCATGGTGGCGCCGGGCGTGGTTGGCGCTATCGCGCTAGTGCTGGCACTCTTTGCGTTTAATTTGCTCCCCATTAACTATACGGGCGTGATCCTGATCCTGATGGCCGTGGCGCTGTTCGCCCTGGAGGCGAAGCTGACGTCGCACGGTGTGCTGGCCGCCGGGGGGGTCGTCGCCATGGTCTTGGGCGCGCTGATCCTGGTCGAGTCACCGTGGCCCGAGGCGCGCATTCATCTTTTCACCGCGCTGAGTGTGGCACTGCCGCTGGGTCTCATCACGGTCATCCTGGTTCGCTTTGCGATTATCGCGAAAACGCGCAAAGCCGTCACGGGCGAGGCGGGAATGATCGATTTGGTGGGCGTGGCCCAGACCGACCTCGACCCGGCGGGGGAAGTGCTGGTGCACGGCGAACTGTGGAAGGCGCGCGCGCGCGCGAGAATCCCCCAAGGCACGCGAGTTCGCGTGCGGGAGATTGAGGGCCTGACCTTGGTGGTTGAGTCGGCACCGGAAACCCGGTAGACTTGCTAGTCACTTTGGATTAGGGGAGAGCGCAACGTTTGATCCTCTCGAGCAGTCTTCTGGAGTGATGCGTGTAAAGGGAGTACGACGGCCCGAGGGGCCGCAGAAGTTCACGAACTGATAAGTGGGTTGTCGGGGCCGCAGGAATGCGGAAAGGAGTGCGTTATGGCGTACATCGTCGTGGCGGTCATTATCTTGTTGTGGGTTTCAACGTGTTTGAACGTGATGAGGGAGTACGAGCGGGCAGTGATCTTTCGCCTGGGACGACTCCAGAAGCCGGACAAAGGGCCGGGGCTCATCTTCATCCTCTGGCCTATTGATAAGCTGGTGAGGGTTTCCCTCCGCGTTGTGGCGTGGGATATGCCCCCACAAGACATCATCACCAGGGATAACGTTTCACTTAAGGTTAACGCCGTTGTTTACTTCCGCGTGATGAGTGCGCAGCAGGCGTTCGTGGAGCTTGAGAATTACCGTTACGCCGTCGAGCAGTTGGCGCAAACCACCTTGCGCTCGGTTTTGGGCGAAGTGGAGCTGGACGACCTGCTCTCCCAGCGCGAGAAGCTTAACGACCGGCTGCAAACCATCCTGGACGAGCACACCGAGCCCTGGGGCATCAAGGTGACGAAGGTGGAAGTGAAGCAGGTGGACTTGCCGCAGGAAATGCAGCGCGCCATCGCCGCGCAGGCCGAAGCCGAGCGCGAGCGCAGGGCGAAAATCATCCACGCCGACGCCGAATACCAGGCGTCCACGAAACTCGCAGAAGCCGCCGCGGTCATCGCCAAGGAACCCGTCGCCATCACCCTGCGATATCTCCAGACGTTAGTGGAGATCGGGACCGAAAAGAACACCACGGTGGTCTTCCCGATTCCGGTGGAGTTGCTTACGGCTCTGCTGGGCAAGGAAATCAGCCTGTCGGGGGCGGGTGGAGAGAAGAAGTAAAAGGATCGCGTCGACCAGACTCTCGGCGGTGTCCTGAGCACGAGGGGGACCATGGTGGCAACAGGTGTGCGGGAACCGGAGGACAGAGGCCTCTCCGCGCGGCATCTGATCCTGGTATTTCTGGTAGGGGTGGCGGTCTGCGGAGTTTTCTTTTCGCTGGGGTTCCTGGTTGGTTACAACGAACGCTCTTCCCGAACCACGCCCGTCACGGAGCGCGTGACCGCCCCTCCGGTGATTCCGCCCACTGTGAACCCACTGGCTCAGGCCGCGCCGTCTGCGGGTAAGGAACCGGGAACCAGCACCACGACAGCGAACGCTCCGGCCGAGTCCCAGCTTCCCACTCCTGCGACGCCCGCCGCCCCGGCGGTTTCCGGTGCGAAGGCCGAGAAACAGCCGGAGCCTTCGTCCGCCGCGAGCCCCGCGGCTACGGGTGGGGAAGTGGATGTAGGCTTCACGGTTCAAATAGCTGCCTCACGGACGAAGGAAGATGCGGAAGCGCTGGTAAAGATCTTGAAGACGCGTGGTTACCCGGTCCTGCTGGTGTCGCCGGAGTACGCGCACGCCAACGATAACCTCTTTCGTGTCCAGGTCGGACCCTTTACTTCTCGCGAGGATGCGGAGAAAGTGCGGGCGAAACTGGCCCAGGAGGGGTTTAAGCCCTTCATCCGGCACTAGCGAGTGCCGTTCCAACTATTCCAGCCTAATCCGCCCCGACGTGTCGGGGCTTGGTGAGGCAGCGGAAGTGGGTCGTTGTGCCTTCGCTCAACTAGCTGGAACGGCACGAGCAGGTTTCTGCCGTTGCCTTTCGCTGTGCCGCCCGTCAGATGACGGGCTTGATTTTCGCCGAAGTGTCGAGCAGGCGTCGTCGCTGCTCGAGTATCCTGGCCGCGCAAGATGCGACGGCTTGATTCAGTTGAGAGGAACGCGTTTAAGTTCTCAGTCCCTTCCAATCCGCTTTCCAAGACTTCTCTTCGCTGCGCTGCCAGCGTGCTGAGCGGCCTTCTGTTGGTGGCCTGCTTTCCAAAGTTTAGTTGGCACTTGCTGGTTTGGGTCGCCTGCTTGCCGTTGATGGCCGCGCTCGCCGGCGAGACGCGTCTCGCGCGCGCCTTCGGGTGGGGCTATCTGACCGGGGCGGTCTTCCTGACAGGGAGTTGCTATTGGTTCGTGGGTGTGCTGGAACGCTATGGCCATCTGAATGCCGGACCCTCCATCGGAGTCTTGGGGCTCTTTGTGTTGGTCTTTTCGGTCTTCTTCGGGGCGTTCGGGTTGGTGGAGGGCTGGGCGGCCCGTGCTTCGCCGGGCCTGGCGCTGGCCCTCAGTCCTTTCTTGTGGGTCACGATGGAACTTGCCCGGACTTACCTGATCACGGGCTTCCCCTGGAATCTCTTCGGCTATGCCGTCCAGGCGGCGGGCTTGAGGCAGTTGGCGTCCATCACCGGCGTTTACGGTCTTTCTTTTTTGGCGGTCGGGACGAGCGCCCTGCTGGCGGGCGTTTTGCGGGCGCCAAGGGCCAGGTGGGCAGGCGGAGTGCTCGGGATTTGGGTTGCGCTGGTTCTGCTCCTGCATGGGGTTCTGAGGCCGCCGGCGGTTGTCACCGGTCGGAATCTTGCCTTCCTGGTGCAGCCCAACGTCCCTCTGGATGAGGCCGTGCTGGAAAGCTGGGAACCCTGGCGCGATCCGGCGCGGCTTAACCAACTGGTGAATACAACGCTTTCCGCTGTTTTCGTCTCCCGCGAAGCTGGCGCTTTGCCTGCTGAACGCGGAAAGCTCCAGCCGCCTGCCGGCAGGCAGCCGCTTATCGTCTGGGCGGAAAACCCTGCGCCCTTCTTCTTCACCCGCGACCCCATCTTTCGTGGCGCCGTGACAAAGATGGCGCAGCAGGCGCGGGCCTGGGTGGTGGTCAATACGGTGAACTTCATCGGGCCGGGCAACGCTCAGGCCACCAACAGTGCCGTGGTTCTGGACCCCGATGGGCGTGAGCTGCTCACGTATGATAAAATTCATCTGGTGCCCTTCGGGGAGTACGTGCCGGCGTGGGCTTTCCCAGGCAAGGTCGGTAAGATCACCTCGGAGGTGGGAAACTACGTTCCGGGTTCCCGCTACCAAGTGGCGCAGACACCCGATGGGGCGATCGGCGTTCTTATCTGTTACGAGGCCATTTTCCCGCAACTGGTGAGGCGGCTCACCTTGGCGGGCGCCGGGGTGCTGGTCAATATCTCCAACGATGCGTGGTACGGCGATTCTGCAGCGGCTCCCCAGCACCTGGAGATGGCGCGGCTGCGCGCGATTGAGAATGGGCGCTATCTGTTGCGCGCGACTAATGACGGCATCACGGTCTTCATCGACCCTTACGGGCGGATCGCGCAACAACTGCCGCGCCATCGAGCCATGGTTTTGATCGGTCGGTTTGATTACCGGAGCGGGGAGACCTTTTATACGCGGCACGGAGATGTGTTTGCCTGGCTGTGCGTGGTAGTGAGCGCTGCACTGCTCGTATTGGCGGGGGTTCGGGACATCCGCCGGATCGTTCTCTGGTAGCGCAGAGGCGTTCTTTAATTCTGCGGCCTTTTCTGATAGCTGACGGCTGAAAGCTGACAGCCAAGCATTGAAACCTGGCACCTGACACCTGCTTTTTAGGAGTGACCGTGATCGAAGAACTGCAAAGGGAATACGACGAACTGAAGCGGCGCGCCGACGACATCCGGAGCTTTCTTTGACGTTCCCCAGCGACGCCAGGAACTTCAACTCCTCGAGAAACAGATAGCCCATCCTGAGTTTTGGCAGGGCCAGGAAGCTTCCCAGAAGATCTTCTCCAACCGCAAGCGTCTGGCTGAGGTTCTGGACACTGACGACAAGCTGGCGCGCCAACTTGCCGACGTCGACGCCTACTTCGAACTGGCCCGCGAGGGCGAAAACGTTGCCGGCGATCTGCGCGCGGAGCTTGACGTCCTTCGCCAGGACGTGGATCGCCTGGAAACCGAGACCCTGCTCGCCGGCGAGAACGACCACCTGAACGCCATCGTCACGATTCACCCGGGCGCCGGGGGCACCGAGTCGCAGGACTGGGCGGAGATGCTCCTGCGCATGTACCGGCGATGGGCAGAACGCCGCGGGTTCAAGTTTATCCCCAACGACTATCAGGCGGGAGAAGAAGCGGGGCTAAAGTCCGCCACATTCACCGTGGCAGGAGAGTACGCCTACGGGCTGCTGAGCGGCGAAAGTGGCGTCCACCGCTTGGTGCGTATCTCGCCGTTCGACGCGAACCAGCGGCGGCACACCTCGTTCGCGTCCGTCTTTGTCAGCCCCGAGATTGATGACACCATCCAGATTGAAATCAAACCCGAAGACTTGAGAGTGGAAACCTACCGCTCGACGGGGAGGGGCGGGCAGCACGTGAACACCACGGATTCTGCGGTGCGCATCACCCACCTTGCTACCGGCACGGTGGCCCAGTGCCAGAACGAGCGCTCGCAGCATCGCAACCGGGAAATGGCGATGAAGTTCTTGCGCTCCCGGCTCTACGCGCTGGAGCTGCGCAAACGCCGCGAGGCGGCCGACAAAGTCGAAGCCTCGAAAGCGGATATCGACTTCGGCAGCCAAATCCGCTCCTACGTCTTACACCCTTATCGGCTGATCAAAGACCACCGCACCAAATTCGAGGTGGGCGACACCGACCGCATCCTCGACGGCGACCTAGACCCGTTCATCAAGAGTTATCTACTCTCGTGCCGCGGCGTGCCCCAATCCGGGTAGCGGGTATCGAGGAGCCGGGGGGACTGCAAACTTGCTCGTGGCCTGACGGGGACTGGCAATTGCTCAATCTTCGGTAGTAAGGAGTTCTGTGATAAAGTAAGGCAGGGGACGCTGATAGTGCAAAACCAGGCACGCATTACGAGCAAGGGCCAAATTACGGTCCCGCGTGATATTCGTCGCGCCTTGGGAGTTCGCCCGGGCGATAGCTTGCTCTTTGAGAGTGATCAAAGGGGCATGCGTGTGCGCCCCGTGCGGGTTGAAAGCCACTTTGGGAAATATCGCGGCATTGGGAATCCAGGGATTCCTTCCGGCAGGAAGGGGATTGTTCGCTGGGTTCGTGAACTACGTGGGAAATGACCACGGCCATCGATAGCAACGTCATCGTCGCCCTCTGGGACAAAGACGAGACGCTCAACTCGGCTGCGCAGTCCGCCCTCGACGCCGCCCTCCGACGCGGAAGCTTGGTCGTCCCGGCGCCTGTCTTCGCGGAGCTGATGGCTTGCCCTGGTCGCAGCGAGGCATTCCTTGACTCTTTTCTCAAAGACACAGGAATCAGCGTCGACTGGAACCTGGACGAGACGATCTGGCGAGCCGCAGGGTTGGCTTTCCCAAGTTACGCAGCCCGCCGCAGGAAGCAACGTGACTCCGCCCCGCGTCGGATTCTTGCCGATTTTTTGATTGGCGCCTATGCGCGGGAAAAGCGTTGCTGGCTTCTAACCCTCGACGACCGCCTGTATCGAATCGGTTTCCCTGACCTCATGATCGAGAGGGTCTGACCGCTCCGCCTTAACGCTTGTCCCTGCCGCAGGGTTTGGTCTCTTGTGTCGCGCACGCCCGGATCTTGCGGGGTGACCGCCTCCGCCTTCAAGCTGGTACGCAAGCGAGCTTGTGGAAACGAAGAGCCGCTCGCCGGTGGTTCTCCGACTGACACGGCCGCCGCCAGCGGCTTCGCGCCGTCGAGACCTCAAGACTAGCAGGCTACATCCGTTGCGGAAGGGGAACTCCATGGGACTGACGATTTACCAAGTGGATGCGTTCACGGACAAACCATTCGCGGGGAATCCGGCGGCCGTTCTTATTCTGCCGGCACCGCGCGAGGAGCCGTGGATGCGCGATGTGGCGCGAGAAATGAACCTTTCGGAGACCGCGTTCCTGGTCTGTCAGGACGATGGGTTTAGCCTTCGGTGGTTCACTCCGACCGTGGAGGTTGAACTCTGTGGCCACGCGACGCTGGCCAGCGCACATATCCTGTGGGAAACCGCTTACTTGAAGCCGGAACAGCAGGCGCGTTTCTACACGCGCAGCGGGCTCCTGACGGCTGAACGTCGGGGTGCCTGGATTGAGCTCGATTTTCCTGCTGAGCCGGACGAGCCTGCCGGGGCGCCGCCGGAGCTGGCCCGGGCCCTGGGAGCCACGCCAAAATACGTGGGCAAGAACCGGTTTGATTACCTCGCGGAACTCGACTCCGAAGAAGTCGTCCGCAACCTGAAGCCTGACTTCACGCTACTCGAGAGGATCAACGCGCGGGGAATCATCGTGACTAGCCCCGCCGCATCCCAACATTATGATTTTGTTTCCCGTTTTTTCGCGCCGCAGTCAGGAGTGAATGAGGACCCTGTGACCGGCTCGGCGCATTGCTGCCTTGGCCCTTTCTGGAGCCGGCATCTTGGCAAGAAGGAACTTGTTGGTTACCAGGCTTCCGCCCGCGGGGGAATCGTGCGGGTTGGCTTGGCTGGCTCTCGCGTGAAGCTAGGCGGGCAGGCGGTCACCGTTCTGCGCGGTGAACTCTTGTAGCGGAGGGCCCGCGCTTCGACTTCGCTCCGCGCCCTGAGCCTGTCGAAGGGCTTGCCGAACCGGCGGCAGTTCAACGTCTTCTTTAGAGGGTGGATGAGCCGCGTCCTGGAGAGTAGGACGGGGGTTGAGCCACGCTCACAACCCCCCGAAAGCCCCAAGCCATGGCTAAAAGGCTTCGGAGAGCCGCAGGTCTAAAAAGCGAGACCTGCGCTACCCCGATCCGTCGGCAAGAGTAAGCCCCGTGATCCCGCAGAGCGGGACGAGGATGCTTGGGTGCACGCCCAGACCAGTTCCGCAAGGCCTTGGGCAGTCCTCAGGCCCCAGGTCGCTCCCTTTATCCCGCGTACACGGGATCGGGGCGCTACAGGCTTGCTTGCAAAACTTTTCCGGAGCGACTATGCTTCGACCCACTTCTGAGGAGCGCGGAGGCGTGGGTGGCTAAACCCAAGGTCATGGTGGCATTGCGAGATATGGAGTCAGCGGAAAGTCTGGTCACGCTAGCATGTCAATTGGCCAATGGCATGGGTGCCGAGCTGATGGCTCTCCACGTGGCGGAAGTACCTCTGGCGACGCCGATTGAGGCCGACGATGAAGTCCTGGACCATCCCGGCAAGGAGATCCTCGCGCTGGCCGAGCGTGTCGCAGAAAGGTTCGCGCGAAAGATTTCCACGGACCTCCTGCACGCTCGTCGAGCGGGGGAGGCGATCGCGGGGGAGGCGAAGGAACAGGGAGTGGAATTGCTGGTTATGGGGCACCACAAACCTCATCTCCATCCACTAGCGGAGATTCTGCTGGGCTCCACGGTTCAATATGTGGCCTACCATGCTCCTTGTCGCATTATAGTCCAGATTCCGCCGCCGCAGCGCCCTTGAGTCCTGGAAGCGCCCGCCAAGCCGTTTCTGGCCGGACGCAAAGGGCAGGGTAGGCTGCGTGAACTATGAACCCCGATCCCGAAGTAGGAAGCCGGGTTGGAGCCTTGGACCGAGCATTTCGAGAAACATGCGGACATGTCATGGACAAGAATTTCAACCCCGGTCCAGGATCGGGGTCGGATTTTCAAGACCTGACAGACTGAGAGGAAGAAGCTTAGACTCGGTTGCTCAACGGCGACTTCGGGATCGGGGTGAATCCGGGTAGGGCCGGTCTTAGGTGCACATGTCTGAATCCAACATGCAAAATAACACGCCCCGCCGGGGCCCAAGAACGAGCCATATTCTAGCCGCGTTGATTGTTGGGACCGGAGCGGGGCTGGTGTCAAATCTGCTTTGGGGTGGGAGCGCAGGCCTCGAGAAGCTGGTTCACTACGGGATAGAGCCCGTCGGCCAGATCTGGCTGCGCGCGCTTATCATGGTTGTGATCCCGCTGGTCTTTTCGCGGCTCAGCCTGGGAGTGGCAGGGTTGGGCGACGTGCGGAAGCTCGGCCGGATTGGCCTGAAGACGCTGTTCTTTTTTTTCCTGGTAACTGCCCTGGCGGCGGTCGCGGGCCTGGTGCTGGTCAACTTAGCGCATCCTGGGACGGGTATCAGAGCGGAGGTGCGCGAGCGGTTGCTTGCCACGTATCACCAGCAAGGGGGCCAAACGAAAGAAATCGCGCAGCGATCCCAGTTCGGCATTCAGACGCTGGTCAACATCGTTCCCCGTAATCCCATCGCCGCGGCGGCGCAAGGGGACATGCTCGGTGTCATCTTTTTTTCTCTGGTCTTCGGCATCGCCGTGGCGCTGCTTCCCCCAAGCCGGTCCGCTACGCTGGTGGGGGCGCTCGGCGGGCTGGGCGACGCCATGGTGGCCATCATTGACTTGGTGATGAAGCTCGCCCCCCTCGGAGTCTTCGCCTTGCTCTTCACCGTCGTTGCGCGGTTTGGATTGGACCTGCTCAAACCTCTGGGCTGGTACGTGCTGACGGTGCTGGCCGGGCTGGTGATCTTCGAGTTTGGGGTATACGCGCTCCTCTTGCAGTTGCTAGCGGGCTGGCGGCCAATTTTGTTTTTCCGCCGTGGCTGGCCTGCTATCCTCACGGCGTTCTCCACCAGTTCCTCCTTCGCCACCCTCCCCACGACGCTAGAAGTCTGCGAGAACTCCCTCCGCCTGCCGCGCGAAATCTGCGGATTCGTGGTGCCGCTGGGCGCCACGATGTGTATGAACGGCACGGCGCTTTACCAGGGCGTCAGTGTCCTGTTCATTGCCCAGGTGTTCGGCCTGAAATTGAGCCTCTCCGCACAAGCCGTTGTCATAGTTACGGCGGTGCTGATGGCCATGGGAGCGGCGGGGGTGCCTAGCGGCGCCATTCAAGTCCTGGTCCTGGTTTTGGAGGCTGTGGGTTTGCCTGGCGAGGGGATCGCCCTGGTCATTGGAGTTGACCGGCTGATCGACATGGCGCGCACGGCGGTTAACGTCACCGGGGACATGGCCACAGCGGCCTATGTGTCACGCTCCGAGGCACGCCGCTTGACTCGCTCGGAAGCCGTGAGCGTAAAATAGTTTAGCGCGTTCAGCTCAATGTTTGTCGGTGCGGGAGGGAAAGGTTGCCAGGCCCCGCACCCGTCCGGACTTGGCCGCGGGCCCACCGGCCTGGGCGGACGAATCCGTAATCTTGGCGAGCCGTCGAGGACCCTATGGTGAGCGCATCCCAAATCCGTCCAGGTACAATCCTGAAGATCGGCGAAGACCTTTTCAAGGTGATTGAGTCCACGTTCCACGTGGGGCAGGGGAAGATGCCCGGCAGCGTCCACACCAAACTCCGGCACGTGTTGAAGGGTACCTTCAAGGAGTTGCGCTTCCGGCCGGAAGAGCGGCTGGAAGATACCCAGCTCGAAAAACAGGAGATGGAATTCCTGTACAGCGACGCCGACACGGCGACATTGATGAATCCGAAAACGTACGACCAAGTCTCGATTCCGCTCGAGGCCGTCGGCGCGGCCACCCCATTCCTCCAGCCGGAAATGAGAGTTCCGGTGGAATTCTATGAGGGGCAGCCGGTCAGCATCGTCTTTCCGGAAGTCGTGGAGGTGAGAATCCAGACGACCGCGCAACCCGTCCACCAGCAGCAGGACAACACGTACAAGTACGCCACGCTGGAGAATGGCATGGAAATCATGGTCCCGCACTTCATCAAGCCGGGAGAGACGGTGCGGGTAGAGGTGGCTAGCAGGAAGTATGTTGACCGCGTGCGTGGCGAGGCAAAGAGGTTTTAGCGGTACAACGTTAAGTAATCCGGGACGGTGAGTGTCACCCAAGTGAGGGTGGCCTCGATTCGCGGCCCTGCAGGGCCGATCCGTCAGTTGACGGATGGCCCCGGACGTGGGCCCGGGGAAGAGCGCCCCTCACCCGGTCCGACTCGTGGGAGCACCCTCTCTCCGTCAGTTGACGGACAGAGGGAAGGGGTGAGCGGGAATGCGGTCTGACCCAGGGCTCCCGATAAAAAACATCGGGACAGGTTGCGTCCTGGTCCCGCATGCGGGATCTGCCGCCCGTCAGTTGACGGGCTTGGCCACGTCGGACCACATCGCGGGAAGTGGAACCTGAGGTACTAGTGTTAGAGGGTTTTGAGATAGTCCAGCAGTTTCTGGATGTCCGCTGGGCTTAGCTTGTCGGCGAACCCGGGCATCGGCATGGGCTTAGCCTTTGGGTTGCCCTTCTCGATCTGCTCGTGCACGTTGGCTTCCGTCGCCGGCCTGTGGCTTATGGGGAGTTGTTTGTTCGCGAAAAGCCCCTTCAACCCCGGGCCGATCTTCGTGTCGCTCTTGTCAGCGAAATGGCACATCGCGCAATTCTTCTTAAAGATCTTCTCGCCTGCGGCCACCGACACTTGCGGCGCGGCGCTCTTCTGCTTGGCGTCCGACGAAAGCGCCAAGCAAAGGGTTACGAAAGCGGCCGCGAGTGTGACGGCAAATAGCTTGAACGTCGCATTTTTCATCTGACGCACCCTTTGTCCCCAGGAAGTCAATAACACTGTCTCGACCGCGTGCAAACACTTTAATACGCCGCGCTGCGGCGTTGCGCAAGCTTTTTCCGAGTGTGGCCTTGGTGCCGAGGGCGCCCCCCAAGGAAGGTACGACCGAATCTTCTCTTGGTGAAGCCGACGCCCCCTGGTATGATGCGCAACTGATTCCGGACAGGCCTATGGGTTCGCCGACTGACGGTTCTTCAGACAAGCCCCGCGTTCAATTGCAGGTGCGCCCCGGCGAGATGCGCGACGCTGCAGAGATTGCGTGCATCTATCTCCAGGCAACGCAGGATCATCTGGCCACTTTTGAGAACTTTCTCGGCACTCCCGAGGAGCGAGCCCGCTGGTTGAACGAACATTCCGCACGATATCCGCTCCTGGTAGCGGAGCTAAACGGGCGGGTTCTCGGCTGGGCCTCACTCGGCACATACCACGCCCGGCCGCGCATCGACGGCATTGCTGAACTGCTCATCTACATCTACCGCGATTACCGGCGGCACGGCGTTGGCCGCGAGTTGATGCGCGCGATTCAGTCTCTGGCGCGAGCGCAAGGGCACTTCAAACTCATCGGACGCTTCCTCGCTCACAATGACGCGGGGCGCATGCTTTGCCGGCAGACCGGCTGGCGGGAGGTCGGCGTCCACCAGAAACATACCCAGCTCGAGGGCCTCTGGCACGACGTGGTGCTTGTCGAGTATCTGATCCCGGAGAACCTTAAGTAAGTAGGCAGTAGGTGGTATGTAGCATGTGGGGCCTCCCCACCTACCACCTACCACCTACTGCCTTCCACTCCCTGCCAGGCGGCTCCAAGCAAAATAAACTGGGAGGCCGAGGAGCACCAGCGCTAAGCCAATCCCTGACTCCCGTGGGCTGCGAGCCAAAGCATTGGCCACCATGGCCAGCGCCGCCACGCTGAAGGCAATGGGAAGCAGGGGATAGCCCCAGACGCGATAAGGGCGGGCCGACTGGGGTTGCTGGCGCCGCAAGATCACAACCGCGAAGGTTGCGGCGGCATAAAAGAGCCAGCCGGTAAAAATCACATAGGTATAAAGCTGTTGGTAGGTGCCGCTCACCGCGAGCAGGATAGCCCACGCGCCTTGAATCAGAATGGCCAGGGCAGGGGTGCCGAAGCGAGGGTGGACCCGCCCTACGGAGGCAAAGAACACGCCGTCGCGGGCCATGGCGAAGCAGGCGCGCGCGCCGCCCAGAATGGTGCCGTTGAGCGCCCCGAAAATCGAACAGAGAATCAAAGCAGAAACGAAGGCTGCCCCGCGCGCTCCCCAAACCACCTCCAGAGTTTTCGCCGCCACGCGCTGATACGGTTCTTGCGCCATCGTCGCCAGCGGCAGGACGCGCAAATAGGCGAGGTTTGCGCTCAGGTAAACCACCGCGACGAGGAGTGTCCCAAGGAAATAGCTGCGCGGCAGGACGTGCGAGGGGTCCTTCACTTCCCCAGCGGCGGAGGCGAGCTCGTGCCAGCCGTGATAAGCCCACAGAACGCCGATGAGCGCCACGCCGAAAGAACTCAGCGTGGTGTGTGGCGTGGGGAGGGGCCGGGAAGAGGCGACCGGGGTCACGCGCTGGGCGAAAAGGACGAAGCCCACAATGATTGCCAGGCCGGAAAGTTTAGCGAACATGAACACTGTCTGAACGGCAGCGGCCGCGCGTACACCCGCAATATTAACCATGGAGAGCAAGGCGATGATGCTCGCGGCGACCAGTTTTTGCTGGGCAGCGGTGAGGAGGAAAAAGCTGGTGCTGTAAATACTGAACGCCACAGCGAGCGTCGCAATGCCGCCGGATTCGATGACGGCCACCGCCGCCCAACCGTAAAGGAAGGCGAAGAGCTTTCCGTAAGCCACGCGAAGATAGACGTACACGCCCCCGGCTTCCGGGACCGCCGCGCCCAGTTCGGCCAGTGAAAGCGCTCCCGCGAGGGCAAGAATCCCTCCCACAATCCATACCAGCATCATGCTGCTGACTGATCCGACCTGCCTGGCCACATCGTGAGGCACCAGGAAAATCCCGGAGCCGATGATCGAGCCCACGACGAGCGCTGTCGACCCCAAATGACCAATGGTGCGGGGAAGGTCCGTCAGGATTCGGGATTCGGGGTTAGCGTTTCGCGGAGCTGAACCAAGCGGTGATGCGGCGGAGGCCATAGGCGTTTAACTTGACGAGGGGACTGCGAACCAAAGATCGTGAACGCGCAAGAGGAAACGGGCAATCCGAACATCGAAACTTGACTTTCGACTACGACCACAGGACCCCAGGCCCTGGACCCCACGCTCCGACCCTGCTTTTGCCCGGCACTCCTGGGTGGAGGGCTGGTGGGACGGATTAATCCCCTGTTCGGGTTTGCTTTACCGCGACAAGGGCCGCCATTATACTGGTGGACTCTTGAGAAGCCCAGAGAACTTTGGCCCTTCAGGCAGGGAAGAGAGGTGCCCTGCGGCATGCGGCGAACAACGGGGCCAGATAGCGAATGCTGAACAGAGAATTATGGATGAGGAAGGCTAACCAAACGGATTTGAAATTCTGCGCGCTCCTGAGCCAGTCGAAAGTCGACCGTCGAAAGTTGAAAGGCCCGGTACGCGAAAAATGTCTGCGACGTGCTGCACCCATTTTCGGGGTAAGAATCCAAAGTATGAAGACAAACTGCCACCGCCAAATGCGGGGGGCCAGTCACTGGCAACTGACTACTGACTTCTTACTTCTGACTTGTGATTGGGAACCACTATGCGCAAAGTGATTCGGAGTTCGCAAGCACCTGGCCCGGGCGGGCCTTATTCCCAGGCTATTGTGGCGAATGGGTTTGTGTTCGTTGCGGGCCAAGGCCCGGTCAACCCGCAGACCAATGAGTTGGAATTGGGCGACATCCGCTCGGAAACCCGCCGCACGCTGGAAAACGTCCGCACCATCCTGGAGGCCGCCGGGAGTTCGCTGCGGGACGTGGTGCGGGTAGGCGTCTTTCTGGCCGACCTGACGGATTTCGACGCCATGAATGAGGTTTACCGCGAGTTTTTCCCGGAGGACGCGCCGGCGCGCACGACCGTCGGCGGCCAGTTGCGGAAGATTAAGATTGAAATTGACTGTATCGCCCGCGTGCGCAAGGGGGGCAAGTAGATGGGCACAGTCGCCTCGCCCGAGTGAACGACGCCACGGCGAGCAGCGCGGAGCCTCTCGGCCCGTGCTGGCCGTGGGGAACGATTGAGGAAACCATGCATTATCGCGAACTCTCAACGCCCGCGCTGACCATTGACCTCGACATCCTGGAGCAAAACCTTGACCGCATGGCGGACCTTTGTCGCCGCCAGGGCGTCGGCCTGCGGCCCCACACCAAAACTCACAAGACTCCGGAAGTGGCCCGAATGCAATTGCAGCGCGGGGCGGTGGGCCTGGCAGTGGCCAAAGTGGGCGAAGCGGAGGTGATGGCAAGTGCCGGGTTGGACGATATCCTGATCGCTTACCCGATTTTTGGCGGCGAGAAGCTTCGTCGCTTGGCGCAACTTGCCCGCGCCCGGCGCATTCTGGTGTCGCTGGATGATGAAGCTACGGCGCAGGAACTTTCCCGCGCGGCTCAAGAGCAGGACGCGACGGTCGGCGTGCTGGTGGAGTTTGATGTGGGCCTTCACCGGTGCGGCCTCGAGCCCGGCCCCGCCTGCGTGGACCTGGCAAGGAAGATCGAACAGTTGCCGGGGCTCAAGTTTCGGGGCGTGATGACCTACTTCGGCAACGTTTTTGGAACTGCCGACGAGCGCCGGGCGGAAGCAGAGAAGGTGGCGGAGCGAGTAGGCAAGGTACTCGGGGCTTTTCGCGACTCGCCCCTCCCGGTCGAAATCGTTTCCGGGGGTTCCACGCCCTCGGCTGAGTTCGCGCACCTGGTGCCGGGGCTCACAGAAATCCGGCCCGGGACATATGTTTACAATGATATGAACACCTACGGCCAGAAGGCATGCCGGCTGGAAGATTGTGCGGCGCGGGTGGTAACCACTGTTGTCTCCACCGCCGTGCCGGGTCGCGCCATTATCGATGCCGGGTCCAAAACTCTCTCCTCTGACGCCTTGCGCTCCGGACCGAAGGCTGGCCACGGCTACGTCATGGAAGCTCCCGATGCCCCGCTCATCACGTTGAACGAAGAGCATGGTTACCTGGACATCAGCAAGTCAGCGCATAAGTTTTTCGTCGGCGACGTGCTCACCGTCATCCCCAATCACGTCTGTACCTGCGTGAACATGCACGATGAAGTTTTCACCGTGCGCCAGGGCGAGACGGTGGGCCGCTGGCGCGTGGCAGCGCGCGGCAAGATTCGGTGACCGGGCACGTCGCCGCGTGGCAGCGGGTGCGGTTTCATTCCGGGGCATGACCTGCGCCTCGGTTTCGCGAATGAATTCATCTCAAAGCATATAGGGAGGTGCGATCATGGCGTTGCCTACCCGGCCACTCGGTTCAAGTGGCCTGGAGATTACCACGGTTGGATTGGGTGCGTGGGCGATGGGCGGTGGCGGCTGGGCCTTTGGTTGGGGGCCGCAAGACGACGGTGATTCTCTCGCGACCATGCGGCACGGCCTTGAATTGGGGATCAACTGGATTGATACCGCCGCAGCTTATGGGCTTGGCCATTCCGAGGAGGTCGTCGGACGCTTGCTCCGCGAGTTGCCGCCGTCTGAGCGCCCGCTCATTTTCACGAAGTGCGGCATCATTTGGGGTGAGCGCGACCGGATGGCACTGCCTCAGCGCGTTTTGAAGCCCGAGTCGATCCGGCGCGAATGCGACGCATCGCTTCGCCGTCTCGGGGTTGAGCGCATCGACCTTTATCAATTCCACCGGCCGGACGAGACGGGAACGGCGATGGAAGATTCTTGGGCCACCATGGTGAAACTCGTCGAAGAAGGAAAAGTCCGCGCGGCGGGTGTGTCGAACTTCAACGTCAACCTGCTTGACCGGTGCGAGGCAATCCGCCACGTGGATTCGCTCCAACCACCGTTCTCCCTGATCCATCGCGCCGCGGGCGCAGAAGAAATTCCCTGGTGTGCAAATCATCGCACGGGGGTCATTTGCTACAGCCCGATGCAATCGGGACTGCTGACGGATAGTTTCGTGGCGGAACGAGTCGGCAAACTTGCGGCCGACGACTGGCGCCGCCGGGGGCCGGATTTCCAGCCGCCGAACCTCAACCGCAGCCTGGCACTGCGGGATGCCCTTCGCCCGATCGCGGAACGGCACGGGACGTCCGTTTCTTCTGTGGCGATTGCCTGGACGCTTGCCTGGCCGGGCGTGACAGGAGCAATTGTCGGTGCGCGCACTCCCGCACAGGTGGATGGCTGGATTCGAGCAGCCTCCCTCAAACTTTCGAGAGAGGACCTGGCAGAAATTGCGGAGGCGATCGTTCGTACAAAGGCCGGGGATGGACCCTCACACCCGGACAGCCCGAGCCACGCTGCGCAATCGCGCGCCCCACAAAAGGCGGGGACCTGATGTCCTCAACCGGGGCCTTTGGACGTGATTCTCGATGGGTCGCAAAACTATCGGTCTGCTGTTCTTCAGGAGGTGAATTGTGGCAACACCGAAGGTTCTGATTTTGACGGGTGACGCCGCCGAATCCCTCGAGGTGATGTACCCCTACCAGCGGCTAAGGGAGGAAGGTTACGAAGTGCGGATTGCGGCGCCCAGCAAGAAGAAGCTGCATTTCGTCGTCCACGATTTCGAGCCAGGGTACGACACGTACACGGAGAAACCTGGTTACAGTTGGGACGCGGACCTTGCTTTTGCAGACGTGGACCCTGCCGACTATGTGGCGCTCGTGATCCCCGGGGGAAGGGCGCCCGAGTACATTCGCAACAACCCCGATTGCCAGCGGATCATTCGGTATTTCTTCGAACGGCAAAAGCCCGTTGCACAGCTCTGTCACGCGCCGCTGGCACTGCTGGCGGCTGGAGTGCTCAAAGGGAGGCGGACGGCTGCCTATCCAGCGCTCGAGCCTGACATTCGAGCGGCGGGCGCGGAGTTCGTTAACTCGGAGGTAGTCGTCGACGGGACAATGGTTTCAGCGCGCGCCTGGCCTGACCACCCCGCATGGATGCGCGAGTTTGTCGCGCTGCTGAAGGCCAAGTCGCCCGTGCAGTAGGAAAAGAAGGCGGCAAGATCGGGCACACTTCCGCGGGCTGTTGTGTCAATGGCCGCGACGGCCTCACACCCGAGCGCGTTCAGTGAAGGCGGCAGGCGGCACGGGCTGGCGCAGAGTCGCGTTTTGTGCGAGTCTGCGGCTCGCCGCACGCGAGGCTACCGGAATGGCGCGCCGGATCAGACGAGCCGGGCGCAGCTTTGTCGACGGCGCTCTTAACCCACTCTACTCCGCCCGGATCCCCAATCCAGCAAAGGCGCCCTGGAGGCTCGCAGACTCGCTGGAAGTGCCACTGAACCTGGAACAGGCTGCTGGCCGGCGACACCACAGCATTTTTCTTGACACCGATGGTAGCATGGTGCTACCTTGCGTGTGGCGGTGAGTGTGGACGGAGCGGCATATCCCCTCGAGTTGGTGAGGCAGTTACTCCAACGAAGCAAGTGGCTGGTGACTGCTGCGGCCCTTAACGGCGCTCTCGATGTCGGACTGGATGAAGAAGATATATTTGATTGCATCGTGAACCACCTTAGCGAAACGCATTTTTACAAGACAATGCCGGCGGAAAAGAACCCGGCACTTATGCAGGACGTTTACAGGGTTGCCTACCAGGGCGAGCGAATATACCTGAAGCTGCAGGTCCATAGGGACTGGGCTATTGTTGTTTCCTTTAAAGAGGAGTGAACGAGGAGGCGTCTATGATTTGCTCTGTGTGTGGCACGGGCAGGACCAAGAAGGTCGAAAGGAAGAACTACCCTGCGCGGTACAACGGGGAGCCGGTTGAGGTACCCAGGGTGGAAGTTCTCCATTGCGACGAATGTGGTGAGGATTTTCTCACACCCGAGCAGAGCCATGCCTTGTCCGTTGCCGTGAAGAATGAGGTACGAAAGAAGTTCGGCTTGTTGGCCTGTGACCGAATCGCCGCGATCCGAGAAAAGGCCGGTCTCACACAAGCACAACTAGAGGAGCTTTTGGGCCAAGGTCCGAAGGTTGTGGTTCGGTGGGAGAGCGGAAAGGTAATCCAGACCAAAGCAGCGGACTCGCTTCTTCGCCTCCTCGAGCGCGAGCCAGATCTGATCAGGAACTTGCAGCAAATTGCCAAGCAACGATCCAGGCAACTAGGGCGATACGCTGCACGCAAACAGGCAACTGAAGGCCACCGCTAAACTTGACCGTGGCGCAGCTCTTAAAGCCCATCCGAAGCAAGATCGTCAGGATGGCCTTTGCCTAACGGGCTGGCGGAGATTCGCGTTTTGCGCGAGTCTGCGATTTTCCGCAGGGTCTGCCTGTTCCTGCCATCAGAAGGCGTTGCGCCCCCCTTCCCCGGCCCGTTCCCGGCACGAGCCGGGGCGGGCAGGGCGGCAGACGTAGCCAGGGCAAAAGCTCTTCTTGCCGTGGGTCCTTTCGCGCGAAAACGGTGGCACGCCCCGAGACAAAAAGCGCGCTGTGGCGTGGGGGCACGCCTTGACGTGCAGCGACATGCTGCGCGGAAGGGCTGGGGCTCTCGGGACCGAAACTTGCGGGATGTTGGAAAGCCGCAATCCCGTCCCGCCCTGCGGGAGGACGAACGTTGCGCTACTCAACTACTTAATGGCTTGTTCCAATTGCTCCGCGGTAGAGCTGATCAGAGCAGCTTCGTCCTCGAGAATTTTGCCTACCTCAACGACGGCGGATTCCGCCTCTTTCCATTTCTTTTGTTCTATGGCCTCGCGCACGGTCGGGATGGTCTTAACGTCATACCCGGTGTAGAAGCCAGGAGCATAGATTGCGTGTTTGAACCAGGGCCGCCCGGGAAGACCCTCGGGAGTGGTGAGTCGGCGCTCGGACTCGACGAGCTTGGCGTTGACCGCGCCCAGCGAAGCGCGGGCCAAGGCGGCCCCGCCGTTTTCCCGGGCTTTCTCGACCGCCTTCTGGTATTGCTGGGCGCTTCGAGTGAGTGCCACCATCGCGTTCTCGAGCGGTGCAAAATTCAGGAAAGGTGGGACAGGCTCAGCCGGCGGCGGAACGGAAGGCTTCTTGGGATCGGAGGTCGCGGAGAACACCCCCTCTTGGATCTCCTGGTTGCGTTCGCGGGCTTCGTCTTGTTTGTCTTTAAGGAGTTTCTTCAGCTCATCTATGTACCTGCGCACAGTGTCCACAAAGTCGGTGAAGTCGTAGGGCAAGAGTTCGGCGTCCGCCAGGCGCATTACGAGAGTTCCACCCGTCTGGGACAGAGTGCGTCCGTAGCGGAAGTCGGTGTCGGAGAAGTGGGTGTACCAATAGAAGTCGTCGTAGACGGAGTGGTAGTTGCCGCCGCCATCCTCCCCGCCGTAGCCCAGGCTGAGCGCAGCAATGCCCAAATGGCAAATGAAGACGGTGAAGTCCGAACCTGAACCCAAGGCGCCAATCCTCAAATCCGGGCGCTGGCGCGCTTCTTGGCGCTCCTCCGGCGAGCCGTTGAGGATGCGGGCCAGTTGGCTGCGCTTCCAGACGGGGAGGTTTGTCTCGGGATCCACGATGTCGCGCGCCACTCCGTTCAAGAACTTTTCGAGGGTGTGGGAACCGCCCGCACCAAAATAGCCCCGGCCGTTGGTATCGGTGTTGATGTACGCGGCAACGTGCTGGCGTAATTCCTGGTCGTGTGCTTCAGCCCATTCCGTCGAGCCGAGAAGCCCCGGCTCCTCTCCATCCCAGGCGCAGTAGATGATGGTGCGCTTGGGCCTCCAACCCTGCTTCCAAAGTTCCCCTAAAGCGCGGGCCTCCTCCAATTCCGCGACCATCCCTGAGGTAGGGTCGTCAGCACCATTGACCCAAGCGTCGTGGTGGTTGCCGCGCACTACCCACTCGTCGGGGTCGGCGGAGCCGGGGAGCTTGCCGATCACGTCGTACACCGTCTTGAGATCCCAATTCGCTTTCAGTTTCAAGTGCACTTTGGCTGGACCGGGTCCCACGTGGTAGGGGATGGGCAGCGCGCCCCGCCAATCTTCCGGAGCCATGCGGCCGCGGAGCGCGGCGAGCAACGGTTGCGCATCACTGTAAGAAAGCGGGAGGACCGGGATGCGCGTCAAAATCTTGACATCTTGGAGGGGCAACCGCTTGGCGTCCTTCGTGGCTCCGACGCCTGGCGTCAGAGGATCACCAGGATAGAGCGGCATGTCCATAACGCTACCGCGCTGCACGCCATCGCGCGGACGCCAGGGGCCTTCGGGAAATACGTCCCCCTGGACATAGCCGTCTTCGCGCGGATCGGAGTAGATCAGGCAGCCCACGGCCCCATGCTCGGCGGCCACTTTGGGCTTGATGCCGCGCCAACTGCCTCCATAGCGGGCAATGACAATCGCCCCTTTCACGGAGATCCCCATGCGTTCCAGACGCCCGTAGTCTTCCGGGATGCCGTAGTTGACGTAAACCAGGGGCGCGGTCACGTCGCCATCGGCGGAGTAAGCGTTGTAGGCGGGGAGTTGCTCCGCGTGCTGGCTGGTCGTGGGATCGATGGGCACCGTGGGCTCCTGCAGTTTGGCCAGGAACTTCGTGGGCTCGACCAGTTCGACCAGGCGTTCCTTCGGCGTCGGGAACAAAACGTCGAAGCTCTCGATGTGCGCGTCCCAGCCCCACTCCTTGAGCTTGGAGAGCATCCATTCGGCATTTTCTTTATCGTAAGGAGAACCGACGTGGTGCGGATGAGCCGAAAGCCGCAACATGTAGTCCCGTAAATTGGCAACGCTTGGTATGGCGCAAAACTTTTCTTCCCAGGCGCGTTCGGCGCGTGATGCGTCCGCCGAAAACCCGTCAAGGGCCGCCGGCTGGTCGGCCGCCGCGGCAGCAAGGACGAGAGCTATCAAAGCTAGAAAGACGCTCAGCCCCCAACGACACATTTTGACACCTCCATGGACAGTGCGCGGCAGACTATATCACCCGATTGCCGCCTTCACCACTTTTCAGGGGATCGGTGGAGTTTGTGGCTGTCGCGTACGTCCCGCGCTGCGGCAGGCGCCACGCATGCGTCCTCCACGCGGCCGGCCCATCAAACGGGGGTGGTACGCTTGGTCACGGGCTCAGCCGGCACGAAATACACGTCCGTGGGATCGAATCTCGAATTGCGACGGAATTGCGCCCGGACCTTCATGCCTACCCGCAGCTCTTCCTGCGTCACGCCGATGATACGCGCCAGCAGCAGCGTATCGATTCCTCTAAACTCCACCATCACCAAGTTGAACGGCGTCTCCTTCAGGAAAGCTTCAGAGCCGAAGTAGCAAGTGGTCCAGGAGTGGATGCGCCCCTCCAGCGGCAGATCGATCCATTCGGTCTTCTTCCCGCATTGCATGCAGAAAGCGCGCGGAGTGGCAAATTTATAGTGGCACGCGGTACACTCGCTGCCCCGCAATCTCCCCTGCGAAAGCCCGATGAAAAACGGGGAGTCTTCGGCGTAGCTATGGATATAGTCAATTTCATAGTGATTCTTGACGATCAACGGGTCGATGTTGAAGACCACTGTCCCCTGGTCGGTCTCCGGTAGCTTGATTTTTGCGTAGGCTGGTTTGGCCGGCTGCTTTCGGGGACCGTTGGGGCGTTCGCTTTGCTTCTCCTGTGCCATGGGGTTCCTCCAAATGCTTCAGGCAAGAACGCCCCCCCACCCCTTACTCCCCTCCCCATCTGGGGAGGGGAATCGGGGGTGGGGTGCGGCCATGCTTGCACGGCTCATCCTTGCAGGTTCGTGCTTTCCATGATGGTGACGGTCACATAAGTTCCGGTGCCCGCGTGGGAGTGAATGCTGCCCCGCATGGGCCGTGATTTCTTTTTCGGCTTTACCTGGATGGCACCGTCGCCGCCGTTATGTTTGGCGACGGCGCCCTGCAACTGCCAAAAAGCAAACACTGCCTGCATCAAGCCCGTCGCCCCCACCGGGTGACCGCAGGCAATCAATCCGCCCGAAGGGTTCACGGGAATCCTGCCCTTGAGGTTCGGGGCCCCCGACTCAATGAATTTCCCACCCTCGCCGTATCGGCACAGGCCCATATCTTCGTAGGTCTGGATTTCCGAGGACGTGTACGCATCATGTAGCTCGATGAAATCGAGGTCTTCGAGCGGGTCTTCGATCCCGGCGTGCTCGTAGGCGAGCTTGGATGCCATGCGCCCGGCACGGAAGGAATGGATGCCGGGGTATTTCAGTTTACGATACCACTTCGGGTCCTCGTGCTTCAGCAAGAGCACCTTACCATGCGGCCGGTCCGCCATACGCATGGCATCGGTGCCCGATCCGACGCCGATGATTTTCACAGGTTTGTCGCAGACCTTTGCGGCGACTTCCTCTGAGGCCAGAATGCAGCAGGCGGCCCCGTCGGACATCGTACAGATATCGAGCAAGGTGAGCGGATAAGCAACCATGGGGGATTTGCGTACGTCCTCGATGGTCAGGTCCAGGTGTTTCTGGGCCCAAGTGTTGTGGAGGGCGTTCTTGTGGTTTTTCACGGAGACCATGGCCAACTGTTCGACGGTGGTGCCGAACTCGTACATGTGCCGGACCGCCATCATGGCATAGTAGCCGGTGTAAAAGCCGCCGACGGGGTAGTCGAAATTGGTGTCCGAGGCGAGCGCGATAAATTCGTTGCCCTTCCACGTATTGACGTGCGACATGGTCTCAAAGCCAAAAGCCAGGCAAACGTTCATGCGCCCGGAGGCTACGGCCTCCCAGGCTGCCTGAAAGCAGAGTCCCCCGGTCGCCCCGCCGCCCTCGATGCGCTTGCTGGGTTTGGGACACAACCCCAGGAAATCCTGCACCATTGCCGCGGCCATCAATTGGCGCGTGAAGTGATCTGAAAAATAGGAACCCACGCTGCCGTCAATCATGTCGAGGCGCAGCTTGGGCACGTCACCGAGAGCATAGTCAAACGCTTTCTTCACCATCAGGCGGAAGCTCTCGTGCGGGTTCGCTTTCGAAAACTTCGTGATGCCGCCGGAGATCATGTAAACAGGTCGCATGGTTCCTCCCTGCTCGCGTCGGGGGGTTGTGCAGTTGGCCGTAGAACTATCCGCGGCCTTTCTTGGCAAACATCTTTCGTCTTGTGTAGGGCCGCCCCTTCCCTTCGATCCGTCAGCTGACGGACTCAGGGACGGTGAGCGAAGTCGAGCCGTGGGGCGGCCTTGCATTTTCGATTTTCGATTTCCGATTGACGATTGGCAATCGAAAATCGGCAATCAGCAATCGACAATTACGCCGCCCCGGCCCTACAAGGACCCACGGCATGTTGGGTTGAGGCCTACGGGCCGCCCTTGCGGTAAAGCCATCTCGACTGCCGCGGCGTAGCAGTATACGTTGATTGGCGCCGTTTTTGTAGCGTCGTGAGGCGTGCGCCTGAGCCCTGGACTCGTGGGGGCGCACGCAAGAGATGGAGCCGAGTCACACATTGCGGCCAAACTTGCGGTGGGAAATTCATGCGGCGTGGTAGGGGAGCCCTCTGGGCTCCCGCGGGAGGGCAGAGCCCTCCCCTACGGGGGGCGAGTGCATAGGGCGCAGGAGGTCCTGAAAGCGCGGGCCGGAACGCAGGTCGGAGGGAAGAAAATGCTCTCACGGCGCTTCCGGATCCAGGGCGTAGTACGAAAACCCCACGGTTGGAAATGCACCAGCCGTGGCTACCCGCTGACGGGCCAACCGATGAGAACGCGAGGATTTGAAGCTGAAAGCCGCGGACCTACAAGACAGGTCCGCGATACGCTTGCTGCTGGAGAGCTGGAACCAGAGCAAGTGAGGGTGTGCCTGGCCATGCTGTGCAGTCCCATGACGCCGTTATCGCCTGCGCGCTCTGTTGGGGGGCATGATGTTACCCGACTGCGTCAGTTCCGCCTTTGCCGGGCTGATCACAACCTTGGCCCGTGACAGGTCGTTGTTAACCAGAATGATGCCTCCCGTTATGCCGGTGTGGGCCAAGAACGTTTGCGTGCCTTCGGCCGCCACTGAATTTCGGATGGTCACTCTGCTGCCGTTCGACAGGCTGATGGCGCTGTTCTTGCCCTCGGCCTGGGCCTGCCTCCCGACGTAACCGTCCACCTCCAGGTTCTGGAAGTTCTCGCACTCGATACCGTGCGAGAAGAACTCCGGCAACTTGCCGTCCCACTCCACCTCGAAATTGCGGAGCTTCAGCCCGTCCACGTAACCGCAATAGAGGCCCGGGATATCGTGCTTGAATATTGAGAGTTCCGGCGTGACCGCGCCCCGCAAGTCGAAGTTGCCGCCCACAGACTCGGTCATTGGACCCGCTTTGACCTTCAGCTTGACTCGGTCGAACTGGATGTCCCGGATGATGCTTTCCTTGGTTCCGTAGATCAGGATGCCGGCCTCGCTATCGGCAAGGATGTTAGAGAAACGCAGATTCCGGATGACGCCCGGCGGCGTCGTGCCGGCTCGCGGCAACGCCGAGATATGGATTGGCTCGCCCTTGCCCCACCAGTAGCCCGTATGCAACTGGGTCTGGATGATAATATTGTCGAACAGCAGGTTTTCAATCACGCCCCCGCCCCGCACATTCACGTTAATCCCCCGGGTGGAGTTGTGTATGACCAGATTACTGAAAACGCTATTCCGAATGTCGCCACCGTCGTAACCCACGCGGATTGCGGAATCGTGGGAGCTCAGGGTACAGTTGGCCACCGTGACGTTCTCGGATCCGAACAGCGCAATGCTGTCGTCCCCGTTCTGAATGTCGCTGTCCGCGATGTGCACGAAACGGGAGTTGATCAAATCGATTCCGTCGTCGTTGGGAGCGCGGCGGTCGCTAGCGAAGCTGTTGATCTTAACCCCGATTACGTCCACGTTGCGGGAATTGTCGACCGCTAGCGTATAGTTGGGTGAGTTCTGCATCGTCACGCCCGTAATCATCACGTTGTCGCAGTTGTTGATTTCAATCATCCTGCCGGGCCTCGGCTTAGGGACAAAGGGACTGTCCTGCGTGCCGAACTTCGGGCTAAGGAAGTCTTCCCCCTGTCGAGTCAGGCGGGGTATCCAGTTCCCCCCGTCCGTCAGGGCGTAGTTCAGGTCGAGCACCTGATCGGTCTTCATGAACGCCATGGCGCTGCCCTCAATGGTGCCACGCCCCGTGATCGCGATGTTTTTCGCATCCGTGGCGGTAATCAGGCCTGCGAGACCCCGTCTCGGCTGAGCACTCGATCCCTGCTCCTTTGCCGCTTCCACCCCTGCTGGTAACACCCAATAGTCCTCTAGTCGAGTGCTGCCCCGGATCATCGATCCGGCTTCCAAATATAAGGTCACGTTGCTGAGGATGGTGATAGGGCCGCACATATAGTCGCCCGGCGGGACCACAACCGTGCCTCCGCCCGCTCGCGCAGCAGCGGCAATGGCTCGGTTGATCGCCGCGGCGTTGTTTGTCTTGCCATCGCCCACGGCGCCATAGTCGGCAATGTTAAAACGAGCAGTTTGCGCGATTCCCCAACCAGGCAGGAGCAGTAACGCTCCCATCAGCACCGTAAGAACATCCGTCCTTCTCATTGCGGTTGCTCCTTCGAAACTGTCTCTTAGGCTGCTTCAGCCGCGGGTTTACCCGCGGCCGGCGCCGGTTCCAATGCTCGTCACCCACATGAGCAGCCTATTATCCAGGATTTCCGGGTTGGAACTTCCGGAACATGATTCTCCACTATCTCTGGTTCAAGCCAGAATTTCCATTTTGGGCTTCCGGGTCCTGTTCAGTATAGACCCAACTGCCATCCTTTGATCCTGCGAGTTGCATTCTTTCCTCTGGGAGCAAGCGTAGCGCGGACCTGCAAGACAGGTCCGCGCTACGCTTGCTTCTCCTGGCGCACCGAGTAGCGCAGACCTGTTTTGCAGGTCTGCGGTTTGTCCCCCCATTGACAGCAGAAAGCCGCGGACCTACAGGACAGGTCCGCGCTACCCTAGCTTCCAACACGCCCTGCCAAGGAGTATAGTCTGCAACGCGGTGCCGCGGGTGCGCGGAGCCACGGCGTGCGTATCGCGGAAGGCGGCAGAAGGTAGTCATGAACATCGACCTGAACCTTGAGCATATTCCTCAGCCCCCGAAGAAGAAGGATTACCGGATCGGCGCCATCGGGGCCGGCTTTATCATGCGCGACTGTCACCTGGTGGCTTACGGCAACGCGGGTTACCACGTTGTGGCCATCACGTCCCAGCCGCCCGATCAGGCACGTGAAGTGGCACGGATTCGCGATATTCCTAAGGTCTATGAAACGAACGCCGAGCTGCTCGCGGACTCTTCCCTTGAGGTTGTCGACATCGCCGTGCCGCCCAATCTCCAATTGCCGATTGTGCGCGAAGCCGTAAAGCAGGCCCAGCATATTAAAGGCATCCTGGCACAAAAGCCTTTGGCGATAAATTATGCGGAAGCCAAAGAGGTCGTCCGCTTGTGTGCACAGGCCGGAATCAAGTTGGCCGTCAACCAAAACATGCGTTACGACCAATCAATCCGGGCGTTGAAGACCTTGCTGAAGCGCGGCTACCTCGGCGAGCCGGTCCTCGCCACCATCGAGATGCGCGCCATCCCCCACTGGCAGTCGTGGGTCAAAGACCTGGGCAGAGTTACCCTGCTGAACATGAGCATTCACCACCTGGATTGTTTCCGCTTCCTGTTTGGCGATCCCGAAAGTGTTTACGTTAGCGCGCGCCCCGACCCCCGCACAGCGTTCGAGCACCGCGATGGCATTGTGCTGTACATTCTCGAGTATGCGCAGGGCCTGCGCGCGGCCTCCTGGGATGACGTTTGGGCAGGTCCGGCGCGCGAGGGTGGAGTGCCTGATACCTACATCAGATGGAGGGTCGAGGGCACGGACGGCCTCGCACAGGGCACCATCGGCTGGCCTGCTTACCCCAACGTCACTCCCAGCACGATCGATTTCACGACCAAGCGCCAGCCGGGCTGCTGGTTCTCTCCTCGCTGGCGCGAGGTGTGGTTCCCGGACGCCTTCGCGGGCACCATGGGAGAACTTCTCGACAGCCTCACCAACGGCACCGAACCTGCCATCGGAGGCCGCGACAACCTGAAAACTATGGCGCTGGTCGATGCCTGCTACAGGTCACTCGAGGAGCATCGGCTGGTAAGAATCGAAGAAATTCTGAAGTAGGGGCGAGCGGCGCTCGCCCCAGGGCCGAACGCCGTTCGGCCCTACAAAAACAACCTGGGGTGTTTTCAGCAAACTGCTAAAGAGGAGACGCAGCCATCATGAAACTCGGCCTCATCAATTCTGCGTGGCTCGGAACGGCCGTGGGCACGGCTGAGGGGATTCGCAGGACCAAGCAAATCGGCTTTGACACCATCGATATCTTCGCCGATCCCATGGAAATCAGCGTCAAGGAACGCCGGCTCATCAAGGACACGGCGGAGGAAGTTGGTTTGCCTATCATCTCGGTGTGTTGTGTGGCGCTTGGCATCGCGGACTTCAACGCGCCGGTGCAACGCTTTCACTTGGAGCGCTGCAAGCGCCACCTGGACTTTGTTTACGAACTGGAGGCGAGGAACCTGGCGGTGGTTCTGGGCGAATATATCTGGCAACAGGAAGTCATCAAACCCCAGGACCAGTGGAAGTGGGCCGTGGAAAACGTCCGGAGGCTGGGCGAGTATGCCGCGGACTTGGGCGTTGAGATCGCGCTGGAACTGGAGCCTTTCAAGCTTTCCATCATCAACACCGTCGACCGGATGGACCATTTCCTGACGGAAGTGAACCACCCGGCGGTGCGTGCCAACGTCGACGTCTCGCATGTCTACCTGGCGCAAACGCCACCGCCGGAGATTCAGCGTCTCAAGGGCCGGATCGCGCACGTGCACTTTTCTGACTGCGATGGCAAAGTCCACGGCGACCTGCCGCCCGGCCGCGGCGTCGTAACTTTCGAGCCGTACCTGAGCGAACTCAAGAAGGCCGGCTTTGCGGGGACAGTGAGCATCGAGCTTGAGTACTCACCGCAGCCTGAGAAGATTGTGGATTGGGTCACCGAAGCCTACCGCGAGACCAATCGCCTGATGCAAAGCCTTGGTATACGCGGGTAGGGCAGGGGTTGGCGCCCGCCGCTCTCCGGCGGAGAGTGAGTTCCTCCGTAGGGCCGCCCCTTGGGGCGGCCTAGCCCGGGGGCCTGTACCGTCTGGTACAGGCCGGGGCAAGCCCCGGCCCTACAACAGCGGGTGGTTTCTCCCTTGCGTGCCTGGTTGCGGCTCTGCGCCTTCCCTCTCCCCGGCCAGGACGGCCAGACCAGACAAACAAGCCGCTCCCCTCTTCGGAACAGTCAGGCGAGTTCAATTGTCAGCGGTTCGTTCCCGAGCATCGGCGGGAGGTTCTTGGGAGCGCCAGGAGCGGAGGATTTTGTCGATCTGGTCCCGCACCTGCTCGCGCGCCCCGGCGCGGTCCCCACTTTCCATACGGAACTCGTCGTAATTGGTATACCGATGGCGAACGGCCGCGATGACCGCGAGCCTCACACGCTCTTCTTCCAATCTGCGTCCGGCTGCCGAACGGCCCACACGGCCACTGCCCCGCAACGAAGTGTGCTCGGCAATCGCGCAGGCTTCTGTCGGAGGGCAACGCGGAAACAGTTCGAGGATTTTTGCCGCCAGTTGGCTGGCGAACGTCTTGTCTTCGTCGCCTCGGCGCAGCGCCTCACGCTCGCGCCGCCAGGCGCGTTGGTCGGCGTCGGCGACGCATTCTTCCTCAGCTCTGAGCAGTGCTGCCTCTTCCACCAGGCTCCCCTGCCGCTCATAGCGGCCGCGGGCTCTGCTGAAACGCACCACGACGGCAGAGAGCGCGCTGTACTTGCGCGCCCGCCGGGTAAGAGTTGCGTCGCCGCTGGGCAGATAAAGCAGGTGATCCAGGTCGGCGCATTCCAGGCAGAGTGGCCGGTCCGCTTCCATGAACAGGAAACTCCTCGCCGGGAGGTCCGCCCCGCACTCGACGCACTTCGAGTCGCGCAGGATGTTGAACACGACCAGCCCTGGCGGCTGGCTCAGCTTCTCCCGCAGTTTCTCCCGTTTCTTCTCTGACAGCTCCGGTGACACGTAATGCGTGCGATAGAACCGCTCGATATCCGGGTTTCCACTCTTGCTGAACTGCGGCTCGCGGCGGGGGCCACGCGTGCGCGCAAGGTAGGCCGTCTCGCTGGGCTTCAGGTTGCGGCTGCGCGCCCATTGCCGGAGGAGAGCCATCGTCCGCGAAATCTTGCTTAAGTTGCCCTGAATAACGGCTTCCAGGTGGCGCACGCGACCCTTGCGCCAGTTCTCCACATGAGAGGGAGCGAGAAGTCCCATGCCGGTGAAAAGGTCGATGGCGCTTACGTAGCTATGATCGTATAGGGCGGCTTCCGCCGCCCTCACGACGCGCTTTTCCAACGACTTTTGAGCTTTCGTACTCATGGTGAAAGGTTGTTGCCGGCTACGTCATAGGATCAGCTCGGCAACTGCGAGACAAAGACGACAACGTCACGGACGAATGAAACTCGAAAGCATACTACAGACCTGCTATGAGTACTATAATATGCGGCCCTGTAGACCACGCAAAAGATCGGGTCAGGCTCATGCCGCATACGCACTCGCAACCCGCCAGAAACCTCGAAATCAGAAGCTCGGGTTGCCAGGTTCGCGTATCGATCGGAAGTTCTCTGTGAATTATGGACGAAGGGGGACAGCGCAATGACGGACGAAGCAGGGAAGCCATCTACGAATAGAGACCGGGGACAAATCAATCGCCGCCATTTCCTCGCCGGAACTGGTGCGTTGGCTTGGTCATTGACGGTGGTAAAACCGGAACTCCTCCGCGGCACGCAGGCCAACTCGAGAATTGCCTTGGGTATGATCGGCTGCGGCGTCAGGGGGACCTGGATTGCAGACCTGTTCGTGAAGCACGGGGGATACGAAGTAGTAGCGGCGGCAGACTACTTTCAGGACCGCGTGGATGCCTTCGGTGAAAAGTTCCGGGTGGACTCAGCCCGGCGCTACACCGGCCTGTCAGGCTATCGAAAGCTGCTGGATGGAAAAGTCGACGCGGTGGTTATCGAGGGTCCGCCCTATTTCCATCCCGAACATGCGGCCGCAGGGGTGGATGCCGGAGCGCATGTATTTCTCGCCAAGCCGATTGCGGTGGATGTACCGGGGTGTCGCAGTGTCGAAGCAAGTGGAAGGCAAGCGTCTGCCAAGAAGCTGTGTTTTCTGGTTGATTTTCAGACCCGAACCGACCCTCTCTATCGCGAAGCGGTGAAGCGGGTCCAGAACGGTGACATCGGCCGCATCATCTGCGGGGAGGCTACGTATATTACCGGGGAGGGTTTTGGCCGCCAAGTCAGCGATTTGCGAGCTGACCCCACGAATCCCGAGCGACGCCTGCGGGCCTGGGGGCTGGACCGGGCACTTTCCGGTGACGTTATTACAGAACAGAATATTCATGCTGTTGACGTTGCCACCTGGATTCTGGACGCGCAGCCAGTTCACGCCTACGGTGACGGCGGGCGTGGAGCACGCACCCTCGGTGACTGCTGGGACCACTTCTCCGTGATCTATACCTTCCCCGGAGATGTGCTCGTTACTTTTTGCTCCAAGCAGCTCGGAGAGGGCTGGGATGACATCCTTTGCCGGATGTACGGCGTGGAAGGAACCGTGGACACTCACTACTCCGAGGACGTTTCGATCCGCGGAAAGACGCCCTTTGCGGGCGGCAAGGCGACCAACCTTTACGCCAATGGGGCTGTTCGGAACATTGCCGATTTCTACAACAACATTACCGCTGGCCGGTTCGCGAATGAGACTGTCCCCCCCAGCGTGCGAAGCAACCTAACGACGATCCTGGGCCGGACGGCTGCGTACCATCATCGCGATGTTACCTGGGATGAAATGATGAAGGCCGATGAGAGACTTGTGCCAAAGCTTGAAGGCCTGAAGGCATAGGCGGATTGGGACGCCGTGGGTCGCGGGAATGCCATTTTAGTGGCGGCGCTGGTGTCGCGAGGAGGAGTATGCGGCAAGCGACTCGACCCTCAGAGGTGGTCTGGCGTCGTGATGAGGAGAAAAGCATGAAACTTTCACGGTTAACCCGGCGCGAAATGCTGGTGAATAGTGCCGGTCTTGCCACGGCGCGTCTCATGCTGAGGGCCGGACGTCTTGATGCCTTGTCCCTGGGGTCTTCACATGTTGCGGCCCACGCCCTCGGGTTCAAGATCGGGGCATGTGATTGGACTTTGGGCAAGAGGGCTGATCCTTCGGCGCTCGAAATGGCGAAGCAGTTGGGGCTCGACGGTGTCCAGGTGGACCTGGGGCACCAGGCGAGCGACCTGCCGTTACGCACGCCAGAGCTGCAAAAGAAATACCTGGAGATGGAAAAGATACAGGGCGTGGAAATGGCGTCCTTGGCCATTGTGGCTTTGAACGAGGTGCCTTATAAGAGCGATCCCCGGGCGGAACAGTGGGTGGCTGACAGCATTGACGTGTCGAAAGCCCTGGGGACACACATCGTGCTGGTGCCATTTTTCGGCAGAGGCGATCTGCGAGGCGATAAGGAGGGTACTGATGTTGTTGTCCGGCACCTGAGGTGGGTGGCGCCGAAGGCGGAGAAGGCCGGGGTGATCCTTGGCCTTGAAAGCTGGCTCAGCGCCGAACAACACAGGGATATCTTGGATCGCGTGGGTTCCCCGGCCGTCCAGGTCTATTACGATCTGGGTAACTCCCACAAACAAGGCTATGATATTTACAAAGAAATTCGCTTCCTCGGAAAGAACATATGTGAGTTTCACGCCAAAGACTACGACGATCTGTATGGCAAGGGCACAATCAATTTCCTTGAAGTGCGCCGGGCAATGGATGACATCGGTTACCGCGGATGGATTCATATCGAAGGGGTGAAGATGCCGCTGGGGCTGGAGGGGAGTGTTCGCTACGATGAGGAATATTTGCGAAGCATTTTCCCCCGCCAGACGTGACCTGTGAAAGGATTGTCAGGAGACAGGGAAGGAAGGTGCATCCATGGGTCGCAACTTGATTGCCGTGATGGCGGGAGTGATTCTTGCCGGGGCTGCGGCTTGGGGGCAAGTCGGCCCGGCTAGGGCTTCAGGCGTACGGAAGGTTGAACCTGTGTTTGCAGCTCCCGCGAAGCTGGAGCTGCAATTTGAAGGCTTCGTTGGCGAACGGCTGCGGGCCAACCTGAACGAGTGGGAACTTCGGGCGCCGAAGGCTAATCCGGCCATGATTCAAATGTTTTTCGACCGGGACCGGAAGGCGGATCGCAGGCTGCTCCCGTGGTCAGGTGAGTTTGTGGGCAAGTACTTGTGTTCCGCCATCCTGAGTTACAAAATCCTGAGAGATCCACGCCAGAGAGAAGTGATAGAGCGCATCACCAACAGCTTAATCGACAGCCAGGGCTCTGACGGTTACTTGGGGCCTTTTGACAAAGAGAATCGGCTAACTGGCAAGAACTGGGATATCTGGGGACATTATTGGGTCATCCGCGCGCTTCTCATGTACTACCAGGAGTTCAGTTCCGCCCGGGCTTTGCACGCCGCCACGCAAGCGGCGGATCTTTTGACAGAAAGCTTCTTGGACAAGGGGATTCCTTTTACCAATGACGGGAGCTACGGGCAGATGAATTATGCCGTCATCCATGCTTTGGCAATGCTTTACCAGGCCACTGGCAAACCGCGGTATCTGGAAATGGCCAACTGGATAGTCCGACAGTGGGACATGCCGGGGGCGGGACTCTACATGAAGCTGGCCTTGGAAGGAAAGGAAATGTATGAGTTCCCCGGGAACCGCTGGGAAAGTCTTCACGACTTCCTCGGTATGTACGAGATGTACATGCTGTCGGGCGAACAGATGTACCGAGACGCCTTCTCACACATCTGGTACAGCATCCTGAAAGGTGACCGGCACAACACCGGGGGGTTCACGTCGGGAGAGCGGACAACCGGAGATCCCTATGACCCGGCGCCAATCGAAACCTGCTGCACTGTGGCCTGGATCGATATGAGCATCGATATGCTGAAACTTACTGGGAACTCTCTGGTGGCCGATGAAATCGAACTATCCACGTTGAACGGGAATATTGGGGGCCAATCGCCTTCCGGAAGCTGGTGGACGTACAACACGCCGATGGATGGGGTCAAGGAAGCATCGCATCACACCATTAATTTTCAATGCCGTCCCGGGAGCCCCGACCTGAATTGTTGTTCGGTCAATGGACCGCGTGGGTTGGGCATGGTGGCGGAATGGGCCATCATGCAGTCCCAAGACGGTTTTGTGGTGAATTATTATGGCCCATCGACTTTTAAAGTGATTACCGCTGGAGGGCAGGGACTGACGCTTGAGGAAAGGACCGATTATCCCTTGAATGGGAAAATCGCCCTGCAACTTGGTCTGGCGAAGCCCGAAAGGTTTGAACTGAAACTACGCATACCTTCGTGGTCCTCTTCTACACGCACGATCGTGGCCGGGAAAGAGGTGTCAGGCGTTAAGCCAGGATCCTATTTAAGTCTGGCGAGAGAATGGAAAGACGGTGATTCTATTGTCCTCGACCTTGATATGTCCTTCCACTACTGGGGTGGAGAAAGAGAATGCTACGGCAAGACCTCCATATATCGCGGCCCAATTCTGCTCGCCTTCGATCCTACTTATAACTCCATGGATCCGGCCGCGGTTCCTGAACTCGATGCCCGAGATCTCAAGTTCCAATTCGAAAAGACGCGTCTTTCAATCCAGCCCGTGGAATTAATCAAGATTAAGGCAATCAACGGTGAAGAAGTCACACTCTGTGACTTTGCCACGGCAGGCGCATACGGGAACTACTACAGAACGTGGCTTCCGGTCAGGAATATCGCGCCCGTACCGTTTGACCCTGGCAAACCAGTCTGGAACAACAGACCCTGATAATCTTGCCGGAGAAGTTGCCTGTCGGCACCGAGGCTTCACAAGAGCTCCCAAAGTCCAATGCGGCAATTCCTCTCAATTCTTAGCTCAAACCAGGCGCTTGCCATGTACCCATTCAAAGGCGGTCGCGCCCCAACTTGTCAGCCGATAGGCACTCCCTCAAACTGGGAGGGGGGTAAACCGGAGTTAGGGCCAAAGCCGCAGTTGTAGGGACGCGCAAAGTGCGTCCCTAAATCGTTCACCAAGGACTTTGTCACGGGTCAGAAGTCAGATTCATAGGCACTTCCGAACGGCAACCGATAATGTGACGAAAAGAAATGGTCTTGGAACAAGCCCTGTATGCGGTTGTGTGTACGGGCGAAGCGTAAGCGTCGAAAGTCATGGCTGAGGGGCTAGCCCGGATTTCTCACCAGTTCTCGGACCTGACCCTTGAAGGCCATCATCCTTAATCCCCAGCGGCGGTGCTGCCCCTTCAGTGTCGCTGGAGCGCCTGTGGATGGATGGGGCAGACTAGTGGC
>Ga0315279_10000716_pt1 | contig 61460 bp, 59 predicted proteins | sample YL17G06_20_MG_FD_203694 | JGI IMG/M metagenome (GOLD analysis project Ga0315279, IMG submission 203694) | Sediment microbial communities from Yellowstone Lake, YNP, Wyoming, USA - YL17G06_20 | ecosystem: Environmental > Aquatic > Freshwater > Lake > Sediment | place: USA: Wyoming | collected...
GAGAACGTGCCCTGATAAATGCCCAGCCACAGGATGGCAAGCAGCATCAAAATCGAACCGGCCATCGTGTACAGGAAGAACTTGATGGCAGCATAGATGCGGCGCGGCCCGCCCCAGATGCCAATGAGGAAGTACATCGGTACGAGGGTGAATTCCCAAAAGATGTAGAACAGGAACAAATCCTGCGCCATGAAAACGCCCAACATGCCCACTTCGAGCAACAGGAAGAAGAGCATGAAATCCTTGACGCGTTCCTCGACCGCCGTCCAGGTGGAGAGGATGGAGATAGGCGTGAGGAAGGTTGTCAGCAGGACGAGCAGGATGGACAGGCCGTCCACGCCCATGGCATAGGTGATGTTCCAGCCGGCGACCTGGATCCAGGGCAGGCTGACGGTCAGGTGCAACGCGCCGGCGTCGGCGACCTCCGCTTGGCGGAACAGCGTAAGCATCCAGATGGACAGGCCAAAGGTGGCGAGAGAGGCGAGCAGCGCCGTCCAGCGCAGGAGATTCTTCTTCTCTGAGGGCAGAAAGAGCAATACCATCACGCCGACGAGAGGGAAGAGAGTTACCAGATTCAAGGGATTAGTCAAGAAGTCCATAGTTTGTCCTTTCCCCTCGCTGCTGTACCCCTCTCCCATAGGGAGAGGGGACGGGGGTGAGGGAAGGAGTTTATTTCATCAGCAAATACCCTAAAATTACAACCACACCGAACAGTACCGCCAGCGCGTAACTGCGCACAAAGCCGTTCTGCAAGCGGCGCAGACTGGCAGAGGCACGCTTGGTCAGCTCACCCAGGCCGTTGAAGAAAGCGTCAATGCCACGCGTGTCAATGATCTTGTCCAGCGCGATACGGCTCAACCAGTTGTACGTTCCGGCGATGAGCTTATCGTGAAACCAATCGTGCCAGAAACGCCCGTCAATCACATCTGCCAGGAAACGGGCCAGATCCACGTAGCGGTTCACGAAGGCAGCCCAGTAGATTTCGTCCACGAACCACTTGCGTTCCATGCCGGTGAAAATGAAACCGAGCGCCTTCTTCAACGGGTCTTTCTGACCGGCGGCCAGCGGCTTGCGCCCGTAAATCAGCCACGAGAAGTAAATCGCGGCCAGCGCCAGGACTGTGGACAGACCTGCCACAGCCAGGTTCAGCCCGCCCAGTACATACCAGGGTGCGGCATCGCCCGTGTGGGCTGCCCCTTCCATCGCAGCCGCGCCCTCACCACCCAGTGTGTATCCCAGCCAGTGGGTGAAGGTATGCAGATACGGCAGGTTGAGCGCGCCGCCCAGGATGGACAATGCCGCCAGCACCATCAGCGGCGCGGTGATAATCGGCTTGCTCTCCTCAGCGTGTTCAGCCGCATCATGCCGCGCCTTGCCGAAGAAGACCATCCAGATTTGGCGTCCCATGTAGAAGGCGGTGAAGAAGGCCGCGATGGTCAGCAGGATGAAAACCAGCGGATAATGCAGTTGAGCGTCGGCCAGGATTTCATCTTTCGACCAAAATCCCGCCAGCGGGAAAATGCCCGCCAGCGCCAGCGACCCGATCAGATACAACCAGAACGTGACCGGCATTTGCTTGCGCAAGCCGCCCATGTTACGCATGTCGCCGGGGTCGAAGACTTCTTCCGAGTGTACGGAGTCCGGCGACTCCGTCGCTGGATGGCCGAAGTCTGGCCCCACAGGGGTGCTTCGCGAAGACTTCGGATTCCCATGCCCTTCGTGGTAAGAAAGGTGGTGGTGTCCGCGCTCCAATCCAAGGATGACCGACCCGGCTGAGAGGAAGAGCAGCGCCTTGAAGAAGGCGTGCGTGACGAGATGGAACATTCCCGCTGTGAATGCGCCAATCCCGACCGCCGCCACCATGAAACCGAGCTGCGAGATGGTCGAGTAGGCCAGCACTTTCTTGATGTCATACTGGCCGACGGCAATCGTCGCCGCGAAAAGCGCCGTCACCGCGCCGACCAGCGCCACGATATATTGCGCTTGAGGTACCAACGTATACAGCGGCGCGGAACGCGCCACCAGATACACGCCGGCCGTCACCATCGTGGCAGCATGGATCAGGGCCGAGACCGGCGTCGGCCCGGCCATGGCGTCCGGCAGCCAGACGAAGAGCGGGATCTGCGCTGATTTGCCGGTCACGCCGATCAGCATGAACAACGTAATCGCGATGACCACACCCGGCATGAGGTGAGCCACCTCAGCTGCTTTCCCAAACACATCCCCGAATTGCAGGCTGCCGAATGCCCAGAACATGGTGAAGGCCGCCAGGATGAAGCCGAAGTCGCCGATGCGGTTGACGATGAAAGCCTTCTTGGCCGCGTCAGCGTTGGCGAAACTCGGCCGCCCCAGGGTATCCTTGTCATACCAGAAGCCGATCAGCAGGAACGAGCACAGCCCCACGCCCTCCCAGCCGACGAACAGCATCAAGTACGAGTCGCCGCTGACCAGGATCATCATCATGGCGATGAACAGGTTCAGGAAGACGAAGAAACGGCGGAAGCGGCCCGGGTCGTCCTTGAAACGCACATCCTCGTGCATGTAGCCGATGGCGTAGATGTGGATTAGCGTCCCGACGCCGGAGACGACCAACATCATCGTCACCGAGAGCGTATCCACGCGGAAGTTCCAGGGGATGTTGAGGCTGCCGATTTTTATCCACTCGGCGAACGGGACTACCTGCGCCTCGCCGTGCGCGCCAGACAACGAAACTGCCAGCAAAACCGAGACGACGAAAGCCAGCCCGGACGCCGCGCTTGCCAGCCAGCCGATGGCCTTCTCCTTCATCCAGCCGCCGAAGATGAGGTTGAGCAGCAACCCGATGGCGGGGAAGAATACAATCAGGGGAACCAGGGTGAAAAATCCGCCTGTATTGGCGACTTCGCTAAGGAGCATATTCACTCTCCATGATTCGTGATTCGTGATACGTGACACCTGACAAGTGACACTATCCTTTCAAACTATTCATCAAGTCCACGTCAATGCTGTGCTTGGTGCGGAAGATGACCACGATCAGCGCCAAGCCGACCGCCACTTCCGCCGCCGCCACCGTCATCACGAAGAAGACGAAAACCTGTCCATTGAGCACGTTGAAAGCGCGCGAGAAGGCCACGAAAGCCAGGTTGGCCGCGTTCAGCATCAACTCGACCGACATGAAGATGATCAGCGGATTGCGCCGGATGAGCACGCCCAGCACGCCAAGGGCGAACAAGATGGCTGAGATCACGAGGTAGTAGGTTAGAGGAAGCATAGTGTCTCCGTACCGGAGTTCGTAAAGCTTAATGCGTAAGACGTAAATCAAGTATTACGTTTCACGTTTTACGTCTCCCCTTTCTCTTTCTTTGTAAGCACAATCGCACCAATCATCGCCACCAGCAGCAGCACCGAGGTGACCTCAAACGGCAGGAGATACTGGCTGAACAACATCGTACCGATGGCCTGTACCGCACCTTCGGTGTTGAGGGCTGCTTCCGGATTGGAAAGGGCGGTCGTGATGGATAACCTCTGGAAGAGCAGAAACCCTGCCTCGGCCAGCAAGACGACGGTCAGCGCGATCGCCAGCGGTCGCTGCCAAGGCAACACCTGTCCCTTGGGGAGCTTTTCGGCGCCGAGCAGCATGATAACGAACAAGAACAGCACCATGATGGCTCCGGCGTAAACCGTCACCTGCGCCATGGCGATGAACGGCGCGCCCAGCAGTAGATAAAAGATGGCCACCGTAGCGAAGTTCAACACCAGGAACAGCGCCGCGTAGACTGCGCTCCGGCTGACGAGCATGCCGATGGCGGTGGCAATGGCAGTGAGAGCAAGGATAATGAAGAGGATGAGGGTCAAATCCATAAGCACCTTTTGCGATTTACGATTGACGATTACTGTTTGCCAATCGTCAATCTGAAATCGTAAATCGTCAGTCGGCGGGGTCTTTCATCTCCGGCACCGAGCGCATGTAAACACCTGGCTCCGTCTTCTGTGGCGTCGGCTTCACGCCCGTCGTCATACCTTCGAGCAGCATCTCCTTCGGGTAGATCGCCTGCCTCCGGTCAGTGAAGGAAAGCTCGTAGTTATCACCTAGCACGATGGCCTCGGTCGGGCAGGCGTCCTCACAAAAGCCGCAGTAGATGCAGCGCAGCATGTTGATTTCGTAGGTGCTGGCGTAACGCTCGCCAGGCGAATAACGCTCCTGGTCGGTGTTTTCCGCCGACTCGACGAAGATGGCGTCCGCCGGGCAGGCTGCCGCACACAGCGCGCAGCCGATGCACTTCTCCAATCCATTCTCGTAACGTTTCAATACGTGACGCCCGCGGAAGCGCGGCCGCACCGGACGCTTCTGCTCTGGGTACTGGATCGTCACTGGCTTTTCGAACATCGAGCGCAGCGTCGTCCACAGACCGCGTCCCAGTTCGACCACAGGCTCAACGACGCGCATAGTCTTTCCTCCTCAACTCACGGTCAATCATCGCAATCGCGAAAACTCCCACCAATAAAGAGACAGCCGGGATGCCCCACATCCATAGCGGATTGATTTGTTCGGCCAGGATAATCCCGACCCCCGTGATAAAAACCACCGCCAGAGAGAGCGGCAGCAACACCTTCCAGCCGAAAGCCATCAGCCGGTCGTAGCGGATGCGCGGGAAGGTCGCCCGCACCCAGATCATGCCGAAGAGCAAAATAACCAGTTTCACGAACAGGTAAACCGGGCCGAGCCAGGGCGTCCGGTCCACGCTGAAGACCGTGTTCGACAAGAACCAGAATTCACGGTAACCGCCGAAGAACAGCGTCGCGCCAATCATGCTGATGGCGATCATCTTGTCGTACTCGGCCATGAACAGCAGGGCGAACTTCATGCCGGAGTATTCGGCGTGGTAACCAGCGGTCAGTTCCTGCTCGGCTTCGGGCATGTCGAACGGCGGGCGGTTGACCTCAGCCAGTGTGGCAATCAGGAAGATGGCCGTCCCGACCGGCTGGAGCAGCACGAACCACAGGTTCTTTTGCGCAGCCACAATGTCCAGCATGCGCATCGAACCGGCCAGCATAATCGCCGAGACGAACGACAGGCCAAGCGCAATCTCGTAACTGATCATCTGCGCCGAGGAACGCATCCCGCCCATCATGGCGTACTTGTTGTTGGAAGACCAGCCCGCCAGCACAATCCCGTAAACCGAAATGGACGCCACTGACATGATGTACAGCACGCCCACGTTGATATCGGCGATGTAGAGCGTGAGCTTGTGGCCGAACACGGTCAGGGTCGGGCCCCAGGGCACCACCGCGGTGATCACGAGCGCCGGGACGAGCGTTATAACCGGGGCCAGGATGAACAGCAGTTTGTCCGAGCGCGCCGGGGTCAGTTCTTCCTTGAAGATCAGCTTGATGGCGTCGGCGATGGGCTGGAGGATGCCCCACGGCCCGGCGCGGTTCGGGCCTATCCGCACCTGGATGCGCGCCAGAGCTTTGCGTTCGTAGAGCGTCAGGTAGGCAAATCCGCCCAGCAGGATGAGCACCAGCACCAATCCTTTGATAAGCCATTCGATGACAAGAGCAAAAGTCATTGAGAACCTTCCTTTACGATTTACGCAAAACGTAAAACGTAATTTACCTCTTCTGCAATTTGACGATCACCGGCCCGGCGATGGGGACGCCCATGCTGCGCGGGATGAGAGCAACGCCTGCCGGAATCGTCGCATCCAGCCGGACCTCGAGCCTTCTGCCGTTGATCTCAACCTGTCCGCCCGCCTCGACGCCCAGCTTCTTCGCCGCCTCGGGGTGCAGGACGATGCACGCCTCGCCGATACGCGCCTTCAGCAGTTCGGATGTGGCAACCGTCACACCCATATCATACAGCCGCGTGACCGGCGCTGCCAGCCACTCATCTTCCTTCGGGTGCAGATTCCCCCCTCTCCCCGCCTGTCCTGCCTGCCCTGGCGGCCAGGCCATGGAGCGAAGTCGAAGGGTGGGAGAGGGGTTAGGGGTGAGGGCAGGGGTGAGGCTTAGCACTACACCCAACCCCTGCTTGTTCTCATACACCGTCCCACCATAGTATAAGTCGCCGCGCCCGACGATCGGCCATTGCTCGGTCACCTCGGCCAGCTTGCCATAAGAGATACCCGCAAAGGCCGGGACTTGCGCGGCAATCTTATCCATTACCAGCAGGGCTGAACGGCCTTCGAGTTCGATGCCAAGTTCCTTGCCAATCTCAGCCGTGATGGCAAAATCGGCTTTTGTCTCGCCGCGTGCTGGAACCGCTGGATAGAACCGCTGCACTCGCCGCTCGCCGGAAGTGAACGAACCATCGCGCTCGGTGTAAGCCTGCGCTGGGAGAACCACATCAGCGAGTTCCGCGGTTTCGGTCAGGAAGAGTTCCTGGGCGATGACGAAATTGGCTTCTTTCAACGCGGCTGCCAGTGCCGGGTCATCGCCAGCTGGATCTGCGGCGACCACATAAACAGTCTTGCCCTTCAAAGCCCTGGTTAAATTTGGCTCCGGCTTGAAACCCATCTCCCAAGCGCCCTGGTCGTTAGCCCTCGGCCAGACACCGATGAGACCATTATTTGGCTTGCCAACGCGGTTTTTCAGCAATTCGGCGCAGGCAACGGCAAGTGAAGAAGAGCCATCCAGGCCAAGCCCATCACTGCCATATAACACAACCAGATTTTCCGCGCTGCTAATCGCCTCGCCGATATTGGTTTTCTTTGTCAATCCGCTGACAGTCTCACTCTCATCCCCATACGAATAACGAATCACGAATCCCGCATATCGTTCCAATTTCGTCTCGCGGGCGTTAGCCACGACCAGCGTCGCGCCGCGCTTCGCAGCCTGCTTGACGCGCAAATACCAGATGGGCGCCTCGCTGTATAAATCAGAGGCAGTAACCAAAATCGTTGTTCCACCTGCCCCCATCAGGGGGGTCCCCATCTCGGCAAAGTTTGTACCCGCCGGGACGCCGTAAGCAGCGGTCAACTCGCCGCCTCCCATGTGGGTATAGAGCAAGGCTTCACCTCCCAACCCCTCTGCCAGTTGCTTCAGGTTGAACAAATCTTCGTTGGAAAGCCGTCCACTTGCCAGGACGATGGCTTCTCCCTTCTTACTTTGTAACCTCTTACTCGTTTCTTCAATGGCGTCTTTCCATGATGCCGTTGTAAGTTTACCGTTATTCTTGACCAGCGGCTTCACTAACCGGTCTTTGCTCTCGGTAAAGTGATATGTGAAGCGTCCCCTATCGCAAATCCAGATTTCGTTCACGGCTTCATTCTGGCGCGGCAGGGCGCGTTTGATGACGACCTTGCCGCCAGATTTCGCCTCGCGCCGGGTATCGAAGGTGAGATTGCAACCCACCGGGCACTGTGCGCAGATGGATGCGGCCGCCTTCATCTCCCACGGGCGGGCACCGAAGCGGAAGTCCGCGGTGGTCAGCGCGCCGACCGGACAGATGTCAGTCGTGTTGCCGGAAAAGATCGAGTCGAAGCCCGGCTCGGAATTGGTGATGATGTCAGTCGCGCGGCTGCGATTATAGAAAGCCAGCACCGGCTCGCCCGCGATCTCATCCTGGAAGCGGATGCAGCGGGCGCACTGGATGCAGCGCTCACGATCCAGCCAGATGAGTTCGCCCAGCGGGACGTGTTTCGCCGCGTGCTGTTTCTCGTCGTAGATAAAGCGGCTGTGCAGCGAAGCGTGCGCCAGGGTCAGGTTTTGCAGCGGACACTCGCCGCCCTTGTCACACACCGGGCAATCCAGCGGATGGGAGGTCAGCAAGAACTCGAGGATTTCCTTCTGCGAGGCCTTGGCCTTCTTGGACTGGGTCAGCACCACCATACCTTCGGAGACCGGCGTGGTGCAGGCAGTTTCGAGTTTCGCCCCAAATTGGATTTTTGGTTTATCGCCTTCCATCACCATCTGGCCAGTGGCGCGCTCCACGACCGGGCGGCCAACTTCCACCAGACACTGGCGGCACATGCCGACCGGTTCCATCTTGGGATGGTAGCAGAAGACCGGGATGTCTACGCCGATTTGCTTGGCGGCATTGACAATCAGAGTCCCTTCGGGGACAGTGGCTTGTCTGCAATCAATGGTTAGTGTTACTTGTTTTGTCATCCATAACTCCGACTACATGTTTAGACACGTGTCCGCCGCCAGCCAGAACAAACGCTCTCGGATCTCCCACCGCGATTGCCAGCCCCGATTATCCCACTCGCTTCCACTCAGATCATCACCCGCACAGAGAATTTGGCCAAATGCGACGCCCCTGAACTCCGCGACGGCCATCATGGAAGCCGCCTCCATCTCGACTGCCAGACATCCTTCTCTTCTTCGTTTTGCGATCCTTGCACGTGTTTCACGATATGGGGCGTCGGTCGTCCAGGTCTTGCCTAGTCTATACGGGACACCCTTCTGGCTAAGCGTCTTCTGTAATACTGCAACCACTTGGTCGTTTGCTTTAATTTCCCGGGCTGGGGGCAAGTAGTGGTAAGAGACACCTTCGTCTCGAACGGCCGCTGATACAATGATGAGTTTACCGACGGGCACATCTTTCTCGAGGACTCCGCAACCGCCGCATGCAATGAACTTTCGGCAGCCAAATGAAATGACTTCCTCGAGAAGTGCAGCTGCCGATGCAGAACCGACGCCAGGATGGTAAAAGGCGAGCCTACGCCCCGAGTATACGATCTCGTAGAGAGTATGGGGACCATCCTCCCATCGGTTGTCGGCGACTACTCTGGCTTTGCGTTCATCTACTATTTTCTCGATCACTTCCTTGAAAAAGCAGAGGATACAGTGCTCAGAAACGTCAAGAGGCCTCGCAACATGAGAGGGCTCTAGTATCGCATCACGTTCGGGATCAAACTCAAGAATTGGTAAATTCATATCCATACAATCCGAGAGAAGGCTGCCCAACTACCTCTTCATCGCATCAGGATGGTAGTAAATCCGATGGCTGCCTTTCGTCCTTTTCAGGACGAAGCCACTCTTTTCCAGAATCTTGACAAATTTCTGTGGCGTGAGAGGCGGGACTTTAGGCATATGCGCCCAGAGTCAGCATGTACGCAAAGACATCATCGTAATTACATTTTACGCATTACATTATACAGAAAAATCCTTCGGAAATCTTTCAATGCCAGTGACCACCGCCATGGTCGAAAATTCTCCCAGCGGACACAGGCACTTGTTCTGCATCTGTTTGGCGACAGTGTATAGGAGTTCCACGTTCTCCTTCGTCTTCTCGCCATGCTCGATGCGCTCGATGAGGTGCAGCATCCAGTAGCAGCCCTCGCGGCAGGGCGTGCACTTGCCGCAGGATTCGTGCTTGAAAAAGTGGATGGTTTTGTTGATGACCCAGTCAATCGAGACGGTGTCGTCAATCACAATAACGGAAGCAGACCCCAGGTCCGCGCCGAGCGCCCGGACGGAGGCATAGTCCATCGGGGTGTCGAGCGCCTTGTCATCCGCCACGATGAACGAGGACGACGCACCGGCCGGCATGATGGCCTTGACCGGGCGGTCGTCCATCACGCCGCCGCCATATGTGTAAATCAGTTCACGGAAAGTCGTGCCGAAAGGCAGTTCGTAGTTGCCCGGCTTGTTGACGCGCCCGGAGAGCGAGAAAATCTTGACCCCGGCGCTGTCCGCCGTGCCGAGCGCCTTATACCACTCCGCGCCTTTTTCGACGATGAGCGGCACGTTGGTCAGCGTCTCGACGTTGTTGACCACGGTCGGTTTGCCGTACAGGCCGTAGACCGCCGGGAAGGGCGGGCGGATGCGCGGCTGGCCGCGGCTGCCCTCCATCGATTCGAGCAGGGCAGTTTCCTCGCCGCAGATATACGCTCCTGCGCCAAGATGGGTATGGATTCGCAGGGAGTAATTCGTGCCGAAGAGTCGCTCGCCGAGGAAACCGGCCTTTTCCATTTCCTCGATGCGCTTATCCAGTTCGGCTGCCACCGGCCAGAACTCGCCGCGCAGGTAAACGTAGGCTGCATTTGCCCCGACCGCGTAAGCCGCGATGGCAACGCCTTCCAGGAACTGGAAGGGATTGCTTTCCATGATCTCACGGTCTTTGAAAGTGCCTGGCTCGGATTCGTCGGCGTTGGCGACCACGTAATGCGGCCAGATATTATTGGGAATAAAGCCCCACTTGATACCGGTCGGGAAGCCCGCCCCGCCGCGCCCACGCAGCCACGAATCTTTAACCACCTGGGTCACTTCGCCGGGCTTCATCTTGGTCACAACTTTCTTGAAAGCCTCGAAGCCGCCGTTCTTTTTATAGACAACAATCTTGCTGATGTCGGGAATATCACGATGACGCAGAAGAAAATATTCGGTCATAGTTGTCTCATGAGTCCATTCATTTCCTCAGTATCGTTGCGAGCCGCCGCTCTTGGGCGGGGAAGCAATCTCCTCGCGAGTCGGGGATTGCTTCCCTTCGACAGGCTCAGGGCAGGCGTCGGGTCTCGGTACGGCGGAAGAGCACGCCTACTCGACCCTCCTCGCAACGACACACTACCAGTTACGCTTTTGCCTTCCTCAGCGCCTCCACCAACTCCATCGTCTTCTCCACCGTCATATTCTCGTGATACTCAATGCCATCAGCAGATTGAAGCTGGAACATCGGGGCCTTGTCGCACCCGGCCAGGCACATTACCGCCTCGACCGTCACCAGACCATCGGGCGTGGTCTCGCCGACTTTGATGCCGAGGTTGCCGCACAGTTCCTCCAGGAACCTGTCCGCGCCGCGCAGGGCGCAGGGCAAGTCCGTGCAGACTTGCATCCGGTACTTGCCGGCCTTCTCGTCGTGGAGAAGCGTGTAGAAACCGATAATCGAGGCTATGTCAGTAGTCGTGATTTCGAGCATTTCAGCAATTTCCGCCATCGCTTCTTTCGTAACGTAGTTGCCGTCGCGCTGCGCCAGATACAGCAGCGGCATGACCGCCGAACGCTTCTGCTCCGGTGGGTATTTCTCGAGAATTTTCTTCACTTCCTCAGGATACTTTTCAGCAAGCATAAAACCTCACACTCAATACGTGACACCGTGACACTGTGGCATGTGGCACTTATCTATCCACATCTCCCAGCACAATATCCACCGAACCGATGATGGCGACCAGGTCGGCGACCAGCACGCCTTTGGACATCAAGGGCATCGCCTGCAAGTTATCGAATGACGGCGTGCGCCAGTGGACGCGGTACGGCTTCGGGCTTCCATCCGACTCCAAATAGACGCCCAGTTCGCCGCGCGGCGATTCGACTGCCGAATACACCGAGCCTTTCGGCGCATTGAAGCCCTCCGTCCACAGTTTGAAGTGGTGGATGAGCGCCTCCATGCTGACGCCGATCTCCGAGCGCGGCGGCGGGACGAACTTGTGGTTGCTACTGCGTACCTGCCCCAGGGGAAGCTTGTCCAGCGCCTGTTCGACGATCTTGAGCGCCTCGCGCATTTCCTGGACGCGGACGAGGTAGCGCGCGTACACGTCGCCTTCGGGGCGGGTCGGGACCTGGAACTCGTATTGCTCGTAACCCGAATACGGGCGTTTCTTGCGTAAATCCCAATCCAATCCGGTGGCGCGCAGACCGGGACCGGTCATGCCGAAGTTCAGGGCGTCCTCAGTGGTAATTTTGCCGATGCCCAGCGTCCTGTCGAGGAAGAGCGGATTACGGGTCAGGAGTGCCTCGTACTGGTCAATCCGTTTGGGGAAGATTTTGATGAAGTCACGGACGGCCTGTTCGAACTCTACCGGCACATCTCGCCACAAGCCTCCGGGGCGGATGTAGGTGGTCATCATGCGCTGGCCGGAACACATCTCGAAGATGTCGAGGATGCTCTCGCGCTCGCGGAAGCAGTACAGGAAGGTGGACATGGCCGCCACGTCGAGGGCTGCCGTCCCTAGCCAGATCAGGTGCGAGGCGATGCGCTGCAATTCGGCCAAGATGACGCGGATGGCCTGGGCGCGCGGCGGCACGTCCAGTTCGACAAGTTTTTCCACCGCCAGCGAGTAGGCCAGAATGTTGCCGACCGTGTTCAGGTAGTCCAGGCGGTCGGTCATCACCTCGGCCTTCTGGTAGGTCTTGGCCTCCATGTTCTTCTCGATGCCGGTGTGCAGGAAACCGATATCCGGGATACAATTGATGACGATCTCGCCGTTCAGTTCGAGCAGCAGACGGAGCACGCCGTGGGTCGAGGGGTGTTGCGGCCCCATGTTGAGCAGCACGGTCTCGCCCTGGATGGCGCGCTCGGAGACCAGGTGCTTCAGATCGTCAATGGTCACTTCTTGCAGATCAGTCATAATGCCTCATCGTAGGGGCGACCCTTGCCGTCTCGCATCGGCGTGCCGCCGGTGTTCGCCTGTCCTGGCGGCCAAGCCAGGGCGGCACGAACAGTGTGGTCGCCCTGGGCAGGGACCAGCCCTGCCCTTACGTTATTCCTTCGCGTACGGCTTGCGCAAATCAATCTCCTCGAAATTGAAGGTGAATTGCGGCTCCTCGTAGCCGAGCGGATAATCTTTGCGCAGCGGGTGGCCTTCCCAGTCGGCGGGCATCAGGATGCGGCGCAGGTCGGGATGGCCCTCGAAGCGGATGCCGAACATATCCCACAACTCGCGCTCGCGCCAGTTGGCGTTGCGGTAGATGCTGGAAACGGTCGGCAGGCTTGGATTAATTCCCGGCACAGGGACGCGGATTTCCAGGCGCAGGTTCTTGAAGGTCGAGGTGAACTCGTAGACGACGTGGAAGCGTGGATTTTCTTCGGGCCAGTAATCCACAGCCGTCATAGCGGAGAGCAGCTCGAAGCCTTGACCCTGAACCTGCTGGCACGCCGCGACGATCTTCTCCGCCGGGACGAGTAGGCTCACGCCGCCGCGCTGCTCGCTTGCGGTTGCGCCGAATTCTTTTTCCAATTTCTGGACGATGGTTTGCAGTTTCTTGTCCATAAAAACTCTTTGCATCGAATTACACGAATGGATACGAATTCTTCGTGATTCTCATCAAAACCTTTGTGTTCCTTCGTGTCCTTTGTGTTGAGATTATTTCAATTCGGCGAACTTCATGCAGCGCACTTTTTCATAGAGCGTGACGATGCCGTGGATGAGCGCCTCGGGGCGCGGAGGGCAGCCAGCCACGTAGACATCCACCGGCACCACCTCGTCCACCCCCTGCATAATGGCATAGTTGTTGAAAACGCCGCCGCACGAAGCGCAGTCTCCCATCGAAATGACCCACTTGGGTTCGGGCATCTGGTCGTACAAGCGACGCAGTACGGGCGCCATCTTGCGCGAGACACGCCCGGCGACGATCATCAGGTCCGATTGGCGCGGCGAGGGGCGCATCAACTCCATCCCGAAGCGGCTCAGGTCGTAATGGGACGCCTGGGCAGCCATCATCTCGATTGCACAGCATGCCAGTCCAAAGAGCATCGGCCACATGGCATTGGTGCGACTCCAGTTGACTGCCTGCTCCAGCGTGGTGGTTACAACCCCCATGTTGCCAAGTTTCTGCTCTACTCCCATTCCAATGCCCCCTTCTTCCAGGCGTAAACGTAACCTACCAGTATAATAACAATAAAGATGAGCATTTCGACCAGGCCAAAAAGCCCCAACTGGCGGAAGACAATGGCCCAGGGAAGGAAAAAGACCACTTCGATGTCGAACAGGATGAACAGCACAGCGACGAGGTAGAAGCGCACTGGCATCCGCCGCGTGCCGGGACCGATGGGGTTCATGCCGGATTCATACGGCATCGCCTTGCGGCCGGTCGGGCGTTTCGGGCCGAACAACATACCCAGCCCGATGGAGATAAACCCAATGACGGCAGTGACAATGATAAAAGCGGCAATCGCAGCATATTCGAGCAGCATAGGTTCTCCTCTTGAGAGGCTCTAGAAAACGCACTGGCACGAAAGTATATCATAAGACACTTTGGGCGTGAATTTTCACAATGAGCAATTACCCCAAATAATCCCTCAAATGCCGGCTGCGGGTTGGATGCCGCAGCTTGCGCAGCGCCTTGGCCTCGATCTGGCGGATGCGCTCGCGCGTCACGTTGAAGTAGCGGCTGACCTCCTCCAGCGTGTGATCCTTACCATCCACCAGGCCGAAGCGCAGTTCCAGCACCTGGCGTTCGCGTTCGGAGAGCGCCGCCAATGCGTGCTGGACTGTCTCGCGTAGCATCTCGCGCGAGGCGGCGTCCAGCGGCTCTAACGCGTCCACATCTTCGATGAAGTCGCCCAACTGACTGGAATCCTCGTCCCCCACTGGCCCTTCCAGCGAGACCGGTTCCTCCGACGAGCGCAGGACGCGGTCTATTTTCAGAGTGGCAAGATCCCAATGACGCTGCACCACCGGGTCGAGCGGCATCTCCTCGGCTTTAGAACGTAAAATAGCCTGCACATCCGCAGGAGGGAGGTAACCAACCTCCAAGGCTAGTTCCTCGTTGGTCGGCTCGCGGCCCAGTTGCTGGGTCAGGGCTCGCTGGATGCGCAGGATGCGGGTGATGGATTCGAATAAATGCACCGGGATGCGGATGGTGCGGGCTTGCTCGGCAATCGAGCGGTTGATGGACTGGCGGATCCACCAGGTGGCGTAGGTACTGAATTTGTAGCCCCGGCGCGGGTCGAACTTGTTGACCGCCCGCAGCAGGCCCAGGTTGCCCTCCTGGACCAGGTCAAGGAAGGAGATGCCGCGCCCCATATAACGCTTGGCCACGCTGACCACCAGCCGTAGGTTGGCGCGGATGATGGCCGCGCTGGCCTCGTCCGCGCGCAGGCGTATGTTCGCGATCTCGCGCTTAAGCCCGGCTTCATCGGGCAAGTTGCGGTACAGGGTACGCTGGGCGGGTAAGGCATTATGGCTGTGCAGGTGGTTGAACAACCACTGGCTGAATCCCTCTGGCAAAGTATAGAAAGACAGGTAGACGTTGAAAGTATGGCCGACCAGGCTGTCCCACAAGGGGTCCTTACCCCACATCTCGCTCTCCAGGTAAGAGCGCAGGTAGGATGGGGTTTCGGCCTCCCAGGTCTGGTGGAGCATCTGGGCTTCGGCCAGCATCAGGGCTGCGTCTGGCAGGCTGGTGCCCAGGCGTCTGGCATCCTCCTGCATACGGCTCCAGGCGGTGCGCAGCTCGCCTAGCATGCCCTGGTAGATCGTGATCTCGTGGGATTCGGCGCGGCGTCCTTTCGCGCGGCGGCCCAGGGTCAGGATTAGGCGGCGGGCTTCGATCATCGTCGCCAGCCGGAACTCACTATCCGCGTCCAGCAGCTTCACCTGCCCGATCTCGCGCAGGTATAGGCGCACCGGGTCTCCGGATAGCTCGACGGCCAGCGCCGGTATGCTCAGATCGAGTGGCTCTTCGACGTTCAGATCGCTGACTTCCTCGCCGTTGGGGAGGAGTTCGCCCACCTCCAGATCGGCCTCTTCCTCCTGCTCCAGCTCCTCGTCCAGGTCCGCTTCGACCGGCACGGTTTCAGTTATGGAATCAGCCTGACTGCCAGACCTGGCTTCTGATTCAGGCAGCGAGCCGCCTTGCGGGCGATGCGGGATGCGAGGCTTGGGTTTCGTTTCGCGAGGCATAGTACCCTTACGGGGTATAGTGGTCGCCGAATGCGCAAACATAGTTCACTCTTGGCGGCGTTCGCTCAGCTTCAGGCTGGCCTGATCCAGGGCATTGCGTGAACGCCGGTATTGTGACACCATTTCCAGATAAGAGACGGCGCGCAGGTCGCCTTGCTGTTGGGCATCCTCCTGCAAGAAGCGCAGTTGGTTGATACTCTCGTCCAGCCCGAGGCGGCGGATCTTGATGACGCCCCGGAAAAGATCCTCCAGCAGGCGGTCGTCCACCGGGTCGAGCGACAACGAATTCGTTGTCGCCGACTTCGCCAGCAATTCGTCGGTCAGGTCGGCCAGCGCAGGCGGCAGGTTCTGGTGCAGGTACTGGTCGGCGTCGTCGGCGTCCTGTTCGAGCGATTGGCGCACCAAGCGGAAGAGCACCTGATGGTCAGTATACTCGAAATCTTCCGGCGAGAGACGGCTCAGGGCGGATTCCTGCAAGTCGCGGTCAAGACGGTAGAGCAGGCCGGGGCGGCGCAGAAGGACGCCGAGTACGTGAGCCTCAATCAGGTAAGACGGCGAGCGGGGCGGCGCGGCAACGGCAGCCTGTGTCTGGGCCAGGGTCTCGGCGCGCGACCTGGGCCGCCTCGCTCTCGGACCTGTCACCTGGCGCCCCATCAAGGCGCGTTCGTCTACTCGTAAGAAGCGCGCCAGCCGCTGACGGTAGGCATCGCGCTCGACCGAGTCGGGTAAGTCCTCGATCAGCGGTAACACCTGGGCGGCAATTTCGGATTTGACCCTAGCATTCTCTAGGTCGCGCCCGGCAGCCAGCGTTTCCATGACATGCACCACCACCGGCTGGGCATCTTCGATCAGCCCTTTCCACTGCTGCGGGTCGCGCTGGACGATCTCGTCCGGGTCGAGTTCATCGGGCATGGTCGCCACGCCCAGGTCAGCCTTCAGGCGCGACTCATGCCGCAGCAAGCCGCGCGCGTCGAAGCTAATCTCGCCTTCCCGGTCGAGGGATTGGCGGGCGGCATCCAGCCCGCGCAGCACGGCGGCCTGACCGGCGGCGTCCGGGTCGAGGGCCAGCACGATGCGGCGGCTGAAACGCTTGAGCAGGCGCAACTGGTCTTCTGTCAGCGCCGTGCCCATCGGCGAGATGACGTTCTCGAAGCCGGCCTGGTGCAAGGCAATCACGTCCATGTAGCCCTCGACGATGACCGCCTGGTCAGCCGCGCGGATGGGCTTACGCGCCCGATCCAGGCCGTAGAGCAGGCGGCTCTTGCTGAAGAGAACCGTATCCGGCGAATTGAGGAACTTGGGCACATCGTTGGGATCGAGGATGCGCGCCCCGAAGCCGGCCATTTTACCATTCTCGTCGCGGATGGGGATCATAATACGGTTGCGGAAGCGGTCGTAGGTGCGTGCAGCGTGGAGCGCTTGCCCTGCCTGCGCCAGTGCCGCAGGCACAGGTGAGCTTTGTCGAAGGGTGGAGCGTGAGTCGTCGGCCTCGCGCACGGTGAGCAAGCCCGTGTCAATGAGTTCTTGTTCGCTGTAACCTTTGGCAGTGAAGTGCTTGAGGACGGCGTCCCACGAATCGGGGGCGTAGCCCAGGCCAAAGGTCTCGAGGGTGGCGTCGCTCAGGCGGCGCTTCTCATGCAGGTAGTCGAGGGGAAATTTCCCGGCGGTCGTGCTGACCAGTTGGTGGCGGTAGAAAGTCACCGCCTCTTCCAGCAGGCCGCGCAGGTGTTCGTGCTCTTCTTTTTCTTCCGGCTTCTGCGCCTTGTAGGGTTCCAGTTTGACGCCAGCCCGCTCGGCCAGGGAACGCAGCGCTTCGCCGAAATCCCAGCCTTCTTTTTTCATCACGAAGGAGATGACGTCGCCGCCCTCGCTGCACTGTCCGAAGCAGCGCCAGGTCTGCCGGTCGGGCGAGACGATGAACGAGGGCGTCTTCTCGGTGTGGAACGGGCATAGGCCCGAATAGTTCTTACCGGCGCGGCGCAGCTTGACCGTCTCGGAGATCAGGTCAACGATGTCAATGCGGGATTTGATTTCGTCAATTTGGGACATTTTCAGCAGACCTGACAGGTTTCCTGGCTCGATTCAGACATCTTCGGGCAAAACGCATTGACCTGACATGCCGCCTGTTGGCATAGAAAACCTGTCAGGTCTGACGCGTGGTTGAATTATAGACGCGGAAAGAGGCGGGCGCAAGTTGCATAACGCAAGAACCCGTTTTCTGTGAGAAAACGGGGACTTGTGTGGATAAGACATAGGTGCCAGTCACCTTGATGGTGAATACGTTATACTTTTTGCTCGGCTACTTTTTGTCCCAACCAAAGATTTACCAACGTCTCCACACTCACACCTCGCAAATTCGCCTGTTCTTCGAGTGCGGAAAGCAAGTCCAGTTCGATGGGAATTGTAATCGTCACATCAAATTCACTGTCGGGCGCGTTGGAGTCATCGTAATCAGTAAAATCGTGCTTGTCCCAGAATTCACCCTTTTTTTCAAGTGTATCGGTTTTTGAAAATGAACTTTTATTTGCGGACATAGGATTTGCGCTCTTTCTGACTCATGTCGCGTGCGCTAATTATAATCGCAGTATTGTCGTCTGGTTTGTAGATAAATTAAATTGCAAAGTATCGCCAGCTGAAAGCTTGGCCGAATGCGGCATAGACATCTTCATCTAGGGTATAGCCTCTCTCAGCAAAACGAATTCGGGGATTGTTCAGGAATGCCTGCCGCGCTTCGCGCAAAGAAACATGATGCTTTTTGGCGAGCTTATCTTCGATGATCTCAGGGCAAACGATATAATCCATTTGCATGGCTGGTCTCGATTTGCTGAATCAGAATTAAAACCCTTCCAGTTTACTCATATCCGCCAGGCCGTTGGACAAACTGGCAATTTGTCCGACCAGCGCGAAACGGTTCTGTCTTACATTTTCGTCTTCTGCCATAACGAGCACCTTATCGAAGAATTCGTTGATGGCGGGAATCATGGGCAGGAAGGCATTGAGGAGTTCATCCACCGTGATTGCAGATTGCAGATTACAGATTGCAGATTGTGCTTCTTGCAGTGCGGCATACAATCCCTTCTCGGCCTCTTCCACGAACGCCTTGGGATTCACCACCGTCTGCCGACTCTCGACTCCCGACTCACTACTTCGCAAAATGCGCACGCAGCGGGCGAATGCGGGCAAAATCTCGTGCCAGTCTTTGCGCTCAGTCCAGGCCTGCAACTGCTCGACGGCGCGCGCCGAACCGGCCGGGTTTTCCGCTTGCGCGGCGAGGACCGCGTCCACGACATCGTATTTGGAGCCTGAATCTTTTAGCAGAACGGACAGGCGGCCTGCCATGAAATCTAGCACCTGCGCCTGCACCTCCGCGCTGACTTCGATGGGCTGCAGCCTGGCGGCCTTTTTGACCGCTTCGCGCAAGTCGAACGAGATATCCTGTTCAATCAATGGCTGGAGGACGCCAATCGCAGCGCGGCGCAAGCCGAAGGGGTCTTTTGCGCCGGTGGGAGCCAGTCCCGCCGCAAAGAGACCAACGAGCGAGTCAAGGCGGTCGGCGAGGGCAACGGCGAGGCCGGCTTTGGTTTTGGGGACAGGTTGGTATTGCTCGCCAATCGCGTCGGCAACGGCCTGACTCTCGCCGGAGCGCAGGGCGTACTCGCGGCCGATGACGCCTTGCAGCGAGGTCATCTCGACCACCATCCTGGTAACCAGGTCCGCCTTGGCGAGATGCGCGGCGCGGCGCGCAAACGCCGCTTCGTCAGCCTCCAGGCCAAGCGCAGGCACCAAACCGTTGACCAGTTTCTCGATGCGCCCGGACTTATCCAACATGGAGCCGAGTTTCTTCTGGAAGGTCAGCGTGCCCAGGCGCGGGCGGAAATCTTCGAGCTTGTGCTTGACATCTTCGCGGACGAAAAAGTCTGCATCCGCAAAGCGCGCGCTGAGGACGTGTTCGTTGCCCTGGCGCACCAGGTCAATGTGCAGGTCGTCGCCGTTGCGAATGGCGATGAAATACGGCAGGAGGCTCTCACCCCCTTCCTTTCTCCCAGTGAGAGAGGGGCGAGGGGTGAGGGGAAAGTACCGCTGGTGATTCTTCATCACCGAAATCAGCACATCACGCGGCAGTTGCAGGAATTCAGGATCGAATCCGCCCATCACGGCGGTGGGCATTTCGACCAGGTTGGTCACTTCGGCGAGCAGGGCATCGTCAAGGATGGCTTCGCCACCGACCAGGGCCGCGGCCTGCCTGACCTGCTCCACGATGGAGGCATTACGTCCTTCGGTATCCAAGACGATGCCAGCATTCTTGATGACATCAAAGTATTTGTCAGCAGATTTGATTTCGATTTCAGGTGAGTCGTACGGGCGCAAGCCGCGCGTGATATTGCCTGAAACGATGCCTGCATATTCAAACGGGATGACCATATCGCCGAGCAACGCCACCAGCCAGCGGATTGGACGCGAGAAAGCCGCGCCCGAGTCATTCCAGCGCATGGACTTGTCGAACTTGATTCCTGCCACCAGGCCGGGCAAGACTTCCGTCAGCACTTCGGGCGTCGGGCTGCCTGGCTGCTTGACTACGGCGAAGACGTACTTACCGCCATCCTGTTCGCGGACTTCGAGGGCGGAGGGTTCGACGCTGTTTTTTTTGGCAAAACCAATCGCGGCAGGGGTGTAAGTCGGATTGCCCCCTTCGGGGATGCTGCCGCGATCAATCCGACCTACAATGGCTATGTTCGCAGGCGGACCCTTGACCAACTCTTCGCGGTCGGGCTGCCGGGGGGATAAAGAGTCCACGCAAACGGCCAGCCGGCGCGGGGTCGAAAAGATGCGGATGCCGCCATGGGTTAGATGAAGTTCATCAAGCAGAGCCGGGATGTGGGTTCGAAGCTGCGCATGAGCAGAGTCCACATCCCCAGCGGGCAATTCTTCAGTTCCAATCTCCAATAAAAAGGATGAAGGATGAATTATGAAGGATGAAAGATCTGAATGCTTCATTACTATTGCTTCATCCTTCCGCCTTCTGCCTTCATCCTTCAAGAGCGGATACTCTAGCTCCTTGCGCTGTTCCAGATACGCCAGCGCCACCCGTCGCGCCAACTCGCGCATTTGCCCGAAGAACGCCTGGCGCTCGGTGACGCCGATCGCGCCGCGCGAGTCGAGCGTGTTGAAGACGTGCGAACACTTGAGCACGTAATCGTGGGCGGGCAGGATCAGCCCATTAGCGAGACAGGCCTCGGCCTCGGCTTTGTAGAGATCGTACATCTGGCGCACGCGCGCCACGTCCGCGATCTCGAAATAATACTTGCTGTGCTCGAACTCCTCCTGCCGCCGTACTTCGCCATAGTTCACACCCGCGCCCCAGGGTTCGTCCCAGATGGCCTTGGCATTGTTGAGGGCGATGAGGATGCGCTCCAGGCCGTAGGTCAGCTCGACCGAAACCGGGTCGAGCGTCACGCCTCCCACCTGCTGGAAGTAGGTGAACTGGGTAATCTCCTGCCCGTCCAGCCAGACCTCCCAACCCAGGCCCCAGGCCGAGATGGCGGGCTGTGCCCAGTTGTCTTCCACGAAGCGGATGTCGTGCTGGCGCGGGTCAATGCCAATGGCCTTGAGCGAATCGAGGTAAAGCTCCTGCGGGTTGCCAGGGTCGGGCTTGAGGATGACCTGGTACTGGTAATGCACCTGGAAGCGGTTGGGGTTCTCGCCGTAGCGCCCGTCGTCGGGGCGGACGGACGGCTCGACGTAGGCCACGTTCCACGGCTCGGGACCAAGCACGCGCAGGAAAGTGGCGGGGTTCATTGTCCCTGCGCCCACCTGGGTGTAGTAGGGCTGGGTGATGAGACATCCATGGGAGGCCCAGAAGTCCTGGAGTTTGAGGATGATGGATTGGAAGGTATGAGGCATAGGGAACAGGGGTCAAGTGATCAGGGATTAGGGTTGGGAAGATTATACTTGCTTTTCAAAACTACTCGCTGGCGACGAGGCAACATAATCAGCCCAACATGAACGATAGCGTCATCATCCCCGGCTTTGTTGCGCTCCGCTCAGGACTACTCGACCACCGCAGGGCACGGACGGGGGCCGAGTCCGCGTGGGCGTGGCAGAGGCGGTGCCCTGAGCTGTTACCCTGAGCCTGCCGAAGGGCTGTCGAAGGGAAGAATTTAAGATGGCGGTTCTTGTCTATTATGGTATGTCCCCACGATGTGGGTTCTTAGAATTGGCGAATACGAATTTTGACGTTATCACCCGTCCGTTCTGCCACGAGAATAAACGGAGGCATGACTTCAGGCGCGCGTGCACGAATCGCTTGCAAAGTCCGGATGGTGAATTTTCCTTGAATGTGACCAGGCCGCAGATAGAGAATACCGATAAATTCAGCCCCCAACAATACCAACCCGCCGAAATCGCTGTCATGGGTCAGAACGACTCTACCAGCTTGGGTTGCCTGTTTCAAAACGTCCGCGTCCGCGCGCCCAAACTGTCCCTGCTCGGCGATGGATTCAACATCAAATCCCTCCTGCCGCAAAAACGCAATTACTTCTGGATGGATGTTTTCATCTGCCAGCAAGGGGAAATCGAACGGATTCACGCCCCGACCTTCATATCCAACAGTACTTCGTTTTTGACAGACAGTGCCGCATACTTGAGCGCTTCTTCAACTGCCGCAGAAGTCAATCGCGGATAAGCTTTGATCACATCTTCTTTTGTCGCGCCACTTGCAAAGAGTTCAAGGATAAATTCAATGCTCAAGCGCGTGCCGCGAATGTGTGGCTTACCGTTGAGGATTTTTGGGTCGTAGTCAATTTGCTGGAACATACCGTTACTCCTGAATGGTCAAATTATACGCCACATTCGCTTGCTCCATTGCGTGTTTTCAAATAGAATTCGGGGATATGTCCGACAACGACTACGACCTCATCATCGTCGGCTCCGGCCCGGCGGGACTCTCCACCGGCCTCCACCTGGCGCAAGTCGCGCCGGAACTGACCGGGCGCACGCTGATCCTCGAAAAAGCGCATCACCCGCGAGCGAAGGTGTGCGCCGGCGGACTGGTCGCCGACGCCGAGATCATCCTCGAGCGCCTGGGGCTGGATTCAAGCGAAGTCCCCCACGTGGATGTGGAGACAGCGCACTTCGACTTCGCGGGCAAAGGGCTGGTAATCTCCGTGCCTCGGAAGCACACTCTGCGCATCATCCGCCGGGATGAGTTCGATGCGTGGCTGGCAAGAAAAGCAGAGAGCAGAGGAATAAAGATCAGAGAGGGGGTGACGGTTAAAAATGTCATTCCTGATAAGGATGGCGTGACCGTAGAAACAGACGCGGCAAGGTTCCGCGCCCAGGTTGTCGTCGGCGCGGATGGATCGAATGGCGTCACGCGGCGCTGCGTGCTGCCAGACGCGCCCATCCACACGGCGCGGGTACTGGAGGTGATTACCCCCTCCCAGCCTCCCCCAAATTCGAAGAATTTGGGGGAGGTACCCCGCCAGGGGCGGTGGGGGTCAGGGCGGGAGGAGGGCGCCTATTTCGACTTCTTCCCCGTCCCGGCTGGCATCGCGGGCTACACCTGGGATTTCCCCACGCAGATCAAAGGCCAGCCCATGCGTTGCTGGGGAATCTATGACATGAATATCTTTGCTGATGAGAAGCGTCCGCCGCTGAAGGAAACACTAGCGCAGGAGATGGCGCGGCACAGACTCGATCTGGCCGAGGCCGAAGTGAACGCTCATCCCCTCCGCTGGTTTAGCCCATTCAACGCCTTTGCCGTTCCCGGCGTGTTGCTCGCCGGCGACGCGGCCGGGGCGGACCCGCTGTTCGGCGAGGGCATCAGCATGGCGCTGGGTTACGGCCAGGTGGCGGCCCGGGCAATCCGATCTGCGTTCACAAGGGATGATTTTTCTTTCCGTGATTATCGCAGACTGATTTTACGGAGTCCCCTCGGCCAGACGCTGACCGCGCGCTGGTTTTTCGGGCACGTCATCTACGCCCTCCGTTGGCGGTGGCTCCAATCTGCGCTGTGGCGGAGCCTCAATCCGCTGATATTCGTCCTGGCCTGGCTGTTCGTGTTGAATTGGGGCAAAAGGATGCGCTAGGCGCGGCGCAGCATTACGCTACGCTCTCACCCGCTTGATAAAGCCGGGGGTGTTCAACTCCCGTTCCAGCAGATACGTGAAATAACGCTGCATCAGCGCCTCGACCTCGTCCCTGACCTGGGGATTGGGCCGCGCCCGCTGCGCTTCGGCGTAGTTGCTGCGCTGGAAGTGACGCAGGTACTTGAGCGCCTCTACTGACACTTCCCAGACCCCGGGCAGGCTTGCCCTGAGCCGAAGCCCTGAGTGCAACGAAGGGGTAGTCGAAGGGTCAACGCCGCACCTCGGGCAAAGTACCCCACCCTGCGCGGCGGAGAAGAATTGGTCAACCGCCTGGATCTCCTCCCGGCAGTTGGCGCATTCGAACAATTGCGGGCGGAAGCCGAGATGGTCGAGCAGGCGCACCTCGTAATAACGGATCGCCAGCCAGGGGTCTGCTTCGGAGGCGATGCGGCTGAGGGTTTCCGTCAGCAGGGGGAAAATATTGTAATTCTCGGACTCTTCCTCATAAGTGAAACGATCCAGCAATTCGGCGAGGTAGGAGGCATACCCCGTCTTGACCAGGTCCTCGCGCAGGGGCTGGTAGGCATCTATTGTCTCGGCCTGGGTGACGATGAGCAGGTCACGGCCGCGCGCCAGTTGCAGGGTCACGCGGGTGAACGGTTCGAGATGACCGGCCTTGCGCGATTTGACTTTGCGCGCCCCCTTGGCAATGGCGCGCACCTTGCCGCGTTCACGCGTGTAAAGTATGAGCAGGCGGTCAGCCTCGCCCCAATCGGAATGGCGCAGGACGACGGCTTCCAGGCGGAAAGAGCGTTCTGGTCGACTGGTCATTTGGTCGCGCAGTCAATTAGTCTCATAGTCTGATAGTCTTATCTCCTCGTTGTCAGCACACACCACCATCCGACCATCGGATTATCAGACCATCCGACTATCAGACTACAGGACTACCGGACCAAATCCTTTGGCGTAAACGCCCCTGGCAACAGATCGGCAACGGTGGTTTCCTGGATCAAACGGCCCTCGCCATCGCCGATCAGTACAATCGTATCCAGGCCGAACTCGGCCAGCACCTGGCGGCAGCCGCCGCACGGCGAGCCGCCGTTGGTTGTGACCACGGCGATCACCTCAAACTTCCGGTCCCCCTCCGAGACTGCCTTGTATATGGCAACCCGCTCGGCGCACATGCTGGTCGGATAGGCGGCGTTCTCGACGTTACAGCCGGTATATATGCGTCCGTTGTTGGTGCGTAGCGCCGCGCCGACCTGATAGTTCGAGTACGGCGCATATGCCCAGCGGCGGGCCTCTTTGGCCAGCTCGATCATGGCATGGCGTTCTTCGTTAGTTAGTTTACCCATTGAACACCTGTTGAAGGTGTCGTTGCGAGGGGCATTCTTCCCTGGCACCGACCGCCACCTGTGCCTGCGTCAGGTGCAGGCAGGGCGGTGTGCCCCGAAGCAATCCCCTCGCGGCAGGGGAGATTGCTTCGCCGCAAAAACGGCGGCTCGCAAAGACACATCCTATTTTTCTTTTTTCTCCAACTTCCTTATCGCCCGCGCCGGCATGCCGACCGCCAGCGTATCGGGCGGTACATCCTTGGTCACCACCGCGCCCGCCCCAGTGCGCGAGCGCGCGCCGAGTTTGACCGGGGCAACCAGCATAGTGTCGCTGCCAATGAAGACATCCTCGCCGATCTCGGTCGGGTTCTTACGCACGCCGTCGTAGTTGCAGGTGATCGTCCCAGCGCCGATGTTGACGTTGGGGCCGATGGCGGCGTTGCCGATGTAGGAGAAATGCCCCATTTTGGTGCCCGGGCCGAGGGTCGAATCCTTGACCTCGCCGAAGTTGCCCATGTGGACGCCTTTGCACAGATGCGCGCCCTTACGCAGGTGGGCGAAGGGGCCAATGTCCACGTCATCTTCGAGCAGCGCGCCCTCCAGCACCGAGGCCAGCACGAGGCAATCGTTCCCGATGACCGTATCGCGGATAATGCAGTCCGGGCCAATCTCGCAATTCTCCCCGATGCGCGTGCCGCCCTGGAAATAACTGTTCGGCCAAAGCACGGTATCCCGACCTATCGTCACGCCCGCCTCGACGTAGGTCGTCTGCGGATCAATCATGGTGACGCCAGCCAGCATGTGGGCGGCGTTGATGCGCTGGCGCATGGCCGTCTCCGCTTCGGCCAGGTGGACGCGGGTGTTGATCCCGATGGTCTCGACCGGGTCGTCCGTGACGACAGCCTGCACCGGCAGCCCGGCCTTGACCGCCAGCTCGACCATATCCGTCAGGTAATACTCGCCTTTCTTCGAGAGAGGTAGGCGATGCAGCGCCTCCCATAGCCAACCGGCGGAGAAACAGTACGCGCCGACGTTCAGCTCCTTGATTTTCAACTGCTCCGGCGTGGCGGCGGCCTCCTCGACGATGGCTTGCACGCGGCCATCCGCGCCTCGCACCACCCGGCCAAAACCGCGCGGATCGTCAGCGCTGACAGTCATCAGGGTGAGCGGGCCCGGGTTGGCGCGCTGGGTCTCGGTCAGCCGGCTGAGGGTCCCGGCGCGCAGCAGGGGGATGTCGGCGTAGGTGACGAGGACGAGGTCCGTTTTGCCCTTCAGCATCGCTTCGGCCTGCTGGACAGCGTGCCCGGTTCCCAGTTGCGGGTCCTGAACGACGCAGCGGGCCGTCTCACCGAGGAACTCGCACACCGCCTCGGGCCTATGCCCTACGACGACCACCGGCGTCTCGGTACTGGCGGCTTTGGCGGCCTGGATGGCATAGTAGACCATCGGCTGCCCGCAAACCGCGTGCAGCACTTTCGGCAGCTCCGATTTCATGCGCGTGCCCTGCCCAGCGGCGAGAATAACGGCGGTTACTTTCATGTGCGTCTCCTAGACCTCACCCATCCCCACCCCAGCCCTCCCCTTCCCTCTCCGGGCGAGAGAGGAAAGGGGAGGGTGGCCGGAGGCCGGGAGGGGATTAGGTGAGGGAGAAAAAAATCCCCGCACGCAGGCGGGTAATCAGGCTGGGGCGCCTGGACTCGAACCAAGATCCACAGCTCCAAAGGCTGGTGTGCTGCCGTTGCACCACGCCCCAAGGCGGCGCGAATTGTAACATAAGCCGGGCGGCGGGGCAATGTCTAGTTCTTGTCTTTCTTAGGCGTTAATCCTAGCTGTTGCGCCTGATCATACGACAATACATCTGACTTGGGAGCGGCTTTATGTTTGCCGGTCGCGGTGGTCCAGAAAGCGTCCACTTCTTCCGGTTTGAGTTTCTTCTTGGCCTTCTGGAGCAACGGCTCCAGCTCATCGGCGCTCGGTGCGGCGGGGGCTTCCGGCAGCGGGGCCGTGTGAGGCTTGATATACGGCACGAGGGGCACATCCAGCGCCTCGAGCGCCTGTTCGATCTTTTGCCTGAAATCAGAAAAAATGCGAGAGGTTTCGAGCACCCGTTCTTGCGCGGCTAACCCATGCCCTACTGCCAGCATGGCGTGAGTCGTACCTACCGGTGCGAAAACCAGGTCATATTCCCCACCCATGAAGATGTGCCAGTTGGAGGGGTTTTTTTGTCCCATCAGGTGGGAGACTTTTTGCCCTGCGCTGAAGATGGCCATCAACGAGGCTGTCAGCGAGACCTCCGTGCTGCTATCCGGCAAATCCCCAGCGCGCGCCTGGATGCGGCCGCGGTCGTTGAGCAGAAACACCGCCATCGCGTCCAGTTCCTGACGCACGCCGGTCAGCAGGTCAGCCAGGCTTTGCCGCTCCCCGGCTTCCTCCTCGCTGATCGGCTCGGCTGGCAGCAAGGTCTCGACCAGGCCGAGGTGCCGCTCTACCGCGTCCAGGAAATCAGCTATCGGGATAGGCTTGAGGAAGAACGCGTCCGCGCCGGCCTCGGCCACCTCCTTGCGTACCTTTTTATCCGTCAGTCCGGTGATCAGGATGACCTTGGCCTCCGGCCTGTGGCTGCGCACCTTCCGCATCAGCTCGATCCCCGTGATCCCCGCCAGGCGAAAGTCCGTCACCAGGAGGTCAACCTTATTGCGGGAAGCGTCCAGGATCGCCTCTTCGCCAGAGGGGATCTCGACCACCTCCAGCTTATACTCGAGGGTCTCCAATGCCGTGCGCAACAGGTGACTGATTTCGCGCTGGTCTTCGACGATCAGAATGCGGTAGGTGGCCATAGCAATTGAATTCTACCTCAGTCTACCAGCCAGCAAGCCGCCCAGTGATCGGCCTTGATCTCTTTGAAGACCGGCTCTTCGACCGAGCACCTGTCAATCGCCACCGGGCAGCGCGGATGGAAGCGGCAACCTTTGGGCGGGTTAAGGGGGCTGGGCACGTCGCCCTTGAGAATGGTGCGCTCGCGCTTGAGGGTGGGGTCAGCGACTGGGATGGCTGACATCAAGGCCTTGGTGTATGGATGTAGCGGATTTTCATAAAGTTCTTCGCGGCCAGTCAACTCGACCATCTTGCCCAGGTACATCACGGCCACGCGCTCAGAGATATGCTCTACCACACTCAGGTTGTGGGCGATGAACATGTAAGTCAGGCCGAATTCTCTCTGGAGGTCTTTCAAGATGTTCAGCACCTGGGACTGGATGGATACATCCAGCGCGGATACCGGCTCGTCGCAGACGATGAACTTGGGACGCAAAGCCAGAGCGCGGGCGATCCCGATGCGCTGCCGCTGGCCGCCGGAGAATTCGTGCGGATAGCGGCGGGCGTGGTAATCTTCCAGACCGACCTTCTTGAGGATCTCCATCATGGTCTCGACGCGCTCACGGTGCGTACCGATGCCATGCACGTTCAACCCTTCCATCACCGATTCCCCGATTGGCATACGGGGGTCCAAGGAGGCAAAAGGGTCCTGGAAAATGATCTGCATATTACGGCGCATGGCTTTCATTTGCTTGGCGCGCAGCTTGAGAACATCCACATCGCCGAACATCACCGAGCCGGAGGTGGGTTCGATCAGGCGTAGCATGGTACGCCCGATGGTCGTCTTGCCGCAGCCCGATTCTCCCACCAGGCCCAGGGTTTCGCCCTCGCGGATCGTAAAGCTGACATCATCCACGGCCTGCACCCAAGCCACCACGCGCTGAAACAGCCCTGCCCGGACGGGGAAATACTTGACCATATTCTTGACCACGATCAAGTCTTTCTTCGGACTTGCCTTACTGGTATCCGTTGTGCTCATCGAGTGTTACTCCAATGGACAAAGCAATTGCTGAATTAAAGATCGGCCTAAGCGAACACTATCTTGTACCGGCCCGCGCCAGGGGAGCAGGGTGCCCCTCCTTTTCCTGATATAGCCAGCAGCGGGCGGTGTGAGCCGGAACGACCTCGATCAGATCGGGTTCGACTTCGGTGCACATTTTCAACTGGTACTCAACGCGCGCGCGGCAGCGGGGAGCAAAACGGCAGCCCGGCGGCAGGTTGATAAGGTTGGGCACGTTGCCAGGGATGACGTCCAATTTCTCTTTGATCTTCCCCAAGACAGGGATGGAGCCCATCAGGCCCAGCGTATAAGGATGGAGAGGCTTCGCGAACAGAGGCTTGACTTCGGCCTGTTCTACGATCCGGCCCGCGTACATCACGGCGACGCGTTCGGCCATCTCGGCGATCACGCCCAGATCGTGCGTGATGAGGATGACCGAGGCTCCAACCTTCGTGCGCAGGTCACGCATCAGGTCCAGGATTTGAGCTTGGATGGTGACGTCCAGGGCCGTGGTCGGCTCGTCGGCGATCAATAGTTCGGGCAGGCAGGCCAGCGCCATGGCGATCATGACGCGCTGGGCCATGCCGCCGGAAAGCTCGTGAGGGTAAGATTCGGCCCGTCTCTCGGGCTCGGGGATGCCCACCATCTTCAGCAGCTCGATGGCGCGATTCCAACCAGCCTCTTTGCCCAGGTCCTGGTGAATGTTCAAAACCTCACCGATTTGGCCGCCTACCTTGAATACCGGGTTGAGCGCGGTTTGCGGCTGCTGGAAGATCATCGAAATGCGGTTGCCGCGCACGTGCGTCATTTCGTTCTCGGTCAATTTCAGCAGGTCCTGGCCGTCAAAAACGATCTCGCCTTCGAGCACCTTGCCAGGTTGGCTGATCAGCCGCAGGATCGAGAGCGCAGACACGCTCTTGCCGCAGCCTGATTCACCTACCAGTCCCAGCACTTCGCCGGGAAACACTTCGAAATCCACCCCGTCTACGGCTTTGACGACACCGTCTTCCGTAAAGAAATATGTTTTTAGGTTTTTTACTTCCAGCAGAGGCGCCTTGGTTGTCACAGCTATCTCCTGAAGTATGGAATATGCCCATTATAGTAGCTTATACTACAAGCTACCATTATAGCAAATTTCTAATCGGCGCGCACACATCAGCGGTTGCCCGCACTCCACCGTCCAAAGCGGTCCAGGTAGTGCATGTCGTTGCGATGGAAACCAAAGGTCTGCTCTATCGCCGCGATTTTGAAATTATTCAACCTGCGGACCAGGCCGCCCTGGATTCGTTGTTTGAAGAATTCTCGAAGCATTGAAACGACAGTTCTCTATTTAGAGATGGATATCCAAATCCCAATCTTATCAGCAAATTTATCTGGTTGTATTATCAAGGGATCGTCAATTGTTGTCCCACGAACAAGGTTGAATCCACAGAAATATTATTCGCCTGGGCAATGATCAATGGATCAATATCGCCAAACAAACAGGCAACTCCGTAGAGGGTCTCGTTCTGCCTGACAACATTATACGTTGTTGGATGAGATCGTAGCGTACGATTCCCGGGAAAAGGGTTCCCTGTTTGTGGAATCTGGAGAACCGTTCCAGCATAAAAAAACTGATGATTTCCTAGCGCGTTTAGAGCCAGCAATTCATTTGGATCCACATTGAAGCGGCGTGCAATACAATAAGGGAACTCGCCCGGGCGCAATGTATAGGTTAAAAGGCGCGAATCAACTGGAGATGGCATAAGTGTTGGTTCGCTGACAACCACTGTTGCTGTAGGAGTAAGGGTCGGGGTAATGGATATGGTCGGGGGTGCAGGGATTGGCGTGGGGGTGGATAGCATCTCTGGAACAGAAGCCGGCATTACGGTCGGAGAAGAGGCGGCAACAGGAATAGACTTACTTGTGGCGGCTATCGATGTGTTTATCGATTCCCTCAGTTCAGTCGCATGAGATGGAACCATAAAATTAATGGACGCGCTGGTCCATATCTTGCCTGCTATGAAAAGAACAACAACGGCAATCAAGCCAATAATGACCCTCCTGTCAAAGAGAAGACGAAGTCCTTTTCTTTGGCGAGCATCGGCGCGATCCACTTCCTGTTTTGATTCATCGTTTACAACAGGGATCGTATCGATTATGCGCGGATTGAGAATACGCTCGAGCGCAGAACCGAACATGGCAAACGCAAGACTTGTCAGTAACAACAGGAAGATTGGTTCCAACACCCAAAACGGTGAACCATATAATGCTCCGTTCGCTAGTCCGTCGTAAATGATACGCCCCCACGTTGGATAGTTTGATTTGATATTAAAAAAACCTAATGTAGCTTCCCAAAAGATGAAGCTTGGCACCTGTGTCACCAATTGAGGAATCAACACCGGCATGATACGTGGCAGAAGATATTTCATGATGATCCTGAAATTGCTTGCCCCATACGAACGCGCGCTTTCGATATACGGCGCTTCCTTCGCCTGCAAGAGTGCCGAACGAATTATTTTGAGTGGAGAACCAAATGCGTTGATAATAACAACGATTCCCAATATGATCCATATATTGATGTTAAAAAGCACATTTGCCAGAACAGCGATCGTCAAGCCGGGTAGCACCATGTTAATTTCAGCCAGTCTTTGGATTAAATTATCAACCCAACCTCCATACCATACACCGATAGCTGGCAACAACATGGCTACAAGTGTGGTAATGAGCGTCCCAACCAAGCCGATGAGCAATGCGAATGGCATTCCCCAAAACAAAGGCACAATCAGATCCCGGCGCCCTAAATCTGTCCCTACCAATCCGTACACCTGCCCAAGTAGAACAAACTGCGCCTGAAGATCGCTGTCCTGCTCAAAGAGCAGACTCTTGATCGTCAGTTGATACGTCCCGTGCTGCGGAGCAGGCCGGGCCGAACCCGGTTCAGCAAATAGCAGAGTGAAAACAGGTGTTGTATATTGCCCGGTAAATAAGAACCAATTTTTCCATTCAGGATATTGGTTGAGAAGTTGAAGGGGGATAATACTTGATTCAAAATCATAACTTGAGCCTGGTCCTGCAATTGTTCGTCTGAGTTCAAGGCTCCTGCCATCCGGGTACTGCCATTCAAGCGTAACAAATGGAAGCTTCTCTTTATAGATAGGGTCGAAGTAAAGAAAAATCTCGCTTGGGGTTTCCCTGTAGGGATATTCAAATGTGAACGTAATTGTTTTTTCGATCCAGCCGTTATCCAGCGTACGAATGGATACATTGGCTTCCATGCTATTTTTATCCATGATGAGTGTCGAAAGCCGCGGGGGATTACTGAACAAATTCACCCATTCAGGCATGGCCGTGCGCGGGATGTAACTGCGGCCTGGCATGCGCTTCTGTTCATAATCCTTTCCAACTTGCTCGTATGGGAGGGCGGTGACTGCGTATATCGATCCAGCAAGTAATAAGACGATCACCGTCAGTCCAAAGATGGCGGATGGGTACCTGCGAAGTTCCTGGAAAAACAACCTGCTCCTCTCGCGAAGGTCGAGGATGGATCCTTTGAAATTGCCCGCCACCTGAGCCCATGAAATTTTCCTCCTCTTCACGGGCTCTTGGGCCTTGATCCCATAATCCTGGTCTCTCCCCTTCCTCCAGTTCTTGAAGCGCCACCTCCACCTCGCGCCTCTCGATTTAACTCGCTCCTGGGCTTGCATTTCGTTATTTGCCCGAAGAAGGCGAATACGTGGGTCAACAATTACATAGACAAGATCAAGTATGAACACAACAGCCCCAAGTAAATAGGCAAAGATGACCACGATTCCCACTGCAATAATTAACTCGCCCGGCTCCATACTCTCTCCCCAGAAATTGGGCAGGGCTTCTTTGATGTACAGCCAGCCCAGCCCCGGCCAACGGAAGATCACCTCCAGAGCCATGCTCAATTGCCAGAAACCGATCAAGCTGGTTGCAAAACTCGTAATGACATAAGGCAGCGCAGGCCTCAGAATGTATTGCCTATTCAGCAGCTTGGATGGTAATCCCTTGGCTTGCGCGAGTTCGATGTAATCCTCCTCAGAATAGACGATAAAAAAGGTGCGCCACGCATACACTACCTGGAAAAGCAGGCCGAGCGCAATGGCAGTAACCGGCAAGATCATGTGTTTGGAAAGGGCCAACACATACTCGATCGGGTTCCCGGGCGCGCCGGAGTCGAACATGCCGCCGAAAGGAAGCCAGCGCAACTGAAACGCAAAGATGGAGATCAGTAAAATGGCAAACACCCAGCTTGGCACGGAAGAGATCGGCGAAAGAATTGCAAACAGCCTGTCGGCCCGGCTCCCATAGTTCCGCGCCAGATACAGGGAGAGCGGCATGCCGAGCAGGAGTACCAGTAGATACGAGACACCGGTCAGCAATAATGTATTGGGCAGGTACAGTACAATGATGTCGCGGGCACTGCCCTTTATCTGGGTTGAAAAGGCTGTAAAACCCGATCCAGACCTGTTGCCCAGCTGACCCCAGTCAAAAGTGAGTGCCTTTATGGTCCAGAGCAAATAACGTGGCAAGTAGGGAAGATTTAACCCCATCTCGTTGCGCAATTTCTCGGTCAGGGCAGCCTCTTGTTCCTGATCGGAAAGCCCTGGGAATAACTGGTTGATGGTCCCATTGTTGATATCGGAGCGCACAACCAGATAGATTTGCGATTCGAGGCTGGTTTCGAACGGGGAAACAGGCGGTCCAAGCCCACGCCGGGATGGTTGGTTCGCGATCGTTACGGTGATAAAAACCCCGACAAAAATGGTCAACGCAATGGTCAATGCCTTGCCAACCAAATACCGCATTGCTCCCAAGACAGGCCGGGGGCGTGGTGGCAAGGACGGGATTTGATCGTTGGAGGTCAACCTGGTCGTTCTCCTAATGGATAATTTTCAATCCCTGATGGATGTGGATTCAACTCATAAGTGCAACAAAAGCGGTTGATGGAGAGGAAAGCTAAGGTAGCATAGGCTCCCAGAGCGCCAAGTCAAAGGAGCACTTATGAGAACCTACACCCAGCTTACCCAGGAACTAAGATACAAGATTTCTGCCTTGAAGAGAATGGGACATAGCCGAAACGAGATTGCCCAAGTGGTTGAAATGCACAGATCTACAATCAGTCGAGAGTTGCATCGGAATACAAGTGAGCGCGGTTATCGTCCAAAGCAAGCCCACGAGAAAGCAATCGGTCGCCGAACGAATATCTGTATATTTCAACATCCTCTACACTTCAACAACGAAAATATCTTTAAAAAACTCGCCGGTAAAGAACCGGCGAGAAATGGGATACCAGCGCGAAAAAGTCAATCTTGCCGCTTGTTCTTGAGTGCGTCCCTCTCCTCCACCCGTAAATCCTTTCCTCTGTTCATGCGGACGTGATTAGCCGCGCCGATGAGTCCCAGTAACAGGCCCAAGACGGATGACCCATAGGAAAAGAAGTTCAAGAAGAAGGTTGACTTGATGATCTGGACCACCATCAGCAGGGGCAGGATCACCCCGATCAAAACCAGGAAAAAGCCGATGAGAATTAGGTTCGGAAATTTATCGGGATTCATTTAAACAACCAGCATGAGACGAAGTGACCCGGCTCGGGCTCATACTCCGGCGGTTCTTCCACTTCGCATAAGCCCTTGATCGCCTTGGCGCAGCGCGGGTGGAAACGGCAGCCCGGCGGAGGTATGATCAGGCTGGGGGGTTCACCCGGTGGTACTTCCTTGAACGAAAGCGCATTCTTGGCATCCGGGTCAGAAGTACCCTGCAGGAGTGCGTGGGTATAGGGATGTAGCGGATTCTGTAACAATGGGTCGACCCTGGCTTTCTCTGCTATCCGGCCTGCATACATCACGAAGATACGTTCGGAGAAGTAGGATACTGTGGCAAGGTCGTGGGTGATGTAGATCACCGACAGGTTGTACTTTTGCTGTAACCCTTGAAACAGCTTGAGAATTTCCACACGCACCGAAGCATCCAGCATGGAAACCGGCTCATCGGCCACCAGGAGCTTGGGTTCCATGGTCATGGCACGCGCGATCACCACGCGCTGCTGCTGACCACCACTGAGCATGTGCGGGTATTTATTCCAGTAATCTTCGACCGGGTGCAATTTGACCTCTTCCATATCATTGCGGACGCGCTGCTCCCGTTCTTCTTTGCTCCTTACACCCCCGATGATGAGGGGTTCTTCAAGGATGCGTTTTATATTCATGAAAGGCGCAAGGGCTCCGTATGGATCTTGCTGGACATAACCAACCTGCGAGCGATACCACTTCATTTCATTGGAATCCAATTCACTAAGCTTTTTTCCATCAAAAACGATCTCGCCCTTGGTGGGTTGATGAAGCGCCAGGATGGTCTTCATCAGGGTGGACTTTCCACATCCGCTCTCGCCCACCACCGCGATAGCCTCGCCATGACCCAGGTCAAAAGAAACCCCGTCCACGGCGTGCACATAACCGGCATGTCCCAACCCAAACCGTCTCAACTCAAACCAAACCCGCAGATCCTGGACAGATAGTAAGGCATCTGAATGATCGCTATGCACTCTATCAGTGCTCAATTCCTTAACCTCAACAGACATGACATGCTCCTATACTCAAAGAACGGGTACACGTACTCAAAGGACGGGTACACGTGATCACGTATACAACCAGCACTTCACCTTGCGACCATCCTTCTCGATCGTAGGTGGGTCTTGTTCACATTTATCAAAGCGGGAGTGACAGCGCGGTGCAAACCGGCACCTTTCCGGCAGGTTGATCAGGCTGGGCGGCTGACCTTCGATGAAATCCAGCACCTTCTTGCCTCTCAGCGTTGGCACACTCGCCATCAATGCCTTGGAATACGGGTGGAGGGGTTCAGCAAAGAAGCGGGGGGCATCTGCATATTCCACGATCTGCCCGGCATACATCACCGCCACATCATCCGCCAGTTCACTGGAAGTGGCGATGTCATGCGTGATCAGGATGTAACTCGTCCCCAATTCCTTCTTGGTGCGCTTGAGGACATTAAAGATATTCGCCTGGGTCAACACATCCAGGGCGGAAGTGGGCTCATCCAGGATGATCAAATTGGGTGAAGTCACCAGCGCCATGGCAATGGCAACACGCTGTCGCATGCCACCGCTCAGCTCAAAGGCATAGCGGTTCAAGAAACCTTCCGGAACACCAACGTGCTGGAACATGTTCTTGGCCTGCAGCAGGGCTTTTTCTTTATTCACACCCAGGTGGATCATGGCCGGTTCGGCCACCTGGTCACCCACTCGGAGCACCGGGTTCAGGGCATTCATAGCCGCCTGAGGCACCATGGACATACCCACCCAACGAACATTCAGGCGGTATTCTTCATCGTCCAGTGCCATCGTATCCGAGCCTTCCAGCAAAACCTTGCCGCTGTATTTGGACACATTACGTGGCAGAAGGCGCAAAATAGCCTTTGCCAGCGAACTCTTGCCACAACCAGATTCACCCAGGATCACCACGGCCCGGTTGTAATCCAGGGCAAAATCCACGCCGTCCACCGCCTGGACATCGCCCAGGCGGGAGTTGAAATATAGAAACAGCTTTTCTATGCGTAAAAGTTTATTGTCTTGTGTCATCGCGTTATATATCCCTCAATCTAGGATTGAAGATGCGATCCAGTGCGAATCCAAGCATGGCAAAGCCGAAGCCCGTAATCATCAACAATATCGCAGGCTCCAGCACCCAGTAATAGCGCCCTTGGTAGAGCGCTCCATCCGCGAATGCATCATTGATAACTTTTCCCCAGGTAGGCAGGACCGGGTCGCCCAGGCCAAGAACCGCCAAGGAGGCTTCAAGAAATACGAAGGATGGGACGGAGGAGACCAGGGCCGGGATCAACAAGGGAACCATGCGCGGGATCAAGTACGAAAAGATGATGCGTGAACTCGAGGCGCCATACGCACGGGCAGCCTCAATATAGCTTGACTCTTTGGATTGCATGAAAATGGCGCGGTACGTTTTAATCGAACCAGAGAAGATACTCAGGAGGATGGTAACACTCAACATCAGCCAGATGCTGCGCGAGAAGAAGGTGCCCACCATGATCAAAATAGCCAGGAACGGCAGGACCAGGTTCACTTCGGTGATGCGCTGGATCAATTCATCCAACCAACCCCCATACCAGGTGCCGGCGGCGGCGATGACCATCGTCAGCAGGGATGTTCCCAGGGCGGCGAGCAGGCCAAAAGCCAAAGCGATCGGCGTGCCATACAACAAGGGTAAAAGGAGATCGCGGCGATATTTATCGGTTCCCGCAGCTCCAAAGAGTTCTCCATGCAGCACAAATTCAGCGTCAATGGTTGCATCCTTCTCAAAGGTGGTGCCGGCGATCACAAGTTGATACTGGCCTTTTAAAGGTGCCTGTGTCGGGGAGTTGGGATCCACAAAGATGGCCTGCATCACATCTTCGGTTTTGAGTCTTTTCTGAAGCTTTTGATCCTGGGAAAACCGGAAGGTCAGACTGTGGTCTGCCGCCATGTCGGCAATCCGGATCGTTCTGCCATCCGGGGTGATCCAGCTCACGGAAACAAACGAAAATTTCTCTTTAAATTGCGAGGTGAAATAGATCATCAATTCCTGCGGGACACCATCGTAGGCATAATCAAAAGAGTAAGTGATATCCACAGTGGAAATATTCGGGTCGCTGCTGGGGGTGATAGTCTTCAACATACTCCCATCCGTTGAATTCACTTTAAAAGACACCGGTTGTTTCTTGTTCGAAAAATAGTTAAACCAGGCCGGAGCGGCGTATTTCGGGTTTTGATACCAGACCTCCTCCCCTCCCCGCCAGAGACGGACTGCCTCGCCGTATGGAATTGTAACCAGGGCGTAAACGGAAACAGCCAACAGGAAGAGGATGATGACCGATCCCAGGATGGCGGATGGATAACGGAGAAGATCGCGGATGGAATTTCTAAACGCGCTCATTTTGAACCTCCACTGCCAGAACCGACTTTGACGCGTGGATCAACCAGCGCATAAACAAAATCGAGCAGGAAGACTGTGATGGCGAGCAAATAGGCATAAATGATCGTTGATCCAACGATCACCGGGGTGTCAAAAAAACCAATCGCCGAGAAGAGGGTTCTACCCAGGCCGGGCCACAGGAAAACCGTTTCGGTAATTATGAAACCGGTCCACAGCGTGATCAACATCAGGGCAAAAGATGTGATGATGGTTGGCAGTGTGGGGCGGAGAATATAGCGGCGCTCAATATCCCGCGGCGTCAGTCCCTTCGATTTTGCCATCTCCACATAATCTTCGCTGGAGTAGATGAGGAAGAAAGTCCGCCAGTTGTAAATGCTGATGAAAACTGAGCTGATGATCACAGCAGAGGCAGGCAGGATGAGATGCTTGAGCACACTCAGGCCATAATCGAGCGGATTATCTGGTGAGGGCGAATCAACCAGCCCTCCAAAGGGCAGGATCCTGAATATGGCCGCAAAGATGAGGATTAAAAATATGCCATAAAACCAGGGGGGAGCTGCTGATGTCGGTGAAAAGGCGATCATGATCTTATCCCAAAAACTGCCATACTTTCTAGACAGGGAGAGGGCAATATAAACACTTGCAAAGAATAATAACAGACTAGACGATCCAGTTAACAGGAGCGTAGCGGGAAGGCGTTCGAGCAGGATCAGGCGCACTTCCTTGGAACCCTGGTCGCTTTTCATGTTTATGGCGCGGCCCAGGTTCAAAGTGAGGGCATTCTTGAGGTATCTCATGGAGCGTACCGCAAAAGGCTGATTCAGGCCCAGGCGGTTTATCTCGGTTGCGATCTTTGTTTGAATGAGTTGCGCTTTGGCCTCGGTGGACAAGCTGCGGTAGTTAGGGTTCGCCAAAATGGCCTGGGTGGTATTATCGCGGATCTCATTTCGCATGATGGTGTCCACGTATCCGCCCATGTTGGCGATCAAAATGGTCAGGTAAACACCGATGATGACCGTGAACATCATCGAAACAAGTCTGAGCAAAGAATACCTAAAAACGCGATTAAAGGTACTATTTGTGCGTGTTGTTCCTTTAGAAGGGGAAGCGGGCTCTGATGAGATTTTTGTTTCAGAGGTCATATCATTCTCACTGTTCCTATTAAGTATGGAGGGGCAAGGTTTTACCCTTGCCCCTCTTCTTCAACTTAAGGTTGGAGGGGCAAGGTTTTACCCTTGCCCCTTTTTTCAACAAGCAGAACTAAAACTTACGGAACGACCACATAGTCAAGCGATGTGAAGGCAGGGATGGCAACGGGGATAAGAACCGCAGCCGCTTCGATACTGCCAGTGCCAGCCACGAGCTTGGCAGATACATCAGCAGGAATGGTGAGGGTGAATACACCTGCGTCAGCGGTAGCCACGCCAGCGCCAACGTACACGGTCTCGCCCTTGTCATTGTAGAGCAGGAATTTTATCTCTTTGACGTCGGCTGTCGGGTACGCATCGCCTGTGTTCCTATTGGTGAGGGCAACGGTAAAGACGGTTTCTTCACCAATCTTGACCTGGGCAGGGCCGTCCAGTGCGGCTTCACCCATGGGGGCTATACCAAATCTGGACCAGCGGTCAGCCAGGTCGGGAAATTCGGGGTTGTTCTTGACCGAGGCGGTGAAACCGTTGAGATCGACAGCGTCCAGGTAGTAAGGACCACTGCCATCCCAGAAGTGACCCTTGGCTGTATACCAGGCCTTGAGGGCTGCATAGCGGGCAGTTGCATCTGCAGCGGTGATGTAGGCGCTCATGGTGGGCGCATACGGGATGGTAACCTCGGCAATAGCCTGGTCAAGGTACTTGGTCAGGATTTCCAGGCTCGGACCGCCAATGAAGCTCATCCATTCAACTTCCTTCAGATCAGCCTTTCCGGTGGACCAGGCCAGTTCGCCAGCGCCATCGGCCATGTTACCCACGGCAATGGCTTGCCAGGGGGCATCGCCATAACCATAAGCCATAGAAGGCCACCAGCAAGTGACATCCAGCTCTGCATCGGCATAGTAGTTGTCATCATACGTGGCGATCGTCAGGGGGTCGGTTGAGACGATCTGGACACCCTTGAAGTGGCTCAGGAAGGCATCGAAGTTTCCGACAGTATCTGCATCGTAGATGGCAGCTTCTTCTTTACTGCGATCAAATTTCATGATCATGCCCATGACAAAGTCAGCCACAGACACGAAACTGCCATCATGCCACTTGACGGTTGTGAACAGATCAGCCGGGTAGTAAACTACAGATTTTGTCTTGGCGGTCAGGCCATCGGGGAACTTCTCGCCAGCGGTGATGAACACCTGGTTGGCAGCATCCCAGTCAACCCAGGCATCTGCGGGAACGGTGATCGTGTCCTCAAAGGACAGGTTCACCCAGTCGAGGTTCGTGCCAACGGGCAGGCCAGTCTGAATGACTACATCCGCACCCTCAGCGCGCAGCGGCCAGACCAGACCAGTGTAAGGATCGGGCATGAAACCACGGCTGGAGGTAGCATTCTGTATCCAGGCACTTCCGACCCAGTTGGCGCCGTCGACCGGATTCCAGGGATCGGTGAAAAAGGTATCGGTGGAGCCATTCTTTACCACGCCACCTTCCACGCCTGCGAAGCGCAGGTTGTAGGGACCCATGAAAGTGGTCTCAACACCCGCACCCACATCCGCACTGACCTCAAGGTCACAGTTGAAGGGTGCATAGGTTTGCAGGTCAACGATCCAGGTCTGCAGAGAATCCTGCAAGGCAAGCGGCAGAGCCTCGACCATCAGGTCATGGCGTTCCTGAAGGGTCAGGAAGTTGCCATTCGCCAGGTCATCGCCGACCTGTTGGAAGACAGGATCGGGCACATTATCAAGGAACAGCGGGATGCCCTGGGCACTGCTGGGCAGGTACATTTCCTGGAAGATGCTCTTCTCGTCGCGGTTCAAGCCACTGGAGCCCCAACCGGCTGTGTATATATTCCACAGGCCGTCAGTTGGTGTAGAGCCGATCCACAGGGGAGAGAGCTCGGAGGATTTCTTTTCCTGCCGTTCGATGGTGAAGCCAACAGCTTCCATCTGGGTGGCAAAGTAGTTGCCCATGACCAGGCGGGTACCGTCACCATCGTTGCGGATCAGGAAGATGAGCGAAACGGGCGCGCCATTGAACATGAATTTTCCATCTGCGCCCACGGTAGCACCCATGGCTTCCATTTCAGTAACGATGATTTCCTTGCCCTTGTCGAAGTTGTAAGCGTAATAAGCTTCGAGGCCGCGGGCGACTTCGATAATACCGGTGTAATCCACCAGTTGAGTCGTCAGCGGTAAGAATTTTGGCAGGGCGCCGCCAGCAAAGACTTCCTGGTTGATGTAGTTGCGGTCAATAAGCCAGTTGGTCGCCTCGCGGATCTTGCGATTCGAGAAGGGGTTCAACCTGGTGGTGTCTGTGAAGACAGCCGGGTTGTAGATCATATCGTAGTAGGTTCCATACGACTGTGTGTAGCACAAATTGGCAGCCTTAATATCGGCAAGCTTGTCAGCAGCCAGACCATAGCTGAAAAGGTCAACGGCTCCCGCGCCGATCTGTGTAATGGCTGATTCCCTATCGACAACTGAATAATCGATCTCGTCCAGCCAGCCGCCGTGGCGGGTTGTAGGTGGTTCGGTCGGGACAGCGGTCGGGGCTTCGGTCGGTGCTACGGTCACGGCAGGGGGTTGGGTAGCAACGGCCGTCGGCTCAGGCGTAGGCGTTGGGCCGCAGGCTCCCAGTACCATGCTGGCGATAAGCAGCACGCCGAGAACTAGAATTAAGCGTTTTTGTAACATTGTCTTTCTCCTCCAAAGAATATATGGTTTGAACAGAGTAGGGTGAAATACAAAAAACTAGCAAGTCGAGGTCTCTTCCTGAAGCATCACCTCCTTTGCATAGATTTGCCTTTATCCCCGGCTGTCAGAGCATTGATCCATTTGCCAGGGAGGACTATAAAGAAGATTAGCACAAGATAAATAAAAAGTCAAGTGTGCGCGTTGGCACATTGGCAAATCCCAGAGAAACGATTCTGTAAGCGGGGCTTCTTCGTTCGCAACAAATCCCACCGAACTGCATCTAAACCACAGCCCCAATTCCGGTATAATCCCACCGAAATTATCTATAACATTGTCATTGCATGCCTGTGAAACGTGTTATCAAGGACTCGATCGCGGACGTGACCCTGCAATTCGTCCTGATCCGTCCGAAGGACTACGACGTGATCGCCACCATGAACCTGAACGGTGATTACATCTCGGACGCGCTGGCGGCTCAGGTGGGCGAGATCGGCATCGCGCCGGGGGCCAACATCAACTAGAGACCGGTCACGCCATTTCGAAGCCACACACGGCACCGCGCCCAAGTATGCCGACCTGGATAAGGTCAATCCCGGCTCGGTCATTCTCTCCGGCGAGATGATGCTCCGTTACATGGGCTGGATGGAAGCCGCTGATTTGATCGTCAAAGGCATGGAGGGGGCAATCGCGGCGAAGACCGTCACCTATGATTTTGCCCGCCTGATGGATGGCGCGACGGAAGTAAAGTGCTCAGAGTTTGGGAATGCGATCATCAATCATATGAACTAGGGTAATGAAGGGCGCCTGTTGCACCAGGATGCAAAATACGGTAAGATAATGGCAGGAGCAATGCCATGCCGGTCAAAATCAAACGTTTGTTGAAAGAATTAAAGGATGGGCTGGTCCGCATTTATGGGGACAGGCTGAGGGGCCTATACCTGTACGGTTCCTACGCGCGCGGGGATGCGCAGGCTGAATCGGATGTGGATGTGATGATTTTGCTGAACGATTATAAGGATTACTGGGAAGAAATTAATCGGACTAGTGAGCTAATCCAGGCTGTTTCGCTGGAATACGAAGTGAGCGTGAGCCGCATTTTCATGACCGAAGAAAAATGGAAGCAATCTGACACTCTATTGCTTAGAAACATTCACCGAGAGGGTCAACCGGCATGAAAGAACGTACTAGAAAATTGCTTGCCAAAGCATTAGACTCGATCGAAGGGGCGGATGCTTTACTAGCAATTGATAAAGTGGAAATAGCGGCGAGCCGTGCTTATTATGCGATGTTTTATATTGCCGAGGCGCTTCTCGGCGAGAAAGACATGCAGTTCAGCCAACATGGTCAAGTGATTGCTGCATATGGTAAGCATTTCGCAAAAACAAAGGAACTCGACCCAAAATATCACCGTTGGCTGATGGATTCCTTCGATACCCGTATCACTGGCGATTATGACGTGGATAGTAGTATCAGTACCTTCATTGCTGCAGAACTGATCAGCCAGGCACGGGAATTCTTGGAAACCGCGCAGACCTATCTCCAACGGCAGTGACAAAGAGTTGGAATAGCATAACGGCCTGCCGGAAATGGCAGGCCGTTTTCCACTCTTCACTGATAACTGAAAACTGATTACTGGTACTTTACGGCGTCGGTGTCACTTCAGGCGTGGCGGTGGCCGAGAGCGCCTTCGCCTCGTCAGCCGTATTCGGCATACCGGCCATGATCCAGCGGGTCAGCATGTCAATGTATTCCGGCTTGAGCAGTTTGGTCTGCGGCATCTGGTGGATGATGACCTCGCCCTTGTCATCCTTGATCTCCGTGCCGTTGAGCACCTGGATCATGATGCTGTTCATGTCGCCCGCCACCATCACCGGCGTGTTGTCGCCCGTGTTCAGCATATCCTCGTAAGTACCCATCAGGTAGTTGTTATTTTTCTTGCCAGCGCGGTGACAGGAGAGGCAATAGCGTTTGGTCAGCGGCTGGATGTGCACTTCGTAGGATGGCACCTCACCTGCCGCCAGCGCCGGGATGGCAGAGGCCGCGGCTGCCTCAGGTGGTAGTTCGGCGCGGTCGTCCCAGGTGTAGCGCAGAAAGGTTACGATGTAATCAATCTCACCCGGCGAGAGTTCGCCGCCGTAAGCGCGGCCAAAAGGTGGCATGGCATGTTCTTTTTCCTGTTGGCCGTAGGCGACGATGTTGGCGAGGGTCTCATCGGTAAAAGTGTACATGAGGTCTTTCGTGTTGATGGGGGCAAGTACGACGCCATCGAAGCCCTCCACACCTTTCACTTCCCCGCCCTCCCCGTCCGCGCCGTGACACTCGACGCAGTTGACCGAATACAGGTCCTGGCCGGCGACGATCTGTTCGCTAAGCGTGCCAGCCACCGCGACCTCGGCCTGCGGAGGCGTGGCGACAAAGGCCACCACCGTCAGCACCACGATGCCCACCACGGCGATGCCCATCACCATCAGGGCGAACTTGCGCCGGGTGTAATATCGCTTCGGATTTCTATCCAGGAACGGCAGCAGGAGCAGCACGAGGATCACAATGCCGGGGATAATGGTCGTTCCCAGCCATTCCAGGTTGCCGGGAAAATACTTGAGCATCTGGAACAGGAACATGAAATACCATTCCGGGCGCGGGATGTAGGAGGTGTCGCTCGGGTCGGCTTTGGGTTCGCCGGGCACGCCGATAAAAGTCGCCAGCAGAATGAGGATAACGAAGATGGCGAACGAGACCAGCAGGTCCTTGTAGATGCTATCGGGCCAGAAGCGCTCGCCTTTCTGCAAGGCGGCCTTGTATTTTTCGAGGATGGATTTCTTGTGCTCTTCTTTCATAGCTAGTCATCCTTGGTCGGGAACTCGGACTCGCCGTGCTTGATGATCAGATACAAATGAACCCCGATCAGTCCGGCCAGCGCCGCCGGGAAGATCCAGATGTGGGCCGAGAAGAACCGGCTGAGGGTCAGCGCAGAGATATCGCTGCCGCCGCGCAGCACTTTCAGGATGAAGTCGCCCAGGGCGGGCACCGTTCCGGCAATGGAGGTGCCGACGGTAGTCGCCCAATAGGATTTTTGATTGAAGGGCAGCAGATAGCCGGTGAAGCCCATGCCCAGGGTGCAAATCAGCAGGCCCACGCCGATCATCCAGGTCAGCTCGCGCGGGTACTTGTACGAGGCGGTCACGAAGACGCGTACCATGTGGATGAAAACCACCAGCACCATCAGCGAGGAACCCCAGTGATGGATGCCGCGGATCAGCCAGCCGAAAGCCATGCCGTTCATGATGTATTGGATGCTGTCGTAGGCGTGGTCGGGCGAGGGCGTGTAGTACATGGTCAGGAGGATGCCGGTCACGCCCTGTAGCAGGAACAGGAACAGGCTGGCGCTGCCGAGCGTGTTCCACCAGTTGCCCTTGGGTTCGGGACGGTCGAGAACCGCTTTGTAGATGCCGTTCAAGCCGAGACGTTCATCCAGCCAGGAAAATATCTTTTTCCACATGGTTATCCTTCCAGGAAGTGAATGAACAGCGTACCGTCCTCGACCTTGACCTGGTCGCCGGAAAAGCTATCCAGCGGGCGGGGCGGCGGACCGCCCAGCACCTCGCCGTTGATGCCGAACTGCGCGTCGTGGCAGGGGCAGATGTATTCCTGCCGATCTTCTTTCCAGCTAACTCGACAGGACAGGTGTGTGCATATATTGGAAAGCACGAGCACGTCGATATCCGATCTCTTCAGTACGAACATGCCGTAACTGTTGGCTGTCTTTTCCCAACCGTTGACCTTGCTGCGAGTGAAGGTGACCAGCGCTGGCTTGCCGATCTCGAATTTCTCCAGTTTCCCCAGCGGGATCCAGGCATCGGTCTTGGGGGCCTTGATCGCCGGGTCAACCAGATAGTCTATGGCCGGCAAGCCGATGACCGCGCCCATGATCGTGCCCAGCGCCGCTGTCGTCAACTTGACGAAGTCGCGCCGGCTGATATGATGGTAGCTAACTGCGCTACCATGATGGGAACCTGCCATGCTTACCTCCTGGAGGGCGGAGTTCAGTCCGCTCACAGAATTTGTTGTAAAATAAAGTACCTGTGTTCTTGCAAGTATTGTGCCAGTGTCTGAATTTTACCGTAAAAGCGATTGGAATCCGACGACCCCGGTCGTCGTCCCGAAGTCGGAGACTTCGGAATCCGGCTTATGCTACGATTATGGTAGCTGCTGGAGCAGCAGCTACCATTATAAGGATGTTTCATCCTTCCCCAAGAGGATGTCTGGAACGAATAATCCATGAGCATTGTCACTTTTCTCCACGCAATAGCACAGGGATAATAAACGGAGTCCCAAAATATTCTGTATGTAAGGAGGCGTAGATGGGCCTAAAAAGGAACGTTGGCCTGATTGAAGGTCTGCGATACCAGGGCAAAGGGCCAATGCTGGCCTGGATCCTGCACCGTGTCAGCGGCCTGGGCATCGTGCTCTTCGTTGCGCTCCACATCCTGGCGTCTTTCCTCAGCCAGCAATTCGGCAGCGATCTCGGCGTCTTCATTAATACGATTTACGAGAACTGGATCTTCCAGATTTTCATCTTCTTCTGCGCCCTGTTCCATGCCATCAACGGCCTGCGCATCGTACTCCTGGACCTGTGGCCGAAACTGCTCGAATACCAGCGTGAGGCCATCTGGCTGGAGTGGTTCGTCTTCCTGCCCGTCTTCGGCATGGCCGTCTTCATCCTGGTCCGCAGCGGACTGGCCGGTTAGGAGGCACGGATGAGATCAAGAACTGCTCCTCAGCGCGGCTTCAGCCTCGATTATTTGATGTGGCTATTCACGCGCATTTCTGCCCTGACGATGTACTTGTTCGTCTTCACCGGCATCGCAGCCGCCCTGGTGATGGGCGCACGCCAACAAATGGACGTGGTGGCCCTGCTACGCTGGGGCTACATGCCAAACCCATTCCACATCCAAAGCACCGATGTGATTGACACTGCGCTCTATGACAACGGTTTCTGGAAAGTCATGGGCACTCTTTTCATCTTGTTCGCTGGCACACATGGCCTGAACGGCCTGCGCGTGGTACTCGAAGATTATCTCAACCCGACATGGGGTCGTGTTCTGCTGCGCGGCCTGGTATTCCTGATCTGGCTTTTCATGATCATCGTCGGTATCTACGTGCTGACCGCATCATTTACTGCGTAGGAGTGGCGATATGAAAACCCATCAATTCGAAGTCCTCATTGTCGGCGCAGGCGGGGCGGGCCTGATGGCCGGCCTGTACGCCTCTAAAACAGCCAAGACGGCCGTCATCAGCAAACTCTACCCGACCCGCTCGCACACCGGCACGGCGCAGGGCGGCATCGGCGCGGCGCTGGGAAACACAGAAGAAGATCACCCCGAATGGCACACATATGACACGGTCAAAGGCAGCGACTATCTGGGAGACCAGGATGCCATCGAATTCATGTGCTTCGAGGCCGTGGAGGCCATTTACGAACTGGAACACATGGGCCTGCCCTTCGACCGGACGCCTGACGGCAAAATCTCCCAGCGTCCCTTCGGCGGACACACCAATAACGTCACCGGCAAACCTGTGCGGCGCGCCTGTCACGCCGCTGACCGCACCGGTCACATGATCTTGCAGACGCTCTACCAGCAGTGCATCAAGAACAACGTCACTTTTTACGACGAATTCCAGGTCGTTGACCTGTTGATGGCTAACGGCACCGCCGCAGGCGTGGTGGCGGTGGAACTCGCCACCGGCGAGATGCACGTTTTCCACGCCAAGGCGGTCATAATTGCCACCGGCGGGCACGGGCGCATCTGGGAGATCACCTCCAACGCCTATGCCTACACCGGCGACGGAATCTCGATCACCTTGCGGCGCGGCATCCCCGCCGAGGATATGGAATTCTTCCAATTCCATCCCACCGGCATTTATAAACTCGGCATCCTGATCACCGAGGGCGTGCGCGGCGATGGCGGCGTGCTCATCAACGGCAAGGGTGAGCGCTTCATGGAAAAATACGCTCCCACGGCGAAAGATCTGGCCTCGCGGGATGTCATTAGCCGCGCCATCTATCTGGAAATCCGCGAGGGACGCGGCGTCAACGGCCAGAACTACATGTACCTGGACGTGCGCCCGGAGACCGTCAACAAGTATGCCGCCATTGACGGTCGCAAGCGGCCCGACGGCTCCCCTCTCGTCGTCACCGGCGAGGAGATCCTGGCCAAGCTGCCCGACATCGTGGATTTCTGCCGCGTCTACCTGGGTGTGGACCCGATCACCCAGCCGATGCCCATCCAACCGACCGCGCACTACACGATGGGCGGCATCCCAACCAACAAATACGGCGAGGTTGTGATTGACGAGAAGAACACCGTCCTGCCTGGTTTGTACGCGGCGGGCGAGGTGGCCTGTGTCTCGGTGCACGGCGCGAACCGCCTCGGCACCAACTCGCTGCTGGATTTGGTCGTCTTTGGCAAGCACGCTGGTCTGCGCGCTGCTGAGTTCGCCAAGGGTGCCTCCTTCCAGCCCCTGCCCGCCGACCCGACCGGGTTCGCCCGCGCCCAGTTCGAGAGCATCCTGCACGCCGACGGCAAGGAAAACACCTTCGACATCTCTACTGAGATGAAGAAAGTGATGTTCGACGAGATGGGCATCTTCCGCTCCGGCAATGGGATGCAGCACGCCCTGGAGGTCGTCCGCGAATTGAAGGAACGCTACAAGCACGTGAGCGTGACAGATACCGGCAAGATCTTTAACATGGAACTGATCAATGTATGGGAACTGGGCAACCTGCTCGACCTGGCAGAGGTCACCACCGTCTCGGCCATTGCCCGTACCGAGAGCCGCGGCGGCCATTCCCGCGAGGATTACCCGGAACGCGACGACAAGAAGTGGCTCAAACACACCCTGGCCTGGGTGCGTGAGAACGGCAAGATTGACCTGAAATACAAGCCGGTCGTCATCACCAAATACGAGCCGAAGGTGAGAACTTACTAGAAGAGGTCACCATGCAGGTAACGATAAAAATCTTCCGCTACAACCCTGAAAAGGACAAGAAGCCTCATCACGCCACCTACAAACTGGAGGCCGTCGAGACCGACCGCGTGCTCGACTTGCTCGAAAAGGTCAAAGGTTACCAGGACGGGACGCTTTCCTTCCGCCGCTCGTGCGCGCATGGCATTTGCGGCTCGGATGCGATGCGCATCAACGGCTTCAACCGCCTGGCGTGCAAGACCCTCGTCCGCGATGTCGGCACGCGGATCACAGTCGAACCCATCCTCGGCCTGCGCGTCATCAAGGACCTGATCGTGGACATGGAGCCGTTCTTCGAGAACTACCGCTCCGTCAAGCCCTGGTTCATCAACGACGAACCTGAACCGGCGCAGGAACGCTACCAGAGTCCCGAAGACCGCGAGCGCTTCGACGACACCACCAAGTGCATCCTGTGCGCCTGCTGCACCACCTCCTGCCCATCCTTCTGGGCCAACGACCATTACCTCGGCCCGGCGGCTATCGTCGCGGCGCATCGCTTCATCTTTGACAGCCGCGACCGCGCCGCAGCCGAGCGTCTGAAAATCCTGAACGACGTGTCCGGCGTCTACCGCTGCCACACCATCTTCAACTGCACCCTGGCCTGCCCGCGCGAAATCCAGATCACCAAGGCCATCGGCGAGGTCAAAGCGGCCATTGCGACGGGAAGTCTGAAGTAACCTGCGGCGACAGACACCCGATGTCTTGAAGACACCGGGTGTCTCTCTTTTCCCTAACGTGTGACTTCGTAGATAACCGAGGCGAGTATGAAAATCCAAGATGTCCCCTTCTGTTTTACCGATTGGAGCCAGATCAAGCCCAGCGAGCACCCCGGCGAGACCGGGATGGCGCTTTGGCGGACGCTGGAAATCGGCAACCTCCGCGTCCGCATGGTCGAATACTCGCCAGGGTATATAGCCAATCACTGGTGCAATCACGGGCATGTTCTCCTCGTTCTGGATGGAGAACTGGTCACCGAACTCAAAGACGGCAGGGTGTTCACACTCACCCCAGGGACAAGTTATGAAGTCGCCGATGATGTTGCCCCTCACCGTTCCCATACAGAAACGGGAGCAAAGTTGTTTATCGTGGACTGATACAATCAGCGTATGAATCGCATCATCGGCGTCATCCTCATCGTCATCTCTGCCGCCTCGTTTGGGACGCTGGCCATCTTTGGACGCTACGCTTACGCCGCCGGGCTGGATACCTTCACCCTGCTCTTTCTGCGTTTCACCTTTTCCACACTTCTGATGGCGGTACTACTCGTATTCCGCCGCGAATCCTTGCCGCGTGGCGGGACGCTCGGCCGCCTGGTCGGGATGGGGGCGCTCGGCTACGTCGGACAATCCTTCTCCTACCTGACCGCTATCAAATACGCCTCGGCGGGATTGGTGGCCCTGCTCCTCTATCTCTACCCGACTTTCGTCGCCGTCCTATCCATCATCTTCCTCAAAGAGAAAATCAACCGCGTCAAGATCATCGCCCTCGGACTGGCTACCCTCGGCGCGGCCCTGACCGCAAATCCACAGGGTGGCCAGTGGACAGGCATCCTGCTGGCGCTGTCCGCCGCGGCGATTTACTCCGTCTATATCATCGTCGGGACGGGCGTGATGCAGCAGGTCTCTGCCGTGCAATCTTCCACGGTCATCTTTGCATCGGCGGGCATCGTCTACGGCGCGCTAACGGCCGTCAACGGTCCACACTGGCCAATCACGAGCGCAGGCTGGCTGGCCCTCGCCGCTGTGACTCTCATCGCCACAGTCATTCCGGTCGCGACCTTCCTGGCTGGACTCAAACGCATTGGACCGACAGACGCCTCGATGCTTTCCACCCTCGAGCCGATCGTCACAGTATTGCTGGCCGCGTTGCTCTTCGGCGAGTCTCTCCCGCCCGTATCCCTGCTGGGCGGCGGGTTGATCCTGGCTGCGGTTCTCCTGCTCACGCGCGGCGAACTACGCCAGAGCAGAACGCCAGAACATCCATAAACACCCCCACCATCTTCTCCAAGTTGATCTCCTCCGCCGCGATGCGGTAGGATTCTGCGCCCATTGCCCGCAAGCGTGGAACGTCGGTGAGTGCCGCGCGGAGTGCATCTTTCAGCGCGCCGGGATCGTCCGATGGAATCTGCCAGCCGTTGGCGGGACGGACGAGATCGTCATTGGTGCCATCGCCCTGGCCCATGACGACTGGCAAGCCGTAGGACATGGCCTCCTGCACCGCCAGTCCGCCCGTTCCGGGCAGGACGAACAGGTCCGCGGCGGCGAAGTAAGGAGCAAGTTCATCCTTGAATTTCGGGCCGACGAATTCGGCGCGCGGGTAAACTATCTTTGCCAGGCTCTCTAGATTCTCACGCTCCGGCCCCTCGCCGACGATAACCAGGCGCGGCTGCAGCGTCTCTGGCAAGGAGGCGCAACCGCGCAGCAGATCGTCCACGCGCTTGCGGGTCTGGAGGCGACCGACGAATAGCACGGTTGCTCTTCCGTCAAAGGCAGGGGGGCGCGGGGGCAGGGGAGCAGAGGGACGCGGGGTGGAGGCATTCGGGGCAACGAAAATCCTGTCGGGGGGGAAGCCGAGGGCGGTGTACTCGTCCGCGCCGCGGCGGCTGTATGTGACAAGTGCGTCGAAGCAACCCAGGAAACGCAAACGCCCCTTTTGGCGCACAGCGGATAAGGGTCCCAAAAGTGGCTGCGCACCCAATCCCCAGCCAATCACAGGAACCTTCATCCGCTTCGCCCAGCTCAAAGCCGCGGGGGTCGAAAGGTATCGCGGATTGGCTTCCACGATGAGCGCGTCCGGATGCCAGTCGTTCAACCATTCGACCAAGCCGCGTTGGTAACATAGATAAAGGGGGCCGCGTAAGAGATGGAGGTTGCGAGCGGGGAAGTGACGAGACACGAGTAATGAGTCTGTGATTGCGATGGCTTCATCGGGGCGCGGCACGCCGGCAAACACACCCAGGCCGCCGTCGCAGGCCGCGGCCAGGGCGTCGAAGAAGGGGACGCGGTAGAGCGGCAGGACGCGCTGCTGGACTCCTAACCGGCCAGGAAAGCGAGTTGTCACGCGATCCATCTCCAATCCAAGAAACCCATTACCAGGAAAATCTGCAAACCGATCGAGACCGACCAGAGAACCATCCGCAAAATGCGGTTACGATAACTACCGTTAATAACAGGAGCTAACTGCGCTACTATTATAAACGCAGGGAACAAGGTCAGGAAGTAACGGCAAAAGCTATCCAACAGGTGGGGCGGCGTGCCGCGCATAAAAAATAGGCACAAGGTCAGGAAGTTGTAAAGTGAAAGGCCTGGATCGAGGCGAAACAGGCCAACGATCAGAAGCCCCAACATCACGATGAAAAGTGATAGGTCAACGTAGTCAACGAAGACACGCTGCCCGCCGACCAGCCTTTGCAGGAACAGCCCGAAGCCCGTCCACGGCGCGACCGTGCGGATGCCCCAATGCATTTCGAGCGTAGCTGGGATGGAACCCCAACCGGCCAACCGCAGCCAGAGGGTATAAGCGGCGAAGGTCAGGGCAGGAAGGAAGACCGCTAGCCAATCTGGCTTTCTTAACTTATTAACACAAAGGGTCACAAAGGAGAGAATCAGCACTTTTCTTTGTGTTCCACCTGCCCCAGTTCTTTGGGGGGCGTATACTTCGTGGTGAATCTTGAACAGTCTCCTAAAGCTGCAGGCAGTCAGAAAGGCCCACAGCAATACAATGCTCATCAGCGCGCCTTGCAAGCGGCAGAGTGTCGCCAGCGCGGCGAGCAAACCGGCCGCCAGCCACTTTCTACGCCGAGCGAAAAGCCAAGCTGCCAGCGTTAACGCCAAGAAGAGCGAATCGGTGTAGGCAGTAAAAAGGAAGAAGGAAGAAGGGAAAAGGATAAGGAAAAAGGTTGCCTGGAGGGCAGTTTCTTTGTCCCTTCCTTCGCCAAGGGCAACCTCGTAGAACAGGAGCAGCGCGAGCAGGCAAGCCAGGTTGGATATGATCAGCGCCGCAAGCAGGTAATTTCCGGTCAGAGCGCCCAGGCCGCGCACCAACCAGGGATAGAGCGGCATGAAGACGAACGTGCCGTCCTGGGGGCTATAACCGAAAGCGGCGATCTTGAGGTACCAGACCGTATCCCAGCGGAACCAGACGTTGACCAGTGCGTGAGAGACCGCGCCCTGCTTGAGAAGCGTGGCGGCAGCCTCATAGACCGGCCCGCCGGATAACGGCTCTGGATCCGGGCCGGAGGCTTCGAGGACGCCCAGGAGCGAATACAGGATGCGGAAGAACAAGAACAGGATAAGGATCGTCGTCCATTCATTTTTCCAGGAGAACCGCTTCCGCATATTATTTTCCCCCGCACAAATCACTTGTATTCCGCTGATAGATGACCGCCACCTCGTCACGGTAGACCGGACACCAGGCCTGAGAGGCCTCCAGCGCGGCCAGCAGGCGCGGCTGCTCGCTCTTCGAGACCATCAGCAGGTTGACCTCCGCCTCGTCCAGAAGCGCCTGCCAGTTCCACTCGCCGCTGTTGATCGCCCGGTATTGTTCCCATTGTTCCACCGGGAAGACCTCGAAACGGGTGTCTATCCAGGTCGGACGGGAGGGCAAGGCGAATTCGAGGTAACTCGAAAAGCCGATTTCGCTCCACAGCGGGCCGGGCAATTCGGGGTGCCCCTCCAGCCATTCCACCGCCTGGACAGGCGTATCTTCGAGCGGAGTTGGAGCCTTGTCCCACCAGCCCTCGCGCAGGCCTGGCAGCACAGCCAGAGGCATGACGATGAACAGGATCGCCAGCGAGAAATCTAATGCTGGAATTCCACCCCGGCGCGGTCGGTCCAGCCATCTTTGGCCCCATTCGGCCAGCAAAGAAGCTGTCAGTATAGTCAAGATCAAGACGAACCAGATGACGTACCGCTCGCCCCATAGTGCAAGCAGGCCAAAGCCTAGGAACCAAACCCATTCCAGGCGGGAGAGCTTGCGCGGCAAGAAAGCCGCCAGAAAGGGAAAAGCCAGCAGCCAGATGAAAAACAGGTTCATCTGCCAGCCAGTGTTAACCGGTGGACTCCACTCCACGCTGAACACCTGGCTGGAGGGGGCGCTCAAGGAGGTAACCACGTACGTCCACGCGCCGAAGCCGCGCGGGTTGACCAGGGTCACAGGGAGCGAGGCTCCCAGCGCCAGAACAAGCTCTTTGCGATTACCCGCGCCGAAGACCAGCGCGGCTCCTGCCAACAGAAATAGCATGACAAACGAGCCGTGCAGGTTGACCCACAGCAAGCTGGCAACCGGCAGCAGCCAGGCCATTTTTCCTTCCCCTTGCTGCCAACGGTACAATGCCCACAACGCGAGCGCAAAAAGCGGGTAAGCAAAAATCTGCGGGCGCATGGACCAGTTGCTGCTGGAAACCAACGCAGCCAACAGGGTCAGCAGGCTGGCCAGCTTCGCGCCACTACCAGCCCGGCGCGCCAGGCGCCAGATCAGCGCGTAGGCCAGGGCGAGGCATACTCCGCGTGCCAGCACCGTCAACGGGAGGCCGCCGGCGCGGTAGAGCAGCCAGAAAAGCACCGCCGAGAGCCAGGAGTGATAGACCAACAGCGAGCCAACCTGGGTGGTACTCAAGGCGTCAACGGTAGGAACTGCGCCAGACTGCAACGTGTCCCGCCCGATGCGCACATACCACCAGTAATCGTTGGGGGTGACCGGCAATAAGAAAGCGATCATCAGGATGAAGAACAAAACCAGGCCCAGGTAGAGCCAATCCCCACTGTTTTTCGAGAGAAGAACAGGGCTTTTTTGCATTCTCAAGCACTCTCCCTCACCCCCTCTCCTCTCGAAGCACCCCCGGAGGGGGCAAGCGGGAGAGGGGCAGGGGTGAGGGGTTTCGGTTTTGAAATGAGGTAAGCCTTCCATTCCAGTGCTTCCAGCGAAGGCACCGGCGGATAACCAGGCTTCATCCAGTAAATCTGATACCCGGCGGCAGTCAGCGTCTCCCAGGCAACCCGGCTGGATTCCGGTCCGTGCAATTCCATCAGCATCAGCGGGCGCGCCTCGGCCAACACCCGGCGCATCCCCGGCAGCGCCAGTACCTCCCCACCCTCGATGTCCATTTTGATGACCTGCGGAGGGGGATTGCCCTGGCCATAAACGAACTCGTCCAGTGAGATTCCCGGAACGGTAATTGACGACGCGTACTGGCCTGCGCGTCCAGCCGACCCTTCGGCCTTGCCCATGCCCCCCGATTCGTGCACCAGGAAGCGGATGGGGGCCGAGCCTGTTCCCACCGCCCCGGCGACGACCGTCACCCGCGCCTCCATAACGTTATATCCAATGTTGGCGCGCAGCCGCTCGACGTTGGACGGCAGGGCTTCGAAGGCGAAAACATGCCCCGTCTCGCCGACGACACACGCCAGCAGCAAAGTCACGTAGCCGATATTCGCGCCGGTGTCGTAGGCAACCATGCCAGGCTCGACCAGATCGCGCAAGGCTGCTTCCAATTCAGGTTCATAAGTACCCAGCCAGTAATCCTTCTCGGTCTGCATGTCGAGCAGGAGCGTGAACCCGGCCAGGCCGCCCGCCGCGACTTTGACAGGGGTCAATCCGGTTGGAGCAGCCTTATTCAGCGAGCCGCGTATCCAGCGCGCCAAGGGGCCGATCTTGTAGATGGCCTGTTTGACAGGTGTTGGCAAAATCCGGGCGGTAACAGCAGAGAGAGAAAGTAGAGGTTTAGTCATCGGTCGCCAATGATCAGTTACCAGTTATCAGTGAACAGTTGCCAGTCTAAAAACCGATTACTGATGACTGATTACTGGTTATACGTGTGGCGCATTCCAGGCCGGAGATTTATGCACATGCACGACTTTCCACACGCCGTTTAACTTGACCATCACGCGGCTTTCGTTGTGGGAAGCCACGCTCACGCCACCGGGCAGCGCGGTGCTGACCAACAGCGTGTAACTGGCAATAGCAGCATCTCCGTAGCGCTGAATATGCAGGTTCGAGAGGTCAAGGCGGGTCGGCGCGGGGACTTCCTCATCCTTCTCCGCGCCGAAGACCGTGCCCTGCTTTGCATTGGCCGTCATCATGAAATCGTGGAACGGAATGCCGTCAATGCGGTGCGGCGTGACCCACCACTCGTAGAGTGTCAGGTCTTCGGCGGTGGTCTCATGATAAGTTTTTAGGTCATTTTCTTGAATGGATTGCAAATGCTTTTGCAGAAAAGCAAGGATTTCAGGATCGTTCATAGCAATACCTCCAGGTATTTATCAACCATCCTCTCTAACGAAAACGCCTCCACGGCGCGCGCCCGCGCCGCGTCCTGGTAGCGCGGCATATCCTGAAGAATTTGCGCCGCAGCCGCAGCCAGGCCGGGCAGGTCGGGTGGGTCAATTCGCCATGGGTTGCCCCCGTAAGGCACCAGGCGGCCGGCATCGCCGGTCACCAGCTCCGGCAAAGCGCCGGTGCTGAAGGCCACGACCGGCAGGCCGCAGGCCAGCGCCTCGATGACCGAATTCGGGCAGGCCGAGTTCAGGTCAGCCGAGAAGAGCAGGTGCGCCGAGTTGTCAATCTCAGGGATACGCTCGCCGGGCACGGTCCCCGCCCAAAGGATGGGGGCGCGACTGTGGGTCTGCCAGACAGACTGCAGGTCCGCGGAGAGGCGGCCCACGATCATCAATTCCATCGGGAACTCATGCTTCTCAGTCAACAACTCCGCCAGCCGGACAGCCCATTCCAATCCCAGATCATACCCGCCGCCCAGGCTGCCTTCCACGATCAACAATCGGTATTTTTCGAGCGTAGTGGCGACTTTAGTCGCTGGTGAATATAACTGCAAATCCACGCCGTTGTGGATGACGGTGCTCGGCGCGATCCCCGCGCCGAACCTGTCCTCCCACCAGCCGCGCACGAACTCGGACTGGTAGACGATCCGGCTGGCGATTCGAGCGCGGACGAAGGCCAGCAGCCGGTTGCCGTACTCGGCGCGCAGGTAGTGACGCCAGCCCGTGCGCCGCTGGCGGTGGATCCAGTTGATCCCGTCCAGCCGCTGGAGGATGGGAATGCCGCGCTGTTTGGCCCGCCACAACCCCAATAGCTGGCGCGTGCCGCCGGTCAGCAGCACGGCCTCGTAAGGCATGTCGCCGAGAGCGTAACAGACCTCCACGCTCCGCCGCGCCAATCCCACGGCGAGTTTGCGCTGGAAGGAGGTGACGCCGCCCACGTTGGAGGCTTTGGGGATAATACAAATGCGGGGCATGAGGAAATTATACCGTAAGGCGGGTGAGACAGGTGTGTGCTATAATTCGGATAGGAGTACTCTAATTATGTTCAACTTTGAAGGCCCTGACCGCCGCAAAGAAGAGGAACGCGTCCGCGACGAAGGCCGCTTACCCCCCGGCCAGGCGCTGACGCTCAAGTTCCCCGTCCTGCATTACGGGCCGGTGCCGCCCTTCAACCCGGCCACGTGGGATTTCCGCGTCTGGGGCGAGGTCGAGCAGGAGGCGCGCTGGACATGGGCTGAGTTCAACCAATTGCCGTGCACAAATATCAACATGGATATCCATTGCGTGACACGCTGGAGCAAGTTCGATACCGTTTGGGAAGGCGTTTCGGTGAAAATCCTGGTGGCGCAAGGCCTAATCAAACCCCTGCCAAGCGCTAGATACGTCATGCAGCACGCGGAATATGGCTTCACTGTTAATTTGCCGCTCGAGGTGGTCTTGCCGAGTAGGTGCTGCGCACAGGATAATTTCTTATTGGCGACCCACTTCAACGGCGAGCCGCTCACACCTGATCACGGCTATCCCTTGCGGGGGGTGGTCGGCGCGATGCCCGAGCGCGCAGACCTACAGACACCTTACTTTTGGAAGGGCGCCAAATGGCTGCGCGGGCTGGAGTTCATGCGCCAGGACCGGCTGGGCTTCTGGGAAAAGGCCGGGTATCACAACAGCGCGGACGTTTGGAAAGAAGAGCGGTTTGCGTAAATAAATTGAGGTGGGGCGCACCTTCGAAGTGCGCCCCACCTCACTGGCTTGGCGGGATTGAATCCCGCCCTACTTATTTTCAATACCGCAGCAGCGCGCCAATCCCCACCTTTTCCAACGACGGATTATCGCGCACGATCTCCACATCCCCGCCGGACTGCATCACCTTGCGAACGGCCATCTCGACCGCGTCCTCGATCCGGGCAAAAACCTTGCCGCAGAAGGGGCAGGCATCCAGTTCCTGCGTGGTCAGATAGCCACAGCCAGCGCACTGATAACCGGTTGACCGGTAGCCCTCTTGCACGATCAGGGTTTGGACGCGCCCCTCGTGGACCGCGCTCAGCGTCTCGTCCAGGCGGATGACGCCGCCCGCGCCCTTGGCTGCGTTGGTGATGGCCGCATCCACCAGCCGCGCCTCGCGGCGACGTTCAGCCTGCTGACCGATTTCCCCGGCACGCGCCAACACCTCTGTATGTTTTGCCGTCATGCTCATCGGGAAGGTTCCCACCACCAGGCTTTGCCAGGCCTTGGGTAGGTGTGCGCGGAACTGGGCCACGTTGTCGTCCGTGCCGCCGATCAGGACGCGGCGCACCCGGTTCTCCTCGAAAAAGCGGACAGCGAATTCCACCGCGTCTTTGATGTTACGGTCAACCACCTCCTCCGAATAACGCGTCTGCCCGGCGGCCCCGCCGCGCTGCCCCCGGATACTCGAAGCCCCGCCGCGCTTGGTGTGGCGGACTTCCTCGCCCAAGACACCTTCCTGTTCAATCAGCTCCCCAAGATGGAACAAAAACAGCCGCGCGCCCTGCTTGTCAACCAGCGCCACGCCATAGCCGCCGAAGGCATCCAGGAGATCGGCCAGCGGCTTGACGTGTGGATGATCCCCCACCCGCACCCGACTGCGCAGTGGCACGGCTAGCGGGTAGGCGCGAAAAAAATCGCGCGCCGTACAGGAAAAGATCGCCACACTGCGTCCTTTCCATTCGCGCGCGTGTTCAAAGTATTCCAATACTGCGGCCTTATCTTCTGGCAGGCTAACCACCTCGAGCATACTGCGTAAGCGCAGCTTGTGCGCTTCGGCATTGCCCTCCGCTGGATCAGTATTCAGGTAAACGCTGAGTACCGTCTCTGGGCTGGAAAAATTGAGCAATTCCTGCAGTTCGCGATCAGCGATCATGTTAACCTCCTGTTAAATTTCCGATCATCCCGATGAATGACCGGTCTGGCCGGGGGCATCAGAGTGTCCGGTTAAGAAAGCGGCGTTCCACCTCCTTCCAAAATATCAAGGGCGCTTGCCCAGGGTCAAGGTCAGATCCACCTTCTGATCGACACGCAAGACGGTCAGCACGACCGTATCGCTTGGCGACTTGTTATTGAACAAGTATTTGAGCAGATCATCGAAATGCAGTACGGTATGGCCATCAATCGCAATGATCAGGTCTCCACCGGTCTCCAGGCCTTGGATGGTGGTCGCCTGTGTGCCGGCGCGCACCCCGGCCTGGTCGGCTGGGCTGCCGGGCGCCACGCTGGTGACGTAGGCCCCCGTATATTGCGTCAGCCCCAATTCCTGGAGATATTGAAGCGGCAAATCGTCAATGGAAGTGATGCCCAAATAGGGATAATCATACTTCCCGTCCTGGATCAAATAGGGTACGACCCGTTTGACGATATTGATCGAGATAGCAAAACCGATGCCAGAATTGGTTGGATCGCCGCTCGTGGTGGTACTGGTCGTGCGGATGGCGCGGTTCACGCCGACCACCTCGCCGTTCAGGTTCAGCAGCGGCCCGCCCGAGTTGCCGGGGTTGAGCGCCGCGTCGGTCTGGATAATGTCGCCGGCCGAGAAGTAAGAACCGCTTCCGCCGGGCGCTGCCCGGTTCGATTGGAGAGTCCGGCCAAGAGCAGAGACAATGCCTGTCGTCATCGTGCCGTTCAGCCCGAACGGATTGCCGATGGCTACCACGATCTGCCCGACCTTGAGCTGGTCAGAATTACCTAATGTAAGCGGATACAATACCGCTGCTGGGACATCCACTTTGATCACGGCCAGGTCAGAATCCAGGTCGGTGCCCACCACGGTCCCGAAGGCCTTATCGCCGGAGGGAAAATCCACCTCGAATGTGTCCGCCCCTTCTACGACGTGTTGGTTGGTCACAATGTAGCCGTCAGCGCTGTAGACCCAGCCTGAGCCGAGTCCAACCGGTGTGCCGTCCGTCTTAGAGGTCTGGATCGTCACGACGCCCGGGCTGACCTGGTCGTAGATCCCCACCATCCGATCCTGCTGGCTGACCAGATCGGTCTGGCCGCCGGGCAGGGGCGCCAGGGTTGCCTGGGGTGCGACGGTTGGCGAAGCGGTCAGTTGGATCGGGGTAAGGCCGGTCACCTGGCAGGCCATCAACGTCAATACCAGCACCGGGAGGAATACCAGTAAAGCTGTTTTTCTTTGCATTCTATTTTCTCCGTTATTTCAGGCGCGCCGCCTCTTCAAGTAGGGCAGGTTTCCATACCTGCCGGTGTTTGGCGGCTATGGAAAGCCGCCCTACGCTTGCATACCAGCTCGAATTCTCCATTATTTCAGACGCACTGCCTCTTACAGTAGGGCAGGTTTCCATACCTGCCGGTGTTTGGCGGCTATGGAAAGCCGCCCTACGCTTGCATACCAGCTCGAATTCTCCATTATTTCAGACGCACTGCCTCTTACAGTAGGGCAGGTTTCCATACCTGCCGGTGTTTGGCGGCTATGGAAAGCCGCCCTACGCTTGCACACCAACTCAAACGAAACATCCCTATTATTTCACGCGCGCCGCTTCTTCCAGCAGGGCTTTTTGCTTTGCGTTGAGCTGGCGCGGCACCTGGACTTTTACACGCACGAACAGGTCGCCTTTGACCTGCGGATTCTTCAAGTGCGGCATACCGCGTCCGGTAAGGCGGAAGACCTGTTCCGGCTGGGTGCCGGGCGGGATGGTCAGGATCACCTTACCACTCAAGGTGTCCACCTGAACCTCGCCGCCCAGTATGGCGGTAAATACATTTACGCCAATCTGGGTATGGAGATCGTCGCCCTGCCGCTCGAAGTTCGGGTCGGCGGCGACTTCCAGCACTAGATAGAGGTCGCCTGCTTGACTACCTGGGCTGGCCGGAACGCCGCCGGCGACGCGCACCTTCGTCCCGCTGCGCGCGCCGGCCGGGATTGTTACCTCGATGCGGCGGTGATCCATCTTGATCTGGCGGCTGGTACCCGCATAGGCCTCGCGCAGGCTGATGGTCACTGGTTGTCGATAGGCAGGTGCGGTACGCTGGCGTCCACGTCCGCGTGAAACGGGGCCGGCTTCCATCCCGCCGAAGATGGCGCGGAAGAAATCCGAGAACGCGGTATCGCCGAAGAGGTCATTGAGATCGCCGTATTGCACCGTTGTTCCGCCCGATCCAGGCTGTCCCCTGGCCCCCCGCCCTTCGGAGGTAAACCACTGCGACCAGTCGAATCCGCTCGGCGCGCCGCTTTGCTGCCAGTGCGAGTACGAATCGCCAAGCTGATCGTAACGGGAGCGCTTCTGCGTGTCGCTCAAAACCTGGTAGGCTTCGTTGATTTCCTTGAATCGTTCTTCGGCGCGTTTATCCCCCGGGTTGCGATCCGGATGGCACTGCATCGCCAGTTTGCGGTAAGCGCGCTTGATCTCATCCGCGCCGGCATTACGCTCGACACCAAGAATCTTGTAATAGTCTTTATAATCCATACCGCTATACTTTCCATATATCTTCTCAACAAGAGGGGAAGGTGGGGGGTGTGCGGGCGGTCGCGAAGCATACCCGAAGGGTGTAGAGCCGCC
>Ga0315279_10000717_pt1 | contig 61404 bp, 41 predicted proteins | sample YL17G06_20_MG_FD_203694 | JGI IMG/M metagenome (GOLD analysis project Ga0315279, IMG submission 203694) | Sediment microbial communities from Yellowstone Lake, YNP, Wyoming, USA - YL17G06_20 | ecosystem: Environmental > Aquatic > Freshwater > Lake > Sediment | place: USA: Wyoming | collected...
CAGCCTCCCTCCCTTCGGTGGCGCTCCTGTCGCCTTGCGCGCGAAGCCCGCGGCTGATGACCGCAGCCGCCCACGCCTGGATTGACGTGTCGAGCTCCGCGACCCTCATCCGCAGGCGCCGGTGATCGTCCTCAGAGATGCGGATGTGAATCACCCTCCCCTCGTACGAGGGCTCCCTGTGCCTCGGCATGATGCGCCCTCCGTCGAATCGTGGCAACCGCGCATCTGAGGTATAAAAATAGTATCGCAACGGACGAGGCCCAACGCGCGGCTGGAGTCATTGTAGGGTCGATGTTGGGGCGGCCGGTCCTATGGATGCGCTGATGCCTCGCCACTACTGGTACCCTCCAGGCGCCGGCGGTCAGCGGTCGGTGCCGTCCCAGAAGGTTCCGCGGATGTCCGCTTCGGCACGTGCCTCAGCATCGCCGCGCGGGAGTTCGCCCTCGAACTCCATGATTGCGGCGCGTTCGTCGTAGGCTTCCAGCCATATGCGCGGCCACTCCTTCACCTTGTGGGGCAAGCCAGGGTCGGGGATCGACCTCGACGGATGCTCTGCCGGCCCCATGGCCGACCTGGTGGGCGCCACCGTACCGACCGACCCTTCTGAGGAAGAGGGCAGGTCGGGAAGATCGAGGTATCTCGCGACGAGTTCCAGCAACCTCATCTCAACACCTCCGATGCAGTCACGTAACCCATATCACCTTCCTGCCATCAGGTCGTCAGCCGCCGAAAGGTCGGCATTCGCGCGGCGGGAGTGAAATGGGAGACAAGACAACCGAGAAACCTGCCCTCCGGCATCTGGAGAGAGTAGGTTCGTGCTCCTCCAACACCTCGCGCGATAAATTGGGTACTTCTCTTCACCCATATCACCCTTGTCACGTTAGCCTTTGATAGGTCTGCACATGTACGGGGTGAATTGGGGGTGATGAGAGTGAACGGGGTCACGGCATTTCCTCGCCTTTCGGATGGAAGGACAGGAAACGTGTCCTGCCTTTGCCGTGCCGTTCTTTCATCCCATACGCGTCGTGGAGAGTACCGGTGAGCGTCCGCAGGCGCTGCGCGAAGGAACGGGTGTTCTGATCCCAAGTACGGCCCATCTGATGGGCTTGGGCGATCGCGAACAGCTCGGCACACAGGTCGCGAGAGGTGATCTCCCGATCGACGTTCTTGCCATCGCCCGTACTCAGCCAGATGTCGAGCGCATCGATGATCGGGTTGTCCTCGGCGACAAAGGACGACTGAGCCGTTGTCAGACGCTCGAGGATGGACGCCATCGTGGCTTCCCATCCCTGCGCGTGTGCTACCTTGAGCGCGAACGTGGCGAAGTCCGCCATACGGAAGTGGGTCGCAGGCGCGTAGGTTCGACTCTGCCCAAGTGCTTGGAGAATTTCCTGCAAGTGACCGACGACCTCCGTCATCATGCGGTCACGCGCCTTATCGAACTCCGACAGGATCGTCGCTTCGGACAGGAAGGCATCGAACCGATCGAGTGGGAATATGAGGAGCCGATCGGCGACGTCTTCGCGCCGAAAGTGCGGAGTTCGCGAAGTGAGTCCGATGAACGCCCGTAGAGGAAACTCGACAACCCTGTTAGTGGTGTAGAGCTCGCGACGTTTGATCGTGCCACCTGTGGCCGCGAGCGCCAAGCGGTCGTCCAGCCACTGGATGTGCGAATCGACATTGTCGATCGCGACGAAATGCTCGTGCGTGATTGCGGCGTCGAAATCGCGTGAGTCGTCGGAAAGCGGCATCACGTTGAAGGAGGGGCCGAACAGCAGGCGTCCGATCTTCCGGAGGCCAGACGTCTTTCCACAGCCGCGTTCCCCGATCATGGCGAGAATCGGCTTCGTCGGAAACAGCTCGGGGAAGAAGAGCGAATAGAAGAAGAGCAGGAACAGAACCCGCTGCTCGTCCTCGGCCAGATCTCCTTTCGCGAACCTGATCGGCGCGATGAGACATTCGTGTACCGGCGACGTTCCAGGCTCCAGTTGAACGAGTGTGAAGGACTTGTGCGCGGGATTGTGCACGAAGAGCACGCGATCAGTTCCGTTATCCACGACCTCGACCCCATCGACGGTGATCCGATACACCCGATCTTTGAGGTTGAAGACGTAGAGGCGGTTCGAGTCGCGGTCGTAATACGAGAGCGTGTGGACCTCGGTCTTGAGGCCATGTTCGAGGGCGCGGAGCCGCAGCGCGTCCAACACATGGCGATGGACATCCTCGACAGGCAGCATCCCATATCGCGATAGGATCAGGTCGAGGTCCCGGCTGTCCCTCTCGATTGGGACGAGAAGCCTTTCGTCGCTCAGGAAGACGTACCCGATCGATCCATCGTTGTAGAAGCATCCGCGCGCCTCTAAGTCAGCGACGATGAGGTCCGCCACGCCGCGGTGGACATCGAACCGCTTGAGGCTGTCCCGCCCGGAGCCTTCCCTACGTCGAACCGCGTCCACTTCGTCCTTGACGACGCCGTACGGGCGGCAGTACACCTTTGCATCGCGTACCAGGGCCTTCACCGCTGCGTGTGCCGCCGCAACGTCCTCACCGAACTCGCGGATGAAGTCGTCGAGGTCCGAATCGGCCTTCGGCGTGGTGAACGCCCGTACGGGCACCACTGCGCGCAGCTTCTCCACAAGTGCGAAGCCGGCATTGCTGCGGTCGTTGTCGGCGCACACGATGGGTGTGCTGCTGAGTCGCTTGATGGTCTCCGCGTCCGTGTTGTGGACCCCGCCGACGGCGCACGCGAAGACGTACCCGTGTTCGGGCGGCTTCCCTTCGAGCTCCGCGTGCCGCGCGCAGAGCGACTGAAGCTGGAGGACGTTGAACTCCCCCTCGACCACGAGGAGGAGCCTGTCCACTGTATGCGAGTCCGGCGGAGAGTTGGGTGAGAAGAGGCCGTGGTTGAAGACGCCCATGACCGCGCCCGGCTTGTAGAGTAGGAAATCCTTCGCATACGGCCTCCTGAAGCGGATCGCCGTGACATGGTGAGCGGCGTCCGTGTAGAAGAGCGCGAGCCAGCCTGTGTGTCCGCTGACGCACGCCCTCAGCTTGTCGCGGGCGGCTGTCAACGCCCCGAGCCGCTCCCTCGCTTGCGGTGGCTGGCTTCCTCGGGACCGTCGTGCCCGCGTGCTGCTCTCCCCGTCTGCCGCTCGGGCCGCTTCCTCAGCCGTGGCGATTGCCGATTCGAAGAGGGCGTTCACGTCGTAGTTGGCGGGCACGGCGCCGAGCATGGAGTCCGCGACGACCTGCGGATGGATGCGACGCTCGTCCACGCAGCACGCGTAGGCACTGCCTGGCGAGCGTTCACTGAGCAGGTGGCGGTGGAACTCGTCGAAGACGCGGTCGAGAATATCGTCGAGGACGCGGTCCGCATGTGCGTCGCCCGAGCCGGAGGTGATGTGCTTCCCGCAGCTCGGATGAAAGCACTTTCCGAGGGTGTCGTCGCGCTTGATACAGAACGTCCGATGGTGGCAGAACAGGCATTCAACGTTCGCCCCGGGCCGGCCATCAGTGCTGTACCGCTCGGCCAGGATCTGCGAGACGGGTGAGCTCATGGCATCACCTCGTCATCCTTGGGCGTCTGCCCCGTCTCCCGAGCTCGCCGGTCCCATTCTCCAAGGACGCGGAAGAAGCCGGCGACGTTGAGCATGATCTGGCGGGCGTCCTCGTGTGACACGGGGGCACCACGTCGCGGGGTCCAGAACGAGACCGTGACCTCGAGGATCTCCTGCTTCCCAGCCTCCGCAGCCTTCATGCGCCGACGCCTGTGAAAGCGAACTCCCCCGACAGGTCGGCCCGGCAAGAGGTCCCATCGGGGGAGCAGCGCCCTTTCGGGCGGGAAGATCACGCATCACGGCTAGCCGGGCCTGTGACCTCTCACAGGCATCTGCGCGACATTCGATGGAGCATTTGCTCCACGTGATGTCCCAGACCGCCGTCCGAAGCCGACGAGCAACCTGGCCGTGTCCAGTGCACGAGCGAACATGCGGTCCGGAAGCCAGGGCAGACGTAGCGCGGCAAGGACTGTCGTGACAACAGAGAGATCGTGACGAGTTTGCGACGGCGCTGTGTCACATGCGCGCAGCGGCTGGCAGTTCGGTGCAGTGCTGAGAGGACCTTCCTGAGGCACGCCCGGGAAAGGAATCCGACAAGCCGGGAACAAGACGCCGATGCACGCGACGCCGCAATTACACTCACCAGAGGGTTGTGCGCTCGGGCCGATACACGAAGACTTCGCCTGTCAGGAGTGCCTTGCTGAGGTGACAATGGAGCTCCTCGCTGTGGGCCTTGATTCGAGCGAGGGCACGAGCGATTGCTTTCCCGACACTCTTCCTGGCGCGTTCCGAATCGCTCGCCGCCACTCTCGATCGTCCTCGTATGTCGAGAGCTCCCGAGTAGTAGTCCTCTATCTTCTCAGTCTCAGCATCTATCGCACTCAGACGATCGGTATTGCCGCGTTCCATGGCTTCCTCCCTTTCGTCCCGAAGCTTTTCAAGCCGGCGCCTCACCTCGGCGGCGGTCTGCCTATCAACCATCTCACCTGCACTTCCCGTCGTCGAGATCGACAAGCCGACCTCCCCCAGCTGCTGCCGCGTCATCTGGTCATGAGACGCTGCGCCGGGCGAGGGCTCGCGTGGACTGATGGCCGCCACCAGATCGATCGCGTGTACCTCTTCGTCGCGACGGCTCAAGAGATAGGCGATGTACCGTAGGCCTTTGGCGTCCCTGAGCCTGAAGGGTGCCCCTCCCTCGTAGGAGATTGTCCAGTAGTCACCGTCCCTGCGGAAGACATTGCCCTGCACAGAGTCCGTCTTCAGGTGCCGTGCGAGCGTCGTCTCGATGGCCTGCCGGTCGACCAACACACGGCCTCCCTGGAGGCACAGAACCCGGCGGAGCGAGAGCACGGCCGCCCCCGACAGCGGGTCTCTTGTTGGTGGTGTAGATGGGGCGAGGATGAGCGGGGCAGTGGAGTCCCGAATGACGGCAGAGATCGCGGAGACCTGTGTCACATCGGTGAGCGCAGTCCCAGAGGCGAAGTACCCGTCGCACTCCCCTGCGGGCGTCGAGATCCTTCCCAGTTCCCACAGCGCGCCCGGGACAACTTCCCTCGGTGTCTGGTCGGCCTGAAGTTGCGCCGCGATGAAGCTGGCCCACCTGCTCGTGTCAGTGCGCCATCTTCGGAGGCACTCGATGCTCACGGGGATCCTGCCGTAGTCGCCCGGCTTGTCGCAGACGATGAACGCTCGCGAAGGCTTGCCCGGATCTGTCCGCACAACCTCCACGGGCATGACACAGGCTTCCTCACATCCGTCGCATTCGACGCTGGAGGCCGGCGCAGAGGGGATGAGAAGGTCGGAATCCGCCAAGGCGTCGAAGACATCGGACGGCCATGCCTGCACCTCGTCGGCGGTGAAGACGTGTGCGCCTTCAGCAGTCATGCCAAGCCGCTCGATGACTCGCACGAGCACGTCGGCGGGTGTCATCCTATGCTACCCCCAGCGTCAACTGCTCCACCGGCTCCAGCTTGGAGGCGACCAGCATCTGCCGGATCACCAAGTCCCGCTCGTCTTCCTTGAGCGAACACGAGTTCGGATATACGATGTCGAAGGTCCTTGTGTTGCGGCCTCGCCGTCCCTCGGCCTTGAACTTCACCTCGATGCTCGCTTGGGTCACGTGCACCGAGGATAGGGGTACCTTGTCCGATGCGCCGCTCGAAGAGCCAGTCATGGCGAACACCTGTTCCATCAGATCGTAGATCGCGTTGGGTGGATCGCCTGCGTCAATCTCAAGCGTGATCTTCCCCTTGCTGCCACCGTACGATGAGAACCGCAGTTTCCTGATCCGTACGCTCTCGATGCCCGACGTGGGAGGGGGCACGAACGTGAAATCACGGCGCTTCAGGACATCGAGGTCATACACGCTTGTGTCCTTCGCCTCCATCCCAATCGCGCGCTTCAGGATCGTGTCGCCGAACACCAGTTCAAGGTCGCGCACGATCCGCCGCTGGCCCTCGCAGTACGTGTTCAGGGTGCCCTCGGCCTGGCGGTACACGAAGACGACCTCGAACGCAGGCTTGTGTGCCCTGCGCTGGAGGGTATCCTTCTCCCATTCCATGGTCGTCGTAGCATAGTCCTCTGGGAAGGCGAAGAAGTAATCGCGGTCTCCGCGCCTGTAGCAGTTCACCTCGCAGGAATGGCCGCGTCCCTCTTGCTGCCGGAAGTAGTCGCTCAACGCATTCTGTAAGGCCGCGATACTCGCCACATCTACGGCAGCGGGCACATGCGGGAGATCCTTCCGTTTCCTCCAGTAGCGACCGCTCAGTCTATCCGAAATCACGAACTGCAGCGCGACGTTGAAGATGCTTCTTCGTTCCAGGAACGTCCAGAACGCCTTGTCGTGAAACCCCGCCATGCCTTCGAACACTGGCACCAGATCCTCACTGTGATAGGCGCCTTCCTCAAGGATGGCTCTGATCCCGTTCTGGCACGCCATCGTATAGATGTCTTGAAAGTCGCTCTCCACCTCCGCCTGTACCTCGGGCGACAGGGCGAGCCACGCCTCGTAGATAGGGTCTACCTCGGTCTCTGCAAGGCTGGCAACCTGCATCTCCCGCAGTAGTCCCCGGCCGTGGAAGTAGCATTCCAGCAGTCTGTTCGGCGCTTGCCGTAGGAAATCCCTGGGAGAGTACTGGCGACCCATGTGGCACCTCCATGCGCGGTGGTGGACGTTGCTGCCGGACGAGGCCATCATGCTCGGAAAGCTGTGTCCCTCTCCTCCGCACTCCAACAACAATAGCGAATCAAGGGGCACTGGAGAAACCGGGTACCGATCGTACGGAGCCGGTCAATCCTGATCACTTGGTTGGCTCTCAGGATCCCTCACCGAAGAGACCCGTCGCGGGGGAAATCGAGAGGGTTTGGTGGCGTCGCTGCCACAGGTTGAGGGCGTTCAGGGAGACCCCCTCCATGGTGTGATAAGCGCGGGCGGTCTTGGCGCCACATGTGCGACCGACAGGGCTTGGCAGGACCTCATGCGGGAATGCCGTGGTGACTCCTTGGCGACCATTGGCCGCGTCCACGCTTCCGGGTGGCAGAGAGGGCCCTCTTGGAGTCGATGGCGGAATCCCGCTCCATTCCCCGGGCACGTGTGTGTCTTCTCACAGAGAGACGGCGCCAGCGCAACTGTCAAAGAGAACATGACGGTTCAGAGCGAGGACATGCGGGGGGAAGCTTGTTTGAACAAGACTGAACGGCGGGGCAGAGATTGTGTAAACAAACAAGGGTCGTGCCCGGAATCCGTTTTGCGCGGCCACAGGTGGGATTTGAGCACGACCCAGCCAGCGACCGGGGCCCATGTGGGCATGGCGGGGGGTCTGGGACGCCCATGTACATACGATCCACCGTCTGTGTCGCCGAGCGCGACCGAAGAGAGGGAGGGCAGCCGTAGGAAGTGGGCAAATGGGTGCTGGCGGGAAAGTCGGCGCGGAAAAAAGAGAATCAGATTGTGCCACCTCCGGCGGCGCCGGCGGGCGTCGAATGGGAAAGGGGGGTGGGTACCTGGATGGGCGGAGGAACGTGTGATCCTTCATCGTCGTCGCTCGCCGCTGTAGCTGCCTGGCTCCCCACCTACAGGCCCCTCGAGACCACGAGCCGGACGCAGTTGCACCGCAATTGCACCGTGAGTGTGCCACGAGCCCGGGAGAACGAGCATCAATGCCCATGATGTGGGCATCTGTGCGGGCAAAGGCAGCGGACTATCAATCCGATGCGTGCCCAGTCTTTCTCGCGCGCGCCCGCGCGCGAGATGCATCCACCGCGGCCAGATGTGATCTGCACTCCTCGTCTGGTATCTTCTCGACATTGCCCATGAACGCCGCCAGGCCCACCCGCTGCCTCTCGATCACTCTCAGCTCGTGGGTCGGGGTCTCTCACTCTTGCCCGCCTATAAGCGCCCGCATCGAGTCATCCTACTTGCCCAAACCCTTCTCCGGCACGATGATGGGGTCGCTCGCAGCGTGCTGAGGGCGTGGGCGATTTCGGCCCAACTTGTGACGTTGGACTCGTAAGCACAGGCCGCCTTCTCGCGCGAGCGGGCGCGAACGCCGACAGCAGATAGATGTGAGTCTATCCCCACTCTCTCCTCCACCGCGTGGGGCCTGATGCTCTCTCGGCATGTCGTTGGCGTGCGGCGGTCAGTGCTGCCAGGTCTGTGCCTTGGTCGCTGATGAGACGACGGTAGTGTGCCTCTCGCTTGTGTCACCCCTCCTCAACGACGCACCGGCTCCCCCGATGCGATCGCTACGCACCCCATTCCACCTCCCGCGGATCGTCCGCCAGCGTTCACGGACGATGGAGGTCTTGGTGGTGTGTCCCAGACCGCGCGGGGAGTCCGTAGCGCCTCGTCGTACAGCCGACGGCACTACACCCGCCGCCAAGTCCTCTATCGCGTCCTGGAGGCTCGGAGGGGCACTGCGTAATATTGCGGGTATTCCGAGCGAGATAATGTCGTCATGGGCGATTGGGGCAGCTCGCGTGCGACGTGCGAGTGCCAATCCGTCTTTTCTCGCGTACGCGCGCGAGACATCCACAACCCACAGATGTGACTCTCCCAGCCGATTTCGTGTGCCTCGGTGCACGTCCCTCACTACCGCCCGTTCCGCACCGTCCCGGCCATCCCACGTGGTCGCGCAACGCCGTGGCTCCCGTCGCTCATCAGCCAACACCACCACTTCGCCGCCCGACGCGTCCTGGATCGGGAGCCGCACGTGCGCTGCGCTCCGGCATCCCCCAGTTGCCAATCCGTCAAGCCCGCAGTATCATCACAGGCAGTGACTGAGCCGGAGGGCAGGCCATGTCCGAGACACCGGAGGAACAAGCGCGCCGTACCATCGACCGCATGCTGACTGAGTGCGGTTGGACGGTGCAGCGCTACGCCGCCATGAACATCATGGCCCGCCCCGGTGTTGCCGTGTCGCATTTCCCCCTCCAGTCAGGCGAAGCGGACTACCTCCTCTATGCGGACGGGAAGGCGATAGGGACCGTCGAGGCGAAGCCAGCAGGGCATACTCTCACCGGCGTGGAGGTTCAGTCGGCGAAGTACCTGCCCGGGTTGCCGGACGCTGTCCCGAGCTGGGGGAAGCCGCTCCCCTTCGCCTACGAATCCACCGGCGTCGAGACCCAGTTCACCAGTCTCCTTGACCCTCACCCTCGCAGCCGCCTGGTGTTCTCCTTCCATCGGCCGGAGGAGCTCATCCACCTCGCCAGGCTGGGGAACTGGCAACTACGCCAGCGTCTCCGGGAGATGCCCGAGCTGGTGAACGAGCGGCTGTGGCGGGTGCAGCGGGAAGCAATCCAGAACCTGGAGACCTCACTCGCCAACGACCGACCGCGCGCACTCATCCAGATGGCCACCGGGAGCGGCAAGACCTATACCGCCTGCGCATTCTGCTATCGTCTGGTGAAACATGCCGGAGCGCGGCGCATCCTTTTCCTCGTCGATCGCAACAACCTCGGCGTGCAGACGCAGAACGAATTCCAGCAGTACCAGAATGCCGACACCGGCTATCGGTTCAGCGAGGAGTTCAACGTCCAGCGCCTCCGCTCGAACACCATCGACCCGGTGAGCAAGGTCTGCATCACCACCATCCAACGGCTGTTCTCGATCCTCAAGGGTGAGCCGGAGTATGCCGAGGAGAACGAAGAGCAGTCGATGTTCCTCCAGCCCGGCCTGGACCTAGGCAAGCCCGTCGAAGTCGCCTACACTCCCGCTGTCCCGATCGAGACCTTCGACTTCATCGTCGTCGATGAGTGCCACCGGTCGATCTACAACCTCTGGCGGCAGGTGCTCGAGTACTTCGACGCGTTCATCATCGGGCTCACCGCCACCCCGAGCAAGCAGACCGTCGGCTTCTTCGACCAGAACGTCGTCCAGAGCTACACCCACGAGCAGGCCGTCATTGACAGGGTCAACGTGGACTTCGAGGTCTACCGGATCGCGACGAGGATCACCGAGCAGGGAGCTACCCTCGAGAAGCAGCCGGGGCACTTCGTGCCAGTGCGTGACAGGAGGACCAGGGAGAGGCGACTCATCGAGCTTGACGACGACCTCACCTACCCCCCAAGCCAGCTAGACCGCGACGTGGTATCCGAGGGGCAGATCCGCCTGGTGATCCAGACATTCCACGATCGCCTGTTCACGGAGATCTTCCCCGGCCGCACCGAGGTGCCGAAGACGCTCGTTTTCGCGAAGACGGACAATCATGCCGACGATATCGTGCGGATCATCCGGGAGGAGTTCGGCAAGGGGGACGACTTCTGCCAGAAGATCACCTACCGCACCACGGGCAAGAAGCCGGAGGACCTCCTCTCCGAGTTCCGCAACTCCTATAACCCCCGGATCGCCGTCACCGTGGATATGATCGCCACCGGGACCGATGTGAAGCCCCTCGAATGCCTCCTGTTCATGCGCGATGTGAAGTCCGCCTCGTTCTTCGAGCAGATGAAGGGCAGGGGCAGCCGAGTCATCAAGCCGAGCGATCTCCAGACGGTGACCCCTGATGCGAAGGCGAAGACCCATTTCGTCATCATCGATGCCGTCGGGGTATGCGAGTCCATCAAGACCGATACCAAGCCCATCGACCGACAACCCGGCCTCTCCTTCGACCAGGTGCTCCAGAGGATTGCGCAGGGGATTGTCTCCCCGGACCTTGTATCCACCCTCGCCGCCCGTCTTGCCCGCCTCGAGAAGGAGACCGACCCGGAACAGGATCGGGAGATTGCCGCGGCCAGCGGGGGAAAGGATCTCCCGACGTTCTCTCGCGAACTCCTGGACAGCATCAACCCGGATATGGTCGAGCAGGAGGCACGGGGAAAATTCGCGGTCGAGGAGCCGACGGAGAAGCAGCTCGATGAGGTCGAACGGGAGCGGATGGCGGAGGCTCTGAAGCCCTTCCATGATCCGAAGCTCCGGGATCTCCTCTCGGCCATCCGTGCAAAGGCGGATCAGGTCATCGACGAGGTCACGGAGGACGAGCTTCAGTTCGTCGGGACGAGTGATGTGGCCAAGCAGAAAGCCGCCGCGAAGATAGCCGACTTCCGCCAGTTCATCGAGGAGAACCGGGAGGAGATCGAGGCGCTTCAGGTGCTCTACAGCCGTCCCTATCGGGCAGGTCTCCGATTCAAGCAGGTGAAAGACCTCGCCGCGGCCCTCGAACGCCCTCCGCTCTCGCTCGTGTCCCCTGCGCACCGTCTCTGGGAACTCTATCGGATCGTCGAACCCGACAAGGTGCAGGGGTATGGTGGGAGCCAGCTCGTGGACCTTATCGCCCTCGTGCGCCACGCCATAGATCCTGAGGAGCCGATCGTCCCGGTGGTGATGACCGTGGAGGAGCGGTATCGGAAGTGGCTTGGGGAGCAGAAGGCGCGGGGCATAGACTTCACACCGGAACAGCTCCGATGGCTCGATGCGATCAGGGACCATATCGCGACCAGCCTCCGGATTGACCAGGGCGATTTCGACTATCCCCCGCTTTACCAGCTTGGTGGCCTTGGTGGGGTTACCGAAGTCTTCGGTGATCGGCTCTCGGAGATACTCGACGAGCTGAATGAAAGGCTGGCGGCGTGAGAACGGTATCGGAATCCCGCTCCAACCCGCTGACAACGACGATCCTTCCTTCAGGTTGGACGCCTGTGGTTCTTGACGAGATAGTGGTAGAGATCCGTCCTGGATTCGCGAGCGGCGAGCACAATATGGAAAGAGCAGGGATACCTCACTTACGACCGATGAATGTTGATCGACGGGGACGTATCGACCTCGAAGAGGTAAAGTTCGTAGATCCGAACAGAGGAGATCTGAGGCTATCTATCGGAGACGTCCTGTTCAATAACACGAATAGTCCCGAACTTGTGGGGAAAACGGCTTCATTTGGGGTCGATGGCGACTTCGCCTTTTCCAATCACATGACCCGGATAAGACCGGCAGAGTCTATAGATCCTCGATTCCTCGCACATCAACTCCACTTCCTGTGGATGACGGGGTATTTCCGACACACCTGCATCAACCATGTCAATCAAGCAAGTGTCCCGAAAGATGTCCTCTCTCGACTTGATGTACTCCTACCTCCAGAAGCCGAACAACGTCGCATTGTCGCGAAGATCGAGGAGGCCTTCTCCGACCTTGATGCTGGTGTCGCAGCGTTGGAACGGGCGCGGAAGAACCTCGAACGATACCGGGCATCGGTGTTGAAGGCGGCGGTCGAGGGTCGGCTGACGGAGCAGTGGCGCCGGGAGAACCCGCCGCGCGAGGCGGCATCCGAACTCCTCCGGCGCATCCTCGTCGAGCGCCGGAGGAAGTGGGAGGAGGAGCAGCTCGCGAAGTATCGGGAGAAGGGACAGGCGCCGCCGAAGGGATGGCAGGATCGCTACCAGGAGCCTGCACCGCCGGACACGTCGAATCTGCCTGAGCTGCCGGAGGGATGGTGCTGGGCGAGTATCGGACAATGCTTCACCGTCGCTGTGGGAGCGACCCCAAGCCGCCAGGAACCCTCGTACTGGAATGGTACGATCCCATGGGTTAGCTCCGGCGAGGTGCAGTTTTGCCGCATCACAAACACCCGGGAGACCATTACGGAAGCAGGACTGGCGAACGGCAGCACGAAGATCAACCCAGCCGGCTCAGTGATGCTTGGCATGATCGGGGAAGGACGAACACGAGGACAGGCGGCGATCCTCGACATAGATGCGGCGAACAATCAGAACTGCGCAGCGATACGGGTGTCCGAGACGCCTGTGCGGCCCGAACTCGTCTACTACTGGCTTTGCTCGCAGTACGAGGTTACGAGAGGCCGCGGATCGGGGAACAACCAGCCTGCCCTGAACAAATCCCGCGTGGAGGTGATCCCCTTCCCGCTGCCACCTGTAGACGAGCAGGTTGAGATCGTGCGAATCCTCGAAGCGAAGCTATCTATGGTAGACCGGTTAGCAGTTGATTCGCTGGCCTCTACCGCTCGTGCCTCTCGCCTTCGTCAGTCCATCCTCAAACGTGCCTTCGAAGGGAAACTGGTCTCGCAGGACCCGACCGACGAGCCGGCGAGCGTGCTGCTGGAGCGGATCAAGGCGGAACGGGAGATGGCAACGAAGAACCATAGGAAGAGAGCATGAGAAATGGTGTCTGATCGAATCGAGTTCAGCCTCGTCGAGAACGCGCTCGATTACTTCAAGCAAGCGGCGATACATGCTGAAACCGACTCCCCACGGGAGTGGAAATATGCCCTGCTCCATACTGTCGCCGGAATCGAACTCCTTCTCAAAGCGAGGCTGGAGTGCGAGGACTGGACCCTTGTCTGTAAGGACCCGGGGAAGGTGTCGCATGAGCGCTACGAGCGTGGTGATTTTGAGTCAATAGACTATCAGACCGCACTGGAACGCCTTCGGGAGTTGGACATCAACATCGATGAGACGGTTAGAGCCAAGCTAAAGCCATTGCGCATTCACCGCAACAAGGTGCAGCACTTCGCCTTGCAGGCAGACAAAGCCGTCTTGACCCCGCTCATCGCGGTAGGGTTCAACTTCGGGATAGACTTCATTGGGAAGGAACTTAGCGCATACGTTGACCGGGAGGGGGAGAGGGCAATACAAGAGGTCTCCATGAAACTTCGCGGATTCGAGGAGTTCATTCGGGAAAGGCGAGAGACAATTTCGCCAGAACTCGCAGGCGCGCTTAACATATGGGATTGTCCACGATGCTGGCAAGACGCGCTGGTATTCGGTAAGGGCGATCCGCGTTGCGCATTCTGCCTGTTTGAAGCTGCTCCTGCCGCTCTCGCCAAGGAGATTGGGTACGAGATGGGACCCGAGGAATGCCCCCACTGTGATGAGCAAGACTACTGCTTCGTTCTCGCAAACAACGAAGCCGGAGAATGGCGATGCTTCTCTTGCGGCGCATGTGGAGGCTACTCCGTGTGCAGTGAGTGTGGTCGAGGATCTACAGAGGAGCTAATCGGCGGAATCTGCAGTGACTGCTTCATCGATAAGGTGAACCGGCGCAATACGTGATCTGAACCGGCGGACCGCGCCGCCGCCATCTGTCAGTGCGTCCCGACGCGGACGTTCGAGGGGAGCTCGTTCTCCAGGGCCCGACGGACGAGCCCGCGAGCGTGCTGCTGGAGCGGATCAGGGCGGAGCGGGAAACGGCGGGGAGCGCACGGAAGCCGAGATGGGTACATTAGCATGGACAATGGCGATGCGTAGTGAGAGGAGGTGAGGGCGATGAATGTCATCGAACAGACCGTAACGCTGAGAAGCGACAAGCACTTTGGGCGTCGAGTTCCCCCCGAAGCGCTCGGCGAGGTGCTCCGGCTCCTTCCGGAAGCGATACAGCAAAGCGTCCGGATGGTCTTCGAGGGCAGAAGTACGGCACGGGGGCGACGCCCGAATTGGCTTGAGAGCATCGCAGACATCCGCTTCATCGAACACACGGGCGACGACGAGACGGTCCTCCATTTCGAGGCCCCGCAACTGGGGGACGCGGCACCGACGCTCTTCGAACAGACAGAGCTGTGGCCAAATCGACCTTCAGAGACCGATACGGCCTTCGATCTGTTGTGTGATGTCCTGAAGGACGTGGCAGAGAGCAACCGAGACAGCGAACGGTTCGACCTCGGTCTCGTTCGACAGATCGCGGAATTCCGAAAGGGGCTGAACGGAACCTTTCAGGAGATGAACGTGACGGGAGTTCGGTTCGGACCGGACACTCCGGGCGTGGTGAACAGCGACGTCATTGAGGCCGCCCGCAGCATGTCCCGCAGCACTCCGAAGGCGAAACGGGTTCGAGTCTGCGGGCGGCTTGACATGCTCCGGGAGAGCACCCAGGCGTTTGCGATTCGTCTCCCAGATGACGCGGAGGTTCGAGGCGTATTGACAGAAGGTGCGATCACCTCGCTTGCTGGCCTCTTCGCACGTGACGTGCTGGTGACAGGAACCGCCGTTTTCCGTCCCTCAGGCCGTCTGCTCAGAATAGATGCGGACGACGTGTCAACAGCATCCGAACGGGACCGGTATTTCGCACGAGTTCCGGAAGGGAAGCCGTCGGTCTTGGACGTCGCACAGATCGTTCGCGAACAGCGGGCGAAGAGAGGCGTAGCCGGCATCTTCGGAAAGTGGCCGGGTGACGAGACTGACGAGCAGGTCGAGCAAGCTTTGGCGGAAATCAGTTGATGCAGGACTCCAGCCACTTCCTGCTCGACACGAATATTGTTGTCGATCTCTTCCGCGGCAACAAGCTGGGGAAGATGCTCGATGCCGAGTTCGGGCTGCGCGCGTCTTTCTCTCGCTGCATGATCTCCGTCATCACCGTGGGGGAACTACTGTACCTCGCGCGCCAGTGGGGATGGGATGCGGCCAAGTGTGCGAGCCTGCGCGAGTTCCTTGCGGAGATGGTGGTGATGGATATTGACACTCCCCCAATCCTCGACTGCTATGCTGAGATTGCCGACTTCGTGCGGAAGCAGCGGATCGGCGATAACGATACGTGGATCGCGGCGACAGCGAAGGCAGCGCAGCTCACCCTCCTCACGCGCGACAAGGACTTCGACCGCCTGGACGGCAAGCTCATCACACGAATACGTATCGATCCAAAGACAGGAAAGCCAGTGTGACGAATCATACTCAGCAGATCGTCAGCAGGGCGTGGAACTATGCCCACGTCCTTCGCGAGGCGGGCCTTTCCTACCTCGCCTACACGGAGCAGATCACGTTCCTCCTCTTCCTGAAGATGGCGGACGAGCTTACCGAGCCTCCCTACAACCGGCCGAACCTTGTGCCCCCTGACGAGGAAGGCAATCGGTATGACTGGCCGGAGCTGCTGAAACGGGAGGGTGGCGACCTCGAAGACCGTTACCGGAGGACGCTGGAGCACCTGTCCCGGCAACGCGGCATGCTGGGGGAGATCTTCCGTCGTGCTCGTCCCGAGATCCAGAATCCTGCCCTCCTCCGCCGGCTCATTGCAGACCTCATCGACACGGAGTCCTGGACACGCATGCAGGCCGACGTGAAGGGCGATATCTACGAGGGGCTGCTGGCGAAGAGTGCGGAGGAATCACCGAAGGGAGCAGGGCAGTATTTCACCCCTCGCGAGCTCATCAAGGCCATCGTAGATGTCATGCGACCCGGTCCCCAGGATACCGTCTGCGATCCCGCCTGCGGCACCGGAGGGTTTCTCCTGGCTGCGCTGGACTACGTCCTGAAGAACCACGGGAGCGAACTTGATCCCGATGAGAAGACGCACATGCAGGGGTCGTTTGTCCGTGGCTGGGACTATGTGCCGAACGTCGCTCGCTTGGGAATCATGAACCTCTACCTGCATGGCGTCAGCACCGATCCCTCTCCCATCACCTCAGGCCTCGATAGCCTCGCGAGCGATCCCAGGGAACGGTTCAGCATGGTCCTCACCAATCCGCCCTTTGGGAAGAAGAGCAGTATCACGATCGTGAACGAGGAGGGAGAGCTCAACAAAGAGGATCAGGCATACAGCCGTCAGGACTTCTGGGTCTCGACCAAGAACAAGCAGCTCAACTTCGTCCAGCACGTGAAGACGCTCCTCGACATGAATGGCCGCTGTGCCATCGTAGTGCCGGACAACGTGCTCTTCGAGGGTGGTGCTGGAGAGACGGTGCGAAGGAAGCTCCTGCACAACTTCGACGTTCACACGCTCCTCCGCCTGCCGACGGGACTGTTCTACGCCCAGGGGGTGAAGGCGAACGTGCTCTTCTTCGACAAGCGGCCTGCTCGGGAGGCTCCATGGACGGAGAGGCTATGGGTATACGACCTGCGGACGAACATGCACTTCACCCTGAAGACGAATCCGCTGAAGCGGCCCGACCTCGATGAGTTCGTGGCATGCTACCGTCCGGAGAATCGGCACGATCGGAAGCCGACATGGAGCGAGGGGAATCCTGGGGGATGCTGGCGGGCATACAGCTACGATGAGCTCGTGAAGCGAGACAAGGCGAACCTCGACATCTTCTGGATCAGGGACAGAAGCCTTGAGGATTCGGACGACCTTCCCGAGCCCGATGTCCTGGCGCAGGAGATCGCGGAGGACCTGCAGACGGCGTTGACCCAGTTCTCGGCGATTGCGGAGGAGTTGAAGGGGTAGGACGCGGACGTCAGGTCGCATCCGGGATCGACTAGGCTGTGTCTGACAAAGGGAACCGGCGTTCGGTCATGAGGGGTAGGAGGAGAAGACGCCGGGAGACGTGGTGTGGGACGGAAGCGGCGGCATGAGATCGACGACGCGCACTGAGAAGCTGATCAAGGGGTCCTTTCCCGATAGTCGGCGGCATGGGCACCCCTGGCGGGATCACCGGCAGGTCCTGAACGGCATTCTCCGGGCGCTGTTCTCGGGTGCGCCATGGCGTGACATGCCGGAGTGGTACGGGCCGTGGCAGACCGGCTACGACCGCTACGTGCGCTGGCGGCGCGACGGCACGTGGGAGCGCATCCTCCGGGCACCCCAGCTCAAGGCGAACGAGCAGGGGTTGCTCGACTGGTCGCAGCGGAACGTCGACTCGACGTCGATCCGCGCGAGCCGGCACGCCGCGGGCGGTGGAAAGAGGGGGCGCGGCCGAGCCAGGGACTACACGGGGGTCATCGTGCAGGGGTCGCGCTGACACGGTCCTTGCGGCTCGCATCGGGAGTCCATCGGTACGCTGAAGCCGACCGAGGGAGTCCGGCAATGGGAGGAACAGATGATGACGCCCGATGACTGGGATGCGATTGAGACTGTGGTGAGTTGGGATCCCGCAATTGCGTACGCGCGCACCGACGCTATCACAGGCGTGACCAGTTACTGCTGTCCGTTCTGCCATCACGTGTCACACCCGACCACGGCATTCCTGGGGACCCACTCGCCGGATTGCCTGTGGGTACGCGCCCAAGAGGCCCTTAAGACGGTAAGGAAAGAGCTCGGCGAGTAGTGCGAGGCGCGGACCGAGATCGGCTGCGCTCCTCGCCGCCCTGGCTGAAGCCGTAAGTCGCCGGTCGGTCCTGGATCGACCGTTGCCGATTAGGGAGCGGCGTGCATGTCGTGATCGCGTCTTCGAGGTCGGCGAGCGTCACCGGCGATAGCGTGTGTGACGAGCCGTTCGGGAGTGGGGCTCGTGACGGTGATGGCGTTCCTACTGGAGGTCCACCGCACCAAACCAGACGCCGTCCCGGTCGAGAAATCCTCCGAATGAGAGCAACGCTTGCGTCAAGCGCTCCTCGACTTCAGGCGAGCGCTTGAACAGTTCGACGAGCGATGACTCGTGCACCGGGATTTGGGTGAAGTCTACGCCGCCAAAGAAGTACCTGCTCGTCCTAATCGTCCTCGTGTTCCCCGAGGTGCTCTCGGACCGGTAGCTTACATCGTACTCGCCGCGGTTCAGCGATCCGACGTATCCGTTGAAAACCTCACGGGGATCCCACTCCTGTGTCGAGCGCCACCGCCCTATGTCGCCGCTGCCGACGACACTCGCGAACGCAGGCCCCGGGAAGTGTCTGGTCTTGTACCATTCTGCGACGACACGGGTGTTGAACACCTGGCGGAGCGCCGCATATTGAGGCGCGGAATTCACCTCGTCGACGAGACGCGGAAGGATCATCTCCTTGAACTGGTGCTCCTCCTCGTTCGATGCCGGCGTTATCCCCCGTGCGCCATCGCGCGCAGCGAGGTACTCGGACTCGAGTCGCACGTCCATACGTGCATCGACGATGTAGATTGCGTCTTCGTGGACCGCAACGTCCACCTGCCCGGGCACGATCCATACGCGGAATGCGCCTCCCCCTCTCTGTCCGCCGGCCCTGGTCCAGAACTCCCGCCCGAGCGCCGTACCCGGATGAGTCAGACGCCCGAGATCGCGCTTCATCTGCAGGTCCGCCTCAAGAAGAATGCGCCCCGCATCGGTCCCCCCGAAATCGCTGTCGATGATGCGATCCGGCTCGTTTGGGTTCAGGTTCACCCAGAAGGCCGAGTTATCGAGAGCAAGCCATGTGCAGAGAGAGTTGCGGCACAAGGCGTTCGCTGCATCGGCGTCCATGACCACGCGCCCAGTGTCCGGCAGTAGGACGGCGTGGTAGGCCGCACCGATCGAACGCATCGAATCGCCGCTGGACTCGGAGAAGAAACGCAGGCACATAGAGGAGAAGTCGATGCCACCCAGATTCGACCCCGCATCAACGCCTGCTGCGCCGCCGTTCTTGTCGGGTGGATCGGGCGGATGCGTCGGATCGAAACGCCTGGTGCGAGGAGGTTCCGGCGGAAAAGGATCTGGCAGTTCCGGCACTCGCTCCGGTGGCTGCTGTGTCGTTCGTCCTTCGATACGGTCGCGTTCGATCTCGAGAGGCGTGGTATTATGCACTACTGCCTCCCTGATCACCGTACCGTCGAACCACGAGATCTTGTAGGTCGCTCGGGGGGATCTCTGTTGGGTTATGCTGTGATAGTCCCCCGGCGTGTGAGGGTCAATATTGGTGATCACGCGGCTTCCCGGCACCTCTTTCAGAATACGGTCAAACCCTTCGGTTGTGATGCTGGGGAGGTCAACCGCTCCTTCGATGAACGAGATCGGTGGTACTTTCAGCCCGGAATGGGCGAGTCTACGTGCGAACTCCCTGCCGTTGTCTCCGCACGCACTCATTGGCGCTATATAGTTGAATTTGCTGAGAGTCCCTGTAGGTATGTGCTTCAGGGCCCCACCACCTCCGCTATATGGCAGCAGATTCGACCGCCAATTGCCCGGCAATCGCTCTTGGATGTTCGTCACGCGCTGCGCCGCCCATTGATTTTGCATCTGGTATCGTCTGAATTCTCCTGGATCTATCGTTAGATGCTGGAGGAACGTGATATCCTGATCAGGTACTAGGACGAAGCTGCTCACGCCTCTATCCACCAGGCTGGCGATCAGACGCAAAGTCTCTCGGTCCCCCGCTTCCGCGTTGTCAGGCGGATACCAGACTCGGTAGTCCCCCGCTTCCGCGGGTATGTTCTTCCGCGCAACTTCCTGACTGAGGATGATAACGGCGGTCGCGTTCACCTGTGCTCCCAGACCAGCTACCTCGCTCGCGAATCCAGTCCCGTGGGCGAAGCCTGCGATCGGTCGCACCCCAGTCAAGTCCCATGTGATCGTTATCTGGTCCATCTCACTGTCGGCGACGTCCTGCGCAGTCGTAGGAGCACCGAAGAGAAGGAGGAAGACACAGAGAGTGACAGATAGGCAACCTCTGGTGATCCGATTCACGGGGCACCTCCAATCGACTGCCCTCGTGTGCACGGAACGGCTGATGCGCGATCATCTCAGAACGACCACTCGCCTGGCTCGGTACCCGCGGACGCGAGCAGGGCGCCGGTATCCACGGCCGATCTTCTCAGGCTCTCCTCCGATCCTCGATCACGAAACGCCAGTTCAGCATGGACAGTACGATGCAGCATGAGCACGGTCAATCTCTTGCCGCTTCGTTGCCGGTACGCACCCCTTTTCTGGACCGTCGTTCCTGAGGCACAGCGCTTCTGCATTGTGTTCCATTCTGGAGGGGTACGGGTCCGCTCTCCTGCGGTGAGCCGCGCACAAAGGCTCCCTGATGACCATCCTCGGCCACGGCTCCTGCGGATTGACTGATCCGCCGTCATTGCCGCGGCACGACGCTCCACGGGATCGTCCACCCCGCATGGCGCACCCATCGCACGATGAACAGTGCCCCACGGGCTGCCTCGGTATCCGAACCTCGTGCAGGATCTCGTCGTGAGCCGACCCAACCATGTATGGGTGGCTGACATCACCCACCTGGCGCTTCGCGGGAGCGCATCTACCTGGCGGCGTGACGGACCTGTTCGCTCGCAGCATCCGCGGCCGGCGCCTCACGCGCGGCCTCGATGCGAGCCCAACCATCTCGGCGCGGGAGATGAGGCGGCGGGCCGCCGCCCGGAGATTCACCACTCCGATCAGGGGGTGCAGTACGCCGACGGCGCCTATGCCCGGCTCCCGGAGGGCGCTAGGATGTATCTCACATTCGCCGCAGGATGACTATGATCGCGGCGAGGTGCAACAAGCCGAGATGGACGAACGCCTTCCGCTCGTGCCGAAGCATGAGCCGGCGGATAGCCGTCGAAGGCACGGAAGAGCCCCTCGATCACCCAGCGTCGTCCGCTGAGGTCCGCGCGTCGGGCCGGCGGACGGCCCTGTTCCTCCGCTATCGCAGGTGCCAAGGGCTGACCCGTCCTCGACCGGTCGCTCAGCGCGACGATGCCACCCTCGTACCACCGGGCCAATCCGGCGGTCGATGCTCTGAGCGCCACGACGAAGCCGCGGGGCGGCCTCTCTTTCCTTGGCTCCCTCCGATGCCCATCTGACAACCCACAACCGTTCCACCACCCGTGCCGACGCCACCACCACCCCCACTGCTACCTGACGACGCGCGAAACCACCCGGCCGCTCGCATCGTACCCGAAGACGGTCCACCTGCCGGCTTGGTCGCGGATGCAGGTCAGGTTGCCTCTCGCGTCGTACCCGTAGCGGGTGACCGCTCCGATCGGGTCGGTGATCCGCACGGGCAGGCCCGAAGCGTTGCAGCAGTATGTCCAGCGTCGCCCAAGAGGATCCGTCAGCAACACTGTCGTGCCGCTGTCTGCGTCGGCGTACGACACGGCAGTCGTCCCGACCGCTGTCCGCAAAGCGGTAGCTCGGCCGTCGCGGTCCCGCTCAACGGCGATCGAACGGCCTGAAGGATCGGTTGCTCCCATGAGGTGCGTGCCCCCATCCCACGTGTACGTGGCCGTCCCGCCACCCGGAAGCCGAACCGAAGATAGCTCGCCGCTCTCAGTGTAGCCGAACGACGTGACGGAGCCAGCTGCGTCGCGGAAGGCGCTCACATTTCCCGCTCCATCGTACTGGAATTCGACGATAGCAGGGTCCTCCGCGGCGTACTGAAAGCCATCGCTGTCGGACTCGCTGGCAAGCCGCATGCCGCTGGAAATGCGCGTAATGTCTCCCGCAGCATTGCAGTCGAACATAGTAAGGCGGTGTGCGGGATCGACAACCAGGTGGGGTACGCCCTGGGCGTCGTAGTTGAGGAACCGTGTTCGGTCGCCGAGCGGAGACACGATCTCCCTGAGCAGGCCGTGCACGTCGTAGGCAAACAACGTTGTGCTGCCGCGGCGATCCGTGACCCGTGTCGGTCGTCCGCCACTATCGTACTCATAGGCAATGGCACCACTGTCGGGGCCGATCTCGCGCCTAAGATGATTGGCGTCGTCGTACTCCCATATCCACGATGCACCAGACGTGTCTCGCACGGAAACGATATGCCGGCGGTCGTCGTAGCTGACGCGGAGAACGTCACCGGGGCCGCGGGCGACGCGGGTGACGCGCCCGAGGGCGTCGTACGCCATCCGCGGTCCACTTGCTGAGGCCCCAACCGAGGTACCCGTGACGCGGCCGTCTTCGTCGTAAGCATATCGGGCGAGTTGCCTGCCCTCGCCAGTCTTCACCGCCGCAAGTCGACCTCCGCGGTCGTAGGTGTACACGATACGGCGACCATCGGACGCATTGATCCGTGTGACGCGACCATCCCTGTCGTAGCCTAGTCGGATGCTCCTCCTGCCGCTTGCGATGGAGATCAGTCGGTCGCCTTCATAGGTGTAGTCCGCGACCATTCCGCTGCGACTGCGGACGCCAACGATGCGTCCCGATGGATCGAACGCGAGTCGTACGCCGTCGCCGCGCACCGCGACGAACCCGGTGTACCGTTCAGAGAGCCCATTCGCACCCTCGAGTGTGGCTGCTCGGCCGGGCAGTCCGGGTCGCAGAGAGTAGCCCCTCAAACTCAGGGGCTCAAACCGGTCGCGGCCGGTGAGGCCGACGGCGACGTACGGTGAGCCGATCTCTGTCGGCCGAAGAGCGCCGTCGGAGCTCTGTGCGAACTCGATCTGTCCGTTGGCAAGCGTGAGCACGCTATACGTGTAGTAGGCCTCAGCCTCGCCGTGGGCCCTGACCAAGCGGATCGAAAGCTGCGGCATGACGGTTGTCCAGCCGCGGCCGAGCGTACCCGGCGCGAGGTTGGCCGAATCGTGTCGCCGCGTGAACTCTATGTCCAGGTCGGACGCCACTGGCAGGTTGACGTCCGTCTCGACGACCACACGACCTCCGACGACATCCGCGCCCTCGAGGTTGAGCGCAACAGCCCTCAGTGTCGTTCCGTCGTGTCGGACGTTCCACGCAACGTCGACCAACGATGGCCGCGACGTATGGACCTCCTTCTCAAGGGCGTCCGCGGCATCCGCGCGGCGCCCGGTCCGTGCGTAGTGAAGGTTCTTGGCAAACTCGACTCCGCCATATATGCCGACGTTGCCTGACCATCGCTGGACCGCGCGCGTGGCTACGGGCGTCGAGTCGGCAGCCAGCTCGTGTCGGCCGATCCAAGCCAGATCGACCGGCACGTTGTTGTCGTGCATCCATCGGACGACGCCGACGATCTTGGCGAGCTGGGTAAGCTCCGCGAGTTCCCGCTTCTCCCGGGCGACCTCGTTGTAGTGTTCGTTCCAGTTCGCCACGAACTCGTCCACTGCCGGATCGTGGCCCGGTACGTCGAGCATCTGTCCGGACGGACCGAAACGGACGAATCGCGCCTCGGTACGCATGTGCACCGGCCGGAATATCATGGATCGACCGTCCGCGGACGTATCAACGACCATTTCATCGGGGAGAAACCACATACGGTGATAGGCAGGTGCGACGCTCCGCCGCGATACCATGAGCTCGAGCTCACTGGGGAAGTCCACATCGTTGACGCGAAACGGTCGCGTAGGGTCGAGGTTGTCGGCTCCGAGCGAACTGGTCTTGAGGTAGCGGTCCGCCTCGAAGATGATCGAGCCGAACCGCGTGCCGAACGTTGCGGGAGCGTCGGCCTCGACCCGGCGTCCGGCGCGATCGTACATGACCCAAGTCTGGCCGGTGCTGGTAGGCACGCGGAAGCGACCGTTGTAGAGCACCTTCATGCAACCGTCCCCGCTCCCAGGGTTGCACGGCTCGATGCTCATGCTCGGTACCTGGCCGCTGTAGATGCTCAGGATGGCGACGGCAAGGTCGTCGATGTCCATCGGCGGCAGAGCCATATCCTCCCGACCGATGAGAATGATCCGCCCGCTGCCTTGGTCGTACGTGACACCCACGATATCGCGCAGGTCGGCGAGGAGCGTCGCGGCGCGATCGAGGGAGATTCCGCCGACAGAGCCACCGCCTCCTCCGCCGTCTCCGTCATCCGGGAATCTCCGCGGGAATTTCCGATAGGTGTCGTCGTCGATGAGCCGTTTGGGTGCCCACGGGCCATAGGCCACGTCCTGCTGAGACGGTCTCTCCGTGCGTGTGCCGCGCCTGCCTTCGAGCGCAGCGCCAAGAAGCTCTGCGACATCCGACAGATCCTTGACTTGGTTGATGAGCTGGAACGGGATCCGGAAGGATTTGCATGCAGGCGCCGCTTCCATTCCAGGCCAGTACAGGTGCCACTGCGATGGCCAGAACCCCAAGCGCCCCCGAAAAGGCTGAAGAACTGGCCAACGCGGCAGTGTCTTCGCACCAAGCGAGACCTTCAGCGTCTGGGACGACAAGGTTGGCAAGATGACCTCCGCCGCAAGGATCGCAAACGAGCCGATCTTCCGGGTCCATGGCGCTTCCGGCTCCATCACGACGTACACGTTCCGTTCCAACGACAGTGCCCCGCTTGCCAGGACACGCATGAGCTCGAACCCCGTCGCCTTCGCACCTTGCCAGACCCAGTTGCCTGGCGTCGCCTCCGCGATGGCTTGATCTGCAAGGTTCCCCCAGAACGCCATCGCAGGCTCGACAACCAAGCTCTTGCCGATAGTGTAGCGGCGGGGCTCCAACCCCGATGGATCAGCGAGGTTGACCGGGTTGTTGAGCGCGAAGATGTAGGGGTTGAGCGAGCGCGGGTCGTACGGTGATGGCGGATGCGGGTCGGCAGTGAGGAAGCGGCCAAGCGTGGGGTCATAGTAGCGGCTCCGCAGGTAAACAAGCCCGGTCTCCCGATCAACCTGTTCGCCGGCGAAGCCGAAAGCGAGCGTCAATGTGGAGCCGGGCCGCGGGGCGCCGAACGCGTCATACTCGGTCGTCCCAACGAGCTGTCCCCTCGCATCCGTTGCCCCGACGATGCTGCCGAGGCCATCCTCCAGGTAGTAGAGTGTCCGTCCGCCGCGACGCTCACCGATGCGTTCGTTGCCGAGCAGGTAGCGCGTGGCCTCACCGCTGTCTGGCGTCTCCATGACTACCTGCGGCAGTTCGGCGCCGTGGCTGGTATATTCCATGGTCCGGTCGTTCACGACCTTGGCGAGGCGGCGGCCGTCTCCGTCGTACCGGAAGCGGATGTGCGCATCTCCATCAGAGAGAGCAAGCAGCCGATTCCCATAGTCGTACCGGTAGCTCACCGTGCGGGTCGGACCGTCGCTTGCGTCGTGCCTTCGCTCATCCAGGCTGCCGTTCGCGTCGTACCGGAACGTTGTCGTTCCCGCCGGCCCCACAGAGCGCAGGAGTCTGCCCAGTCGATCGTCGTACGTGTACCGCGTGGTTCCCGTGCGCGAGGAAGTCATGGACGTACGATTGCCGGAGAGATCATACTCGTACGCCACCTGCTCGCCATCGGCGTACTTGGCGCGAACGAGCCGGCTAAGCGCGTCGTAGTCGTACGTTGTCTCGCGGCGGGTGCCGCCGGCATCCGTGCGTATGGCCTTGATCCGGTCGCCAACGGCGTTGAGTTCATACCCGATGCCAAGGACCAGATTGCCGTTGGGGCGGGAGTGGCGGATTGACACGAGCCGGCCGGCGGCGTCGTACTCGGCGGCCGTCGTCACTCCGTTCGGAAGCACACGTCCGAGGAACCTGCCCGCAGGATCGTACCGGTACTGCGTCTTGCCCTCGACGTCGGTCACGGCGACGAGCAAACCGTCGGCGTTCCACGCCCAGGCTATGGCGCCCCCATCAGGGTACGTCATGCGCAGCGGCAGACCGCGCGGATCATAGGCGTAACTCAAGGCGTGCCCAGCGGGGTCGGTGATGCTCGTGACCCGGTCATGGATGTCGTAAGCATACCGCGTGGTGCCGGACGCGTCGTGCATGGTGGTGCGCCTGCCGACAGGGTCGTACGTGAATGACACGGCCTCGGCACCGGGATAGCGGACCTTCACGAGGCGGTCGAGCGCATCATAGCTGTACGCGACCGTGTTGTCGGCAGGATCGGTGCAAGTCTCGATGTTGCCGTTGACGTCGTACGTCAGGTACGTGCCCGGTTCGCGTTGCGCTGCCCCTCGGCTGCACGCGGCGAGGACCAAGGCCAATGGCAGAAGGCAGACGAAGTGCTTCCGCGCTGGAAGTGGAAGCATTGCGCACCTCCGGAGCAGGGCTTGTATGTATGCGACGACTACCGATCTCGACCGTCTACGCAGTGGATGCGGGAAAGCCGCGGCAATCGGGCCTATCGTTGCGCTCGCCAGACATCAACGCCTAGAGGATTTAACCCACGGTCAGCATCCGTAAGCGATATGTCGCATAGAACGGTTACGCGGTAGCATGGAAGGCGGTGACGAGATCGCGCTGGCCACGTTTGTCATCGACGGCCGCCCTGATCGAGGGTGGTTCGGAAGCCGCGCGATCCCCTTGCCGTCGGACTCCTCGATCCAACGGCGCACAGTCGCCCCGTCGCACCCGAAGATTGTGGGCGACCTGCGGCATGGTGTGGCCCTTGCTCGATAGTGGAATCATGCGGCTGCGCTGACTGACGCGCGCTACCTCCCACTCCACCTGTCATCGCAGTTCATCACGCTCGGCATCGCCTGCCGTTTGTACTGCCGGCATCGTTCACACCTCCCAGCACCCGTGAAGATACCCCGTCCAGAAGGCGACGGAACCTCCGGCGATCCGTCTAGTGCCTACTTTCGCAAGTTCATGTATGCGGAATTGGCTGTCGAAGTCCCAGCAGATGGGCTTTCTCTTCCACAGTATTGGTATGCTTTCTTCTGCAAGTATGCACTAGCACTACGGCAGAGCGATACGCAGCCCGATCAGGTATCTGGCGCCGAGGATTGGCTCCCAATCGCCAACGATCAGCGAGTCGCCCACGCGCGCATAGTCAAACGCAACTGGGCCGAACTCAAGACCTAGTCCATATGCGAATCGTTGCTCATCAACCTCGCCGATGCTCTCAATACCGGCACGGAAGGCCATTGTCACTGCAGAGACAGGCACCACCCACTCCGTCCCGACGTTCGCTTTGAGGTCTCGCCGGTATGGCTCTTCCACGCGCAGAACGTCCAGGCTGACGCGGAGTGCATGCCGCGACCTCGCCGTGTGCGGCGTGATTGCCACGGTGGCTCCTGCACCGTATACCTTCGACAGTCGGTCTACGTCCCCATCCTCACGCTCCAGCCTGTTCCTTAGGGGGAGATTCTGCACAGTTAGGCCGAGCACGGGCTCCACCTGGGCCGCGCCTGCCCGGTAGCGCGGGAGGTCATACGCCATTCCGAGGCCAAAGAACACCCCGCTCTGCCGGCCCATTGTACCGATGTTCCGATGCGGCACACGAACCACCAGGCCGATTCGTGTGCGGGAGAAGTCATGTGCGACAGCAATATCCATCACGCTTTCGCCCGCAGTCGTCACGGAGTCAACGCCGGAGAAGCCGGTCTCGTCTCGTACGGGTATCCCATCCGTCTCCCAACGCGCGATTGACAAGCCGACGGAAACAGCACTCCCTCGGTATCCGTACGCGATCACCCCCATGTCCCCCCAGATGCTCTCCGCCATAGATCCGCTGAGTTTCGCGTCGAGGCAAAAGAACTGCCGTCCCTCAGTGCCTCGTTGCGCAGGGGTACCATCGCCGAACGTTGGTGCCCACGCAACAAGCGCTGGATTCGAGATCGAGCCCCCGTCCCACAGGTGGGCCATCTCACCGGCCTGTCCCGTGCCGGCGCTTCGGGCGTGAAGCGGCGCGAGGAAGAAGGCAACGGCGCCTACAACGGGGCCGCAGTACCCTGGCGCGGCAAGGCCAAGGTTGAGCAATATGAGGACTTTCCGGCAATGCACCATCTCTTCCTCGCGTTCATGGTGACCGTGGTGCTACGAGCACCTTCAGAACCCGATTCGGCATGTTCCGCGGCAGTTCGTTGTCGGTCCGGATGACGAGTACCGCTGCGTACAAACCGTAGGGGAGTCGCGCTCTGGGGCGCCATCGCTTCCGAAGGTCCATTACCTCGTCGGAGAACGAATCTAACGCGAATGTCTCCACTAGTGCCCCGGACGGCGCGTATACGTACACCATCGCCGAGTTGCCTATCCGCTCTGGGTACTGGAAGACAAACTCCGTCTCATCCGTGAACGGGTTCGGCCGGTTCATCCAGACGACGGACGTACCAAAGGCGAACCGGACGAATAGGCTATCCATTCTCTTCTCAGCCACGAGCGGCACGATGCGCAAGGCATATTCACCGACGGCATCGTACGACACCCCGAGGCTGGTCCATGGGATCCTCACTGCCTGGCCAAGTCCGGCGGGATTCACCCAAATCGTCGTGTCGGCGACCAGTCGTCGGGAAGTCAACCTCAAATGGTACCGATCAGCGAACCTGAGAGCGTGTGCCGAGGTATCGTACCATGCGAACGGTTCCCATGCGAGATGCTCTGGCGCCGCCGGAAGCTTGACCACCCCATCGCTTTGCCTCAGTGGGTCCTGCAGCTCGAACAAACGAACGAACAGCGGTCGAAAGCCGGCTGGATCGGACTCCAGACCCGCTTGATCACGGGCCACCACGGTCCACCAGAATGCGCGTGCGTGGAACGTCCGATTCACCTGCCACACCTGGCTGCAACCGCCGGTCGGCGCCAGTTCCTGGAAGAGATCACCCGGCTGGCCGTTCATGTCAAAGTAGATTCGGACGATGTACCAGATTGTGTCAATGATCGCCGCAGGGGTGTTGTTTGGGTCGTAGGCGGGCCACCACGACAGAGGCACACTACCCTCAGCCCGCACGACAGGTCCATCAGGCGGGTCAGCAAGCGGCGCCTGTACGTTCCACCGCGGAACCTGGTTCACGGACGGAGCCATGCGGAACGATCGCCACTCTGTCGAGTCTCCGGACGTCACTTCCCGGACGCGCCAGCGATACGTGGCGCTAGGAACGAACACCTCCTTGGAGGTATACCTGGTTTGGCCGCTGGGAACTCGGTGACTCACGCACGTCTCGTCGCGGGCGATATCGACGTAGTAGTCGTTGGAAAATGCTGTCGTGGACAGCGCGTACGGCGTCCAAGCGAAGGTCGGCGGTTCGCTGGGCGTTTCCGCCCTGTTGGGTGAGAGAAGCTCGAACGGGATAACGGCAATCGTCTCAGTGTCAGACGCCGCAGAGAGGCCTCCCACTGGCCGATCGCATGCTTCCACGAACCACTGGACCGTATACCGCTCGCCTGCGTTCGGTGGTACAGGCCACACGGTACCCTCGGTCTCCAACTCGCTCCACGCTTGTGCGGAACTTGGCTCGATTCTCCACCGAACATGGTACGTGAGCGTCGAGTCGTCCACATCCACTGACCGCACCCAGCTTCGCGAGAATATCCTCGTCCGGGAGAGCGGCACGACGCTGGAGTCGGGTACGAGGCGGGGCTTCGAGGGTCGCGCGTTAAGGCGTCGCGCCGGCCCAGCCCACTGTAGCGTTGCTCGGTCGTGGTCTTCGAACACGCAGAGCCGGTAGTACACCGGTGCGTGTACGGCGACCAATTCCTTCCACCAGGTCACATCGGCAGTACTGATAGTCGACCCAAGGCTACTCACGACGTAGGGATCACCCATACTATCGTTTGTCGCGATGAAGAGACGATATGTGAGGCCCCGCGTATTGCCGGCGAGAGCACGAACGGAGAACAGGCCGTACTTGTCTCCGTCGCTAACCCCGTCGGTCGTGGGATGGATCCACGTGAGACCGACCGGCCCTTCTGGCGGGAACGTCGAAAACCGTCTCACCTCCGACTCGGCGCGCCCATCGTCGGAAATGCCCGTCACACGCCAGTAGATGTACCGCGCCCTCGGCAGCGGAGCGGTCAGATCATACCATCTGGCCGTAACCGTGTCGGCACGAAGCGGGCGCGCGAATGTGGAGAGCGTGTCGAACACGATGCAGTAGCGCACCAGCGTACGGTCTGGATCCTCGCCGCCTGTCCAGGTGTACCGCCCGTAAAGGGTCGTCTGGTTCGTATCCGGCGGTGGGTAGAGAAGCGCGATCGGATTCGGCGGGTCGCCGGGGACCGGCTCAACCGTAACAATGATGGTGAAGCTGTTCTCGTTGCCCCCGGTGTCGCGTGCAGTGACAATCACGGAATCCTTCCCAAACCAGTTCGGTGCCGGACGGATCCGGATCTTGCCTCCAACCTGCTCAACGGTGCAGTTGTGCGCGGTCGCGGCTATCCTCATTAGGTCGAGCCTGGTATCGGGGTCGTCGAGATTCGCCGGATCGGTGAGCCGTCCCTCCTCCGGGAAGACTGTCTCACCGTCCTCCAAGACCGTCACATGGACCGTGCCCCATCTCCAGCGCGGCGCGATGTTGTCGATGAGGCGAGCTGCGAAGAACGCGTACGCCGTGTCGGCTTCTCCCGTCGTGACGTCGGTCGCGATGAGACGGATCTTGTGCGGCGCGAACGCAGTCTCCGGACGAGGCGTCAGTGTGAGCGTCCGCGTCGCACGGTCGAGCGAGTAGCGGAAGTTGTCGGTTGCAGGGATTGGGGTGATCTCCCACTTCAGGCGTGGCGCGAACGAGCGTGGCACGACGAGGCTGTCGAGTGGGACTCGGTACGGCACGTCTTCGTCAGTCACCCACTCACTCGTGTCGAGCACGATGTCGTGGACTTCCTCGTAGATGATGATCGCAGTCGTCGTATCGGCATCGATCAGTCCGGAATTCGCTGGATGTTGGGTCCTGCCGCTTGCAACGAGCCGCATGACGCACGTATCCGCCCAATCCGGGTCCACCGGGTAGATATAGACATACGGTGAGTTCTGGTCCGTGACGACGAGATCGGGACACCCGTCCAAACGGGTGATCTTGACGTATTTCGGCAACCATCGATCGTCGTACACTATCGTGTCTTTCGGCACGACAAGCGTGTGTCCTTCCCGCGCGCGCCATGTGTACTGCGGACGGAGGAATCGCGGATTTCTTCCCGCCTCGAATGTCCCGAACTCGACGGCAACCGTGTCCCGATCATAGCGATCGTACCGGCTGTCCCACAGCGTGGCCTCCAGCGTGTCGCGACCAAACTTCATGCGGCATAGGGGCCAGATACGGAATCTGGTGCTGCCCTTTGGGTGCTCGGCCGCCACGAACGCGCTGTCTTTCCGGAGCGAACGGAACGTCAGCTGCAGGTCTTGATATCGCTCAGGACTTGATGCGCACCCCCATTCGACCGACCCACTATCAGGCAGCGAGTACGTCGTTGTGTCGTTGGCCGGAATCCAGAGCGGACGGATGGAGATGTCCGGCAGGGGCGTGATGTGCAGGAATAGGTTCAGCGGCCCCGTTGTCGCGCCGTCTTGATCCGTGACCATTACGGGGAAGGGGATAAGTGTGTCGCAGTCGGTGAAGTAGTCGGCCGGACCTCGGAAGCGGAGGCACACGAACCCGTCGTCGAGGGTGTCACGGTGCATCCAAATCGGCGAGCCCCTGATTGGGGAATGCTGACTGTCCGGCTCCACAAGTGCAGGGAACGTCCACACCAGTAACGGTGACGGTGTATAGTCATCGCGGGCGAGATTCCTCAGGTAGGACGTGCCTTCGTCCCCTTCCAGCCATGTCAGCACACCCGGCGGCATCAGATGTGGCGGGTCATTCCGCCGCGGGAGCACAATCGCCCTGATCAAGACCGCCAACGTGTCACGCGCGATGAGCGCCCCCGGCATGCCGACGCGGTCGGCCACAACCAACCTGACATTCGCGTCGAACGCCGTCCCAGAGTCAAAGTACGCCACAACGATCCACTGGCTCCGACGGAATTCGATGTGCAGGCCGGGAGGAACGGCCTCCGCGCTCACACCGACATGGTCCGGCAACCCCGTCAGAAGCAGGTCTGGCAGGTACCTCCGGATCGTGTCGCCCGCAGGGACCTCCCAGACTACGCTGTCAACGGCAAACTCCGGTGGGCTGCTCGGCACGTCGTAGATCCGCACACGCACATGGACGGAATCCAGCACTGACGGGGCAAACGACGTATCTTCCGCGATCAGCGTGACACTGTCGAGCACAGAGGCTCCGGCTTGCGAAAGGGGAAACCGCTTGAGCGGCGTGACCACGAGCGTGGTGTCGGTACTATCGATGTTGAATCCCGCATCGAGGTACCTGCCCTGTGTGACACTCCACCGGATGTTGGAAACGTCAGGAACTGGCGCCCCCAGCGCGCACTGCAGGCGCAGTGGGATGCCTTCAGGGGTCTCGTAGAAGGGATCGACGAGGATGCGCAAGGCGGGGAGGATCCGTACCGTGAGCGTGACCTGCAGTGGTTTCCTGTGTGCACCGGGCGTGTTGTGCCACTGCTCCAGTGTCAGGCAGATCACGTCTTCCCCCGGTTTCCCCCTATCGGCGAACTCGATCACCCGCGTATCTGCGTCGTACGACACGTCGAGGAAGTCGGTGTCAGCATCGTTGAGGTCTCTGCCCCGGCAGTCGGTCCATGACGGTTCGAGTGGCGGCCTGTTCTGCTCAAGGAGTAGATCGAGTGGAATGGATAACTTTCTGCCAGTATACATCGTGTACTTCGTCACTGCGTCGCGCTTCAGCCGCGCGGGCATATAGCTGCGGTCGCTCACGGCGAAACTCACGCTCACCGTGTCGCGCTGACGCGGTACCAGCCCAGAACCGGTCTCAGCGAAGATTCGCAGCGACGCTGTGCCCGTGAAGAGCGTCCCGTCGGCGCGCTCGCGCGGGCGCACACGCAAGATCGCGTTGCCCGTGGAGTTCCCAATCACCCGGTTCTCAACGACCTCGAGGTCCGGTGAGGCTACGTCCCACCCCCATCGGAGAGCGACTGAAGGTCGGTCGCTCACGTGGCCGTCGCCGTCCAGTGCAATCTGCACCACTCCGCCGTCGTCGATGCTCTGCGGAGGGATCTCGATATCGAACACCGGATGGACCATGAGAGGAACACGCACGCTGGCCTCGGGTCGGCCCGGGATGTGGGCCTTGAGGGTCACCTCCGGCAAGGATGCTGTACGGATCGCGTAATCAGCGTCCGGCGTGATCACCAGGAACGTGTCGTTGGCGAACCGGTCAAAGCGGACCTGGACTCTCGGGTCCGTGCAAGTCGGCTTCGCCCACACGAGGTCGGACGGCGTGCCGAGTAACACGTCGACCAAGCCTGCGCGGTAGAACACGCCAACTGAGTCCTCGTAGACATCGAATCGAGCCGGTGTGTGAAACACAAGGCCGGGGCGTCGGTCGAGGACCACTACAGGGAGTGTCACTGCGGCTGAGTCGGGCTCCGGGGCGATCGAGCCCGACCGCAGCGTGATGGGCACCACGCCAGTCCGGTCGTGCACGATGGCTGTGCACGTCACCGTCTGTCCTTGCGCCTCGGCGCTCGTCGCGAGGAAGCGGGCTGTCTGGCTCCCTTGGTCGAGGATCGTGTCAACGATACCGCGCGGGTCCAACCGGATAGTCCATGATGGGCGGGTGAGGGGACCGTTTGCCACTAGCCCCGAGAGGGCAAGGGACGCCGTATCAGGATAGGCGATCTCCACCTTCGGAGTGTTGGCACTGAACACGGGAGGCGTGTTGAGTGCGTGGACCACAGAGACGTCAAGCGACGTGGGAATCGTCGATGGCGCCAAGTCGTTGCCGCGGAAATCAGTGACGAGCAACGACACCGAGGCGGCTACCGGCCCTTGGAGAAGCGGCGAGGATTCCATGAGGCGAATGCGGATACCCGTCTCCTCCGCTCCTACTCTATTGCCTGTGAATCCGAGGACCTCCACAGGGCCGCCCGTGCTGACGACGGACCACGTGGCTTTCGAAGTCGGCGGGGAAACGTAGTCGCTCAACCGCAGGGTCATCACCGATCGTTCGGGCGCGATGAACGACTCGTTCTGGAGGGTGATGCGAAGTGGTTCCAGTACCGTCAGGGCGATGGCATCGGCTGTCGTCGTCTTCCCGTCGGAGGCGGCGATCTCTACGCCATAGATGCTGCCGAACCACCCCGATTTCCTTGGGCGAAAGATGAGTTCAGCACCTTCCACGCCGATCGTGTCGTCATGATCGGTGACAAGTCGGAACGAAAGGGGATCATTGTCGTCATCCTTGAACAACAGGTTCAAGGAGTAGCGGTACTCTGTCTTTCCTCCTGACCAGACGACGCTCGTCGCACTGGGACGGGGTGGGCTGTTGTCCACGGGGATCAAGCGCAGGGGAACCAGAACTGTGCGGAGCGGCGAACCTATACGCGGATCCCTCATGAGGAACAAGAGTTCAGCAACCACAATGTCCGCGCGGTTGTCCTGCGCGGCGATGAGGAACACACCGGGGGTATCGGAAGGGGTGACGCCTGCGATCTCGTCGGGAACCGGCATCTGCACATCCCAGCCATAGGCGTCCAGTTGCATTGCCGGTGGAACCCCAACCCGTTGCCTGAGGTCGAGCCTTGTCGTCTTGCCCCACCGGACTATGACCTCAGTCGTCGAATCGAATTCCGCCATTCCCTGCACGCTGACCCGTACGATATCGCGGTCGAACAGAACGCCTGTCGGCGACCAAGCTTCGATGATGAGAGAGTCCATTCCGAAAACGTCCGCCCTCGGAATCAGCACAAGTGCCCTGCTCGCCGCCTCCGTTACGCCCGTCGCAAGGCCAACGCTGTCCCAGAAGGACGGATCGAACGGGCTCGTCGTTAGAAGAATGCTCGTCGCTGGGACCTCGCCCTGTGAAGAGATCGAGTCGATGAGCGAGACTGCCGTCCGGTCGTCCTCCCACGCGATCAACGGGGCACGTACTCTCACCGTGTTCGGATAGAGCAACCTCTGAGGTAATATCTGTACCGTCACGGTGATCCGCCCCGTCAGTCCACCCTTGTCCGTAGCAACGACCTCCACGTTGGGGATCGATCCGACCCAGTGCGAATCCGACGCGACATAGGTCAGTTCGTGCCCATTGATGAACAATGTGTCCCGGTCGCCGCCAACGAGCGAGAAGGTTAGGCTAGCATCGCCCCGGTCGTCATCGAAGACGCCCCACAGATCGAACCGATAGGGTGGGTTTCCACCGTAACGGGTGAACCGTCCCTCCGCGTTTGCGGTGGGTGGTTGGTTCGGGAGCGGAGAGATGGTTAGGGGGATCCTGACGATCTGTGACGGGGAACCCTCGCGTGTGTCGATGATCTCGACGCGGATGGTGTCAGTCCAGGGCATCTCCAGTGGTGGCGAGGCGTCAATGGTGAGGATGCCGGTGTCCCGGTCGAGGCTGATCCTTCCACCCTCCAGTGGCACAGGAGAACGGAGCTCCCACTTGATCCCGACGAGGATCGATGGGTCGGTCGGTGTGGCGAGATTGTCGCTGAGGTCCTGCACGGAGATCTGGCCCCACCTGATGGCAATTGACGGGGCTGCGAAGTCGACGGTCTCCCTTACGTCGACCCGTATGGTATCCCAGTCGACACGCACGTTCGTCGGCGACCATGATTCGATGACGATGCTGTCGACGCCCGAGAAATCGGCCTTTGGACGAATGAGGAGCGTCTTGCTCTCGTCCGTCGGATGTGGGCCAAACTCGACAGCGTCATAGTCTGCCGGCCTCGTCGGGACCGCAACGAGCCGGATGTCTTTCGGGGCGAGGCCGGTCGGCAGATGGCTGTTCTGGATGTGCTCGATCATCGGGATCTGTACCGCGGAATCCTCCCAGACAAGGATCGTCCCGACCGCAGCGCCATCGAACACGTTCGGATTCGGTGGCGAGCCTTGGGCTGAGGCGCGTGCCGATCCGAAGCAGACGGCCAGACAGAGGAGGGAGAGCCCGACCCTCACCGAGGGCGGAGTACCGAAAGATCGACGGGAGGCTCGTACGGCCCTGGCAAGGTCGAGCATCTCTCCGTACTCCTTCGTTGCGGCGGTACTCCCCGCAGCAACCGCGCGGTGGTGCGCCTTCACTGCACTGCAACAGACGCGGCATACACCGTTGTGAACAGCAGCACCAATGCGCCAACGACGGTCAGCTTGCGTCCAAGCACGTGCATGGGACCGTTGTTCAGATCAATAATCAACCGTGCCCCTTCGGGAACCCATGCTGTGTCGCGGCTCCCCCACACGAAGGTAACTGGTTCGCTGGTCAGCCGTGGAAGATCGCGACGGGTACGCATGAGGCAAAGGAGCGTTGAATCGGACGGCGCTTCGAGCAGGTATGTGTCGTACGGAAGTCGAACGGCACTGCCACGCGTCTCCCAGGTACCGTTCTGGAGTTGGCGCGAGTGCACCACCAGCTTCGCTGATGATCCGTTCGGCCAGCGGATGCTTGTGCGGACCGTAGGGGTGCCGCACAACCTGATCCGAGAGTTATCGGAGCGTTGCACTCTGATCGGCTGACGAAGGCTCGAATCCGGAGTCGGGAACGCAACCCACCACTGGCCGAAGGGCCATGGCAGTCTCGCACCCTCCGCCGATCTGGTCGAATCCCTCAGGCTGTCAGCGAGCATCTTTGCCAGGCGGCCGAGCGTTGGGTACGGCACGAGGTGTTCAGCACCGTCGGGCAGACTTGGCTCGATCGTCGGCGCATGCCCGTGAACCGTCTTCTTCAGCGTGTCCAATCCGTCGAAAAGAACCGGGATCCATTGACTTCTGCGCATAGGCATCCGGTTCGCCAGCGACGCGCGCACTTCACTCGAGTCTCCGTACGCCTGGTCGAGTGCCCACGTCGCCTGGTACAGCGATGCCCGAGATCGCAACGAGTCGAGAGTCGGTGTCCGGCTGCCCACGCTCTCCGAGTACTCAAGCATGAGCGCAGCAGCGATCCAGTCGCCGAGGGCGTACGCTGTCACTGCGCCTGCGAGGTCGCATATGTAGGCATCCGCCTTCTCCTCAGGCGTGGACAGCGCCGGAGAGATAACATGCGGTTCCATCACGCGGAGCCAGAGATCGGTGAGCGGTTCCGACCCGATCCGGGTCAGGCGCTCCGCTGCGTTCGGAAGGGGATCGAATACCACCCGCTCACTTCTCGCAAGCAGCACGGTATCCGGCTCCCATGTCGACGGCGCATCCCGCGCCGAGGCGATGTTCGCAAGGCACATAAGCATGGCGATAAGCATTGGCGCAGTCCTTCACCAGTCCGTGAACAAGGCAACGACGAACAGCGCGGCTGCGGCGTACGGCAGTGCTTGCGCATACCAAGGCAGCGCAGGGCGCACGTTCATGACCACCCGGCTGCGACGCGCGAATTGGAGCGGTGGTGGCTCCCGGAGATCGCGGCTAATGGTGCGGACCACAGTATCCTCCACATCTTCCGTCATGATCCAAGTGACGTCTCCCCAGTCCCACCAAGGATCAGTGATGCGGATTCGGTACTTGACGCCGAATTCGAAGAAGACAATGCCCGGGCGGGCAAGAGGACGTGTCGCAGGCTCCTCAACGACATCGACCTTGCCCTGGGCCATGAGGTCACCGTGTCGAACACTGTGGAACTCGACGGCAACGCCGCGCCAAAGGCGAAGTGGAATCGGAAAATCCAGCCCGCCAGGCGGAATCAGAAACGTCGTGGCCAGGAGCGGGTCCATGGTGGTTTCCGCTGCGTTCGGGCTGGAATACAGCCTGTATGCCCTCGGGGGCAGCATGACGGTGACGTCCGAGTCGCCGAGTCCTTCGTAGATCAGCCGTCCGGTATCCATGGTGAGCGCGCGAAGTGCCGGCCCCGAGATGCGGAGTGCATTCGCACCAGGCGGCTGGTCGTCGAGCGGGAGCATCGTCAGCGCTCGGATCGGTGCTCTCCTGGTGGCGTCTGCCGGCACGAAGCGGACGGAGTCGCATTCGGTGTAGAGGGAGTGGTAGGCCTGGGCGACATGGTCCCAGACGTCGCCCGACCGACGGGTCAGCTGAAGGTTCATCAGCATGTTGCCGCGCAGCATCTCCCTGTACACGAACGCGCTGTCGTCGATGTCCACGAGCCTGTTCGCGGCTCGAAAGGCATGGTGCGCGTGCGTCGGGCGGAGCGCTTCCCACTCGGCCTGACCGAGAAGCGCGTAGCAGGTCGCGAGTGCGGGCTTCCGCTCCGAAGCGGCATGCGCTTCGAGTCTCGCCAAGTCCTCCACAGTTGCATCGAGGTCAGGCAGATGCTCTCGCATCGCGGTGCGAAGGAAGCTCTGTTCCGAAAGGGCGAGGCTGACCCAGTTCGAGTCGAGGAGGCTTGCGCCGGCGCGCCTGTCCTCTATCTCATCGCGCAGTTCGCCCACACCGGCTGCAAACACGACGTACTGCCGCACCAGGGAGTCGATGGCGGACGGTGCGAGGATGCGCGCCGCCCGCGCGTCCCCGGCGCTGACCGCGACGGCGATCACAGCCGCGGCTACTGCGACGCGCAGCATTCGCCGCATGTGATATCCTCCGCACCGGTGGGTCGAGTCTGATTGTTCACCCATGTCGCGAGGTCGTTCCATGACGTCCGGTCACTGCCCCAGGCGCCCGGGCAGTACGCGCGCAGATCCTGAAGTGCACGCCGGCTCCGGCTGTACGTTTTGTCCGTGGACGAGTCGCTCATGATGGTTCTCAGGACGCCGCGTTCCACCATGCGGACAAGGAGGTCGTGCGGGCTGACCGGGCTCCTGGCTCCGAAGGCACTCGGATAAGCCAGCTGGTATGCCGGCAGCGTACGACGGAGCGCAGTGTCGGCTACGGACAGGCATCGGTCGGCGTGCACACGTTCGCCACCGGCCACGATGGTGGTGATTGCCTCTGTCACCACCGCCCGGAGGACGTCGGTGTACAGGGAGACCGTGTCGCGGTTCGCTGGCGACGCACACAGCGACATCCGCCGGGTCCATTTGTAGGTCGAGTCGAGAAGCGCGTAGATGCTGTCGAGGGCCACACGGTCATTCGTGACAGATTGTGTGAGTCGCCTCGTGAACAGATCGCGGGCGAAACCGCCGGCGGCGTACCGGGTCGTGTCGTGTCGCGCCAATGGCGAGTACACGGAAGCCGCACGGAGCGTATTCTCCTCCGCGATCCGGCTAAACCGCTGATATCCCTCTCCTCGGTCTCCTGTCTGCAGGCTCAGCTCAGCTCCGCCGTCGTTCAGATGGGTGATCGCTGCGTAGGCAATCCCGCCCATCAGATTGCCACCGTCGAGTGCGAGGTAACTCACCAACCGCGCGACCTCGTCACGCTGCGCCTTCGTCGCTCCCACGCCAACGAGACCGAGGAGCCCCCGGCGGATCTCGGCAACCTCGCGCGCAGGGATGGGTCGCTCCGACCTGTTCGAGAGAAGCAGCGCAATCTCGACATGGTAGGACGTGAGGGTGCTCGCGACGTCGAAGCTGTCGAGTCGCGCTATGCCGTCCTCTTCCGAACGCGCGGCCAGTAGCGTGCGGTACTCGCGCAGCCACCGGTATCGCTGCGCCATCGGCAGATCGGCCAGTTGCCCGTATGCCGGGATCGAATCGCTGATCCCGGTCCACGGTGGCGACAGGAGGTCGCACTTCGCCCACTGGTCCATCTCTTCGAGCCATGACTTGAGATCGGGTTGCACGAGCCCTGTGCCCTGGCCCACCAGCCTGAGTTCGAGTGCCCGAATCAGGCAGCGGTTTGGCACAAGGCCGAGCTCATCGCACACGCGTTCGACCTCACGATACTTGCGCACGGCGGACGTATCCCCGGGGTCCTTGCAGGCTTCACCCCGATAGTACGAGTCGGCACACGCGTACTTGGCCGTCGAAGCTCCGGCTGTGCAGAGCCAGAGAAGCGCGACGGGTGCGACGAGTCGGGTTCTCCTGTTCATCAGATCCCCTCGTGCTATCACCGGTCGATGAAGCGTCGTTTCAGCTCCGCGCAGACAACATCCACGGGCAGAGCGCCACTGTAAACTGCGGCCGGCCAATGGACGATCCCGCTCTCGTTGATCGTCACGCTGCTGTCATTGTCCAGCGTGATGACCCAAGTGCCCGGGCTCCCACCGAGCTCACGGCACCTGCCGGCCTCCGTCCGCCCCCTCGTCGACTTAGCAACGACGCCAGCAAAAAGGGCGCTCTGTATGACCCCCCGACACAGTGTCGGGGGCGGGGGGGGCGGGGAATGATCCTGTTCAGGGCGGACGGCTGTGTCATCGTCCGGGACGCGGTTGATCGGCCCGCTCTCCGGGGCAATGATGACGTGCACCGTTTTGGAGGCTTCGATGGGTGGCGCGTTCGCCCTGGGCACCCAACTGGCCGTCACCGTGAGGGGAACGTCCCACGGCTCCGCGTTTCGTCGGGGCTGCAATAGAACTATGAGTGTGCGTTTGGACGTGCGTCCTGTGGAGGGGGATTGCCCCGATTGCGCGAGGGCGCGCGCCTGTTTCTGCGGCGGGCCCGACCACGTGATCGTGACAGTGCCCGATTGCGGTGTAGTGGTCGCGGTGACGTTGATGTCGAAGCTGCCGTCTGGCCTTTTTGGGCCGACCCGCTCCGATGGGGTCACCGTGAGCTCGAGGATATCCCTCGGTGGTGGTGGCGGGGGCGGGCGATCGCCGCGAACAGCAACCGTCCTCAGCTCCAGGGTGGCCCTGATCTCCTGACGATCCGTCCCCGTGTACGTCGCGATGAGCCGGCTCGTGCTTCCTGCCTCCGATGCCGATTCGACGGTAACCCTGTCGCCGACAACTCTCCCGCGCTCGTCGGCATGCGAGAGCCTGAATTCGTTCCCGGCAATTGTCCACACCACCCGCCTCAGGTCGAGCGTTCCATCGGCCGACCAGACTTGGTACTCCCGTTGCCGGTCTTGGAGCTGCGAGCTTTGGGGAGTCACAATTACCACGAAGATCCCGCTCCCCCTGATGCTGATGGTGGGCGGCCCACGCCGCCAGATCCTTATAGGCTGTGCGCCTTTGCCCGTCATCGTCCTGCCTTCGCCGTAGGTCACCGGGAACTCCGCCTTCACAGTGAACTCCGCGACGTCCGTCGCCGGCGGGAGGTTGGTCGGGACGGTGAACGCCTCCTCAGGGTCGAGGGACGACTGGACGGGTCCGTTGCCGATGCGCCACCTGACCTCGCCGGTGATTCGTGCATTCGAGACGTTCTGGCACCGCGCCCGTGCCGGAACCGTCTCACCGACCTGGAAGAGCAGTATGCCACGGGGCTCGGTCTTCCCGTCGACGGTAATCCACGTATTCGGGGGAAGTTGGAGGCGGCGAAGAACGGCCTTGACGAGCGTCACGAACCGGTTCTTCCGGGGGACAAAGATCTCGGGGCGAGGCTCGGGAGGCGGCTCCACATGGATTGTTGTGTCGGTCTTCGTAGTGTCGCCCCCGGACCCTCCGCCACTCCCGGAACCGGTAGAATGCTGGAGAGCGAGTAGCACGACCCAGATGATGAACGCTGCGGCGGCGCCCGCGTACGTCAGGCGTACCACGGCGCGCCGGTAGACGGGTCCCAGTCTGCCGACGTAGGAGTTGGTCCTCGGTCCCGTAGTACCCGTGACGGGGTCACCGCCCGAGTCCCTCCGCTCGAGCATCGCCAGCAGAAGGGCCGCGACGAGCAGGGCGCCGGCCACCGCAAGCGCGATCATAGCGTTCGGCCCCCTTCCCCGCGCAGCACGAAGAACAGGCTCCGCAATCGAGGACTCTGAGTGGGATCGTTCTCCTTCTGGCAAAGGGCCGTGAGTGCGGCGAGTGCGTCCCAGCACTTCCCCTGAGCGTCCGGGGTGACAGCAAACACGACCTTCACACCCTGCAGCCGGCCCCCGTTGGGCATGCGATCCATCAGACTCGTCAGGGCGTCCGCGATCTCGGAAGCAGATGTCAGCTCGGTGAGTCGGGCTGAGTCGGGCGCGGCCCCTTGTCCCCAGTCGGGGTACGCGTATGCGTTGGCCGCACGCGCGTCAAAGGTGAGGAGCAGAACATCGTCGCCAGGCCCCAGCGTAGAGGACGGCCCCTCGAGAGCCGGCAGCAAGCTGCAGGTCCGCGCCGGTATGCGGTGCTCGGCATCACTGTCCGACATGGACTCGGCCGTACCGGTCCCAGTCTTGTCTGCCCGCAAGATGTCACCGCCAAGGAACACGACGAACATCGCGAGCAGGCAGAAGACGATGTCGCCGATCGTGTAGAGGCTGTCACGGATGCCTGAAGTACGGCGATTCATGGCGGCGGCTCCTTGCCCGAAGGGAGCAAGAGCACAACACGCTTCCGTGGGTCCGCACTGGTGAGCAGCGAAACCAGCCTGGATATCCCCTGAGCTGAGCTGCTATCGCCCACGTGAACGTTCACCACGGAGGACTGGCCGACGAACCTCAGGACGTCAGTAAGAGGGAAAGGGCCAGGTTCTCCATTGCCATGCGTCCTTTTGACAGTACTGTCGTTGACAACCGTCAGGGTGGGCGCGCTATTTCCTGTCGTGTCCTCGACGGCGGGGAATCCGGTCTCGACGATGTCGATGTCCGTCGGGGCCTGAGAGAGTTCCTGCGACATCAGCATGATGAGCGTCGCGAGGAAGACGAACATCAGGTCGTTCACCGGAAGGAGGTAGTCCGTCCTGCTTCGTCGCTGGCGCCTGCCGTTCACGGCGTGTGGTCCTTCCTGGTCGCGTTCTGGGCGAGCGTCTCGACCAGCTTCTCCATGCTCCGACAGTGCCGCGGTTTGACGTTCACGATGAGGATCACATATCCTTCCCCGTCCTCGTCCGGCGAAATCGGCGGCCACTGCCCGGCGCGATCAAGCTCCACCTTCCATCCCGGCCGAGTATCCGTCCCGTCGCCATCCACGTCGAGGTCCTGCGGATCCTCCTGGAAGCGTTTCGCCACCTCCTGACGCAGTAATTCACGAAAGGTCTCTACGTTAATGCCATTCGGTTCCAGCGATGCCAGCGCCTCTGTCAGGCCACCGATCGAGATCACTTTGGGGGGCGGCGCTGGCGGTGTGGCGGCGGTGTCGGAGCCGGTCGTATCGGAGATGATTGCCCCCCCCGACGACGCGGCTTCGGTGGCAGCAGCAGCGGCGGCAGTGTTGGCGGCGGCGGTGTTGGCGGCAGCGGCGGCAGTGTCGGCGGCGGTAGCGGCGGCCTTGGCGGCAACGGCAGCGTTGTCGACAGCTTGGGTGGCGGTGGTAGCAGCGATCGCGGCGGTGTCGGCGGCTTGGATGGCGGTCTTGGCGGCAGTAGTGGCAGCGTCGACGGCAGCAGCAGCAGTGCCGACGGCCATCGTGGCGGCGTTGGCGGCAGTCGCAGCGGTGTCGGCGGCAGTAGTGGCGGCGTCGACGGCAGTAGCAGCGGCCTTGGCGGCAGTGGCGGTCGCGGGGTCGGCTAGAGAAGCCGCGAACTCGCGCCGCGCGTTCAGATTGAGCCACGCACCCCCGCACTCGAGCGCAAGCCGCCCAAGGAGCCCCCACAGAGTGGTCAGAAGTGCAACAGCCAGCCCAAGCTTGACCGACTCGACCTGCTCAGCGCCGGGCTTGAGGTGGTCCATGGTGGCGATGATCCCCCACACGGTCCCGAGGAACCCGATGAGGGGCAGCGAGGCGAGAATCGTATCGAGGCGGGCGAGCTCTCCGTCGGCGAGGCCGAGAGCGTTGTCGAGAGTCAGGGGATCGGTGAATGTGCGGTTAACCAACCTCTTCAGCAAATCGCGGAGCCACTGGCGCAGCTTCGCCGGTCGACTCCAACTACGCTTCGTAGTAGACGGAGACGACTCGGCGGTGATGAGGCAGTAGTGCGCTGTCACGAGCCTGAACGCGCCGAAGGCAAAGACAACGGCGGTGAGCGCAGCAAAGGCGACGGTTCCGGAATACGTGTCCCCGGGCCCGGTAATCCGGTGGACATACGTGTTGAGGGCCCTGTCGCGGTAGTGATTCAGATCTGCCGCCGTCTTTACCGAGTCTGCCGACGTCGTTACCGAGGGCTTCGGGACCCGACACCCACGCACCACCTCTTTCACGCCCAGGCACATGACGAAGCACAGCATGAGGAGGACGATGGACGTCCGCATCTCGGCCTCCCAGTCGAGGGTACTGGCGGTATCATGCGCAGCGGGATCGGTTCAGCCGTGGGCGCGTATCCCCCTTCCGCACCGCCAACTACGATCCAGCGCAACGCTCGGATGGCTCCGGAAACACATCAGCCTATTGCCATGCCCGCCGGTGGCGTGACTATGCTGACAATCGATTCATGCACATGATACGAAATTCCGCAGGGAACGCAAGCAGGTCTCTGATGGTCCCGTACGCGTCCCAGCTAAGCTCGTCCTTGGGGCATCGGGAAGCTGTGCATGACGTAGACATCCTTGGGATCGCGCTCGCTCGACCAGCGCGTGAGGGTGAGCGTCCGGAGAATCGGCTAGAGGCGGCTCATCCTGCCGTCGGGCCGCCTCACGCTGAGCGTGGTGGGGATGTAGCCCGTCGTCCGCATGGTGAGGTAGGCTCACTCCTGATGCCGGAAGTAGTATCGTGCCGCCACGATGGCACTGATGAGCACCTGGGCGTCACCCATCCGGCCCTTGGGAGTCTTCGCAGCGATGCTCGACCCCCAGCGGATCGTCGCAGGCGCAGGAAAGGGACGACCTTGATCTCAACCATGGCTTCCGTCTGTCCAAGGAGGATCCTTCATGCTCCCCATCCTTTGGCAGGGAAGCCCGTGAACCTCACGAACTCCATCGACCGCAACTTGGGTTGATGCGCGTTCCAGTCGGTTCTGTCACCCTCCAGCCATCCTGCCCGACAAGGCGTGCCCTGAACCTGTTGAAGGGAATGTCGGGCCTGCTACCCGGTAGGCGGGCTGGGGCCCGCAGGAAACGATGGATTCCTACCCCACCTCGCCGAGTCACCATTACCTGTGGTCGGGGAAGCTTGGGCGCACTGGCGTCACACCGATCCCCACGATCACGAGCGGAGAGGGCGGCCGACTCTCTGCCCTTGACTCCTGGTCTGCAAGGTGGTAGACTGCTGACGTACAACGCCCACCGGGCACAGCACCTGCTGCCATCGAAGACGAGGGGAGAGTCGCGATGTGCCAGACAGCCCAGTCGGACCCGTTCCACTACCTCGGTATTCCCTACACGGACGATGCGGGCAAGATCCCCATGTACAACGAGTTGGTGGATGCTCGCATCAAGGCCTGTCAGGATCCCGCCATCCGCGAGCTCATCGAGAAAGCAGCCGGGGAAGTCTGGAATGATGGCTCTCGAGCGCGCCTCTTGCAGAGCGCGGTAGCGGCGTTGAATCTGTCGCAACGACCTAATGGTCGCGGCCCACAGGCTGCCGGCGATCTTATGTACCGCAATGTGAAACTCCGTCACCACTGGGATGATGACTATCTGTCGCGCGTGATCAACGATGAGCTTGCGGGAAGGACTTTCGAACGCCCTGGTCCCTATAGCTGGTCACCGAGGAAGCACCTCGATTTGAGTCCTCGGTCGTCCCGGCCCAGCTACATCTACCGCATGCGCGACTACCAATATAGCCCGTACGATTGGAGCACCGGCATCCGTTTCACAGAGTTGCTCTCTGAACGCGGAGCACTGCCAGCAGGAAGCGACGTGGTGGAACGTGGGGTGGAGTTGGTGTTCGGGGTGCCGTTCACGGACGTCGATAGCAAGGAGTGCGGGAAGCTGCGGCAGGAGCGGTGGTACAGTAGTCTCCCGTGTCAGCCGATATGGTGGGCCCGGATCGAGGATCTTCTCTGTCCGGACCTTGACACTCACACGGCTCCCGGCGCCATCGGCGCTCTGCGAAGCCAGTACTCGGCACCGTTGATCCCGTCACTGAAATGCCGCGCGGTGTACCTGTTCATCTGCAACCCGGAGGCTAGAGGCGCGTACTACTGCGTACTGCGGCTCGACAAGCCACCCAGAATCGCCACCAACGAAATCGAGTTGCACGTCAAGAGACTCCGCGGCGGGACGGGGAGGGACCTGATCTCGATATGGTGGGAATGGCCGAACACCGGTCCCGCGAGTTTCCGCGTGACCGCCCTCTGCATGAGTTCGCGCGACGGGGAAGTGAAGTCCGAATCCCTTGAGAATCCGATGATCTACGCGGGAAGTGGACTACCTCACGCCGGTGGCACACCCAGCGCGGACGTGTTTGTGACGAAGCTGAAGGACAAGGGGTCCTACGGTGTGAAGTGGAACTGCCCCGCCGACTCCAGTCGAGAACGGACGAGTTACGAGGAAACGCCCACGTAGACGCAAGGGGGCAACGCCCACCCCGCGGGTATGCTCTACGGCGCCACTGATCTTCCGGAGCGGCGAGCGGGGCCGATGTGGTGCACACCGTGCCATTTGGTCGTCACCGGTGCCGGCGCAGGGAGCCGCCTTGGCGATATGCAGCTTGCGTTTCGCGGACGTGGAACCGATCGAATGCCCCTGCAGCCCGTCATATGCGGCGGCACTAGTGCCTACTTTCGCAAGTTCATGTATGCGGAACTGGCTGTCGAAGTCCCAGCAGATGGGCTTTCTCTTCCGCAGTATTCGTATGCTTTCTTCTGCAAGTAGGCACTAGTACCCAAGACACGAGGGAGCACGTGTCTGAGGCACGGTTGCCGCGTGGAATGCGGTACCATGGCGTACAGGAGCGCCTGGACCTGGAATCCGTGCATCATCAGTAGTCTCGCCGCCGCCGAGAGCCGGCGCACAGGGAGATGAACCATGGATGATTTCTTCTGCTGTGCGTGCCTGGAGTATTTCCCGGAACCGACCTACGAATGCCGGCGGTGTCATGCAAAGCGCCCGCAGACGAGCCACCTACGTCCGAACGCACTAGAGAGGCTGGGGGCACTCGACAGAGTCCTTGGAGGCGCCGGAATGGGGAAGTTCCTTGAGTGGCACGAGTGCCCGGACAAGGACTGCGTCGCCAATGGCGACAAAGTGCCCACGTACCAAGCACACTGCCCCAAATGCGATGCGACGCTGCCGCGGCCTGACATCGCCGGGCACACTTACTGGGACTATGAGCAGAATCGGGATGCGGTTCGAATCGCCATACTTGGTGGTCCCTCTTCAGGGAAGACGCACTATCTCCACGCACTGGAACGCGCGACGGCGAACGAGCCTGCCTACGCAGACGAGCACCATGGCTTTGATCTTTCCGTGGCTTGGGATGCTACTTGGAACGCCCAGAAGGACAGTTTCGGAGAGGGAAGGGTCATTCCCAGAACGGCTCAGACTCTGCGATCGACCACGAGAGAAGAGCAGCCAAATCCATCCCATCTCTGGATGCTACCACGCAACCCCAGTTCGGACACCTTCGGCAAGCCCGTCCTTCTCACGTTGCGGGACGTCGCGGGGGAGGACTTCCGCGACTTCTGGGAGAGAGAGAAGCGGTTTGTCCAGGCATGCCGCGGGGTGATGCTCTTGTCGGACATCCGTTACTTCCTCAGTGAGAGTTGTCTGCCCACTCCGGCAGATGCTCCCGACCTTTACTCGTTCACCGACCAGGAGCGGGATGATATCCTATCGGGGGCGGCTCCGAGCGGCGCCGGGTCCGGTGGGCCGGATACCACTGCGGCTGGGTTCCTGGAACGCCTGAAGGGCATCATCGGCATGGGGATAGGGGGCGGTGGGGCATCCAAACCGTTCGCCCTCGTTATCACCAAGTCGGATATCCTTTGGCACGCACTCGGCGAAGGGGACGCTGCTCATCCCGGCCCCGGACTCCCGGACAGACACGCGATGATGTTCAAGGCGTTCTCCTCATATGATCGGTATCCGTTGAAGGACTCGACGCCCAGATGGTGGTACCTCAGGCAACTCGACCGGGAGGCGAGCAAGCTTCTCGAGACTGACGCGTGTATGGCGCCACATGTCCGCGAGAGGGTACGAACAGCCGTCAGGAACTTGCGGGTCCGGCACACCTTCTTTGTGAGTGCGACAGGTTGCCAGCCCCACAGAGATCACTGGGCTGAGATCTCCGGCGCCGGCGGATCCCCTGGCTATTTCCCGCGCGTCGCGCCAACGCGGGTGTTCGACCCGCTCTTCTGGCTCATCTCAAAGACCGCATGTGGGAATCTCGGGGATTACTGGCCGCCTGCGGAAGACGGGGATCCGTGGCAGACATAGCCGTTGTTGGAAGCGGCGCATGGTGCGGGAGCTTGGGATGACCGTCTCGTTCCTGCAGATGTTCGGCGGCAAGTGGCCCCAGGAAGGCGACCTAGGATGGGGTCCGGGAATGGCCGGCCAAGTGTACAAGTGCTTTACGCCGGGCGCGCAGGCGTATGAGGAACAAGCGCGCAGGTTCCTGGCGCTCTCGCAGCAGACCTTCGGAAGCTCGCACTCGCCTCCCATGTTCGCGCTGCGGGTCGCGCGGTGCGTCGAAGCCGGAACCCGCGGGCCCTCTGCACGTGCCTCCCTGTTTGCCAGAACCGAACGGATGCCTCATCGTGGTGCTGCCTTCGTCCACTGCGCCGTCGTGCCCCACGGTGACCTGCGCACCGCGTGCGGGGGCAATCCCTTCGCCATCCTTCGGCACCTGCGTTCCGGCTACGATCCCAGAGCCGTCGTCGGTCGAGGTCCTGATCTGCACCCACTGATACTCGACGAGGCATGGGCTTCGAATAAGATGGTGCTGGACGAGCACTCCCGCTACGCATGGTACCGTGGCGGGCTGCTTGCTGCCCAACGGATCTGCGGCCCAACACTCACGCCACGGCACTACGCCCGCCTCGCGGCCATCACCGCAGGCAGCATCATTGGCAGGCTCAGGAAACTATCCGGCAGTGAAGCACGTGCAGTGCTCCTTGCGGTACCAAGCATCCTGTTCGAGCGCACCCCCAGCACGCACTTGGTGAACGATCTGCTTGCCGGGCTCATCCTGTTCCTGCCACCGCACGTGCGCGAGCGCCTTGCCTTGGCGACGTTTGAGTATCCGCACCCGTCGCCAAGTCCGGAGTCATTCCCCTACGATATCGCCGTAACCGGCTTGCCGGCGAGGGATTGGCCGGCGCTCTCTGAGTGGTTTCATGTCATCCCGATCGGCACCGAGACCCCGCAGTGGTGCGACAAGCACCACCGGCCCGACGCGCTACCCTTTGGGTACTTCGGCGATGAAGCCCGGCCGGGCTCCCTCGGCGCGATGGTCGCAGCGATCGATCAGGACAGCCCGCACGACCACGCCCTCCTCATGGGAGATCGCTGGATCAACCTGGCGCTCAACCCGACGCAGTGGCTCGGAGACCTCCCTGAGGACCGTCGGCACGACGCATTGGCCGACGGCTTGGCCGGGTTCGATGCGCTGCAGTATGAAGACCTTGCCCCGATGCTCAGCGACGTCTTCGAGCAGCTTCCGACAGGGGAACGACTAGCATGGCTGAGCCGGGTGCTGCAGGTTGCAGCGGCCACCGATGACGTTCGTGTCTCGGTATTCCGGTGGCTAGCCCACGAAGGCCAGGCAGGTGATCCCCGCGAGATCATGCGACTCATTCGGGGCGATCAGTTCACTTGGCACCACGGAGCACATGGCGACTTCGATTGGCGCAGGGAGCTCGCAAGTAGCCTGGAGGAGACAGGACAACCCTCGGATGTCGAGATGGCGCTCTGGTTTGTCGTGATTCTGCCAGAGCAGGCTCGTGCCGAGTGGGAGTCGAGGAAGGCTGAGGTGCTGATGGCTGCCTTCCGCCGGCGAGTCGCAGCTTGGTACGAATTGACGGCCGCCCTGCCTGAAGGGGGGATGGCGGCGGATGTACGTGAAACGGCAATGGAGGTGGCTGTGAACTGCCTCCGCAGTCTGTTCGGCGACGATACCTCGGAAGCTGTTGCTGCAGGCGCTGCCGCTGCCATCCGGTGCGCAGCACGCCTCAGAGGCGAGCGGGGAGCACGAGCGCAGGAGCAGAACTCGGTAGGTAGATTGCTCGGAGCGATCGACATCGCCCGCCGTCTTCCTGAAATGCTTCTGGACGCCAGTTCTGTCCCTGATGAGACGCAATGGCTTGAGCTAGCCCGGCGCACTCATCCATCGCTCATCCAAGCCTACAGCCTCCACCCGGTGATCCGCGCAAACGGGATCCTCAGTAGGCGGCTCAGGATGCTGGCCGGGCTCGTCTTCGCAGCGTGGGATTGGCGTAGGAGGCCACCAGAGGGACGCATCGTCGAGACGTTCAAGGCGCACTCGCCGGAGATCCTGCCTGACGTTCTGTGGTGCTTCCATCGCGCGACCGAAGAAGCGCACATGCGTGGTGACGAGCAGGCGGCGAAAGCGGCACGTCGAGCACTGTACCGGTTCGTAGGCTCACAATACGGAGCATCGAACCCGACCAAGAGGGACTTGCTCCTCGGGACCCTTGTTGCGGCGTTCGAGGGGGACGAACGAGACCGGGAGCGTATTGTCCGTGATCCTCTCGGCTCGTGGTCTGCGCCGGGCACACCCGAAAACAAGACGGAGCCTGTGTTCGCAGGTTTGGGGATCACAGTGGGGAAGGTCATGACCCATCGCGCGCGGCAGAGCCGAATGCCGCCAGACGAGCCTTCGGGGACTTGATGGAGGTGCTCGCATGACTACGCTGGTGATGGCCCTGCTGGCTGGTGGCACCATGCTTCTGCTCGTCGTGGGAGTGAGTCGTCGCTGGCCCCTAGACCATCCGAATCGGGAACGAATGTCGGTGGTTGCATTTCTTGCGATAGTCCTGTCTTGTATGTGGTTCGGACACCGTGTCGCTGGTGAGGTAGCACAATACCTGCAATTACCAGTGCTGTACGTTCCCGCGGCTGAGGTCACGCCGCCCTGCACATTGTACATCGGCAAGCATCGAACATACGACACCATGACAATCGGCACCTCGGCTTCGGGACCGGAAAGCACCCTGTTCGCCCTGCAGATCACTGTGGACTCCGTGATCGCTCGGCCTCTGGCCGGTGGCACCTGCTTTGTCTGGGTGGTTGCAGCCCGCACCCGCAGGCCGCTGAATGGCATCCGCCTGCAGAACGGCGACCTCATTTCCGGCGGCTCACTCGCGGGCGGTCATGACGTCGTCGTTCGCGATGGTGGCATCTTCTGGGGAGGCACTGAGTTGACCCGCCAGAGTCGCCAGCCTGTGGGCCTTGCGTTCCGAAGGGTCGAAGGGGAGTGGTATCTACGCGGCGCCGCCGTCCTCAACGGCGACGCCAAGGTGATCCGTGCGGGCAGCCCCGTTCGCGCTCCGGGATCCCTCATCCTTCGCGATGGAGAGTCGTTACAGTGGGTGGGCGACGGCAATCAAGGCGAGCTTGCCGTGAAACACAAAGGAGGTAAGGTCTATTTGTCGATCAAAGGTATTGGCCCAGTTCCGCTCAAATCCCCCAACGAGGAAGGCGGTGCGCCTCGTTTCATTGTGGCAGACCGGTACGTGGACGGATACGATGACCTAGTGGTCCTCGATGGTATTCGCGTTGGCAGCCGACAACGGCGGCTTCTGGCGACTCTCTCCATTGAGAGCGATACCGCCCGGATCCACGGGAGGGATGTCATTTACGCCAGTGGTGCCAAACCGTCAGGACAGTACTACAACCACCCATTTACGCTTGTGACCATTCCATCGCTGAACGAGAAAGGCTTAGTTGATATCAAAGGAATTGTGGCCTCCTCTACGGACAAGCAGCGCGTTGACTTTCAGTGGATGCTCGTTCTGGCGCTGGCGTCGCCCTTGTTCCTGCTTCTGCAGACCATGCCGGCGGAGGGACCAGGAGAAAGCGCCACGCGAATCGTCCGGAGCCCTTGGGGAGTAGTTGTCTTCGGTGCTCTGTGGCTCGTGCTTCTAGTTCGCCTCATACTGGGCATTCGCGTCCGCGTAGCTGAGCCGTACCAGCAGGATGGCATCGTCTTCTCGTTGCTTCTTCTGCTCTTCATACCCATTGTCGTATATATGGCGACCACTGTGACCAACCGGGGAGGAATCCCAGTCTGGCGATATGGTAGGCACTCCAACGGCAATGTCCCTGTGCTGGCCGCCTATGCGTTGTACGTCGCGACGTTCGTGACTCTCTACATCCCCCTGACACAACAAACAGTGGTACTGATGGGCGCAGCCCTGGGGGTCGCTGTTATGGCGGGCATCGTTCGGAATGGATCCTTCTACAGCATCATGAACTCGTGGCGGTGGCGCGCCGTGGTCATAGTTCCCTTGGTAGCCCTCGCGGCCGTGATGGGCGGGGAGGTGATCTGGACGCCGTTTGCCGGCTTCGGCATCAGAAGCAGCCAGTTCATCCAGCTTGCCTTTGTGCTGTGGCTGTACGCGGTCTCCGCTGCCTGGCGCCCGCAAGGAGGTGTTCGCCAGGTTGCGAAGATCAGTCTGCTCGCGTTAGTTGTTGTGCTGTGGATTGCATTGTGCGCGTACGTTTCGGGGGACAACGGCATATTCATCTACGTGCTGCCCGCATTGCTCATACTCCCGGTGATCGAGTTCCGACACTATGTTGCACGAAAGGGCCTCGGGAGGGGCTGGTGGCGTGCGCTCATCGTGCCCATGGGCTTCGTACTGACGATGGTGGCGATGATCCTAGCGATACAATGGGTGGTGAACGAGGTAGTCACGGAATTCCCGGAGTCACGTATCGCTGGGGTCTTAGAAGACAAGTTCAAGGCCGGCCGACTTCTGCCGCTCGATCAACTGGCCCGCTTGCCCGCAAGAGCATCCCGCCAGGACTACGAATCACTTGTGTCTCTGCGTGACTATGCCATGGCCGGAGCCGAACAGCCGCGGGGCTACTTTGGCAGCCCAATTACTGCCGAGATGCGCAGTATAGCAGTAACAGATAAACTGTTCGCTGTACTTCTGATTGCTGAGCATGGCCGCTGGGCTGGTATGCTTCTGTTTCTATTGTTTCTCGCTTTGCTGGTTGCCGGTGCCATAGCACTATCCTTCGACTCCGTGCTCGGTGGGAAGACTGCTATCGACGAGCACATTGGCCATCGCACAGCCACCGGCCTCGTCGCTCTGCTGACGTTGGCCTGTGCCGCGATCTGGATCATGGGTGCGAATATCGGTGCTCTCTCGTTTGTAGGGAAGAACATTCCACTTCTTGGGCTCAATTCCGGCATGGATGTCGTCTATGGACTTGTTCTCGTTGCCTTGGTCTTCGCCCCGCTTCACGCGGTGTCGCAGCGACGGGAGGAGTACAGAGACTCCGACGGACGCCGCGTGACAGCTGGAGCGGAGCGAGGTGCCATGCTACTAGCCGCGAGCATCCTTGCTGCACTCAGCATATACACTATTGTGCCGGGTCTGCTGAAGCTGGCCTCCTCTCCAGACTCGCCGGCGCGGAGGATGATTACTGGTTATCCTAAGCTTGTAAACGACTTGTTCAGCGATGGCACGCTTCAGATGACCCGTCGTGGTGGCCAGCCGTACGTCGTCTACACTCCGTCTTCTCGATGGGGGAAGATGGTCGAGCGATCAGGGCTAATCTCAGATGTCGAACGGTTCAACCAGAACCCGAAGGGGTATAACATCTTCCGGGAGGAGCCAAACGCTGGGTTTGGAGGGAGACCCAACTGGTTCGACTGGAGGTACGCCACCATACGGAATCCGCTCACGCCACAACGCCAATTCCGAGGTGTTGTTCGGTTCGCCGGAGACACTACCGCGTTCGGCGTCTACGGATCTGGCATCGAGTGGGGGTTCAGGCCGCACAACGATCTAGTACTGAGAGCGAGCACGCCACAGATCGACTTAGGCTGGCGACTGTCCGCGTTCAACCTAGGTCATGATCTGGTGCTCGATATAGGGGTGCGATGGTTCGAGAGACAGCCTAGGCGCGGTTTGGTCATGATTAACGGCGTCGCATATAATCCTGGAGGTAGGCCAAACCGCGTTCGACTTGCCCCTGGCGATATTATCGACTACATCGACGATCGAGGACGCGCATGTTCGGTTACATACCGCGCGGCCGACGGGGGGCGAATCTTCATCGATCGCTGGGTGAACGGCGGAGTCCGACCAATCTACACTGCTGGAGCCGACTTTTATCTCGCGCGGCCAATCCGCAGCGCGATCCTCGATCACGTGGACTTCCTCCAACGGTACCGCGGCCAAAGGGGGACGCGACTCGACTCCCTCCAGAAGGTGGACGTTGCGCTGACAATCGACCCACAACTCCAGCGTCTGGTGCAGGAGCACCTGAACCGAGTCTGCGCAACTGAGCCGACCGATCTGTCCCAGGAGTTACGAAGCGTGCTCCAGGCATCGGTCTGCATCATGGACTGCATGACTGGCGAGGTCCTGGCACTCGGTAGCTATCCAACATGGGACCCGAACGGTCCGTCCATTCCTGTTTCCTTGGCGGATAACATCGAGGAGCGGATGACGGTGAACCAGAACTTCGTTGCATATGAAATGGCATCGGCAGGCAAACCGCTCCTGGCAGTCGCAGCTCTGACGGCGCATCCGGACTTGGCCGGTCTGACCATTCCTCGGGAACCGGGCGGACGGAATCCGGCGCGGGAGTACGAGCGGTTGTTCGATATCCCTATCCCTACATCGCGCTCTATCGATGAGAGAGGCCGCCTATACCAACCTACTCGACCCGGCGGCCAGGTGCCCTTTATCGACTTCACGCGTTTCATGACGGTGTCGGACAACTTGTACAACCTGATGTTCAATACGTTGGCCCTGCTGCCGCCGCAGCCCGTGTCCTACCACGGCCCCGGAACGAGCGAGCAGTACTACAACTTGGATCACACTGCGACCTTTCATGACCGTGCCCCCGCGTTTGAACCCGACGAGTTCATCGGCCTGCGCCATCCGTCTGCCGGGGGGCAAGCGGAGCTAAACGACCTACAAGCTACGGCATGGGGCATGGCGCTGCACCGATTGACGGATATTCCGACGGAAGTGGACCAGGTGCCTCCTCTCACCACCGACTCCACGTTCTGGCGTGGCGGTGAACTGCTGTTTCAGAGGTCGGTCGTGAACGCTCCAACACCTTTGTACCCACAGCCCAAAGCGATGCCCTTGAGCACCACGCGCGACTTCCGAGGAGAGTGGATTTCGTTCCTCTACGGGGGCCGTTTTCGTTTGTCGAACGTTCACATCGCCGCCGCTTATAGCCGCATCCTTACGGGCAAACGTGTGCGCGCGCGCATCATCAAGGCTGTGAACGGCCGACCGATCTTTGATCCCCTCGGCCCTGTCTACGACGTACATCCCGACGCACCGCCGTCGGATGCGGCCAATAGGGTCCTATTCGATGCGGCATGCCGGCACGTCAGGCAAGCTGCACACTGGGTGATCGCGCAGCAGGGCGGAGGAGGCATCAGTCGTGGTACCGGGGCGAGTCAGTACCCCATTCTCCGAGACCTAGGCTTTGACAACAGTGGGCACTTCTACTTCGGAAAGACGGGCACATTGAGGGTCACGTCGAGAGGTAGAAGGCGCGGGCACAGCGGCTCCGATGAGAACAGCACGCTCTGGATCGGTGTCTACGGCCGCGGCTCCCTGGACAGGCCTGAGAAGGCGGTATGCATGGTCGTCTACGCCCGGGCGCGTGGGATAGGGTTCGCCCTCAATCGCATCGCCAACCCGCTGCTGCCGAGTGTGCTGACCAGGATGGAGCGAGCACACTGGACAGCGTCCACGATCATCTCGGATGGAACGCCACCATCGGCAGCGCCAGTGGTGCAAAGGAAATGGAACCACTGAGCTCACGTGTAAGCCTGCCTGTACCGGCCCGTGGGCCTCGTCGTTCCTCCCTTCCTGGCGGCCGGAGGGTTAGCGCAGCACGGTACCAATGGGGCTTCACCGCAAGAAAGGGAGAAGGTCGATGAGGGACATGCGACACTCGGGTCTCTGGCTGCTACCACTCGTGACCCCGTTGGTGGTTGTGCTGCCGTGGCTGCGACTGCACAGCTGGCGCACGGTGGGGGCTATTGCGGACTGGCCGCCAACCTCGGTGGTTGCTGCCGGTATCGTGGAGCCTGATAGCGTGGCCTTCGGCTCAGCCGATCGTCGCGAGAGCACCAGGCGGGCCTTCTTCGTCTATGCCATGCCGAACACAGGCAATCTGGGTGCACCCGATTATGAGAGACTACTGGATCTACGTAGGGTTGACCCTGAGTTGCGTGATCGGTGGCGGAAATGGGCACGCAACCATCCGCTGCTGGCTCAGCGGGGCTCCTTGGTTGTTCTCCCGCTCTGGACGCAGCTATTCTACCCTCCTGACAGCGCCGCAGTTGAGAAGGCGTACGCCACGGCGCGAGGAACCCAACACTGACGCCGGAATCAAGTGCATCGACATGAGTGATGGAGATGTGCCGGAAGAGCATTGACGTGCACGCGGAGGAGACCCCAGCTCGGACGAAGGCAGAGCTGCCGCTACTCCGCGAACATCGTCAGTCGTACAGGAGCGCTGTCGGGAAGCTAGGATCAACTCATTGGTAGCGCAGAGCGGTGATCGATCCGATTCATGAACACAATCACCGTGATGAGGGCCTCGGGCGAGAGCCGAAGCGTCAGGAGGATCAACTCGCCCGTTTGCGCAGGCATCGCGCGCTCTGCGGCATGGCTTTCGATGGCATAGGTGAGACGATGAACGTCCGTGGCCGGCTCCCGCAGTTCCCTGCCGTATTGCAGCGGCCGTGGCGTGCGCGCGGCTCGCGGCGGGCCGAGGCCGTGACTGACACATGGGACCCGCATGAGGCCATGGCCAATGGGAGGGGGAAGACTGGGGTGGCGGTGTGTCTGGCGACTGCGGACGCTCGATCAGGTTCGGCATCCCGGGCGGAACGTCGTCGAACGGTTCGTCGGCTAGTTGGCCTCGCGAGGCGCTATGAGAAGCTCGCCTGCAACCTAGGCGATGCCCAAGATCGCGTGCATCATCCGGTATCTGCGCGCTCTGTCAGACACAGCTTGGGCGGGTCTCTCAGCAGATCGCAATCTGCCCGCTGTACGTCGCTGGCCCGGAGTCTGGCAACCTCTCGACCGGATGGAAGGCCCCGATCATGATGAGGGGCACGGGCGGCGCATCCGGTCTCACAAGATGCCCGGGGATTGGAGCCGGCGCGGACAGGATCGAGGTCCGCCACGGCCAACTCAATGACATCACCCATATCCGCGCGCACGACGAGCCGCTGCCCGTCACCCTCGCGGCTCGGACCAGGGAAGTGACGAGGCTCACCAGGAGCTATGGTTGGGGCAGGAGGTTCCACGTCGGCTGGTTCGGTGCACCCTCCCTCAGGCAGGGGAAACAAGAACGACCTATTGGCTGCGCCCGCAGCTGGGCGATCACGCCATAGCCCAGCAGACGGTCGGCATACGACGAAGGCACGGAAGGACCACTGTCTATGAGGTTGTCGTCGATGATGGCGCTGCCCGACAGAGCGCGGCGGGCCGTCGGCACGTGTGGCCTGCTGGCGCTCCTCCTTCCACAAATGGCGCCTGCCCTCGAGATCATCAAACGGACGTCTAGCCGTGTCGTACTCGGCCTGTCCGGGGGCGAGGCGGGGCCGGATTCGATATTCGCACTCAGGCTCTATCGGAGCCCGGGAATTGTCAGTAGGGACACTTCCGCGGCGGACTCCGGATGGAATCTCTCCGGGAACACGCTGTACCTCTATGGGAAGGTGGACCCGAGATCGGCCATCTCATGCTCCTTGCGGATCAACGGGGATCGCCGTCGTGTCGGAGAAGGATGGCAGGGCGTGCAAGACGGAGGGATTGTCGTCGCGACGTTCCGCCGTTCTGGTGAGGTCGCCCCCCACGCGGTTCATTATGCGGACGGCGCGTTGTTGGGAATCCTCCCGTTTGATTCGACGGACAATGCGGAAGTATCCCAGTGGTTCCTCTACCTTCAGATCGTCTATCAATTACGGGGCACTGGCAGTACGGAGACACTCTATGTCGCAGCGCGGCCTAGGCCGGTGACACAGGTAGTACGGCCTTGGCTACAGATCTGGGTCGGCTCAGATTCGGTCTACAGTGGACCACCGGCCGGGGTGTGTACCGTGGTCGTGCGGTCGGATACCTTTTCGCTCCGCGTGCGTGGGAATCGGGAATGGCACTATGAGGAGGTAGAGGGCTTGCGCCTGGTGGACGGGCCAACGACCCCTGCGCAAGATGACGTGCTTGAGTTCGGGATATCGGGGAACCGAGAGCGCCACGTGCTCCGGCTCATGATGGACGATGGAGGAAGCGAAGGCATCGAACTCGCCTTTGCGTTGCGATCTCCCCCTTTCCCCTGGCAGTGGATCGCAGCGATGGTTGCGATGTGCGCGGTCGTGCTGTTCGGTGTCGCCTACTGGCGCCGGTGGAGTCCTTGGCCCGCAGTGGCCCAGAGGATGGGGCTACGGAGGGGACGATTCCGGTTCGTCCTACCTATCCCATCGTCGGAAGGAGTCAGGAGACTGCATTCGATCTCGGTTCGCACCGAGCGGAGGTTCCATGAACCAACGGCGCGTGGCATTCACGGCATCATCGAGTGCACAGCAAGAACGTGCCATGGCAGGCGGGACGGACAGGGGAGGCTCGTCATTGAAGGCGATGTCAGGACGTCAATCCTGAGCAGTACCGAAGGGTGGCGAAGGGCGAGGCTAGGTGTCAATGTTGCGCAATGTACGGGTGAAGGAGGATGTTGCATCCAGGTCGCCTTCTCGCTTGCCGTTCGCGCACTAGCGGGGACCCCAGAGGACCGATTGGCGGATTGGACGGTGCCCACAGATGGGTGGACACTCGACAGTGTTCATGAGCAGCGTGAGTTCAAAGCGAGTATCCCGCTTCTGTCATCGACCGTCAACGCGCCAGGCCCCGTGTCTGCAGGAGAGCCGTCTCGTCAGGGAGTCATCTTCTCAATCGACAACATTGTCCTGTCCCTCCCGCCAGTAGTGAGACCACGCCAGGATGCTAGGCCAGGGGACGGTGCACTCTACCTGCAGGTCTCTGCGACAGGGACGACCGGCCTACCCAAGGTGTCGGGCTGGGTCTGGTTCTGGCACAAGGCGATAGAGAGGCCGGACGAGTGGACGGGCGCGATGGAAGTCGAGGTTGCTGGGTGCCCCGCCACAGATGAGCGCAGGGAAGCCAGTATGGTAGTCAGCGGGCAACTCATGGTGAATCGCTGTGATGGCGGAGGCAACGCCATCACAGCAAAACTGCTGGATAGGGGCGCTATCGCGACTGGCTGCACCCCGAACGTAGGTTGCTTTGTAGAAGCGCCACTAATACCAGATGAGATCACGGTACCTTCTGGGCAATTCCAGGATTACCCTGACCTCGATCCCGAGCTCCGGGATCTCGCGCAATGGATGTTCGCTGCCGAGTCGCGCGAAGCTGGCACGCCGCTCTTGCAGGGCCGGGGGTGCCAGCAGAATCCCGACGCATCGGAGATCGCCGCCAGACTCGTCGACGAGCCTCGGTTCCGCGCGCTTGTGAAAGAGACGTTGTCCCGCGAGTTCGAGCACGTTCTGAGTGGGCAGGCCAGTAGTCTTGCAGGGCAGCTGCTGGACGCCGTCGACGACGAGGCTCTAGCGAGTCGGATTCTCGGAGGGACACGAGACAGCGATACGGAGCTCACGGCACGTGAACAACTCAGGAGCGCGCTCGTGCCTCATCTGGACATGAACGCCATCCGGGCATGGTTTGCTGGCTACGATGCTCTTGACCCAACGGCACGGAGCGAGCTGTGCCGTCTCCTGGAGAAGCTGATTGGCGATCTGATGACTGGCGACCTGCTGGTGCGGACGCTTGAGCGGGCGATGGCGGCAGTGTCCACCCCGGAGCTGCAGCGAAGGTTGGGGCATGCGATAGCCAGCGGACTGGATCGAGACGCGATCGGTGAGTTCATTGTGTCGCTCGCCGACTGGTACGAAGCTGAGCACTCACTGGAATCGGGGGGGGGGAGGAAGATCGAGGCCATCAACTTGCTGTCGAAGATCCTGGCTGACCGGCTCACTGAAGAGCACCTCCAGCTGCTCGTGGATCGTCTGCACGCCGAGCGATCTGCACGCCGAGCGACTTGAGTACCATGCTTCCGAGCTTGCCAAGACAGACGCGTGGCGCAATTGCGTTCACCAGACCGCGGCGTCGATCGTCAACGCGGCCGAGGGTCACCCGCTGGGCGAGCTGCGTAGGCAGCAGGGCGCATCGTCGGTGGCCGATCGTGCCAGCACCGCGCCGCTCGCGACCATTCAGGACGAACATGTGCGCAAGACACTCACCGCGATCTCGGGTCGGCTCCTGGGAGTTGTCCCTGTCAGTGGTCGCGAGCACGACACCGCACTTGGCGCGCTCGACTCTGTTGGAGGAACACTCGGCGGCACGCTCCACGCGGCACAATGTGCAACAGGAAGTGGCATGGGAGAATTCCAACGACTACCGAATCGCGCTGAGCGCTTGGATCACAGGGCTCGACGGAGCGCTGAGAACTGTACGTGGGCGACGATACCGGAGGATGGCAGCGTCATCGTTATCGAGACGCCAGCGGGGGAGCGCATTGAGATTCCAATGCAAGCCACCCCAGCCCAGTTGGATGAGTGTCGCCGACGGATCCTGGAAGACGTTCTGCTGACGGCAGACGTGGGAAAGTGGCTGACGGTACTGCTGACGTGTGGGAGCAAAGCTGCAGAAACGCTCGCGGCAGAGACACGTGGCGGGTTCCTAGAGGTAGGTATCTTCGTCCCGCCGCTCAACGAGGAGATGACGTTCGATAGGCACCATGAGACAATACGAGCTTGGATGCAGAGCATCCTGCTGCGGTGCGACGAGATCGACATGTGGCAACTAGTGCCTACTTTCGCAAGTTCATGTATGCGGAATTGGCTGTCAAAGTCCCAGCAGATGGGCTTTCTCTTCCGCAGTATTGGTATGCTTTCTTCTACAAGTAGGCACTAGTAGGACAGGAAACGCCCCACGATAGGTCATTCTCGTTCTTGGTCCTACCCATCTACTCCGTGCACCCCGATCGGCACAACGCCAAGTTGGAGCCCCTCGTGCTCGCGCATGGGAAGGCGAAGTGACCCCGGGCGAGGCTGGTGGGAATAGATATCACTTGGGGCTAGTGCTTCATGACAGCTGAACCTGTGGGTAGAGACGGCGCAACCTGACGCGGGCGTCGGTGGTGGTGAAGTGCCAGTGGACGCCGCATTGCCGGTTGTTCCGATCCTGCTCGCACCGCCGGACCTTGTCTTCGAGCGCCGAGATCGTGCCGGTTCGGCTACGCAGGCACTGGCGGGTCAACACGCTCAGTTCGCACTCGGCGACGTTGAGCCAGCTGCCGTGCTTCGGGGTGTGGTGGA
>Ga0315279_10000718_pt1 | contig 61395 bp, 54 predicted proteins | sample YL17G06_20_MG_FD_203694 | JGI IMG/M metagenome (GOLD analysis project Ga0315279, IMG submission 203694) | Sediment microbial communities from Yellowstone Lake, YNP, Wyoming, USA - YL17G06_20 | ecosystem: Environmental > Aquatic > Freshwater > Lake > Sediment | place: USA: Wyoming | collected...
GGCAAGAGCGTCTACAACGAGAAGCCGCTGGCGATCCAGCGGGAGGAAAGCAAGCGGCTGGTGGACCTGGCGAGGCGGAAGGGCCTGCTGGTGGGGTGCGCGCCGGACACGTTCATGGGCGGCGGCATTCAGACGTGCCGGAAGCTGATTGACGATGGCGCCATCGGCGAGCCGGTGGCGGCCACTGCGTTCATGACTTGCCACGGGCACGAGAGCTGGCACCCCGACCCGGAGTTCTACTACGAAGTCGGCGGCGGGCCGATGTTCGACATGGGGCCGTACTACCTGACCGCGCTGGTGAACCTGATCGGCCCGGTACGGCAGGTCACGGGTTCCACCCGCATCACCTTCCCGACTCGCACCATCACCAGCGAGCCGAAGCGGGGGACGGTGGTGACGGTTGACGTTCCCACCCATGTGGTGGGGGTGTTGAACTTCGTGAGCGGCGCGGTCGGAACCACCATCACCAGCTTCGATGTGTGGGCGGCGCAGCTCCCACGCATCGAGGTGTACGGGAGTGAGGGCTCGCTCAGCGTCCCCGACCCCAACACCTTTGGCGGGCCGGTGCGCGTGCTGAAGGCTGGTGAGCAGGAGTGGAAGGAGGTTCCGCTCACCCACGGCTACGCGGAGAACAGCCGCGGGGTGGGGGTGGCCGATATGGCGATGGCGCTGCGGTCAGGGCGAGCGCACCGAGCAAGCGGCGACCTGGCCTACCACGTGCTGGATATTATGCACGCCATCCACGAGGCGTCGAATGCCAGCTCGCACGTGGAGATGCAGAGCAGGTGCGAGCGGCCGGCGGCGATGCCGGTGGGGTTGAAGGCGGGGACGCTCGACTCGTAGGGGCGCATGGCGATGCGCCCCTACCTCGCCCTGGGATGCGCCTGGTCGTAGACCTCGCGCAGGCGGGCGCGGGTGACGTGGGTGTAGATCTGGGTGGTGGACAGGCTAGCGTGCCCCAACAACTCCTGAACGGTACGCAGGTCGGCGCCGTTTTCCAGCAAGTGGGTGGCGAAGCTGTGGCGCAGAGCGTGGGGGCCGATGCCGTGCTGGGCGCAGGCCGCGAGCAGGTGCTTGTGGACGACGCGGCGCACGCTGCGAGTGGTGAGGGGCCCGCCCCGCCGGTTCAGGAATAGCAGATCGTGATCCTGATCGTGTTCCGGACGCTTGGCGTAGAGGTGGGGCCGCCCCTCTTCCAGATAGCTAGCGATGGCGGCCTGCGCCGGGCGCCCCAGGAGGACGAGGCGTTCCTTTCCCCGCTTGCCGATGACCCGCAGCTCGGCCGCGCCGCTGGCCTGGCTCACGGTCAGGCTGGCGAGCTCGGAAACGCGCAGCCCGGTGGCATAAAGCGTCTCCAGCAGGGCACGATCTCTCAGGCCCAGTGGCGTGTCTCCGTCCGGCGCGGCGAGCAGCTTCTCCATGTCTGACTGGTAGAGGAACTTGGGCAGCCGCCGCGGCAGGCGGGGGGCGGAGATGCCGATGGTGGGATCGGTTTCCACCTCGCCGCGCCGGGAGAGGTGGCGGTAGATGGCCCGGATCGCCGAGAGCTTGCGGGCCAGGGAAGCGCGGGCATACTTGCGGGCGTGCAGGTCGGCGAGGAAGCGGCGCACGTGGGAGGGCTTCACCTCCGCCCACGAGTCGGCGAGGCGGTGCTGCCGAAGGAACCTTCCGAACTGCTGGAGGTCGCGCGCATAGCCGCGCAGGGTGGCCTCAGAGGCCCCCCGGGCCTGGCGCAGCTCGGTCAGAAACTGGTCAACGATCTGTTCCATCGCTCGTCTTCATGCTACCACATGCCGCGGGTGGGAACCAACGGTCGCAGGAGGAGAACGGCTGGCGCCGAAGTCCTACCGGAGAAGGCTGACGATGCAGAAGATCGAGACGGCGCTGATTCTGGTGGCTCTGGGTTCGCTGTGGCCCCTGATCCTTGGGTACGGGGCCTGGTGGTATCGGGGCTGGCTGGTGGTGGTGCTGGGGGTGATGGTGTGGGTGGCGGCGCGGCGGCTGGCGCGGATCCGGGCGGCCTCAGATGAGGCGAAGAAGATCCGGGACGAGACGGAGAAGGGGCGGAGGCCGCCGTTCCTGAGGTGACCGCCTCTCAGCTAACCGCTTGGCCGACGGCCCTTGCTGCCGTGATTGCCGCGCACAAACGCTCCGGGTGATCGGACCCGATCAGGTACTGCTTGCCCTGGTGGGTGCGCAGGCGCACTCCGCGGTTTCCTCGGAAGTAGAACGCCTTCATCTGCCGATTGACGCGGATACCCCACCCTCCGAAGTCTGCGAGCGGAGAGAAGGTGTGGACCGCGACCTCGTTCACATCCGTGAGCGGCATCCGCAGCAGGCGAAGGCCGAGCATTCCCAGTCGCACTTGCAGCAGGTGCTTCGTGACCGACACCCGGATGCCGCCGTAACACAGCAGTACGAAAGCGGCCGCGGCCAGCACCTCCACGGCCAGCCAGGGGGTGACATGCTTCCAGATCTGCCAGGCGCCCAGGAACAGGAGCGTGCTGACGCCGAACACGAGCAGGCTGACATAGGGCGGGTTCTGCGCCTCCCAGTAGGCCCACCGTTCGCCGGCCCGGATGCGAGCGGCGATCTCGGTGCTCAGGTTGCTCACCTCCTCGACCTGCACCTGCTCTGTCGGGGGATGCCACGGCCGCAGCCTCTCAAGCACCACGGCGACTGCTGCTCCGGCGAGCGGCAGAGCGAGCATCGTCTGCCAAGGCCATGGGGGCATGAACCTAGGCTGCTCGCCCTGGGCGAGGATGCCTAGCCAGGGGATCTCGGTTCCTGCGATGAGCCCGATGACGATCGCGTCGAAGAGCGCCATCGGGTTGAACCGACCGCCTCGCTGCTGCCGCGCCCAACTCTCCCCGGCCGCAAAGCCAAGAGCGATGATAACCAAAGGGACCACGACGAACACCAACTCGGCCTCCCACGGCGCTCCCCAGCGCACCGGCTCGCCATTCCAGCCGAACTGCATGGGCAGGCGCTCCGGGAGCGGGCGCGCGCGCTCCAGAGCGATCAGCATGGCGGCATACAGCGCCAGCGCCGGGGCATGAATCCACCAGGGATGACGAAGCTTCCACAGCATGTGCGGACTCCTCTTCTCTCACCTCTTCAGCGTCTCGTCCACCAGCCGACGGAACGCATCCGGAGAGACGCCGAGGTGGTAGGCGTCAGTCAGCAGCTCGGCCAGCCGCTCTCTTACAAGCGCCTCCGCCCCTTGGCGGTCTGCCGGCTGCTTTGGAGGCGCGGTCACCCGTGCCCTCCGCCCCAGGCGGAGGCGGAGCACCCCCTGGTCTCGCATCACCTGGTAGGCCTTGTGAACCGTGTGGAGGTTGATGCCCAGGGCGTCGGCGAGCTCACGGACTGATGGCAGCTCATCGCCGGGGCGCAGATGCCCCTCGCGGACCTGCGCCTTGATCTGAGCCACGATCTGAGCGTACACAGGTCGAGGATCCTCTTCTCGCACCGAGACCAGCATATGCCGCTGTCCGTTCCAGGTGTTATAGTACAACTATAACAGCTGTCCGGCCGCTTGTCAAGAGGGTAGGTGAGGCATTTCCCAGGTTTCTGGCTGGACGGCGGCCTTTACAGCCGCGGCGCGTTCCGCTACATTCTTTTCATGTGATTCATGTATACAGGCTCAGGCCCCGAAGTGGGTATCATGTTCGGGAGGTGATCGTCCCATGCCCAGATCAGCACGCCCAGAATCGATCACAGACTTCTTCTACGGCGCGGTGACCATCGGCGAGAGGGGGCAGGTGGTAATCCCCGCGGAGGCAAGGAAGCAGCAGGGCCTCGAGCCCGGGGAGAAGCTGTTGGTGTTCCGCCACCCTCACGCGCCCGGGATCGTGCTGGCGCGGCTGGAGGATGTGCAGAGCATCATGGCCGATCTGAAGCAAATGCACGAGCTGATCTCGGAGGTGGGAAGACAGGTCGAGGGAGGGCGTAAGCCGAACAGAAATGCGAGGGGGTAGCTGGAGGCAGTGCATGAGGAGAGCAGTCCTTCTTCTTGCGATCATGGCCGTGGCCGCAGCCGGCTGCGGCGGTCAGAAGAACAACAAGGCCAAGCCGGAGGAGCGAGGCATCCCGGTGGGGCTGGCCGCCGTCGAGCAGGCCACCATGGTGGAGGCGGTCCCGGTCACCGGCACCCTGAATGCGCTCAACGAGGCCGCCATATCCCCGCAGGTGACGGCGCGGGTCAGCGCCGTACACGCGCGCGAGGGAGACACGGTGACCAAGGGCCAGCTGTTGATCGAACTGGATCAGACGGACTTCCTCGCCCAGGTGAACCAGGCGCGCGCCGGGGTGGCGGCCTCGCAGGCACAGCTTGCGGCGGCGCGGAAGCGCCTGGCCGTGATAGAGGAAGGGGCCAGGAGCGAGGAGCGGGAAATCGCCCGGTCTCACCTGGAGCAGGCGGAAGCCGCCCTGCGCCAGGCGGAGGCGGATCTGGAGCGAATGCGCACGCTGTACCAGCAGGGCGGGGTGGCGAAGCAGCAGCTCGACGCGGCGGAGACGGGCTACGATGTGGCGCGCACCAACCGCGACTCCGCTCGCCAGGCGCTGGAACTGACGGAGAAGGGCGCTCGTCCCGAAGAGGTAGACGCGGTGCGCGAGGAGGTGGCGGCGGCGGCGGCCGGGCTGCGGGCCTCTCGCGCGATGCTGGCGCGGGCGGAGGAGGTGCTGGGCTACACGGTGATCCGGTCACCGCTTGCCGGTGTGGTTTACGAGCGCGATATCGAGCCGGGAGAGGTTGCCTCCACGATGGGAGGTCCTCCCCTGCTCCGCATCGCCGACGTGGGATCGGTGTACTACGAGGCGACCGTGCCCGAGCGGCTGGCGCCGCGGGTGCACGCCGGTCAGCGGGTTACCGTGATCATCCACGCGGATGGAGAGCAGACGCTGGAGGGAGAGGTGACCGTGCTGATGCCGGTGGCGGATCCAGGAAGCCGCAACTTCCTCGCCCACATCGCCATCCCCAGAGTGGCGGGAATCTCCCGTCCGGGCGCGTACGCCTCCGGCTCGATCATCCTGGAGGAGCGGCCGGAGGTGGTGGTGGTGCCCAAGGACGCGGTGGTGGAACGGGGTGGCAAGATGCTGGTGTTCGTCGTCGAGAAGGGCAAGGCCGCGCAGAGGGAGGTGAGCCTGGGGCTAACCGATAAGACCCGCGCCGAGGTTATCTCTGGAGTCAAGCGCGGTGAGAGCGTGATCGTGGAGGGGGCGCAAGGGGTGAAGGACGGCGACCCGGTGATGGTGCAGAAGGGTGAAGGAGCCTGAAGCGTCTCTTGCCTTGCCGTTGTGAAGGTAAGGAAAGAGACGGCGTAGACGGGTATCGCAAGGCATCTCTGTGGACAACTGCAACGTAACCATAACGCAAAAGGATCTGTAGGTCATGTGGCTGACGCGTCTCTCCATCCTGCGCCCGGTCACCATCATCATGCTGGTGCTGGCGATCATCGTGCTGGGCCTCACCTCGCTGCAGAAGCTGCCGGTTGATCTCTATCCCAAGATAGACATCCCCTGGGTGACGGTGGTCTCCGTCTACTCCGGGGCCGGGCCTCAGGAGATCGAGACCCTGGTGAGCAAGCCGATCGAGGACTCGGTGAGCACCATCTCGGGGCTGAAGAACGTGACCTCCACCTCCTCGGAAGGGGTCTCCACGGTCGGCATCGAGTTCGAGCTGGGCACGGACCTAAACACGGCGACCAATGACGTGCGGGAGAAGCTGGATGCGGCGCGGATGGATCTGCCCCGGGACATGGACCCGCCGGTGATCCAGAAGTTCTCGATCTCGGCCATCCCGGTCATTGATCTTACCCTTGCGAGCCCCATGCCCTCCAAGGAACTGCGGCGGATCACGGGGGACGTGATCAAGGATCGTCTGGGCAAGCTCAAGGGCGTGGGGGCGGTGAACGTGTACGGGGGGGATGTGCGGGAGATCCTGGTGGCGGTGGACAAGCGCGCGCTGGAGGGATACGGCCTTGGCATCAACGATGTGGTGCAAGCGCTCCAGGCCACCAACCTGAACCTCCCCAGCGGCAGCATCAAGGAGGGGCGGCGGGAGTACGCGGTGCGCGCAGTGGGCGAGTACGCCACCCCCCAGGATGTCGGCGATACCACTCTTCGCACCAGAACCGGCGCCCTGGTCTACCTACGCGACGTCGCCGAGGTCACCGACACGGTAGCGGAGCGGGACAGCTACGCCCGGATGGATGGGGTGGACACGGTGGCGGTGACGGTGATGAAGCAATCCGACGCCAACACCGTGTCGGTTGCGGACGCGGTCCGCAACGAGCTGATGGCTCTCACCGGGCAGACCTTCAACAGCGAGGGGAAGGAAGTGAAGGGGGTTGCGCGCAAGCCCGGCATTCTGCCTCCCAACATCGACGCGCGCATCACCAACGACCAGTCCATCTTCATCCGGCACACGCTTTCGGACGTGAAGATGCACCTGATCATCGGCTCGCTCTTCGCGGTGCTGATCGTATTTCTGTTCCTTCATAACCTCCGGGGCACGCTGATCGTCGCCTTCGCCATCCCCACCTCGATCATCGCCACCTTCGGGCCCATGTACTTCGCCGGGTTCTCGCTGAACATGATGACGATGATGGGGTTGTCGCTGTGTGTGGGCATTCTGGTGGACGACTCCATCGTGGTGATCGAGAACATCTACCGGCACCTGCGGCTGGGGGAGAAGCCGCGCGATGCGGCATTGAGCGGCCGGACGGAGATCGGGCTCGCGGCGATCACCATCACCACGGTGGACGTGGTGGTGTTCGTGCCGATTGCCTTCATGGGAGGCATCGTGGGGCAGTTCTTCCGGCAGTTCGGCCTCACCGTCGCCATCGCCACGCTGTTCTCGCTATTCGTCTCCTTCACCCTGACGCCCATGCTCAGCTCCCGTTGGTTCCGGGAGGCGGAGGCGGTGCCGAGCGAGGAGGAGTATGAAGGCAGGAGGGGCTTCTACGCCTGGTTCGACCGGAGGTACGCGGGGCTGCACCGGGGATACCGCCGACTCCTCGGCTGGGCGCTGGTGCACCGGCTGGTGACGGTGACGATCGGCGTGGTGTCGCTGCTGGCGTGCATCGGGATCGCGGTCCCCTGGCCGGCCAGCATTGCCTCCCTTCCCCTGGGAGTTGCCGTGCGCACCATCCTCACCTCCAAAGTTGGGGTGCTTGCCGTCATCGCCTTGCTCAGCCTGGCGGGGGTGGTCTTCGGTGGCAAGGGAGGCCGCCTAGCCATGCTGGCCGTCGGGGTCGCCTCTCTCCTGGTCGCGGGCCTCGCCTACAAGATGCTCGCCTTCGAGATGTTCCCCCGGGTGGACCAGGGGCAGATCAGCATCAGCGTGGAGCTGCCGGCGGGCTCCTCGCTGGCGGCCACGGACGGAGTGGTGAGGCGTTTGGAGGGGTTCATCCGGGATGAGAAGCGGTTCCCGGAGCTGGACAGCGTGTTCAGCAATGTGGGCACCTCCGGCGCGGCCAACGCGAGCATGAGCGTGGTGCTGGTGGACAAGCTGGAGCGGAAGCGGTCGGACCTGCAGGTAGTGGAGGCGATTGACAAGTTCGCGCGGACCATCCCGGGGGCGATCATCAAGACCAGCGCCTCTGGGGGGATGGAGGAGCACGGGGGAGCGCCCATCAGCATCGAGCTGTCCGGCAGCGACATGAACGACCTGGTGCGGGTGGCGGAACGGATCAAGCGGCGGGTGGCGACAGTGGAGGGGACGCTGAACGTGGACACCACCTGGCGGGTGGGGAAGCCGGAACTGCGGGCGGAAATAGACCGCGACCGGGCCGCGGACCGCGGCGTGACTACCTGGCAGGTCGCCTCCGCCCTGCGCACAAGTCTGGAGGGCGACACCACGTCCAAGTACCGGGAGGGATCAGATCAGTACGATATCCGCGTCCGCCTGCGGGAAGAGGACCGACAGCGTCTGGACGAGATCACCCACCTGGTGGTGGGCTACGGCAGCGGGCCGGTGTACCTGGGAGATGTGGCGAAGGTATCTATGTCCACCGGTCCCACAAAGATAGACCGCAAGAACCGCCAGCGAATGGTGGCGGTGCAGTCCGACCTGCAGCGCGGGTACGCAGAAGGGAACGTGGGGCAGGCGATCCAGAAGGAGATCGCCGATATTCCGCTGGGCAAGGCCTCGCTGTTCTACGGAGGGGAGAGCGAGATACGGCGGGAGTCCTTCGGAAGCACCAACCAGGCGCTGATGCTGTCGGTGGTGCTAATCTACATTCTCATGGCGGCGCTGTTCGAGGGGTATCTCAGCCCGTTGATCATCATGTTTGCGCTGCCGATGGCCCTGGTGGGGGCGCTGCTGGCGATGATCATCACCGGCAAGAGCCTCTCCATCATCACCATGATCGGGATCATCATGCTAATGGGGCTGGTGGGGAAGAACGCGATTCTGCTGGTGGACTACACTAACACCCTGCGCGCCCGCGGCTACGCCCGCCGGGAGGCGATTCTGGAGGCGGGGCCGACCCGACTGCGGCCGATTCTGATGACTACCCTGGCGATGATCTTCGGGATGTCGCCGGTGGCCTTTGCGGTGGCGCGCGGGGCGGAGATGCGGCAGCCGATGGCGATTGCGGTGATCGGCGGGCTGATCGTATCCACCATGCTCACGCTGCTGGTGATCCCGGTGCTTTACACCGTGTTCGACGGCGTGGCGGAGTTCTTCACCGGGGTGATGCGGTCGGTGCTGAAGCGGGTGTTCCCGTAGGCGGATACTCCGCCCGCCAGGAGTCAGGGGGGATGGTGGGGTCGGCCCAGGAGGGGCCGAGGGCCTTGATGACGGTGGCCATCTCACTGCTTCCGGGCTGAGTCCATTCCCGAACCCATTGGGCGCGGTAGCGCGCTCCCACGATGAGGAGAGCGAGACCGACCAGCGCGCAGATCGCCGCGGCGTTGGGAAGGATCTTGCGCGCGTTGCCGCGCCAGGCGGTGCGAGTGCGCGCGCCGGGCTGTCGGCGCAGCGCGGCGGCCAGCAGCGGGAGGAAGATGGCGAACAGGAGGGAGAGACAGGCAACCCAGCCCTCGGCGAAAGGAGGGACGGCCTTAGCGATGATCAGAATGCCAAGACGCGGAAACCCGGGGAAGCTAGGCAGCCACGCACTCATGGCCGCGAGACCGGCGGGGAGAAGGATGAGGAGCGCCAAGACGAACTGCCAGATCAGGCCGAGGGCGCTAGCGGCATCGGCCTGCCTGCGCCGCCAGGAACCAATGACCAGGTAGATCACGAGCAGAATCCCGAGCGAGCCTCCCGCAAAGGCGGCGAGGGAGAGTATCGCCAGGGAGCGCATGAGCGAGTTGTCGAAGCTGTGCTCTTTCCAGTACTCGTGCATCACTTGCGTGCGGACCTTGGCCTGCACGACGCGATCGCGCAGGGTGGCATCTGCGGCCGCGCCGACCTGCTGCACATAGAAGTCGTGGCTGTCGCCCGAGAGGAAGCGACCCTTCGCGATAGGGCCCCCCGGGATGCGTGTGAAGCTGTCAAGGTACCATCTCCACGTGGGGCTGGTCCCGATGCCCTCAATGGCGACGCCGACCAGGAATCCGATAGCGTTGTCAGCCGACTCCTGAGCGTGGTGGCCCAGGTCGGAGGTGGACCGCCACCAGCAGATAGCGTCTGAGGGCCGACCCTGGAGCCTGGCCATGTATCCCTCGTACTGCGCGACGCGGGCGCACTGACGGAGCATGGCATTGGCGCGCAAGTCCAGCATCGGCGCTGATAGCGCGGCCATCACCGCATCCGATTCTGGCATGCCCAGACGCAGGAGGAGATTGGTCGCGTCACGCACCCTCTCGCTGAAGTAGGCACTCACGGTTGGCAGCTCGGAGGCCGCTTCCCAGCGGCCCAGAGCCTCCGCGTCGCGGTGGAGGCCGTAGAGGTAGTAGGCCTCGAGCGCCACCGGGAGGGCATTCTCTGGGTCAGCAGCCTGCCAGGAGTGAAGCAGGTCGAGAATCGGGGCGACGGTCTTGGGATCAAGGCGTTCGGGCTCACCTGATTCGCGCATGTACGCCTCGGCATCGGCGATGGATTCCGGGACGAGAGGATTCGCGCCTGAGTTGCCCATGCGCGCATAGGAAGGCTTCTCAATTCGGCTGAAGCAGGCGGCCCAGGCAGGCGGGTAGTTCATAGTCTCTGCGACGCGCTTGATGAGGGGGAGAGACTCCTCGCTATCTGCCACGAGCGCGGCGGCCAGCAGCATCGCCGGGTCTTTGGGATAGCGCTTCTGGGCGAAGGGGATGGCGCGCGGTCGGCACACTGCAAGCCAGCGGCTTGTGGGCGTCCAGCTGAATGCATCGGTCTGGCTGTTGTCTTGGCTCCGGGGCGGGATAGCCAATGGCACTGGGATGGCCTGCTGGCGCAGGGGCCTGACAGCGAGGATGGTGAGGACGACAGCGATCACGATCAGCCACGAGGCGCGTATCCGTCGCATGGTCGTTCCCCTCTCAGCCTTCTCTGTTCAGGGGCAGGAGATGAACTCCTGCCCAACGTGCATCCCACTCATCTGCCGCAACCTAGGGTAAGCGTGGCGCACTAGGGTTTCCAGGTGGGTGATATCTTCCGCGTTGTAGCGTTTGAGGAGGTCGAGCGCCTCGGCGCTGCCGCGCTCCCATTCGCGCCAGAGACGGACGGCGTCCCAGCCGTCGAGGTGCTCGGTCTCCGGGCTGCGGGGGATGCCGAGTTGGCGCTCCACCCCCTTCAGGCCGCCCTTGAGGCCGAGGCGGCGGAGGGTGGGGCAGAGGTCAATGTGGAGCTGCCGGAACTCCAGCCCCAGGAAGCGCCGGCGCAGGAAGGGGAGATCGAAGCCGGCTCCGTGGTAGGTGACGAGCAGGCTGTACTGCTCGATGTCCTCCACGAACTCCGCCAGGTCCTCCCCTTTCTGGTAGATGCGGACGCGCTCGCCGTCGTAGAGGCCGATGAGGGTGACGTCATCGCCCTCCAACGAGGTGGTTTCGATGTCGAGGTAGGCGATGCGGTGGCGGAACTCGGGATAGGCGCGCCAGTGCTCGCGGCGCGGCAGACAAGCGCTGAAGAAGCGATGGTCCTCCTGGGACAGCCGCTCCGCGGAGTGTGACACCATGCCGTTCAGCCGCTCAGTGGCGCGAGCCGACAGCCCCGCGGCCGCGGGATGGCGGAGGAAGGCGGACCAGGTGTGAAGGCCGCGCTCCCAGATGCGGCGCTCGGTCTTCTCGCCGACACCGGAGAGATGGAGGAAGGTGCTACTCAGCATCGTGCTCGTCGGGGCGGCGGAGCGCCGCCGCCCGCATTGCTTTGGCTTTGCGGAGGGCGTTGGCCATCGCCGCGAATACGGCAATCCAGATGATCAGGCTGACGAGGCGGCCACCTCCGGGAGCGCCCGACGGCCGTGCCGCGCGCTCCTCACGCTGCTGGGTGGCGGGCAGTTCGATGGTGTTGTCCTGGCCCTCTCTGGCGCCGACGGAGTCGCGGGGCGAGCCGAACACATCACTCTGGCGCTGAGCGCGGCGGACGGTCTGCGTGAAGGAGGGCAGGATGATGGCCGTCAGGATACCCAAGATCGCGAGGGCCACCATCCACTCCACCATCGTCGTCTTCGGACGGACTGGCGTTTGTCTGTGGTGATGACGCACGGCAGGTACCTCCGCAGGCTTAGCCGACGGCCGCGGCGCGCACCGCCTCCACCAGGGCGTGCGCGAGCTGAGACTCGGGCATGGTGGCCGTCACCTTCCCTTGCACGAATACCACACCCTTGCCACTCCCTCCGGCGACGCCGAAGTCGGCCTCCCGGGCCTCGCCCGGGCCGTTGACCACACACCCCATCACTGCCACCCGGAAGGAGCGCCCGGCGCGGCGCAGCTCGGTGTCAACCGGGCGCAGCTCCTCCTCCACGCTGCGCGCCAGCGCGGGGAGGTCAATCTCACACCGCCCGCAGGTTGGGCAGGTGACCAGAGTGATCCCGGTGGTGTTCAGCTCGAGCGCCTGCAGGATCTCCCGCCCCACCCGCACCTGGAGCACCGGGTCGCCAGTGAGGGAGACGCGGATGGTGTCACCAATCCCTTCCTTGAGTAGCAATCCGATGCCGATGGCGGAGCGGGCGATGCCGGCCGGGGGCAGGCCGGCTTCGGTGATGCCGAGGTGGATGGGGTAATCCCGCTCCCTGCTGAAGCGCTTGTTTGCCAGCCAGGTGCTCCGCAGGTCGAAGGCCTTCAGGGATACCACGATGTCGCGAAAGCCGAGGCGCTCGAGCAGCGCGATGTGCTCCAGCGCGGCATGGACCATCGCGGCGGCGGTTTGCTCCTGCCGGTCGCCTTCCCCTTCGTGCAGGGCGAGGATAGTCTCGGGCACCGAGCCGGAGTTAACGCCGATGCGGATGGGGAGGCCGCGCTCGGCGCAGACCGACACCACCGCCTCCACGTGCTCGGGCTTGCGGAGGTTGCCGGGGTTGAGACGGATCTTGTCCGCGCCCTGGCGCACCGCCGCCAGCGCCAGGCGGTAGTCGAAGTGGATGTCCGCGACCAGAGGGATGCCGATCTCGGCTTTGATGTGCCCGATCGCCTCCGCGTCCTCGAGGTCCTTCACCGCCACGCGGACGAGGTCGCAACCGGCCTGGTCCAGCTCCTGGATCTGGGCTACGGTGGCGGCGATGTCGCTGGTATCGGTGTCGGTCATCGCCTGGACGGTGACAGGCGCGCCGCCGCCGATGCGAAGGTTACCGACTTTGACTGTTCGAGTAGTCTTGCTCACACAGACCCCTTGCTCGGAGAGACGTCGGCGGCGATTGGTGCAACTCAGCGCAAGGCCGTTTTCCTCTTCCCCACTATTATACCTGAGGCCAGGAGGCATCGCCAGCAGCTAGCGGAACCAGGGCGATTGCACTATCGCCATCTGGAGGCAAGGGCGTCTGTGGGAGCCCGGTCCTCCGGACAACTCCACCTGGGAATCGCCTCGAGGACGAGGCCCCCACAGGTTACTGATCCCTGGCCCGTGCCTTTCACGGCACTGGGCAGGATAAGGCGATTACCCTGAACGCGCGGCTGAAGCCCTTGCGCCGGGTGGGCCGTCTCTGCTATAATACCTGTGCAGTTCCCGCGGCCCGTCTCAGGCGGGCTGGCTCGCCAGAGGCGAGTGAACCTTCCTGCTCCACACGGGGCCGTACTAGTCCAGAGGAAGGAGTCCCCCTCCTTTCTGTGTGACGCGGCTGGCTTGGCCATGCCGCGCGGGAGGGGCCGTCAGTCGTGACTGTAACAGGGAAGAAGGAATGACCAGAAACTACGAGATCATGTTCATCGTGGAGCCGACGCTTTCGGATGAGGAGATCGCGGCGATCCAGGAGCGGCTGACGGAGGTGGCGCAGCGGCAGGGCGCGGAGATGCAGAAGATCGCCCCGTGGGAGAGGCGGCGGCTGGCGTACGAGGTCAAGGGGCGACGTGACGGCATCTACATCCTCGCCCACCTGAAGGCGGAGCCCGCCGCCATCAAAGAGGTGGAGCGGCAACTCACGGTGTCGGAAGCGGTGCTGCGGCACCTTGTAGTGCGCCTCGATGACTGAAGCTTCTCTTGCCGTGCCGCTAGGACGGGGGAGCGAGAGAGCCTGTAGGAATAGAGGTCCCCGATCCAGGGGATTGCCGGCGACTTCCATGCGGCTCGAGGAGTAGCGGAAGAGGGCCGCCGAAAGGGCAAGGCGCAATGTACAACCGGATTATCCTGGTGGGTCGTCTGACCGCAGACCCCGAGCTGCGCTACACGCCGAACGGGGTGCCGGTGGCGAACTTCCGGCTGGCGGTGGACAGGCCGCGACCGCGGGACGGCGGAGAGAAGCAGACGGATTTCATCACCATCATCGCCTGGCGACAGCAGGGGGAGTTCGCCGCCAACTACTTGAACAAAGGCCGGCTGGTGCTGGTGGAGGGGCGGCTGCAGATCAGGCAGTGGACCACTCCGGAGGGGATGAAGCGGAGCGTGGCGGAGGTGGTCTGCTTCCAGGTTCGCGCGCTGGAGCGCAGACGGGAAGAGGCGGCGCCTGCCCAGGAGGGTGAGGCCCCCGGACCCGCCTCGGAGGACACCGGACCCGACGAGGTGGGAGATACCCCGGGCCCCTGGGACGACCAGTGAGTCCGGCGATCAGAGATGTGAGCAGAGAGGTGTGAAGGGCATGATGTCAGAGACCCCGTCGTCTGAGGGTAGGAACGAGGCCGAGGATAGATCTGGCGCAGCCGCGCCTGCCCCGGCCGAATCCAGGGTGGTGAGATCCGAGGAGCGGAGAGCCCCGTCAGAAGGGACCAGCCGGTCGGAGGGCGCGGGAAGGCCATATGGACGATCCCGCTACGGTGATCGCGGCGACCGAAGCGACCGAGGCGACCGCGGTGACCGCGAGGGCGGACGGCGCTTCGGCGATCGCCGCATGAGACGGCCGAAGCGACGAGTGTGCAGCTTCTGCGTGGACAAGATCACCCACATTGACTACAAGGAGCACGCTCGCCTGCGAGAGTTCGTGTCCGACCGCGGCAAGATCCTCAAGAGCCGCGCCACCGGCGCGTGCGCCCGCCATCAGCGGGCGCTCGCCGCGGCCATCAAGCGCGCCCGTCAGATCGCGCTGTTGCCCTTCATCGCCGAGTAGAGCAAGGGCAGCGTCCGTGAAGGCCCCTCCCGCAGCAGCGAGGCAACCATACGCGCAGCTCGACCGGCCCAGCTCTTGGCAGGGGCTGGACCCGGCGGGGATGCTTTCGTTCGCCGTGGACTTCCCCTCACAGGTGAGGCATGCGGCACAGGTGGGGGCCGCCTTCCCGGCGCCAGACCACCTGCGAAGCCCGGCGAACATCGTGCTCGCCGGCATGGGTGGATCCGCGGTGGCCGGGGATTTCCTGGCCCGGCTGTGCGAGAAGAAACTTGCGGTGCCCTTCGTCGTGTGCCGGGGTTACCGCATTCCTGGCTTCGTGGGCTCGGACACGCTGTTCATCGCCTCCAGCCACTCCGGCAACACCGAGGAGACGCTGGAGGCGACCAGAGAGGCCTGCCGGAGGAAGGCGCGGGTGCTCTGCGTCACCACCGGGGGGAAGCTCGGAGAGCTAGCGAGGCGTCGCAAGCTGTTGCTGCTGGTCATCCCGCAGACCCAGCCGCCGATGCCGCCCCGCGCCGCGCTGGGGTACTCGTTTATTCCCCTGGTGAGCGTGCTGGGAGCGCTGGGGCTGTATCCGGGCGCGCGCCGGCAGATCCAGGAGACCATCGCGCTGCTGGCGGCGGTGCGGGACCGGCTCGGCCCTGAGATCCCCGAGCGCAGCAATCAGGCGAAGCAGCTCGCGCGGCGGCTGTTCGGCCGCATTCCCTGGGTGCAGGGGACAGTGGGGACGATGAGCGCGGCGGCCTACCGGTGGCGGTGTCAGTTCAACGAGAACAGCAAGGTGCTCGCCTACTCCAGCGAGTATCCCGAGCTGAACCACAACGAGGTGGTGGGGTGGGAGCTGCCGGCGGCAATGGCGGAGCCGTTTGAGGTGATCATACTCACCGGGCCGGATGACTACTACCGGGTGCGGGCGAGGGTGGAGGTCACCCGCGGCATGATCGCCCCGAAGGCGCGAACCCACATGCTCGAAGCGGAGGGGCAGTCACCCCTGGCCCAGCTCATGGGCACGGTCTACCTGGGCGATCTCACGAGCCTTTACCTGGCCTTCCTCAACGGGGTAGACCCGGCCGCAATCGGTCCGATCAACTGCCTCAAGTCCCGGCTGGCCGAGCTGAGGGGCCCTCACAGGCGGTAGCCCGTCCTCCGCAACCGCCCCGGCGCGGACGCGAAGCTACAGCATGTCTTGCATTGCCGCAGTGACGGCAATGCAAGAGATGGCATAGAGACGCCTCGCATGGCACCCAAGGGCGGGACTGCGCTCAACGGTAACTTAAGACACTCCATAGGATTGTGGTATTCCTTCCCTGGCAAGGCACGCGGGATCTGGCGCGCGAGGGAGGTGCGGAAGATGCGACGTGATCGCGGGAAAGCCGGCCCGCAGAAGGGACGTGAGCGGAAGCCGCCCACGGAGTACGTGATCGGCACCGACTCCGATCTGGGGTATGCGCGGGCAAGCCGGCAGCGGGTGCGGCAGCGGACCCAGCGCAAGTGGGTGATCCGACTGGCCATCCTTGCGGTGCTGGGCTTCGTAGTGTACCTCTGGGGAGACGATGTGTGGTATGCGGTGCGGTCCCGGGCAAGGACGAACGCGCAGAAGTTCCAGGATAGCGCCGACTACCTTAAGAAGGGCCGCGACGAACGCGGCGGAGCGAACTTCGACGAAAACGCTCCCGACTGGCGGAGACCCTCGGATCCAGGCTCGGGTGTGGAATAGACCTTCAGGTGGGTTGCGCTCTCAGTGAGGCGGCGGCGCGGCCGGTCTACCGGGTCCGCGCCCTGTGGTTGTGGGCACTGCTTCGGTAGTGCACCCGCCGTCGCGGGGCGGGCGAAGGCGGCTGCCGAGACAATTCACCTCTTGTCGCCTCCTTGACTGGCTCCCAACCGCGTTGACTTCTTTCGGAGGCGGCCTATGCCGGTACTGCATCATCCCTCCCAGCCGAGGAGGCAACTGGGCTCCCCCGTGATCTCGGTCAACCGCTCGCCGCGCTATCTGCGCCAGCGCCTGGTCGCTCAGCAGGAACGTAGAACCCGGCAAGACCGCAAATGGCGGCGCAGGGTGTGGATCGGCGGGATCTGCGTGGCCCTCTATGTGCTGATCGGACGTGACCTGATCGGTATGACCCTGGGGATGGGCCGGGCCGCCTCCTCCGATCTCAGGAATGATGTTCACAACGTGACAGTGGGGCTGAAAAAGGCCAAGGAGATGAGAGAACGGGACCGCGACCTGTTCTCACCATCGCCGGTGGACTTCGACTCTCCGGCGACGGAGGAGGGCAGGGGCAATCCGACCGACCCAACCACCTGGGAGGACGGATTCCCTCAGTAGCGGAGGTTGCAGGTGGTTCGGCAGCCCCTTCGACTCATTCGGCAGGCTCAGGGCAGGCTTCGCTCAGGGCAGGCCTGAACGGGGAGCCACACTACCGAAGCACCATGGGCGTGGGCTACCGCGTGGGCGCGGGGGGCTGGGAGGGAAACCCCTCCAAGGTCTCCGGCGAGATCCCCATCGCCCTGAGTTGCTCCTTGAAGGTTGCTTCCATGTCTATCCGCCAGCCGTCTGATTCCTTGACCATGAGCAAGGGCTGGGCCATTTGGGCAGACCTACGCCCGGTGCCCATGGAGACGTGGATCTCGGCGCGGGCGGTGTTGCCGGTCTGCGAGACTTGCTTGACCACAGCCTTGACCTTGGGCCCGCCTCGCCCTCCACCTCCGGGCGGGGTCATGGAGGCCATGCGGCCGAAGATGCCGCGTCTGTCCTTGGCGCTCATGAGTTTCGTGATCGCCTGGGCATCGTTCTTCTCCACGGCCGCGCAGTAGGCGCGGGCGCAGGCCGCCGGGCCGGTGCTCTGTCTCCAGTAGTAGAGGCCCGCCGCGGCGGCGGCAAGCACCACGACCGCGGCGGCGAAGGGGATCCAGGGCTTGCGGGCGCGGGCGACACGTCGGGGAGCAGCGGGCGCCTGGGGTTGGGCGGCGCCTGGGGCTTGCAGGGGAGTGAAGCACTGCCAGCAGGCCTTCTCGCCGGCGACGACTTCGGTTCCGCACTTGGGGCACTTCATGGAGCACCCTCCTTGTCAGCGTAGAAGAAGAGCCACCCTCCCCCGCGCTGGTGACTGGAGCACCGAATGGAGACTACTGATCCGGAGGTTAGCTCGCCGACTGCTGGTTGTCAAGAAAGCAAGCGAACACCATCTGGTAGAGGAGAGAGCAGGCGGCGGGCGGTCTGTCTGACAAACGGATGCATAGTCAGCCCCTCCAGCTCGTCGAGCGTCACCCACTTCCACGCCGACGCCTCAGAGGAGGCGCGCGGGTCACCGCCCTGGTACCGGCAGCGCACATAGTTCACGAGGTAATGGAATCTGACCCCTCCGTCCTCGTCGCGCACGATCCAGTCGTAGACCTGGAAGACGCGCTGGGGCTCGACTTCGATCCCGACCTCCTCCCCCACTTCCCGCTTGACTGCTTCGAAGATGGTCTCTCCCAGTTCGATGCGGCCGCCTGGGAAGCTCCACTGGCCTTTGCTCGGCTCGGTAGCGCGCTGGATGAGCAGCAGCTTCCCGTCGTGGATGATGCACGCGCAACCGGTGGGGGTGGGGCAATGATCCCTGGGCATCACCGGATCGCGGTCCTGCAGTGGCATGAGCCTTGCTTCCTTGCCGGGTTGCTGGCGCCAATATACTCCCTGGCGGGGGAAGGGACAAGCGCACGGGGCGGCCCGTTCGGGCCGCCCCGTGCCTGTTCGGAGGAAGGGCGTCAGAACGCCCAGATCAGCTTGACAACGAAGCGGTTGGTGAAGCCCGTGGTGCTAGGGTCGGGGTCGCCGAGGATGATGTAGGCGTCCATGCCCTTGCGGACGACCTGGCGGTAGGCGGCGTAGGCGGTGAAGCCCTCGTTGCGCCAGATGGCGCGGGCGGCGATGGTCTTCTCGCAGGTGAGGTCATAGGAGCTGGTGAGCACCGCCTGGTACTCCCGCATATCCGAGCCGTCGGGCCAGCTGACGGCAGTGTACTCTCCCAGCAGCCGGACAGATAGCCTGCCCGTAGGCCGCAGGCCTTGGTCCAGCTTGGCGTAGGTGAGGTCTCCGCCGGCGGCCTTGCCTTTGACGATGACGGCCTCGCCGCGGCGGTAAGTGTCGCCGTTGTGCCAAGCGTGGAGCGCGGCCACGGAGGAGCTGTCGTAGTTGTGGTCCTTGCCGCGCTGCAGTTCGATGCCATAGAGCTGGCCGCCGCTGGTGAGACAGTAGTACGCGGGCTTGACATATGACGAGAGCATACCGCTGCCGTCCAGGTAGGGGTAGTACTCCATGCTGAGCCCCCACTGCTTGCCGAACCACGCGCTCTTGTCATAGATGTCCGTGCGCTGGAAGCTGATGTTGCCACCGTGGTTGTTGGTGTCCGGCCAGTAACCTAGGGCTGGGTTGAAGTTGTCGGTGACCACTCTCGCCATCCAGTCGAAGTTGACCGCCCCGGGGCCCCGGTTGTGGGAACCGCCGATGGCGTAGGAGCCGCCGGAGCCGAGGTCCTGGGTCTGGGTCTCGTAGAGCACGGTCCACAGACTGTCCTGGCCCCCGGGGTACCGCCAGTTGTAGCAGGCGTCCATGCCATAGGCGAGGTTGTCTGGCTCGCCGAGCTGGCGATGGGAGACGATCATCACCTTGGCGCTGAAGTCGTCGGCGAAGCGGTGCCTAAGGGCCGCGGCGAGGGAGTTCTCCTCGCCGAAGGTGATCGCGTCCAGCAGGCCAATGGTGTCATTGCCCACCGTTCCGAACAGCTTCAGCCCGGCGTCGAAGTCGCGGATGCGGCGGGTGTACAACAGGTGCTCGCGGGGCAGGTACCCGTCCTGACCGGTGATGAAGAAGGGCCGCGGGTCGCTCAGGTAGCGCTCGGTGTAGGAGAAGGAGATGGGCTCTACCACATCCTCGATCTGCCTGAAGTCGGGGTTGTAGGAGCCCAGCGCGGTGAGGCCGTTGTCGAGCTTCTGCTGGATGTCCAGGCCGGCATCCACGCCGCGCTCGAAGCCGTCGCCCGTGTCAGCCACCACGTAAGGCATGTAGAGAGGCCTGGATCGAGTCAGTTCCGGGTGGAGGCCGCAGAGGTCGGCGGTGAGGGTGTTGTCCCAGGTCTTGCCCAGGTTGGGCCACATGCCCGTGACCCGTTCCCGGGCATGCCAGCGGGTGATCATGAACCCGAAGGTGGTCTGGTCGGGCGGGCAGTTTAGAATGGAGAAGGGAATGGCCAGCTCGGCCTGCCAGCCCACGTCGGTGCGCACTCCCGCCGCCTTCCAGTCCCCCCGCCATTCCACCTTGGCGGCAGAGCCGCCGGGACGGTAGTCACACTGCGTGCCGACAGAGTTGACCGCGAAGGAGTAGCAGTCGCGGTGGCTGTGGTTGGGGTCAATCTGCACCTGCACGTAGTCGTCATTGCCGAGGTCACCATTGCGGCGGGTCTCGCTGGCGACGATATCCCCAGGCGTCCGGTCCTTGCACACCACGGCTACGTAGATGGCCTTGCCGTCCGCACACACCCAGGCCATGGTCTCCTCTGGAGCGGGACCGTCATAGTCGGGGCAGTAGAAACCCTCCATATTGGTGGCCTCACTCCAGCAGGCGTCGTCGAGGCGGCCGTCAATCACCGGGGCGGTCGCGGCCTGCGCTGCCTGGATGACCGGCCCGGTGGGTTGCGCCGGCGAGCCGGCGGCGGCGATCATTGTCATTAGTAACACGGCGATTGCCAGCTTTGGGAACAGACAACCCCGCTGTTGATTGGTGCGCATCGATTCCCTCCATCCAGTGTGTTGGGGGCGGCGGTCCAGTTGGTCCACCGCACTGGCCTTGATCGGACTCACAGGTGATTACGGAAGACGGGTGCAGAAGGTTTCATCCATAGGGTCGGTCAGCGAACTGCGCGGAGTGTGGCGGGCCGGTGATGGGAGGCGCGGGCTGCGCCTCCCATCACCGGATTGCGCCTAGTCGTCGTCATCCTCGCCCGGCTCGGAGAAGTTGCCCATGTTGGTCTTGCAGCGCGCCTTGAGCAAACCCAGCAGCCCTGCCGGCGCGGTGGTGTTACCCACATTGTGGTAGGCGGCGATCTTCTGCGCAAGCAGATCCTCGGGCACGTCCTCGCTGACGCTGGTGTTGCCGATGTTGATGTAGGTGGCGCTATCTTCGAGGCGGGACAGGTAGTCCTTGGTGAGCTCGCTGTTGCCAATGGCACGCACTACGGCGCGGACGTTGTCGTCCAGCGCCACGCTGACACCGGTGACCTCGGCTCGGTCCATGAGGGCGCCGTGGACGCCTTCGCAGGCGATCACGATGCCGATCACGTGGGCCTCCGCCAGCTTCTCGGCCACGAGCGCCGGCGGCACATCGGGGCGGAAGTAGATGTTGCCGATGACCATCAGCTTCTGGCCTGAAGTCATCCCTTCCAGCATTGCCTTGGAGAACTCGAGGTCTGGCTGGACCAGCACCTTCAGGTCGGGGTCAGCGACTACTGTGGGGCCGTTGACAACCGTCTTCGCATTGGCCAACGCCCCACGGTTCTGCTCGTCGAGCAGAACCACTCCGTTGACGACCACGGATTCCACGCCTTCCACCTGCTCGGCAGGCACCCCCCGGAGGTCAAGGACACCGTTCACCACCATCTTCTTGCCGGACACGCCCCGGACCATTCCGTTCTGCACGATGCCGGGGCCCTCGTCCTCCTCTTGTGCCTCCTCCGTCTCCTCACACTCCATCTCCTGTGGTTCACTCATCATCCTATCTCCATCCCAGGTTTGTCGCCAATTGGGCCGGCCAAGCCGACCAACGGTTAGCCTCCAGCAGGCGCTGGTTTGCCAGACGAATGGCACCCGCGAAGGTGGACCAAGCGTTCCTCTCGTCAGCGCGTCTACGCACGAACTCAAGCCAGAGCGCGTCCTCAACTCCCTGTGCCAGGTGGAAGGCCTCTCCCAACGCCGCTGCCAGCCGGTTGTCCAACTCCTGTTCCTTCATCGCTGTCCTCCCGGTGCCCACTGTGCCAAGCGCTGGGCGAGCGCACTGCGGCATTCCGAGAGCCGCCGCCTGACCGTTCCCTCGGGCATCCCGAGCGCCTCGCCGATCTCCCGGCTGTTCATCCCCTCGACATAGCGCAGGAGCACGATGTCCCCGTCCCGTTCTTCCAGTTCACCAAGAGCGCTGGCGACATCCAGGCGAGCATCAGATTGCGCGGAAGCGTCGGCCCTCCGATCGGCGACAGGGGCTGCCTCCGCCACTCTCGCCTTCCTCCATTCGTCTGTTATCAGGTTGCGCAAGGTGCGGATGAGCCACGCTCTCTGGGCGACCGGCTCCCAGGTGGAGAGCTGGTGGTAGTGCTGCCAGGCTCGCAGGAAGGTGTCCTGAGTCAGGTCCTCGGCCTGCCAGGCATTTCCGGTTCGCGTCAATGCCAGCGCGTGTATCATGCGTAGGTTCGCCCGGTAGAAGGTCTCGAAGTCGCCCATCGCATTGCTCATGAGTAGAAACGGCTGAGGGGGCGGAAGTGTTCGCCCGGAGTGCTGGTTTCCCGGCCGCGGGCGGTTCCCCTACTGCCGGCTGGGCCCCGGGGGCAGGAGCACGCTCCTGCCCAACGAAGAGCGAACTGAGGAACACCAGGCCGATCAGGAGGTGGAAGGGATGAAGGTTGGGCTATACTCGGTGACGTTCTCCGGGGCGTGGTACGAGGGGCCGGGGTTGCCGCTAGACGACGTCCTCAAGCGGGCCAAGGCGATGGGATATGATGGGGTGGAGATCGGCGCGAAGCGGCCGCACGCCAATCCCATGGATCTGGACGCCAAGGCGCGGGAGGGCATCCGAAAGCAGGTGGGCGATCTGGGGCTGGTGATTCCGGCGGTGGCGGGGTACTCGAGCTTCGCCAGCCCGATCGTGGAGCAGAGGGAGAACGAGCTGCTGGTGACGCGGGAGCAGATCAAGCTAACGCGAGACCTGGGGGCACCGGTGCTGCGGGTGTTCGCCGCTTGGCGGGGGATCACGCTGCGGGGCGGCCATGCCACCTATGACATCACGCGGCGGCACGGTCCGCAGGGCCCGGATGTCACCTTCCTGGAGCAGTGGAACTGGGCGAAGGAATGCCTGAAGGAGCTGGCCGACTTCGCCGGCGAGTGCGGGGTGACGCTGGCGCTGCAGAACCACGAGCCGCTACTGCGGGATCATCTGGACATGCTGGACATGATCCGGGAGGTGAACTCGCCCGCGCTGAAGGCGTGCCTCGACTGTCCATTGCTCACTAGCCAAGAGGACGCTTATGTGGCGCAGGCGGTGCGGGACACCGGGGCGCTGCAGATCCACTCTCACTATGGTGGAGAGTTCGATGAGGTGGACGGACAGGCGGTGCAGCGGCCGATCCGGTTCGCGCGGCGGTCGGCGTTCAACTATCCGGCGTTCGTGAAGGCGCTGAAGGGGATCGGATACGCGGGCTATCTCACCTACGAGTTCTGCCACCCGGCGCTGGGAGAGAACCACGAGCTGGAGGGGCTGGAGGCGGTGGCGCAGCAGGCGGAGCTGGCGTGTAGGTACATGAAGAAGGTGATCCGGGAGGCTTGAGAGAGCAGGACGTGAGTGGACGAGGGGGGCGTCTCGCAGACGGGGCTGTGAATTCACGGTCTGGGGGTCGCTGCTCCTGTGTGGATGGCAGGCGGCCCTGCGGCGGAACAACTGCCCGTCTGGATAGGTCTAACCAGCCGGAGGGTAACCGGAGACCAGGGGGGTGACAGCATGAGACGCGCTAGGGACGGACGGCGGAGCCTGTACCTGCTGCTTGCCTTGGCAGTATGCCTGGGTGGCGTGACGGCGATAGGCGCGGCAGCCGCGAGAAGGGCCGGAGGCGCCCGACAAGTGCGTCTTCACGGCCTCGTGCGCCTGGCGAATGGCCGGCCCGCGGCGAAGACGGATCTGTTTCTGGACATCTGGGGGAGGGCGCAGAAGAAGCTGAAGACGGCTGCGGACGGCAGCTACTCCGTCACCCTCTCGGATGCTCCCCGCCTGGTCGAGTTCAGGGCGGGCGCGGCGGGCTTCTCTCAGGTCCTGTTGGTCTCCCCGAAGAAGGGGAAGGACGAGGTGAGGCTGGACGTGTCCCTGCACCCAATCCCGGTGCTCAAGGGCACAGTGACATTGCCTGACGGGAAACCAGCCGCGAGCATCGTGCTGGATGTCCACGGCGGCACCTGGCGGGATTACGGCGCCATCGCCCGCGCGCATGGATGGCCGGATTCGGAATCGTTCGGCGCATCTGGGAGTGGAGTCCGCCTGACGATCACCACCGACCAGGCAGGGCGCTACCGCGTCCCACTGATAGGGGCCGACGGTCTGAGAGAGAGCAGCGTCGAGCCCGTGCCCCAAGGGTGGGGAGAAGGAACCGAGTATCAACTGCGGTTCATCTCGCCCCAGGGCGCCGGGTGGGCGGGACCGCTGAAGATGACGGTAGACCCCAAAGTCGCTGAGCCCAGACTGGATATCCGGCTGCGCGCCGGCGACCAACTGGAGGGCACTGTCGTCGGATACCCCGGAAAGCAGCCGATGGCCGGCGCGCAGGTGATTGTGACCATGTCTGCTGGGATGATGCATGGTGTTATGGTCGTGGTGGCGCAGACTACTGCCAACGCGCAGGGGCGCTTCCGCATCCCAGCCGCGCTGCCGCCGGGAGAGTACCAGGTGGGAGCGGCCGCGGCAGGGGGCTGGGGATTCATCGGGCTTCCCGAAGACCAGGCCCGGGCGCTGCGCGACGGGAAGGTGGCGCAACGGCGCCACCTCGAGCTTCGGCTGGTCCGCGATGCGATGGTCCCGGTGCGGTTCCTCGATCCCAGCGGCGAGCCGATCAGGAACGCAGCCATCAGCATGACGGTCACGGCGGCTGCCGAGTGGGGAGACCAGATCAAGACCGATGCCCAGGGCCGCCATGTGTTCGAGATCCGGTCACGAGCATGGGTCAAGGAGCACTGGGCATCCGGCGCCGCGCACCTCCAGGTCGAGGCAATGGCGCCCCAACTCGGGCTGACCGGTTACCTCGATCTGGATCTGACCGCGCCGCGGCCCGACCAGGTGGACCTGCGCATGGATCGGCCGGTATCGGTCTCTGCCGGGCGCCCACAGGAGAAGCCGCGCGCGATCCCCATCCAGGGCCGACTGCTGGTGACCGCCTTCGGCAATGACGGGGAGACGGGGGAAGGCGATTCGTTTCTGATAGCCGGCACCTCGAACGACGTCTCGCGTATCCCCCTGTCCCTCGACCAGGCAGATCTGTCGCCGGCCGCCGATGAGCTGGTCTATGCCGGCGCCGCAGACGGCAGCCCTCCCTCCTCCCGTCACCTGTTGAAGGCGAGTCTGCGGAATCCCAACCCGGTTGACCTCTCGGCGCGTGCGAAGCTCACCGGTGTAAGCTGTGCCCCTTGCTGGTCTCCCGACGGGCAGATGATCGCCTTCCAGCACGTCCGCCCGAAGAAGGGCGAGTCTCCGTGTGATACCGGCTTCCAGATCTGGGTGATGAACGCAGATGGCACCGGCGTCAGACAGGTCACGCGGACGGTCGCGCCCGGCCTGAGCGACTGGTCGCCGCGGTGGACGGCAGATGGGTCTGGTGTGGTGTACGAGTCCTACGACGGACTGGCCACCATGAGGATCAACGGCACTCAGCGCCGACTGCTGGCCGGGGGCCTAGGACAGGCGGACCTGGATCGGGATGGCGGCCGGGCGGTTGTCGCCCGGTCGGTGATGGGGGATGTCAACGGCCAGCACGGAGACTGGCGCCAGCTGCTGCTGGTGGATGTCCTCACTGGCGCTCGCCACGTGTTGGTGCAGCAGTTCGTGAGCGAGTCTCAGGCCGCTGCCCACCTGAAGCGAGTGGGGCCGCAGACAGCATCGGATACGGAGGCGGTAGATCGGGCAGTAGGCCCCAACAGACCGCGATGGTCGCCCGACGGCACGCAGATCGCGTTCCTTGCCGCGCTGCCTTTCGACCCCAAAGGGCCGCCCTACCGACAGCAGGTGGAGGTATGGGTCTACGATCTTGCCACCCGCGGCCTGAGCCGGAGCACAGATGACCAGCGGGAACAGAGCTGGCTGAGCTGGAGATAGCGCGATGATCTTCACGAGACTGATCTCGCTACACACGGGCTTCGCCCGCAGTTGGGCAGTGGCGGGAGCGGCGGTCGCGGTGGCGCTGTGGGGCGGCCCGGCCTTGGGGAAGACAGCGCCTCCTGGCTGGCCGGAAGCCTACGGGCTCTACGACTGGACGGAGGCGTCTCGCATCATAGCTGTGGGCACGGTGGCGGCGGTCGATGACACCGCTCTGCAGGTGGACGTGGAGGAGGTCCTGCGAGGGACAGTCCAGTGCCAGCGGATGACGGTGAGCCCTTCCTTGGTTGACAGCTGCCTAGGGCCATCTCCAGTGTTGCAGGCCGGGGAGCGAGCGGTGTTGTTCATCAAGGGGGTGGAGGAGGGGCGCTTCGCACTCGTGTACCCAGGGGCGGTGTTGAACACGCGGTTCGCAGGACTTGATGCCATCCCAGGGATCAGGGGACTGCTGGAGATCACCGCGCTGCCTGAGCAGCAGCGTCGCGAGCACGCGGTCATTGACCTGCTGGACTCGCCGAACAAGGTCCTGCGGCAGGCGGCGACGCAGTTCATCTCGGCCCATGTGGTGTCCTCGCCTGATGTGGAGAGGTACGCGCCTCAGCTCATCGCGAAGCTCTCATCCCCCGATCCCGCCGTTAGAGCAGTAGCCACAAGTGGGCTCCGGCGGGCCAGAAGCGCGAAGGTGATGACGGCCCTCGTGCGGACCACCCGCGATGCGAATGTCGGGGTGGTCTGCGCGGCGAGTCAAGGCCTGGCGAAGTTTGACGACGAGGAGGCCGTCAAGGCGCTCCTGGCATTGTTCAAGCACGAAGACCCAGACGTACGGGTGCGAGCGTGCCTGGACATTGACACTCACGTGAGGCCCGATGTCATCAACGCGCTGCTGGGCGCCACCCGTGACCCGATTGCGAAGGTGAGAGCGGTGGCCGCCACTGGGTTGATCTACAGCATTCGAGAGAAGGAAGGGCTCACGGCCGTGCCCAGGCTGAAGGAGATGCTGTCTGACTCCGACCCCGAGGTCCGCGGCCGGGCGGCGAGAGCGTTAGGCGAGACCCGCGACCCGCGCCTGGTCGCTCTTCTTCTGAATAGGCTCGGCCCCTCGACGCTACCCGAGGACGAAGAGTGGCCTCTCGTCAGTGCGCTGGGAATGCTCCCGCATGACGATGAGACTGTGAGAGTTGCCCTGCGCGAGCATGTCTCCCGCCTTGGCGCCTCCCTCAGGCAAGGGCACAGGGTTGCTATCACCGCGGCAAGCCTTCTCGCCACGGCGGGGACTCCGGAGGCGCGCACCATCCTGGAAGACGCGGCCGACAACCATCCACTCCTGGAGGTGCGCGAGGCCGCCCGGGTGATCCTTGGGTACTGGAACGCGGGCGAGTACGGTAACGCAGGCTCGTTGTAGCGCAGCGGCGGTCGTCTCGGCTCGTGGCGCTCGGCTGCCCTCAACCGTGAGGTGGGAACGTTGGGTTATGCCAGCTCACCCCCCTCCGCCACCCGCATGGCAGGTCTTGCATCCCATACTGCCGAAGCTACACGTGCCGGCGTCGGATAGCACTGGCTACCGGTCGCCTACAGCAGACATGGTCCCACGCGGAGGAGGGAATGGCACGTGTGAAGACACCGAAGCAGAAGGTCGCCCTGGTGACCGGCGCGAGCCGGGGCATCGGGCGCGCCATCGCGCTGAGGCTGGCGAGGGATGGCGCGCTTGTCGTTGTCCACTACGGCCGCAACCAGAAGGCAGCGAGGGCGGCTGTCCGCGAGATCGAGAAGAAGGGTGGAAGGGCGTTCCCCGTCCAGGCGGACTTGAGCAGCTTGGAGGGAGTTGGCGCTCTCTTTGGGGAGACGGACAAGGGCCTTCGGGAGCTGACCGGGAGCCGCAAGCTCGACATCCTCGTGAACAATGCCGGGGTGGGCCTGGGAGGCAGCATCCACGAGACCACCGAGGCTGAGTTCGATGAGCTGGTGGCCGTCAACCTGAAGGCTCCGTTCTTCATCGTGCAGCAGGCTCTCCCGCGGCTGCGGGATGGCGGGCGGATCATCAACATCTCCTCCGGCACCTCGCGAATGGCTTTCCCGGAGGAGATCGCCTACGCCATGACCAAGGCGGCCTTGAACAGCATCACATTCTCCCTCGCCAAGGAGCTCGGTCCGCGAGGGATCACCGTGAATGTGGTCGCTCCCGGCATCATTGACACAGATTTCCAGGCGGACTGGTTCAAGGATCCGCAGGCGCGCGAGTTTGCCGCCTCCGTGGCCGCGTTGGGCCGGCTCGGCTTACCCGAGGACATCGCCGACGTGGTCGGGTTCCTGGCCTCCGCTGACGCCCGCTGGGTAACAGGAGCGCTCATCAACGCGAGCGGTGGGTCCATGGCCGGCTGATCGGGCAGGCGTGAGCAGACAGCACGTGACTGGAGGTTTTGGCTGGTGACACCCCTTGAGCGCATCAACGCCGTCCTGCACGGCAAGAAGCCGGACCGCGTGCCGTTTGTGCCATACGACAACCTGGTGCCCCGCGGCGATTTCGAGCGGGAGCTTCGCAACCGGGGGATGGGGTTGTGCCTGCGGAGAGAGGCGATCTGGTCGGAGATGCCCGATGTGCGCGTGGAGTATCTGACCGAGGGGGAGATGAGCTACACCATCTATCACACGCCGGTGGGAAGCGTGCGGTCGGGGGTACGCACGCATGTGGGGCGGATCAGCGATGGGGAGAGCATCGAAGCGGAGTGGATGATCAAGGGACCGGAGGACTTCGAGCCGGCGATCTTCATGGTCGACAACACGGTGTTTCACGCCGACTATGCGGGGTTCCTGGGGCATGTTCGGGATGTGGGCACGGACGGGATCGTGCGCCTCACCGGTCCGGCGCCGCCTTATGATACAACCGAGCACTTCTTCTCCCTGGGAGACTGGGCGGCTGCGCAGCACGACTATCCCGAGCATTTCGCGCGGCTGCTCGCCGCCTGCGAGCGGCGGCTGGAGCGGATGGCGCCACTGATCCTGCAGGCGCCGGGGGAGCTGACCGCGATGGGGTCGCTCAGTGGCATCTACGGGCCGCGGCAGTATGAGAAGTATGTGGTCCCGTTCTATGAGAAGCACGTGCCAGAGCTTGTGGCGGCAGGCAAGATCCCAATCCTGCATGCCCACAACAACAACCTCACCGCGTTCGTGGACCTGGTGAACCAGACCGGCGTACCGGCGGTGGAGGCGTTCACCCCGCCGCCCTGCGGCGACCTCTCCCTGGCCGATGCCCGCAAGGCGTGGGGGCCGGATACGGTGATCTGGGTCAACTTCCCGGAGACGCTGTTCCTGCTGGGCAAGCAGCAGACCTACGACTACACAGTGGACCTGCTGAACCAGGACAAAGGAAGCGGTCGTCTGGTAATCGGGATGACCGAAATGGGCTCCTATGGCATCACCGATGACGAGAGCGAGCGGCAGTTCAAGGAGGGGATGCGCGCGATCATGGATGCGATAGACCACGACGGGGTGTTGTAGGGCGGGCGTGTGGCTAGGTCGCCGCAGGCGACCGCCATCCCGGTCCGAAAGACCTAGGGACCCACGCCCGCCTGGCAGCGGTGGAAGCAGCCTCTGGCACGTGTGCCAGTGAGGCAGGTGCTCGGACGATCAGCGGTGTGCCGGAGCGGCCTTCGGCAGGGAGAAGTTCATCTTCCTCCCGCCGATGGGCTGAATCTCAAACCGGCGTACGATCCGTGGGTCAACCGCAAACAGGAAGGCGATCTCTGCTTCACCTACCGGACGCGGCAGTAGCTGCAGTTGGAGAGGGCTCTGCTCATCCTCCGCGATCAGGTCGAAACTCAGATCCTTGCCCTCAGTCCCATGCTTGATGGTAAGCCCAGGAAACGCGAAAGCCAGTCTGCTGGCGATGCCCACCCCAGACGTGGCCACCCTACGGCCGTCTGCTGTCACCACGTTCACATCCGTAGCCATGAGCGTCCATGGGAGATTGGCTCTGTCGGGGTCTATCCTGATGTAGACAGCTGCTTCGTCACCGCTTGGCGCGATGGTGAACTCGGTCACCTGGCACCCGCTCGAGTGCTTCCTCCAATGGGCGTACAGGAGCACGCCGACACATGCTACCGCCACGATCGCCGCAACGAACAATACTCGCTTCATAGCAGACCCTCTTCTCAGACGGCGCAGCCTGTCAGAACCCGAGGGCTCCCCCCAGCTTCTGTCGCTTCATGCCGCACTTGGACAGGTAGGAGTCGAGGTCGCTCGTGACGTCTGGCTCTCCTTGGGTCTGCTCAGCCAGGAATGTGTTGAGACTGCCACCTTCGCCGGCAGCGACCACCAGGCCGACCAGCTCCCACGACATGCCGTCCTGCGAGTCCACGGGGCGGAACTGCGCCGATCCCACCACTTGCGGGGGCTCGCGCTCGTCCGTGAAGATCACGCTTACGGTGGATGCGGTCGTCCACGCCCGTTCGGGATACAGGATACGCGGCGCCTGTTGGGCATCTGTGGTTGCGTACCCCTGCCTGCTCAACGCTTCGCGCATCTCTTCTCGGAGGATGCCCGTCCACGCGTCCTCCGTCTCCCGCCCGTACAAGTCTGGCTTGCGCTGGCCACAGCCGACCAGCAGAACGACCACCAGGGCCACGGCGGCAGCCAGTGCGTTTTCGACGGGTGACACCCGTCTCGATGCCCTCATTGCCTACCTCCGACTGCGCTCGGTCGGGAAACCGTGCCCTCGAGCGCTCCGCGACGTGCTCCTGCGAATCGTGAACCTCCGGTTCTGGAGGCCGGCTTCGGCTCCTTCTCGCTCGGAGGATCCCGTTCCTCTGTGTGCCCCGGCGCGAATGGGGTGGCCTGGCCTCCGGGTTGGAGGCCGAGTCGCCCCTACCAAGGCCACGCTTGGCTCCGGTAGACTTGCTCGCCCCATCGGAAGTCTTGGGGGAAGAGGAACATGCCGCCTCCGCCGCCGCGGAGGTCGTGGTCCTGCTCGAGGGCGGAGACGATAGCGCGGCGGAGTTCGGTGTCTCTGGGCGCGGTAGCGGGGTCTATGGGGCGCTTGCTGAAGACGCGGTGGAGCATGCTGTTCGGCCATTGGGAGGTGGGGAAGAGGTATAGCTCCCGCTGGAACCGGACCAGGTTGGAGTGCGCGGGCAGGACGTCTGCCAGCCAGGTGTTCAGGATCCACGAACTGCAGCAGAAGGCGACGAAACGGTAGTCGGGATAGTGGCGGGGGAAGAACTCCATCGCCCGTCGGAAGGAGTCGCCGCAGGCGGGGTGGCCGAGGGGTGCTCCCCCGGGAATATGCACGTGCAGAACCTTGTCGCCTGGCGACAACTCCTGCCGCCAATCCGACAGCGAGAGGCGAACCTGGTCGTGGATTGCCCTGCCGGCGGGGTGTAGGGGATAGCCGATGGCCTCGGCATCGTTGACGGTCAGGGTGGCCGTCCACGCCTCCGCTTGCTCACCGCGGGGCCTGCGGCCGTCCGGCGTGTAGGTCATACCGTCTTCGGCCAGGGCCACTACGGCATTCGTCCGGGAGTTGCGGAAGGCCCGCAGATGGTAGTAGAAGCTGCCGAACTGGAACTGCAAGCGGCCGAGCCGGTAGATGTTGCCCCGCAGGTGATTCTGGAGCCAGGCGACATTGAGGGGGACGAGTCCCCAGCGCCCGGCTGCCCACTCGGTTCCCAGCCAGTTCCTCATATCCAGGAGGGTGTCTTGCACGACCTCTGCTGGCACCTGATGCCGGCGGTGCAGCTCCTGCATCTCCGGGACATTGGACACGAGCACCACGAGGTAGAAGAGGCCTGCTTCCTCTCCCAGCGAGGCCTGCAGGGTCGGCCAGGCGCACACATCATCCCAGCCTGCGTTCTCTGCCTGGTAGAGGCGATAGCGCATGTGCCAGGCAAGACGCCGCAGCGGCTCGCTGCCGGCGACGCGCTCGGCCATCCGCGCGGCCGCCTCCGCCATCTCGTCTGGCACGTAGACCTGGGAGCAGGCCCAGCGCACGAACTCGGGCTTCAGGAAGGGGAGGTGGGAGGGCATCTCCTGCTGGGACTGGCGCCAGTCGGCTTGCAGGGCCTCCCCCTGCTCCCCCAGCCTCAATTGCGACAGAACGTCTTCGAGCTTCACGGCGTGCTCCTCAAACACTGCAGACCTGGAAGCGAGCACGAAGGCGACCTCACACCCAGGTCATAGCACAGCAGCTTAACGTTGTGTGAAGGCGATCTGATGGCAGGAGCTCCCGCTCCAGCCCAACATGCACGTGGCCAAACGTCTTTGCGATCGTCCTTGGAACACGTGAATTGCAGATTGGCTCTCCGGAGTGCTTCTACAGAGTCTCTTGGGTTATGGGAATGGCGAAGATGCCCGCAGAGACGCTCTCCGGCGGCCCTCCGCGCCGTCTCTTGCATTCCCGCCATTGCGGTAATGCAAGAGACGCACTAGCCATGTCCCGTAATGTTTGCGTCCAGGATTGGCCGCAAACATCTTTAGTGTTCGGAGTGACACGGCCAGCACCTGCCGGCGGTGTCTTTGTGGAATAACAGGCCTGGCGCTGGCGCGGGTGGTGTGTGGTGGTTCGAGGCTGACTTTCCAGTTACGCCTGGCTCGCGTGCGGATGTCGCGTGAGCATTTCGGCAGGTATCCAGGACCAACGCAGGCCAATGAGCACTCAGGTTGCCGCTCAACATCTCCCCGTCGGCTTCGGCCGGGGCCGGCGGACGAATAGGATAGCGGTCATCCAGCCGCATACCTCGGACTACATGTCCGTGCCTGCCCGGCTGGCGATGTGGCCGCTCGACCGGGACGTTGACCCCTGGATTCGCACCGCGCTCTGCGGGCTGGTGAGCGCGGCCGGGCAGACCGGGTTCCATCTGTTGTGGCAGACATGGCACAAGGGTCAGACCCCGGAGGAGGTGGCAAGAACGACATTCCCGGACCAGGCGGATGCGGCCATTGTACTCGCTCCACGGGACGAGCACAGGCTCCTTTTCCCGGTGCTGGAAGGCTTGGGGATACCGTTCATCATCGCCTACGGGCGAAGCCCAGAGCCTCACCGCGCCTGGGTCGCTTGCGACAACAGAAAGGGGATCGCCAAGGTCGTGCGACACTTGGCCGCGCTGGGGCACACCCGCATTGCGTTCCTCACCGGGACATCCAATGTGGAGGATATCCGGGAGCGCAAGCAGGGCTATGTGGAGGAGATGGAAGCACTGGGGTTGGAGGTGAGCGCGGGCTTCGTAGTGGAGACGGGGCTGCGGGAGGCGGCGTCGGATATCGCCCCTGCCGCGACTACTCTGCTGCGCCGGCCGGACCGTCCAACCGCGGTGGTGTGCGCAACCGATCTGATGGCCCTTTCGGCGATTGAGGTGGCCTGGGAGATGGGCCTTCGGGTGCCGGATGAACTGGCGGTGGTTGGTTTTGATGATTCGGATTTCGCGGCTCAGAGCGTTCCCCCACTTACCACGGTGCACCAGCCGATCCTGGAGATAGCCAACCAGGCCGGCTACCTGGCGGCCTGCGCGGTCACTGGGCAGGAGCCGGAGACTGGAGGATGGCACATCGAGATTCCCACGAGCTTGGTGGTGCGCGAGTCGTGTGGTGGGGCACGGGCCGGGACGACGTTCGTGGGGGCCTCTCCAGGTCTGCTGGCGGAACTCCCCACAGTGCGCAGGGAATTGGAGCATCACTTACGTCAGCTCGCGGCCACGCAAGCGCAGATGGAGCAGTTGCTGTACGTCGCCTCCCACGATCTGCGGGCGCCGCTGATCACGATTGAGGGGTTTGCGACCATCTTGCAGCGCAAGTGCTGGAATCTGCTGGACATGCGTGGGAGAGACTGCGTCACGCGCATCCTTCACTCCGTGGAGAATCTGCGCAAGCTGACGGATACGTTGCTCACCTTGTCGCGCGCCCATCGCCAGCCGCTGTCTCTGCAGCGCACGAACGCGGCCGATGTGGTTGCACGGGTGCTGCGCGACCTGGAGGTTCCCATCACAGAGCGGAAGGTGGAGGTGCGGGTGGGGCACCAGTTGCCCACGGTGATGGCTGACGAGACGGCGCTCTATCAGGTATTCCTGAACTTGGTGGGGAACGCGGTGAAGTTCCTGGGCGGCCAAGCCAAACCTGTGATCGCCATCACCCACCGGTTCCGGCCTGACGAGCACGAGTTTTCGGTGCGGGACAACGGGATCGGTATTGCGCCCGAACATCTGGAAAGCATCTTCCAGCTCTTCCGCCGCGGCCCGGAGGCGGCCAACACGGAGGGGCAGGGGATAGGGCTGAGCGTGGTCAAGAACCTGGTGCTCCGCCACGGCGGGCGCATCTGGGTGGAGTCTGAGAAGGGCGAGGGGGCCACCTTCCATTTCACCCTGCCGCGAGGCATGCTAGGACCAGCTTACTAGCTGAAGCCGCCGCGTTTCCTGACCCGCACTGCGAGCGCAAGCCTGATCCCTCCGCGCGGTCGATTTCCCCCTGCTGCCATTGCCCGCGTGTGCCTTCGGCGCACAGCGCCGGCCGTGTACGGCGAAACTCAGATGGCCCAGACTTTAAGGGCGTCCCGCGCTCCCAAAGCGCTGCTTTGATGTGCGACCTACTGTCGCGGCCCCGTCTCCTGGATCACCGCTATAGCGGTGATCCAGGAGACGCTGTATAATGCCGCCAGACCCTCTCCGTGGAGATGCGCGTGACCAGGAAAGAGCGCGTCGCGGCGGCGATCCGGCGCCGCGAGCCAGACCTTATCCCGGTTGGTGAATGGATCATAGACTATGAGCCAGCGTCTCTGCTGCTCGGGCGGCCGACCCTGGCGCGCGGAAAGGCGACGCTTGCGCAGGCGCTCTGGGAGGGCCGGCGCGACGAAGTGGTGGAGTCCACCAAGCGGGATGCGGTGGAGCTGGTGCGCCGCCTCGATTTGGACATGGTGTGTGTTGACCTGACCTATCCCCGCGCTGTCCGCTACCAGCCATTCGAGCAGTTCGACCACGATACCTGGCAGGACAAGCGCGGAAACGTGCTGCGCTATTCGGAGCTGACGCACGACTTCATGCTGCTGGCGCGGGGAGAGGCCGGCTGGGAGCCGGAGCGGCCGAGCCAGTGGGTGGATGGGGAGTTCAGGCCCGACCCTTCGGAGCTCGAGGTGATCGAGCACGTACTCTCGGAACTCGGCGAGACCCACTTCACGTTCACGGGGATGGGGAGCCCCCATCTACCCGTGCGCGACTGGCAGGGGGTGGAGCGGGAGATGCTGCGGCTGGCTGAGGATCCCGGTGGGATGGCCGCGGTCTGGCTGGAGTCCTACCAGGAGCATGCGAAGCGCATACCCTTCTTCGCCAAGCTCGGCTTCGACGCGATCATCGTGGGGGACGATTACGGGTACAACTCCGGGCCCTTCATGTCTCCGCGGATGTTCCGACAGGTGTACTTCCCGGCGCTGCAATACATCTGCCAGGCGGCACACGAGCAGGGGCTGTTTCTGATCTGCCATTCCTGCGGCAATCTGCGCCTCATCCTGCCGCAGATGATCGAGGCGGGGATTGACGTGTACCAGGCGATCCAGCCGATCGAGGACATCGCTTCCCTGAAGCGGGACTTCGGCAAGGAGCTATGCCTCTGGGGCGGGGTGAGCAACCACGATCTGGTGGTGGAGTCGGCGGACGCGATCGGCCGCCAGGTGAAGGAAGCGATCTCAGCCTGCGCGCCCGGCGGGGGGTTCATCCTGGGTTCCAGCCACAGCATCACGGTCGGCACACCGCTGGAGAACATACTCGCCTACCTGGAGGCCGCCGGGCGTCATCCGCAGCCGGCGGTGGCGCAGTAACCCATGTCTGAGCGCGACCGCGAGCGCGAGCGGAAGCAGATGGTGGAGCACCAACTCCGCAATCGCGGCATTCGGGACCCGCGGGTGCTGGCGGCCATGGAGAAGGTGCCTCGGCACCGATTCATCCCCCACCCCGATGAGTCCGCCGCCTACGGCGATTACCCGCTTCCCATCGGCTCCGGGCAGACCATCTCTCAGCCCTATATGGTGGCGCTGATGACGGAGTGCCTCCGCCTCGCGGGCGATGAGGCGGTGCTGGAGATCGGCACCGGATCGGGTTACCAGGCCGCCATCCTTGCTGCACTGGCGCGGGAGATATACACCGTCGAGCGCTTCGCGGAGCTGGCGGACCGGGCGCGCGCAGTGCTGGGAGAGATGGGCTATGACAATGTGGAAGTGATTGTTGGCGACGGCAGCGAGGGGTATCCTGAGGCGGCGCCCTATGACCGCATCATGGTCACCGCCGCTGCCCCCGAGATCGCCCAGCCGTGGCTGGACCAGCTCAAGGATGGCGGACGCCTGGTGCTTCCGCTCGGCGACCGGTGGGGACAGACTCTGACCGTGGTCACGAGGCGAGGGGGCAAGACGGAGCAGGAGAGCGTATGCGGATGTGTGTTCGTGCCGCTCGTGGGGAAGCATGGATGGGGCGAGGAGCATTGAGCGTGGTGCGATACGCTGATCTGGCTCGGCCCGGCGCACGCAGCGGGTTGCGCTAGGCACGGTAGGCCGGAAGCCAACGGCTCACTTTCCCATGTACCCCAGAGACCGGAGGCTTCGTTTCGCGTCCTCCGAGAGCCGGAACCGCGACGAGCCGGCGGCCAGCTTCTGCTGCCATTGCTGCGCGAGTGCGTGGGCCTGGTGCGAGCGTTTCGCAAGCTGCTGCCGCAGCGGCGCGGTGGCATCGGTGGCTGCCAGGTTATGGCGCTCTGCAGGATCCCGCTGAAGATCGTAGACTTCGAACTGCTCTTCATGCGCGTCTGCGAACGGGTGGTAGACCACCTTGAACTGGTCGGTGACGAAGGCGGTCTGTTCCTTCCCGTAGAGCAATCCCTCCGCGTAGACCTGATCTCCTGGCCCGCCGTCTTGGCGCGGCAGCGGGCGGCCCCTGACTCCCTGGCGGTCTCGCACTCCCGCCAGCTCCAGGAAGGTAGGGGTGAGATTGGTCAGGCAGACGGTCTGTCTGATACGCGCATCCGCCCGGGTGCCCTGGGGCCACTTGACGAGGAGGGGCACGGAGAGCACTTCGGAGTACATGGTGTGACCGTGATCGATCCCTCCGTGATCGAATAGCTCCTCTCCGTGGTCGGCGGTGATGACGATCAGCGAATCCTCGTAGAGACCGCTAGCTTTGATAGCAGACAGTAGCTTGCCAAGCCACTGGTCGGCATAGCGGACTTCCTCCGCGTACATGCGCCGGCAGAACTCCTGGTAGCGCCGCCTGGTCTGCGCATCCTGGCGCTGGACGGCTTCGGCCCAATAGTTGCGCGTGGTGTCCCACTGGGGAGGGTATTCGGCGCGAATCTCCGGCGGAGTGGTAGGCGCGTCGTAGGGGCTGTGAGGGTCGAGGTAGTGGACCCAGAGGAAAAACGGCTGGCGGCGGTTCAACCGCAGCCAGCCCACGCTATTCCTTGTCACCACATTGGCGCGTGCCGCGCCCTTCGCGAACTTCGCCTCCACGTTCTCGTTTCGAAAGGTCTCGAACCCCCGACTGCAACCGCGTCCGGCTTGCAGGAAGGGATTGGTGATGACTGCCGCGGTGGCGTATCCCGCCTGGTGCAGGCGCTCCGGCAGCAAGCGGATGTCATCCGGCCATACCGCCGACCGCTCGTACCAGGCCTGGTTCTCCGCGGCCGGAGTCTTGAGTCCGCACTCGGAGGGGGCGAGCGAGGTGAACATACCCGCGAACGAGGTGAGCGTCCACGGAGAGTTGGCATAGGCCGCTTCGTATCTGGTGGCCTGCTCCGCGAAGCCATCGAGGTTGGGAGTCAGGCCGGCCCGGCTGCCGTAGCACCCGAGATGGTCCCTGCGTAGGGCATCAATGGTGATGAAGATCAGGTTCGGCCGCTTATCGCCGGGGCGCTCGCCTCCGAACAGCGCCCTCCGCACCGGCCCGCCAGGTGACGCCGCCGCCACCCAGAGGACCGCCGGCAGCAGCGCCACTAGTATCCCCGCCCCGGCCGCAGCGCGCACCCACCCCCTCGGAGGTGGCAACTCGCCGGCGGCCACTCGCCACCGGCGCCGGGAGGCCAGCGGCGCCAGCGCCGTACCCACCACCCATCCGATCATGCCCGCGCGCACCGCCGCCGCCAGACTCAGGTGGGGATACACGGGACTCCAGCGGCCGCAGCTCAGAAGAGCCCCGATGAGGAAGCCCGCGGTTGATGTGATCCCGAATGCCCGCGCCAGTCCACGCATGGTCGGTCACTCTCCTTCCCTCGCTTCGGCGCGGGGCGGCTGTGACCTGCTGATGAGGGAGATCGCTGGCTGTCTACTGGGATGATGCTCGATGTGCTACAATACCGCGGCGGTTGGCAGTGGGACCGCTGTGCGTGGGATTCGACTGGTGATGCGGAAGCGCTCTACCTCCCCCATTCTGGACGGTTTGAACGATCAGCAGCGGGAGGCGGTCCTGTATGGGGACGGCCCCTTGCTGATCTTCGCGGGCGCGGGCAGTGGGAAGACCCGCGTGCTCACCCACCGGGCCGCCTACCTGATCCGCGAGCGGGGCGTCTCGCCCAGAAATATCCTCGCCGTGACCTTCACCAACAAGGCGGCGGCGGAGATGAAGGCGCGGCTGCGGCGGCTAATCGCTCGCCATCACCGAGAGCTATGGGTAGGCACCTTTCACGCAATCTGCGCCCGCATCCTGCGCGCCGACGGGCACCTGGTTGGCATCCCAGCCAACTTCGTCGTCTTCGACGAGTCCGACCAGATCGCGCTGGTCAAGGACTGCCTGCGCGACCTCCAGCTCGACCCGGAACAGTTCGTCCCCTCGCGCATTCTCAACGACATCAGCGCGGCGAAGAACGAGCTGATCGCGCCCCGAGACTACTTCAACTGGCGGGGCGGACGGCCTTATGACGAGATCGTGGCCCGCGTCTATGACCTCTACCAGGAGCGGCTGCGCACGAATCAAGCCTGCGACTTCGACGACCTGATTGACTTCACGGTGTGGCTGTTCGAGCGTCACCCGGAGGTGCTGGAGCGCTACCTCGAGCGCTTCCACCATGTACTGGTAGACGAATACCAGGATATCAACTATGCGCAATATCGCTTCGTGCAGATGCTGGCGGCGAAGCGCCGGAACCTGTGTGTGGTGGGGGACGACGACCAAGCGATCTACGGCTGGCGGGGCGCGGACATGCGCATCATCATGCGCTTCGACGAGGACTATCCCGACGCCAAGGTGGTGAAGCTCGAGGAAAACTACCGTTCCACGGGAAACGTGCTGCGTGCGGCCTGGGAGGTGATCCGGCACAACCGAGTTCGCCGGGAGAAGCGCCTGTGGACCAATGCCGCGCCCGGCGACAAGCTGGTCTGCCACCGGGCGGCGGACGAGCACGCGGAGGGGTTCTTCGTGGCCGACACCATCGAGCACCTGATTGCGAACAACGGCCACGCCAGCCGGGACTTCGCGGTCCTGTACCGCATCAACGCGCAGTCCCGGGTGTTCGAGACCGTGTTCGTGAGCCGCGGCATTCCCTACCGCGTGGTGGGCGGGCTGCGGTTCTACGACCGGGCAGAGATCAAAGACTTGATGGCTTACCTGCGGGTGATCCACAATCCCGCCGACTCGGTGGGCTTGAAGCGGATTATCAACAGTCCGCCCCGCGGGATCGGCGCCACCACCGTCCAGCGGCTGGAGCAGGCGGCGCGGGAGCGCAGCCTGACGCTGCTTGAGGCGGTCCGACACGCGGAAGCGATCCCTCAGCTCGGCCCCCGCGCCCACCAGGCGGTGGCGCAGTTCGTGACGCTGATGGACAACCTGTGCGCGCTCGCACAGACGGCAAGCGTGACCGACCTCACCAAGGCGGTGATCGAGCAGACCGGCTATCGCCTGGCCCTGGAGGCGGAGAAGAGCGCCAAGGCGCGGGGCAGGATCGAGAATATGGACGAGCTGCTGAGCGCGACCGGCGAATACGAGGAGGCGGCTGAGGAGCCGAGCCTGGGCGGCTTCCTGGAGAACATCGCGCTCTTCACCAGCGCCGACCAGATCGAGGAGGGCGTGGAGGCGGTGGTGCTGATGACTCTACACGGCGCCAAGGGTCTGGAGTTCCCGGTGGTCTTCCTGGTGGGGATGGAGGAGGGCCTCTTCCCGCTTGCCCGCGCTGCCTTCAGCGACAACCCCATGGAGCTGGAGGAGGAGCGCCGCCTCTGCTATGTGGGGATCACCCGCGCGAAGGAGAACGTGTTCCTCACCTCCGCAGAGCTGCGGACCATCTTCGGCCGCACCGAGCACACTATGGTGTCGCGGTTCTTCAAGGACATCTCGGAGGAGCTGCTCGAACCCTATGGCCCGGTGTCACCGCGGAACATCACCTGGGAGACCGCGGACTCCGCGCGGGGGGCCCAGCAGGCGCTTGCCGAGCCTGACGCGGAGGCCGAGCCGGCGTGCTTCCGCGCTGGCGACCGGGTCAGGCATCCCACGTTCGGCAATGGCATGGTGGTCTCCGTGTCCGGGAGCGGTGAAGATGCGATGCTCGCGGTGGCGTTTCCCAAGCAGGGGATCAAGAAGCTGGACCCGCAGTATGCCAGCCTGGAGAAGATGAGCTGAGAGGTATCCCATGAAGGCAAGGCAACTGCTCGCTCACTTCCGCTCGCTCGCGCCGTGGCTGTCGGACGATGAGACGGTGGACCGGGTCATCGTCGGCGATCCGGAGGTGGAGGTCAGCCGTGTGGCGGTGACCTGGATCAGCGACTTCCGCGCCGTCCGCGAGGCGGTCGCTCGCGGCTGCCAACTGTTGATCACCCACGAGCCGACGTTCTGGGTGCACGCGCACGAGCTTGACGTGGTGGCAGACTGGCCCGCTGACAGCGAGAAGCGCAAGGCCGCGGAGATCAAGCGCCGGTTCATCGAGCAGCACGGCCTGGTGATCCTGCGGGTTCACGACTCCTGGGACGCGATGCCCGAGATCGGGATTCCCTGGGCCTGGGCGAGGCACTTGGAGCTGGGCGAGAAGCCGGCGGCGGTGAGCGAGCGCGCCTTCCAGCAACGCTACGACATCGCGCCGGTAGCGCTCGACGAACTCGCCCACCGCGTCGCCGCCAGGACCGCGGAGTTCGGTGAGCCGGCAGTGCAGGTGGTCGGTTCCGGCGACCGCCTGGTCGAAAAGGTGGGAATCGGAACGGGCTGCTACTGCAACATCACTACCTTTCTGCAACTCGGCTGCGATGTGTCCATCGTGTGCGATGATTCGAACTGGTACTGGGAGGATCTCCAGTTCGCCGCGGACCGCGATCACTGCATCATCCGGGTGAATCACGGGGTGAGCGAAGAGCCGGGAATGGTGACACTGGCGGCGTACGTGAAGAAGACATTCCCGGCGCTCACCGTCGAACACATCCCGCACGGGGCGACGTTCAGCCTGGTGGGGCGCTTGTAGGGTGAGCGCACTGCCATGCGGGCCTACGCATTGGTGCCTTCACACCATCTTGCGGAATAACCCTCCCTAGCTGGGGATTCCACCGCGTCTTCCCCTCTTGTGCAACCGGCTTTGGCGCGTCTGCGCGCTGAGGGAGGCCGAGTATGGCAAAGCGAGTGCTCATAGTTGACGATCACACGGAGACGGTGAAGCTGATAGACGAGGCCTTCTCGAAGGCGGGCTTTCGCGTGCGCACCGCCTGCAATGGCGCGGAATGCTTGTTGGAACTGGAGGCGAGCGTTCCCGATCTAGTGATCATGGATGTGGGAATGCCGGTGCTGGACGGCCTCGACACGCTTCGCTTGCTACGGCAAAATCCCGACACCGCGGACACGCCCGTGATCATCCTCAGCGGCAAGGGCAGCTATGACGACGTCCGCGCCGGCTGGCGCACCGGGGCGGAGATGTACCTCACCAAGCCCGTGCGCATCGGCGCCCTGCTCGCCGCCGCCCGCCACCTGCTCGGCCTTTCCCCGGAGCGCCTGCCCATGCAGATGGCGGTGGTGGGGAGGGAGCGGTAGGGCGTATCGACCGGGTCGCACGACAGGGGCGGGAGGTTAGAGGTCCGAGATGGCGGGACGTTCCGACCCGGCGGCAGAAGTGTTGGCTATCCCGTTTGCGCGGTCACTCCGGAGGCGGGGGCTGCGGCGGCCTCTGGGGAGGGTGAGGGTCGGGGCTGTGGGGCCGAGGCCGGAGCGGTCTGGTAGGAGAGCTGTTCCTCCAGCAGCCCGGCAAGCTGGGGCAGGGTCAGCAAGCCCATCTTCACCAGTATCACGCCGAGGCGCTCGTGGGTCTTCTTCTGCCGGGCGAGCGCGTACTCCAGTTCGTCCTCGGTGATGAGCCCGTACTTGCGGGCGAGGAGTTCTCCGAGGAGCGGCCTGTCGCCCTCACGCTTGGAGTCGTCGTACAGCCTGGAAACGCTGCGCCAGAAGCGAAGTCCGGAGAGCATCAGCAGGCAGCCAGATAGCAGGGCAATGAAGCCCAGCCAGCAGCAGGCCCCGCTGCGGGTTGCCAGGGCGTACCCGAAAGCGACGCCGGCAAGCAGCGCGCTGACCAGCCCAAGGTAGAGTCGGTGACGTCTCATCATCATGGTCACCCCGTCAGGAGCATGCGCCAGATGAGCTGGCAGCATCTCTGGCTGGGGGGATCGTCCGGTCGCGCCGAAGGGTTCCCCAGCTTGGATAGCTCAAGAACTCTATTCCACAGAAGAGAGGTAAACTGGGGCAGGGAAGCCCAGCATGGGAGCGGCAGGCGGGGTATGCAGAGTAGGCCGTGAAGGATTCGAACCTTCGACCTTGGGATTAGGAGACGGCCCCCTGGACCACCCGAAACTGGCCTCCTGACGCGTGCAGTTATGTCGCGCGCCGCCTAGGCAAACGACGGTTCCCATCACGTTCTGCCGATGAAGCGGTAGGTCGTCACGGCTCTTCCCTGCACGTTGCTGCGTCCGAAGGCGATTCGTCGCCTGCTGCCGACCTCCTCCCGCGCTCAACCCTAACAGCGCCTAGTTCTGGTTCGCTTCCAGTGAACGGAAGAGGGTTCGCAAGGCTGACACAGTACCGCGGGGGTGTGTACCCCCTTTCCCTTTTCCCCTGTCTGCCTTCGGACTCGGCCAGAACTGAGCACGGCTCCGCGAAGGCCGGGCGTCAACGGAGGGGGTAGGTGTCCTCCTTCGCTGCCGTACTCATCCTTCCACCGTCCCTTCGACCGCCGCCCGCGCCTGCCCTCGAGCACCCAACCGACGCCCCCCTTCTGCGGCACCAGGACTGCCGCGTACGACCCCCGGGCGCCAAGCAGCCAATGTGCCGAAACAAGCACATACAGTTGCCTTTCGCACACTCGGCAACGAGGAATGCACGAAGGTCCCAGGGCAGCATAGCCAATCAAGAGCCAATCCTTCAGAGAGGAGGTGGCCGTCCCATGTGTGCGACGTGTGGGTGTCTCACTTCGAAGCAGCCAGCGCCGGAAGATGGCACTTACAAGTGCGTGGAGTGCGAGAAGGCCGGCAACCGCGAGCAGGTGACAGTCAAGAAGGGCGCTACCATGCCGACATGCAAGGCCTGCGGTTCCTCAGAGGTCCACTGGGTCAAGGCGTAGGGCTGGCTTCCTGTGTGCGATGGGTGCGTCCCGGCGAACACGGGGCGCACTCATCCGCGTTCCTAGCATGGATAGCGAAGGCAGCGGTACATGGCTGTCCTCCCAGAAACCCTTTGCCGACACTCTGAGCGATGAACGAAGACGCGCGCCGCAACGCCCCGACTCGCCCTGCCGCCCGCGCCCTTACTCCGTCAGCCCTCGCTCCCCCCTCAGCGCCTCCCGAATAGCCTCCCTGTGTTCCCTGGTGTCGGTCTCCAGTTTGCGCAGCACCTCCACCAGCTCGGGCGAGTCCCCCTCAACGACTTCGAAGCACCTCTGCTCCAGCATCCCCTCCTCCAACTCCAGGGCCGCCGCCAGCGCTTCAGCCAGTGAGAACCGCTTCCTGGTCGCATCTCTGGTACGCTCCTCTACCTGGTCGAGCGAGGCCAACACAGACTCGGAGGGGAACCGGCCCTGTGGCACATGACCGCGGCCGGCCCGCACCCTGTCCACCAGGCCGGCAATCGCCCTCGCGTGTTCCCCCTCCTGGGCCGCAATCTGCAGGAAGAACTCCCGCCGCCGCGGGAACACCTCCGCATAGGCGCGATACAGGTCCCCGACCGCCGCCTCATGCGCCGCCATCATCCCCAGTATGCGCAGTTGGTCCAACACAAGCGCCATGTCTGGCCCGTCTTCCGTGTGTGGCTTCAACCCTTCACACCGCAACCCCGCAAGGGCCGACCCTCAACTGAGGGGGCCGGTGCACCCCCTCCGTCCCCTCACGGCGCCCGCCAGAGGACCTCGCCCTTGTCATCGAAGAGGACCAGCTCCGGCGCACCGTCCGCGTCCAGCCACAGCCGAGCGCTCGGCTTTCCCTCCGAGTCATAGAGCCCCAGGCCCGGGCGCCCGTCCGGACGCACCACCATCCCCGCCCGCACCTTCCCACTGCTGTCGGACAGCATGAGGCCTGGGCTGCCGTCGGGCACCAGCACCAGCCCAGCGCGCTCGTTGCCGTTCCCATCATATAGAGAAAGGCCATAGCTGTCGTCGGGGAACAGCACCAGCCCGGCCCGCACCTTCCCCTTCGCGTCCACCAGCTCAAAGCGCCTCGCTCTCACCACCTCCTGCACCGGCACGGCCGTGCTCTTCCCCGCGGCATAGGCTGTCGCCACCGCGGTCGCCAGCAGACACAACGCCACAACCACTGCCGCCCATCTGCCCTTGGTCATCGTACTATCCCTCCTGTCAAGCACCTCACCGTCTGCGCTCACCCTTCCACCGCTCTCTTACCCCAGCCTCCGTCCCTCTCCTGCCGGGCCAGCAAGAGGGCCCGCTAAGGTCGGAGGGGGGACATACCTCAGCGCGCCTGAGACCACGCTGAGTGGCCTCACCTATACGATACCGGCCAGTCCCGTGTCCGGCAAGAGCGCCCGGTCTTTGTCGTCACTACGGCCCACACAGGCAGCAGCAGCGCAGGGAAGGAGCTTGTTGCGGCAGAAGAAACGCTGTGAGCCGGACCCTTCCGCTTCCCTTCACAGCGGAGCGGCGGAGGCGGGGGCCCGGCTCTCGTGTCTGTGCTGCCGTTGCCCTCAGAACCGGTCGCGCAACGACGGGGCACCAAGAGTGAAGCCGCCGACTCCCCCAGGGCCGGCGGCTTCGCAGAAGGTTGGCGGAGAATGCTTTGGGACACAGCTTCCTACCGGAGGCCCTGTTCCACAGGTTCGCTGCTTCCCGTGCAGAGCGTCTCCGCCCTCTCCCTGCTCAGCCACAGCGTGCCGGCCCCTGGGCGAGATGAGTGGCCGACAATAGCTGCTGCTAGGCTCTGGCAGGCGTCGGAAGAAGTTCCTTCACTACTGAAACCAGACGGACTATGTCGCATGGCTTTGCCAGATAGCGGTCAATCCCCGCCATCCATCCCGCAAGTTCGCCTGGTTCTCCGGGATTGCCGGTTAGCAGGACCACGGGAAGCAGGTTTGTCTTCGGATTCCTGCGGAGCTCGCGCAGCGTCTTGTACCCGTCCATGACAGGCATCTTCACATCCAGCACCACTACATCCGGTCGTTCTGCCGCCACTGCCGCTAGGCACTGCTTTCCATTGTGGGCGACACGAACTGCAAGTCCGGCCTTCTGAAGAGCATCCTGAATCACATTGCACAGCGCCCGGTTATCGTCAACCACCAGTATCAGGTTGGACATGCCAGCCTCACCTTTTGCACCTGCCAGACAGGATGTGTAGCCAACCGCCCATACGCACAGGGGAGTCAGGGCAGGGCCTGTACACTTGTACCACATCCTCTGCCGGAACAACACTCGGCCGGTACCGCCAGCGCTGGCAAGAGGCCTCTCAATCTGCCAGAACCCGAAGCAGCCCGAACCTACTGACTTTCGCCATAAGAAGTGATGGCGAAAGCCAGACAGACCGGGCTGGAAGGCAGCACACCGATCACGGACCATTACTTCGATATGAGAACCGCCATAGAGCGCCGCCCGAACGGGCCCAGATCCTGCGGTAGGGCGTCAGCCGGGGCAAGCTCAGGACGCTTTCGCAGCGGTCCTACAAGCCCCTGACACACGTAAGGGGGGCCGCGACAGGAACGTGGTAGGCCGTGAAGGATTCGAACCTTCGACCTTGGGATTAAGAGTCCCCTGCTCTACCAGCTGAGCTAACGGCCCACGCCTCGTGAGGTCGGCCGCGCTGCCGCGGCGGTGTTACGGTAGCATATTGGCCGCTTCTGAGTCAACGGAAACGCACGCCTGTTTCCAAGATGCGCTGCCCCCTGGCCGGGCCGGCAGGCTTTGCGGCGCGCTTCGCGCTTGCTCAGGATGATGTGCGCGCCCTACACGTCCCACGTCCCTGGGCGCACCCAGTCGGTGGATGGCTGGAGGTCGGCCCGGTCGTCCTCCAGCACCACATCCGCGAGGGCGTGAGAGGAGGCGGGCCGAGCGCGGCCCTTCGCCCAGTGGCGGACCATGGAGATGTCTTCCCGCATGGTCACCGAAAGAGCCACCGTCTGCTTGAGAGCGGTGAGGATGTCCTGGGTGGTGACCTCTCGCTCCTCCTCGAAGGCTGCGTACATACCTGAGACAACCGCCTGCTCCACCTCGGCGCCGGAGAGGCCGGGGGACTCCGCGGCCAGCGTGTCGAGCTGGAACTGATTGGGGTCTCGCTTGCGCTTTCTGAGGTGGATGGCGAAGATCTCCCGACGCTCCTCTTCGGTGGGCAGGTCCACGAAGAAAATGTCGTCGAAGCGGCCCTTGCGAAGCAGCTCGGGCGGCAGTTGCGTGATGTCGTTGGCGGTGGCCACCACGAACACCGGCTTGGTCTTCTCCTGCATCCAGGTGTTGAGGGTGGCGAAGACGCGGGCGGTGACGCCGGCGTCCGCCAGGCCGGATGATTGCACTCCAGCCAATCCCTTCTCTATTTCGTCCAGCCACAGCACGCATGGGGACACCGTCTCCGCCATGTGGATCGCTCGCCGCATGTTCTCCTCGGAGGAGCCGACAAGGCCGGCGAAGATGCGGCCCACATCCAGCCGCAGCAGCGGCAGCCGCCAGAGCTGAGCGACCGCTTTGGCGGTGAGGCTCTTGCCGCATCCTTGCACGCCGAGCAAGAGAATGCCTCTCGGCGCGGGCAGGCCGAACCGCTGCGCCTTCTCCGTGAAAGCGAGCGCCCGGTTCTTCAGCCAGGCCTTCAGGATGTCCACCCCGCCGATGTCCTCCACCTGGTCCTTGGACTCGAAGTACTCCAGCACGCCGGACTTGCGGATCAACTGCTGCTTCTCGGCGATGATCAGGTCAACATCGAACTGTCCCTTTTCCACAATGCAGCGGGCGAACACGTTCTCGGCCTCGCACAGGGTGAGACCAAGCGCTGCCTTGAGGACGCGCTCGCGCTGCTCGGCGGTGAGGCCCACGTCCACTCCCTCCTGGCCCTTCACCGAATCCACCGCCCGCGTGAGCAGCCCGTCGAGGTCGCGGAGTGCCGGCAGCGCGTAGTCAATGACGGTGATGTCCTTCTGCAATTCCTCCGGCAACTGCAACACGGGAGAGAGCAGAATCACAGTGGTGTAGGCGGTGTGCAGGGCGTCGGCCAGGTCCCGCAGCTTGCGGATCACCGCGCTGGCGTGCGGGTACTGGGGAGAGAGAAAGACGTGGAAGTCCTTGAGCACGTACACGGCCGGCTCGGCGCTGGTCCGGATGGAGTCGAGCACGTTCAACGGATCGCGCGTGCGCGAGTCCACTCCTCCGGAGGTGAGGGGCTTCTGCCCGCCGCGCAAGCCCATGGTCTCCGACCAGGTGTAGAATTGCTTGTCCTGCCCGACGACGATCTCGCGCAAGGCCGCCAGCACCCGCCGCTCCTCCCAGGACACTACGTAGAGCAGCGAGTACCGAGCGCGGATGAGGACGTCAATCTCCCGCATCTGGCCGTCCATGGTGGGGACATGATACCTGGCGCAAGGGAGGGTGGCAAGCGGAAGCAGAGGCCGGTCGGTGGGCATATCCGCCTATGGCGGAGCACAGCTGGCCTGTACAACTGTTCCGGCGGGCATGCGCCGACATACCCGCCCTACAAGGCCTATCGCCCCCTCATCGCCGCGGCCGACCTCAACCGCGCCTCCGCCGCTTCCTTCTCGTTGAGCACCCGGGCAAGGCGGTCTCTGGCTTTCTCCACCACTTCCGCGGGGGCGCGCTCGACGAAGCCGGCGTTGTCGAGCTTGGCGCGCAGGGACTGCTCCTCCTTTTCCAGGCGGGCGATGGTCTTGGTCAACTGCGCAAAGATGCGGTCTATGTCCTCGTCCGATACGCTGCCCGCGAAGCGCACAACGGCTTCTTGGCCAAGAGGATAAGCTACCTCGGCGGTCTCGTCTCTGTGGCCGATGCTGTTTGCGATGTGCAGATCTTGGCAGCGGGTCAGCAATAGCAGCTCGCCGCGATGGGCCTCTGCCAGGCGCTGAACTCGATCGGACGCAGTGTCAACGTAGAGCGGAGCAGCGCTTCCTGGGACCGCCCACTGCTTCGCGCGCGAGGCGCGGCCGGCAACCACGATCTCCATCAGCGCTGCCATCTCCTGCTCGGCCTTCTCGTCTCGCCAGGCCGGATCTGGCGAGGGCCAAGGCGCAACCATCAACGCCTCAGCCGCCATAGGTGTCGCGGGCAGCTTCTGCCAGATCTCCTCGGTGATGAAGGGCATGAATGGGTGAAGGGCGCGCAGGGCGCCGTCGAGCACGAACCACAGGGTCTGGCGGGCGCGGTCCGCCTGCTCGCCTGCTGCCCGCAGGGCGGGCTTGCACACCTCCACGAACCAGTCGCAGAACTCCGACCAGAAGAACTGCCGCAAGGCGCGGGCGGCCTCCGCCATCTCATACCGGGAGAGGGATGCCTGTACAGTCTCCAGCAAAGCGCAATATCGGCTTAGTATCCACCGCTCGGCGAGTGACCCGGAGGATTTGACAAGAGCGGGAACGTTGTCGGCAGGTTGGAAGTCGTCGCCGAGGTTCATGAGCACGAATCGGCTGGCATTCCAGATCTTGTTGCAGAAGTTGCGGGCCATCTCGGTCCGCTCTTCTCCGAAACGTATATCCTGGTCGGAGGCGCACTGGAAGAGCAGGCTGAAGCGAGTGGCGTCGGCGCCATACTGCTGGATCAGGTCGAGCGGGTCCACTCCGGTTCCCAGGGACTTGCTCATCCGCCGTCCCTCCGGGTTGAGCACCGTCGGATGCACCAGCACCTGCCGGAAGGGAACCTTGCCGGTGAACTCCAGGCTGGTCATCACCATCCGTATGATCCAGAGGTAGAGAATGTCGCGGCCGGTGATCATCAGGTGGGTCGGATACACCTCCTCGTCGCAGTTCGCTCGCAGCTCTTCTTCATCCGGCCACCCCAGAACGGCGAAAGGCCACAAGGCAGACGAGAACCAGGTATCCAAGGTATCGTTATCTTGTTCGACCACGCCGCCGCACTTCTCGCAGGAGTTGGGAGCTTCCACTCGCACCATCACGTGCCGGCAAGCAGTGCAGGTGTAGACCGGGATGCGGTGCCCCCACCAAATCTGGCGGGAGATATTCCAGTCCCGCAGGTTATCCAGCCACTGCTGGGTGTAGCCGCGGAAGCGGTCGGGCAGATAGGCGACCTCGGGGTTGGTGTCGCGGATCACGTTGGCGGCCATGCGTGCCAGCTCGTCCATCTGCAGGAACCACTGCTCGGACAGCAATGGCTCCAGCACGGTCTTGCACTTGTCGTGCTGGCCGACCGAGTAGGTGTACTCCTCCGTCTTCGCCAGCAGGCCCTGGGCTTCCAGATCGGCGATGATGCGTTTGCGCGCCTCATACCGATCAAGCCCTGCGTACGTGCCGGCGGCTTCCGTCATCCGCCCGTCGCGGCCGATCACCACCACGGAGGGGAGGTCATTGCGCTGGCCCGCCTCGAAGTCGTCGAGATCATGGGCAGGAGTCACCTTCACTGCGCCGGTGCCGAACTCGGGGTCCACCAGGAGGTCGTCGGCGATGAGCGGGAGCAGGCGGTTCATCAGCGGCAGCGCCACCTGCTTGCCGATGAGGTGCTGGTAGCGCGGGTCCTGGGAGTTGACCGCCACCGCGGTATCCCCGAGCATGGTCTCCGGCCGGGTGGTGGCGACGATTATGCCTCCCTCGGCGTCGGCGAGGGGATAGCGGATGTGCCAGAGGTGACCCGAATGGTCCGTGCGCTCGACCTCCAAATCGGAGACGGTGGAGGCGCAGGTGGGGCACCAGTTGACCACGCGATGCCCGCGGTAGATCCAGCCCCGCCGGTAGAAGCGGACGAATGCCTCCAGCACCGCCCGGTAGTAGCGGTCGTCGAGGGTGAAGCGCTCCCGCTCCCAATCGTAGGAGCAGCCGAGGGCCTTCAGTTGCTCGATGATGTGGCCGCCGTAGTGGCGAGTCCAGTCCCAGCAGCGCTCGAGGAAGGCTTCGCGGCCGATGTCATGGCGAGAGAACCCCTCCTCGGCAAGCGCTCTCTCGACCTGCATGTTCGTGGAGATGGCCGCGTGGTCGGTGCCGGGCACCACCAGCACCCGGTCCCCGCACATCCTCCGCCAGCGGGCGATGCAGTCGTGGATGCTGTGCTGGAGGGCATGGCCCATGTGCAGCGCGCCGGTGACATTGGGCGGGGGGATGGTGATGCAGAAAGCCGGCGCGCTGGGGCGCTGTGACTTCGGGGGCAGACGGAAGTAGCCCCGCTCGGTCCAGAACTGATACTGGCGCCGCTCTACATCATGTGGCTCGTAGGCCTTGGCTAGCTCTGTTCTCGCCATCGCATTCGCTCCCGACCCACGTGCGCCCGGTGGGCGCACGAACTCCCCTCGTCGGCGCATCGCGCCGACCATCATGCAAAGGGCCCCCTCGTCCAAGGACGAGAGGGCCTCCCGTGGTGCCACCTTGATTCCCCGCCGCAGTTCGAGGAAGCCTAGGCAAAGCCGAACCCCGACGGGCTCATCAGCTGTAACGGGCACACCCGGGCTGTGGCTAGCTCGCGGCGACGTTCGCTGCTCCTGTCGCTGGTCGGCCTCTCAGCCGGTGAGCCCCTCGGGCGCCGAACGTCCCTCGGGGTCCTCAACGGGCCGACCTCTCTGCCAGCCGGTCAGCAGCTACTCCTCCGCGATCACAGCCGATCACGCACCAGACTGTGGGGGGATTGTACCACGAACCCGAAGAGAGAACAAGCGAGGGTGTGAGCGGATGTGGTGGACGGGGTGCGATGAGGCCGTGTGAGTCCCGTTCTCGGAACGAGTGGATCGGATCGCCCGAAGCACCCGGCTGCTACGGGCGCTGGCCCGCGCTGTGCCTGGTTGCCGCCACGGGGCGTGCGTGCGTCACTCTCCCCTCCCTTGGCGTTCACACCTCCGCCGACCTACGCCTTGACAACCGCAAGAGGGCTGATATAGAATCTTCTCGCAAGGGCCGTGCAGAAGCTGTGCCAGCGACTGCCGGAGGATGTGGCTGCCTGTACAGGCGCGCATGGCCACGGAAGCCGACAGGAGCAAGTAGGCGCCTCCGAGCCTCTCGCGGCCAACCTAGTTGGGCGCCGGCTGGCAGAGAGCTGCTGCTGGGCTGCCGCGGCGTCCCCGTGAGGTTGATGAATGCCGGAGCTGCGACGTGACCCGATCACCGGCGAGTGGGTGATCATTGCAGGTGAGCGCGCGAAGCGCCCCAAGGACTTTGCTTCGCACCTGCCGGCCGACGAGCCAGAGCACGATTCTACGTGTCCGTTCTGCCCGGGCAATGAAGGGATGACCCCTCCCGAGGTGCTGGCTTTCCGACATCCGGGAAGCGAGCGGGACAGCACGGGGTGGTGGGTGCGAGTGGTTCCCAACAAGTATCCTGCGCTGGCTGTAGAGGGCGACCTGAACAAGGCCGGGCTCGGCATGTACGACTGGATGAACGGGGTGGGCGCGCACGAGGTGATCATCGAGAGCCCCGACCACGACCGGCAGCTCGCCCATCTGGATGCCCGGCAGATTGAGGATGTCCTGTGGGCTTATCGCGCCCGCTATCTGGATCTGAAGAAGGACCCGCGGCTGAAGTATATACTCATCTTCCGCAACCACGGTCGGGTGGCAGGGGCATCGCTGACTCACCCCCACTCTCAACTGGTGGCGACGCCCATGGTGCCGGGGGAAGTGGCGGCCGAGCTGGCGGGGGCCAAGCGTTACGAAGGTTACCGCGATCGCTGCGTGTACTGCGACATTCTGCGACAGGAGACGAACGAAGGAAGCCGTCTGGTGGGGGAGAACGGCTCCTTCATCGCGTTCGAGCCGTACGCCTCCAAGTTCCCGTTCGAGACCTGGCTGCTGCCAAAGCGGCACTGCGCTTCCTTTGCGGCGATCGCCGCGGAGGAGCAGAGCGACTTCGCAGAGGTGCTGGCGGACACCTTGCGCCGCGTGGACGCATGCCTGTTGGATCCCCCGTACAACTACATGATTCACACCGCGCCTTGCGACAGCGATGACCGCCAGGATTTCCACTGGCATCTGGAGATCTTCCCGCGCCTGACCATTGCGGCCGGGTTCGAGATGGGAACCGGGATCTACATCAATGTCACCCCTCCAGAGATGGCCGCGGAGTGTCTGCGGGAGGCCAGCTTGGGCGCGGCCGCGCCTGTTGAGCAAGAGGGTGTCACCCTGGGTGACAGCGACCGCTAGGGTTGGAGAGGTCAGTTTCCTTGCCAGAACAGCCAGGACCAGCTAAACAGGACGAGGAGATACTCGCGGAACTGGAGCGCCTCCGCCGCCAGATCGCCGCACTCGAGGAGGCCAAGCGCCAGCTCGAGGCCGAGCTGCAGGACACCTCGGCCAGCGCGCCGGCCCCGATCACCACCTCGGCGGAGCTGGAGGCGACGCTGCGGTGGTTCCTGCGGCGGGTGGGGATGATCCTCCAGACGGAGAAGGCGGTGTTGATGCTCTACGACCAGGAGACGGGCGAACTGGTGGCCCAGTCTCCGGCCTTGGGCCTGAGCAAGGACGAAGTAGAGATCTTCCGGGTCCGCGCCACGCAGGGTATCTCCGGGCAGGTGTTCCGGGAGGGCCGCCCGATCATCACCGATGACGCGATGACCGACCCGCGCACGGTGAAGGAGAACGTGGCGCTGCTGAATATGCGCAACGCGCTCACGGTGCCGTTGGCGATCGAGCGCAAGGATGCGGAAGGCTCGGTGGTGGACAAGACCACCATCGGCGTCTTCCACGTGTTCAACAAGCGAGGGGGGCAGCGGTTCACTGAGGAGGACGTGACTCTGCTCACCGCGCTGGCCCGCAGCGCCGCCTCGGTGATCTCCAGCGCCCGCCTGTTCATCGCCGTCGCCGACGAGAAGCGGGAGCTGGAGGCGACCCTGCAGGGGATGCTGGCGGGGGTGCTGGTGGTGGGACGGGACGGGAAGGTGCGGCTGATGAACTCGGCGGCCAAGCACATTTTCGGCGTGCCCACGGAGGACGGAACCGGAAAACCCCTGCTGCAGGTGGTGCGCAACGAGCGCGTGCACGAGCTGGTGCAGTCCTGTCTCAGCGGCAGCGCGGAGGCGAACGCGGAACTGTCCATCTTCTCTCCTGATGAACGCATCTATCAGGTGCAGACGGCGCTGCTGCGAGGGGATAACAGCGATATCTCTGGGGTGGTCACCACCTTCAACGACATCACCGAGATCCGCAGCGTGGAGCGGATGAAGAGCGAGTTCGTCTCCACCGTCTCCCACGAGCTGCGCACTCCCCTCACCTCCATCAAAGGCTTCATCCGCACTCTCCTCGACGACACCGAGGGCTACTACGACCGAGAGATGCAGTACGAGTTCTACCAGATCATTGACACGGAGTGCGATCGGCTGGTGCGGTTGATCAGCGATCTGCTGAACTTGTCGCGGATCGAGTCGGGACGCACGCTGGAGCTGGTGCTCTCAGAGGTGGACCTGCGCAAGACCATCCGGCGGGTGGTGGAAAGCCAGCGTTCCTATGCCACCGATCACGAGTTCGATATCATCGTGCCCGACGACCTCCCGCCCATCCAGGCGGACCAGGACAAGGTCGAGCAGGTGCTCACGAACCTGCTCTCCAATGCCATCAAGTACAGTCCGGCGGGAGGCAAGGTCACGGTTCACGCCCGGGACATGGATGAGCATGTGGCGGTTTCGGTCAGCGACGATGGCATCGGCATACCGCCCGACCACATTACCAAGCTGTTCAACCGCTTCCATCGGGTGGACTCTCGGGACACCCGGAAGCAGTACGGGACCGGGATCGGGCTTTACCTGGTGAAGCACCTGATGGAAGCTCATCACGGCGAGGTGAAGGTGGAGAGCGAGGTGGGCAAGGGCTCGACCTTCACCTTCCTGCTCCGCAAGCGGCTTTCCCAAGAGGAACCGCGGGAGGAGGGAGGCGCGACCAGGCCCTCCTAGCCAGGCCGCGGGAGCTTGCGAAGGCCGCGGCGGAGGCCCCGTTTCGGGGCCTTTGCTCTTGCTGAACCTACCGAGTGTCGCCGAAGGAAGTAACGGCGACACTCGGATAGACCAGGCTGTAGAGCCCTACAGCCCACTCGAAACGTTACTTCGATGTGCGACGTGCTATAGGTGCGCCCCTGGCCGGGCAGGGCTTGGCGCACCACACCTCCCGGGGGCCGCGCGGGAAGGGCGACCCACGGAGCTCGCGTCAGGGAGAGAAGATGAGGATCGCAGTCGGCGCCGACCACGCCGGATGGGACCTGAAGCCTGCCATTGTCGGGTGGCTGAAGGAGAAGGGGATCCCCCACCGCGACCTGAGCCCCCACCCGCCGGACCCGCAGGACGACTACCCCGATGTTGCGGTGGCGGTGGCTCGCTCGGTCGCCAGCGGGGATAGCGACCTGGGCATCGCCATCTGCGGCACCGGGGTGGGAAGCTGCATCGCTGCCAACAAGGTCGCGGGGGTCCGCGCGGCGCTGTGCACAGACACCGTATGCGCCCGCTGCAGCAGGTCCCACAACGACGCCAACGTCCTCTGCCTGGGTGGTCGCATCCTAGGCGTTGCGCTGGCCCTCGGGATTGTGGAGGCGTGGCTCGACACGCCTTTCAGCGGGGCTCCACGACACCAACGGCGCCTGGAGAAGGTGGCCCGGCTGGAGTCGGAGGGGAACCGGTAGTCATGCCCGAGCGGCCCTCCTGGGACGAGTACTTCATGGAGATGACCAAGGTGGTGGCGCGCAGGTCCACCTGCCTGCGCCGGCAGATGGGTGCGATTCTGGTGAGGGACAGGCGCATCCTCGCCACCGGCTACAACGGCGCGCCTGCGGGCCTGCCCCACTGCGCGGAGGCAGGCTGTCTGCGCGACCGATTGGGCATCCCCTCTGGGCAGAGGCCGGAGCTGTGCCGAGGGCTCCACGCCGAGCAGAACGCGATCGTACAGGGCGCCCTTCATGGGATCAGCATCAAGGACTCGGTACTGTACTGCACCCACCAGCCCTGCGTGATCTGCGCCAAGATGCTGATCAACGCGGGGACCAAGCGCATCGTGTACGAGGCTCACTACCCCGATGAGCTGGCCCTGGAGATGCTGAGAAAAGCGGGGGTGGAGATGGTCCGCTGGCCCGGGGAAGAGGACGAGAGAGCAGCGGCTAAGCCCGAAGGGACGCCGCGGCGGCCTTCGCCGGGCGAAGGCCCACCCACATGACTCCGGGCGGCACGGCTTCCATCGTTGTCGCCTATGGCACGGCCGCGGCCTTCACCTGCGCGCTGACGCCGGTCGCTCGCCGGCTCGCTCTCCGTTCCGGCGCGGTGGATGTCCCCGATGCCCGCAAGACGCATGCGCGGCCCCTGCCCACCTCGGGCGGCGCCGCCATCATCGTCGGCTTTCTGCTCGCCGCCAGCCTCGCGAGGGCGCTGCCGGAGGTGCGGCCCCAGGCGCTCCTTGCCATCGTAGCGGGAGGCCTGTCGGTGGCGGTGGTGGGCTTCGTGGATGACCTGAGGGACCTGCCGGCCAAGCTCAAGCTGGTGCTCCAGATCATCTCCACTGTCCCGCTGCTGGTGGCGGGGGTCACGGTCAGCTTCCTCACCGACCCGTTCCATCACTCCATGGTGGCGCTGCCCATCTGGTTGGCGTGGACGATCACGGTGGTGTGGGTGGTGGGGGTCACCAATGCCATCAACCTGATTGACGGTTTGGACGGTCTGGCGGCCGGGGTGTCAGCCATTGCCTGTGTTGCCCTGGCGATCGTGGCCGCCGCCTGGCAGCAACCGGGGGTGGCACTGCTGTGCGCGGCACTGGCGGGAGCGGCGGCGGGGTTCCTGCCGTGGAACTGGCATCCTGCCCGCATCTACATGGGGGACACGGGAGCGTACTTCCTCGGCTACATGATCGCCGCCCTCACCATTCTCGGGGCCTTCAAGATGGCCGCCGCCATCTCGGTGCTGGTGCCCATCCTGGTGCTGGCGGTGCCTCTTCTGGACACCGCACTGTCCCCGGTGCGCCGCTACTTCCGCGGGCGGCCGGCATTCGCCGCGGACCGGGAGCACCTGCACCACCGCCTGATCGCCCTGGGACTCTCCGAGCCCCGGGTGGTGCTGCTGACCTATGCAGTCACCGGGGTGTGCGGCGCCATCGCCATTTGGATGTCTCGTAAGGGGTAGCTACAGCGTCTCTTGTGTCACCGTGACGACGGTGACACAAGAGACGCCGCGCAGAGCCGCCCTGGACACTCTCTGTGGATGGCTCTGCTGTTACCGTGAATCGGGAGAACAGGTAGATGCGCAGACCGCTGCACACCATGATCGTGATGGGCACCAGGCCGGAGGTGATGAAGCTGGCGCCGGTGGCGCTTGCCCTACAGGCAAAGCCCAGCCAGTTCCGCGTCACCCTGGTCGGCACGGGGCAGCACCGCAGCCTGGTGCCTCAGCACCTGAAGCTGTTCGGCCTGCAACTCGATCACGACCTGAAGGTGATGAAGCCGAGGCAGACGCTGGCCGAGATCACCTCCCGCACCATGATGCGGATGGACCAGCTCCTGGCGGCGGAGCCGCCGGAGGTGTTGATGGTCGAGGGCGACACCACCGCTGTGCTGGTGGCCGGCCTCGCCGCCTTCTACCGGAGGATACCGGTCGCGCACGTGGAGGCGGGCCTGCGCTCCGGCGACATCTACAATCCCTTCCCCGAAGAGATAAACCGGCGATTGGTAGGTGGGCTGGCGGAGGTTCACTTCTCCCCCACGGATCAGGCGAAGCGGAACCTGCGGCGCGAGAACGTGGCCGCGGATCGCATCTTCGTCACCGGCAACACCGCCATAGACGCCCTCCTCTACGCCGCCCAGCGGCCGCCCCGCCGGCCGGCTCTCCCCGCGCGGGTGCTGGCTGGCCGGCGGCTGGTGCTGGTGACTGCGCACCGGCGGGAAAGCTGGGATCAGGGCATTCGCCAGATCTGCCTGGCGCTGGGAGACCTGGCGGCGCGCTTCCCCGATGTGGTGATCGTCTACGCGGTCCACCCCAATCCGATTGTGCGAGAGACGGCCGAGGAGGTGCTCTCCGGCCGGGAGCGAGTTCACCTGATCCCGCCTCCGGGCTACGCGGAGTTCGTTGATCTGATGAAGCGCTGCTATATGATCCTCACCGATTCAGGTGGTATTCAGGAGGAGGCGCCTTGTCTGGGGAAGCCGGTATTGGTGATGCGGCGGACCACAGAGCGAATCGAGGGCGTGAGAGCTGGGTGCGCGGAGCTGGTCGGGCCGGGGCGCGAGCGGATCGTGGCGCGGGCGAGCGCCCTGCTGACAGATCGGAGCCTGTACCAGCGGATGGCGGCACCGCGCAACCCCTACGGCGACGGTAAGGCCGCGCTCCGCATCCGCGCCGCGCTGGCCTACCATTTCGGCCTTAGCCGGAGGCGGCCTGCAGATTTCCATCCCTAGCCGGGCAGGCCCTGGATGGGCAAGAACACGGAGAGGGGAGGGCATGAGAGAGAACTCGACGAGGGGCGACGGTCCAGCAGGTCCGCCGCCGTGGCTGCGCCTTTGTGGGGGAATCCTACTGCTCGCCATCGCCGGGCTGATCCTGTGGCAAGTGCGGGGGGTGGTGATCACCGTGCTGGTGGCGGTCGTCGTTGCCTACATCCTACGCCCGTTGGTGAACCTGCTCTGCCGCCCCGGCCTGCTGCTGAAGGACAGCCTTCACCATCTTCCCCGGCCCTTTGCCACCGCCATCGTGTTCCTGGTGCTGGCGGCGCTGGTAGTTGAGATCGGCAGCCTGAGCTTTCCACCTCTCATCAACCAGTTCTCCGATCTCCAGGAGAATTGGCCTCGCTATCGGGAGAGAGTCGCCGATTTCGCGGCGGCGGCGGAGCAGTTCCGGCAGGAACAACTCCCGCCTTTCCTGAGACGAGTCGTGGATTCCTGGGACGCCAGCTTCGGTGAACTCATGTCCTCGCTGGCGAAGCGGGGCTTGGGTCTGACCGTTCATGGGATGGGGTTGGCCGTGGAGATGATCCTGGTGCCCATCATCGCTTTCTACATTCTCGCCGATGGACCTGGCATCCGCCGTCAGGTATTGTTCTTCGTGCCCCCACGACATCTGGAGGCGACGCGGCATGCCCTGGATCAGGCGGACGATATCTTCGCCCGGTATATCAAAGGCCAGGTAATCCTCTGCCTGATCGCCTTCGCGGTGGTGTCGCTTGGGCTGTGGGCGGCCGGGGTGAAGTTCTACCTGCTGCTGGGGGTGGCGGCCGGGCTCACCCGCGCCATCCCGATCATCGGACCGCTGGTGGGAGCAGTGCCCATCGTGGTGGTGGTGCTGCTTACCACCGGGTCTGGGACGGCCACCGTCTGGGTGCTGGTGCTGTTCACCATCATGCACCTGCTGGAGAGCAAGCTGCTAATGCCGGCGATCATCGGGCGGCAACTCGAACTGCACCCCGTGCTGATCATCATCGCCCTGCTGATCGGGGCGGAGATGGGCGGCCTGCTGGGGATGTTCGTGGCTGCGCCGGTGCTTGCCGCGGCTAGGACCCTGGTCGCCGAGAGACGCCTGGAAGCCACCGAGGCGGCAGAGCCGGGATAGTCACCAGCGCCGAAGGCGAATTCACGCCCCGCTCCCCTCGTCCGAGACCAGCCCAAGGACGCTCGAAACCCCATTAGAGGCCCCGCCCCCATCGTGGTATAGGACCTGTGGAGTGCGGCCCGTGGGCGCGGGCGCACCGTGTTCGCTTTGGGGCAGGCCCGCGGTTTCGGCCGGGGGCTCAGGCCGGGAGGTGAATCATGACAAGCCAGTCAAGCCTGCGCAGGTCTAGTGTCGCTGCGGTGTTGATCGCGGTGATGGTGGTGTCGGTGACCGGACTGTTCGGAGCGACGGGGGCGACGGTCAAGATCACCTCCCCCCGGTCCGGGGCGAAGGTGAGCGGAGAGATAGAGGTAGCCGCCTCCATCAAGACCTCTGCCACGGTGAGCTACGCCATCCTGGTCGTTGACCAGGAGCGGCCCTGTGTCACCAACTCGAGTCCCTACCGGTTCGAGCTCGACACGCGGGCTATGTCCGACGGCGCCCACCGCTTGTTCGTGGAAGTGTACGACAGCTTCGGGCTAGTGGCCTCCTCGAAGGCGATCACCATCTATGTGAAGAACGGCTCGTCGCCGCCGGCTGCTCAGAAGGCCGCGCCGGTGACGCGGACGGCGGCGAAGCCGAGCAGCATGCCACCCGCGACCAGCGTGGTGGCCGGCCAGGGCCCTGGGAAACCCCAGGTGGTAGCTGAGGCCGCGGATCAGCAGGCGGCGACTTCCGCCGCCTCCACCATGGCGGGCCGGGGGCCGCTGCCGGAACCGAGTTCAGTGGCGGCCGCCCCTGTGGAGGACGCCCAGCGAGCCACCGCTCCGGCGGTGAGCAGCTACGCCAGTGCCAACGCAGGAGTGGTGAGCGATCGGCCGCCCGCTCCTGTCCTCGCCAGCGCTCCTGCGCCGCGCCCCTCCGCCCACACCATCATGCTCGACGGGAAAGTGGTGGGCTTCGACGTGGACACCAGGATCGTTGAGGGCAGGCTGCAGGCCGGGTTCCGGGCCTTGTTCACGGAGAACGGAGGACGGGTGAGCTGGGTGGCAAGCACGCGCACCGCTCGCAGTGTCAGCCCGACCCTGATCGTGGAGGTGCCGGTGGGCTCCGTCACCGCCACCGTGAACGGGAGGCCGGTGGACATGGGAGCGGTGGCGACGGTGCGAGATGGCCGGACAATCATCCCGGTGCGCTTCTTCGCGGAGGCCGCTGGCGTCACAGTCAACTGGGATGGCGAGACGCAGATCGCCAGCCTCAGCTCTCACGCCCCGACGAGGAGGGCGCAGGCCGAGTAGCGGAAGGCACAATCCGGCCCGCAGGGGATGCAGACTCGCCCCTGGGACATCATCCATACATTGCCTCACCAACAGCTTGAGGGCGTCCCGTCTACTGGGAGCGGGGCGCCCTCGCACTTCGAGCGGAGGGGAAAATGCTCAAGTCTGCCGAAGCAGGCCTACCACCATGGCTGCACAGCAGACAGGCAACGCAACGGGAACGCTCTATCTCGTGGGCACGCCCATCGGCAACCTGGAGGACATAACCCTGCGCGCCCTGCGCCTACTCCGGGAGGTGGACCTGATCGCCGCCGAAGACACCCGGGTGACCAGGAAGCTCCTGCAGCGCCACCGGATCGCCACCCCTGCGATCAGCTATCATGCGCACAGCGGCGAGAGGCGCCGGCGGGAACTCGTGTCCATGCTGCGGTCGGGCAAGAGCATCGCCCTCGTCTCCGATGCGGGTATGCCTGGCACCAGCGATCCGGGCGCAGACCTGGTTCGCGCCGCGCGCGAGGCGGGCGCGTGCGTGGTGGTCGTGCCCGGCCCCAGCGCGGTGGCCTCTGCGCTCGCCATCTCCGGCATTCCGGGGCAGCAGTATCTCTTCCTCGGCTTCCTGCCCAACCGGTCTACCGCTCGCAAGAAGGCGCTCCAGCAGGCGGCGTGCTGGTCGGGGCCGGTAGTGTGCTTTGAGGCCCCGCAGCGGCTGCAGGAGGCGCTGGCAGACATTGCCTCCGTGCTCGGCGACCGGCAGGTAGCGGTTGCCAGAGAGCTTACCAAACTTCATGAGGAGGCGGTGCAGGGGTCGGTCTCCGACCTCATCGCACACTTCGCCAGCCACCAACCCCGCGGCGAGATCACCGTCGTCCTCGCCCCCCCAGTGGGGCAGGCTTCAAGCCTGCCCTCTCCAGATGTGCTGCAGGAGGTCCTCGACCTCATCACCGCCGGCCTTTCCCCAAGCCGCGCGGTAGCACACGTAGCGCGGCACCGGAGGGTGTCCCGCCGCGACCTCTACCGCACCTATCTCGAAATCACGCACAGGCTTGGCTGACCATGGCCCGCCGCGCCAACTCCCTCGATGGCAAGACCTGGACCCGGTATTCCATCAGCGTGTGGAGCGACATCCGCAAGACCAAGGAGGAGGTCGCGCTCAAGCATCCGGCGCTGTTTCCGGCGGCGCTGGCGAAGCGGATCATCGAGTGCTTCCTTCCCCCGCAGGGGCGCGTGGTGCTCGATCCCTTCTGCGGCCTTGGCTCCACCGTGCTCGCCGCGCACGCCATGGGCCGCGTCGGGATCGGCCTGGACATCAACGCCGACTACATAGCTGCGGCAAAGCGCCGTCTCGGCGAGTGTGAGGAGGGCTGCTGGCTGGTGGCGG